>Ga0114920_10001288_pt1 | contig 11513 bp, 6 predicted proteins | sample ChitaG_FD_88683 | JGI IMG/M metagenome (GOLD analysis project Ga0114920, IMG submission 88683) | Deep subsurface microbial communities from South Pacific Ocean to uncover new lineages of life (NeLLi) - Chile_00310 metaG | ecosystem: Environmental > Aquatic > Marine > Oceanic > Sediment ... | reverse complement strand
TCTTCTTGTGATTTTTTCTTATATCTTTTGATATGTTTTGATTTTTTGTGATATCTTATAATATATTATGTCTAATAAAGAAGTCAAGAAAAAAAGCAAAAAATACAGGCACTTTTTCCTTCCATATACTTTCCTGTATAATCAAGAAAAATTCCTCAAAAGCCCTGAAAAAATACCCTATAATGTCTACGGGCTCCCTTCTTGGAGTTCGGTGGGAAATCAATTTTTTGTAGTAAAAATTGATTTAAATTTTTGGTAGGTGCCCTATGGGCAAAGTTGGAAGATGCTCTCGAGGGAAATATTAGAGGATTTACCACCAATCGTGTCTTTCCCCAAGGTCGGTAATTTCGACAATGGCAATAATGACCAGAGCAATATCTCTCATTATCCCCAGCCAAGGCCTTGTGCTATCGATAAATTTTCCTCCTGTAGATTTGCCAAACCATACAGTATCGCCATCTTTACACATAACATTATACTGGTATTTGCCTTTTAGAATCTTATTATACTTGATGACCAGATGCTCATTCCTTCTAAATATAACAACCTTACCATTGAAAGAAGGAGTAGTTCCCATCGACTGGGCAACAATATCAGTCAACCGTCCAGGAGCAACAATTCCGGGTCGGTTAACCTCACCAATAACAGCCACACCTCTGGGAACAGTATATGAGTCTACTCCCTGTGGAAGCGTAGCAATGATGACTATATTATCTATAGAGGTCTTCTCCCTGATGAGCTCAGACAATTCAAAAGCAGTCATCCCCGATACTTTTATATCTCCGATACCAGGAATTGTAGCAACTCCATTTTTATCTACAGCAATTATGTCTCTCCTATCTTCTGATTGGACAATTAATACATCTTCTGGGATTATCTTCACCTCGCTTATGGCTTTATCTATGATTCTCGTTGGAATCAGTCTCTGTTGTGCCACCCGGTGCTCCTGTTCGCCTGTCTCTCCTTTTGGCTCTTCGGCAAAAGAACTTTTCAAATTCAAAAAAAACGAAGCATTGGTCACCAGCACAATACATAAAAAACCAATACATATCCTCTTTACCATTCTCAAAACCTCCAGATTAGTCCTAAGATAAACGAATTTAGTCCCTAAGCATTTCCCAGCGTTCTATTCCTTTCAAATTAAAGGTCAAACTTTCGACAGGTCTAGCCAAGAGCGTTGCGCTATGCCTGGTAAATGATACTTCCGCGTTTAGTCCTTCTACGACTGCTCTCCTAATGTCAAATTTTAACTTCTTACCATTCCATAAAATACCCAGCTCCATTTTTTCTTGCGATGAAGGGGTACCCATTCCAGGAGGCCCCGCGGTTGGGGGCGAAACGAATGGGTTAAGTAAATGCGCCTTTTCAACTGTCAAAACCGCATTGAGCCAATGAGCCCCCTTATATAACTTTCCCCATAGCAGATGTAGTTCCGCTATTTTGTTCCCTCTACTATCAAAGCCAGCAAAAACATTGTCTTTTTCAAAGATGCTAACCCGGGTAGCCTTTAATCTATCAATCCTCTCTTCAATCCCAGGATGTGTAGAAAATACACCACCTGCTTTATGTTCTAGTCCTTCCTCCAAATATTTGATTTTTTTCAAAGAGAGTAGAAGTTTCTGTTCGCCCTTTCCGATTTTTATTAGATAAAGTTTGGCAAAGATATCCGCTTCTCTTTCGTTATCTCTACTATAACCAAATAAAACAAGACGCGCAGCTATGTTATAGAGTATATCGATAATTTGCAATGTTCCTGTCTCTGCTCCAGCTGCGGCTGCCATAACTCCGAGAATCCCTCCAGCTATGACTGCACCCATAGCACTCTGGTATTCCCGATAGCCATGCCTTCGTTCAATATGAGTAATTTCATGAGCCAGAATTGCTTCTAATTCCTCATCGGATTCCGTCATATTTAAAAGTTCGGAGCTCACAAAAACGAAGCCAGTGGGCACTGCCCAAGCATTTATGTCCTCACCTTGCACTACATTGAATTCATAGGAGTATCCTTTCTTAGGGAAAGGCCAATTGGCAAGGACCTTCTTGCCAATAGCCTGTAGTTTCTCTTGGAGCTGACCTTTGACAGACAAAGGATAATAATACCTCAGGCGAGCAGCCATCTCTACCCCCAATGCCCTCTCTTCATCATAACCCGGAATTTCAGGATAAATCTTGAAACAAACAGGACATTCCCTGTAGCCCGCTTTTTTGGCTTCCATCCTTGTAGCAAATAAAACCTGATGTTCCCTATCTGGCAAGTGATTAGAGCCATAAACATGGAATATTTTACTCTCTGTATTCCCCACATAATAGGTAAAAGGTTTCTCCAATTTTTCCAGCTGAAAAGCACTGTTTAGCATTACTCTGAATTCTTTTTCTACACGCTCATCTGAGAGTGTTCTCCCAAAATGAAAATTGATTTTGCCTTTTTTTCCTTTTTCATCAATAAAACTGGTCTCAATCGAATCCTTCTGGAAATCTATAACTGTTAGAGTAACAGGCTTATCAATTCTTACTGGAAATAGTGCTTTCTTCAAATGAACATAATATAACTCCTTACCATTAACATTTACATAAACTTTTCTATTTCGGTTAATAGTTCTTCGCAGTATCACTGCTTTGCCTTCATATCTGTCCTTAATTTCCCTTTGCCTTTTGGGAGAAACATCTGCCACTGCTATCCTTAATGAAAATAAAGAAATACATACAGAAAATAAAATAATTGCCTTTTTCATTTACTTTCCCCCTTCCATCTCGCTTTCTTTCGCACAAATGCTACCCAATGCCTCTCTGCTTTCATATTCTCCACATCGTTTTCTCACAAAAATTGTCCTCAAAACCTCCAGATTAGTCCAATGTGGGGAGAACCTGTCTGTCTTTCCACATTACGAGCATATACATAACTTAAATCAATACGCGGTGCCCAAGATTCATTCAAGGGAAGGTTGATAAATTCTCCAGAATCTGTACTTTCCTCTTTAATCTCAGAAATTTTACCCAAAGAAATTCCAAAGGAATAATTATCTTTATCTATACCAAGCTGAATGGCAAGTATTGAACTTATCTCGCATTCTGCCCCGAATCCAATTCGGCTCTCACCACCTTTATAGAGAAATTCCATAAGAGGTGTCACTCTCTTCTTGCCCAATATTCTCCAATCGTATCCTACACCTAAATGTATTTCCGAAGGAATTCTCTCCTCTTCCAGCACTCCAAAATCTGCCGGAATCAGATTTTGACCACTTATACCCAGCCTCAAATTCTTATAGACTAAAAGTAGACCAAGATCCAAGGAGAATTTCGTAGTAGTCTTGGCTTCCAAAACAGGATCATCATTGCCAAATCCATTCTTTGCGTGAGCATTCAAAGACAGGACTTTCAGATTTGAGCCAATGGCAATATTGAATCCTTCCTCTTGAAACATCTCCTGAAACCCATAAGCAACATTAATTGCCACCATATTCTCCTGATAGTGATAGACAAAATTGTCCTCCAGAAATATAGTGGCTCCCAACCCAAATGTAAAATTTTCAAACCAAGGGAAAGCTAATAAGAGACTCCCTGTGTCAAAATTTACATTTTTCAGGCCCAAAAAAGGCCTACAATAAGATGCTCCAATCTCAGCTCTCTCTAATTGAGCTATCCCTGCTGGATTGTATAGAATGGCGCTCACATCATCAGCCAAAGCCACATAGCACCCGCTGAGAGCCATAGCTCTTCCCGCATAATTCCAGTTCTCAAAAGCTCCAAAAACAACTCCCGGCAAAAATACCAAAATTAAACCCAACACAACAATTTTTCTCATCATTTCCCTCACCTTCCTTTTGAATCTATCCTTTTTTCTTTTCAGTTACTTTTTCCTAATTGAAAATAGAATTAGTATATATATCCCTAAGCCAATCCCCACCAACCCAGTCATCAAAAGAGGAATAAAAAATCTTCGAGTTCTAATGTAGGTATATATTTCCAACCCACACAACACGATTCCAATTAGTATGATGCCAAGCGCACCCAAAATGGGACTGTCTGCAAATCTCTTTTTTAGCTTTTGAAACAATTTTTCTTCCCTCCTCAGGCAGTGGATTTCAGCCACCATGGAGCCAAAGGTAGATGCCTCCTCCTATTAATACAATTCCCAGTATTATAAAGTAAATAGAAAATGGGACAAAAATTTTATAACAATATATCCCAAGGTAGCCTAAGAACACGAAACCAACTATGACAAGATGGTACCCGCGCAGTCTCAGACCTTTTACTCTATTTCCAACTGAATAAACCGTCTTTTCTATCCACTTTTTCATTGTTAATTCCCCTTCATTTCAAACTTTTATTTCTCTCCATCAAATAAGCCTTATGCCAACTGTCCAAGAAAGTTCCTATATCGGCTCCCGTATAAAACATACCTAAAAGTGAATAGGCCCCACTTGCAGTATTGATTACCCGAGCCACTTTCATCCATCTCCAATAATTATGCAAACCTTTGATATAAAGAAAATTTTTACTTCCACTAAAGCTCACTGATCTGTGGGCTTGTCTAGTTGTCGCTTTCTTCAAGACTTCAGTGGCCCCTTTTTTGATTCCCAATCCTATAAGTCCTCCTGGGAAATTAAGAAATGTCTCAAAAAGGCTAAGTTGACTCGCTCCCGGTAAACGATTCTCCACAAACTCATCTCGCATATATCCCCAGGATTGGGGATGATGGAGGCCCATTCGGTCAAGGGTGGTTATGACTCCTCTGTCAGCTATATTTCCTTCCTGGAATAGCCTTATTTTTTGAGGAATGGCGCTGCGAGAGAATCCAATATCTTCCATATTCTTTCGCAGATTCATCCCCAGAAAATCGTACTCTCTGGAATCGATGTACTTATTCCCTCTTAATCCCCTCAGAGCGTCAGTCAGTTTTGTAGACTTACTGGCTATTACGGTCTTATGTTTCCAAATGTCTTCCTGATAAGTTATCCCTGCCACCTCACCAATTATTGCCCTTGAACTGTCTCTCACTCCAAGGACATTATTTTTATCAATTGAATATCTCTCATTAAGTCTAACTTCTCTCTTTATTGCCTCGGAAGTAAGTGGTGGATATGTACTGTGATTGAGATTGTTACTGAAATCTAATCCCTTCACTATGTCCTGCTCCTCTTTCCTCCCTTCAATTACTCTCGATTGTCTGCCAGTTGTTTTATCCAGATTCTGGATTGATTTGTTGTAATTAATCACATCAGCTAAGACAACTCTCTTGGCTAAAATGTTTTCTCTCTTGAAAATATCTGTATTCCTATTTGCTTTAGTGAAATCCCTCTGGCTTCTCTCAAAAAATCTCTCTCTTTCTCCAATGTCTTTTCTAACATCGTATTCCTTTATCTTCTCCCAATTACCTTCTCTGTACTCTCCTTGATAAAGAGCATAGTTATCATTTAGAATATTCCTTGTTCTATTATCCCCGGGTCTCATCACTACTGCATGGTCCTTTCCCAGGTCGGCAACCCTCAGCTCCTCTCTACCAAGTTTTCTCTCATATACTTCTCCCAGCCTATTCCCTCCCCTAACTGTCTCTGGCTTGGCATATCCCGGCCCTCCTGTTGTGTAATCTCTACCCAAAAGTTCGACCTTTTCCTTTAGCCGATTGACTGTCTGGTATCTCCCCAAGGCATCTTGAGTTTGCTCGACATCTTGATTCCTTAGGGTATAATGTTGCAAATAAGGATCGTATCTTCTGGCTAAATTTTGAGGAGTTGCCTGAAATGTTATCTGTGAGAGGAGTTCCTTCTCTTGAGACCCATAGCTCGTTCCATATTGTCTTTGTAGTAAAGTTTCATTCTGCCTCCATAAAAATGGATTGCCAAACTCCTCGAAGAATTGCTCCCTGGGTTGATTTAATTCTTTCACTAATGGGTTCTGATATACCTTGCCATCAGTCAAAACTTTAAAATCGCTACCTTGTGTTAAAGTATGGCTTTTGGCTATCTGAATGAAATAGTCATACTTATTATTTAAATTTAACCTCGTGTTGATTGCTGTCATCGCTCCATTGCTCCCTGAAAGCAAGAACCTATCCTGCCCTAAAGAGGCATAAGATATACCCGAGTCCTTTGTCTTCATCCAGTCTCGATTGTATCTTCTGTCCTGCATATCTACAATAAATGAGTCCTCTCTATCATTGCCATAGTATATGTGGGGTTCTGATTGAGTGCCTGAGAGTTCTTCGGGAAAATAGACCTTGATACTGAATTTGCCCTCGTTTTTCATATGGACGTCCTGATATCTATTGGCAAGATAGTCTATTTTCTCTGGAACAATATAATTTCTTTCTTCTCCATTAATATTAAAAGAAGCATAAGGCAAAGTCTTTTCCCCTTTTAAGTAATATATCCTGGCAGTGGCACTGTGTTTGCCTTCAATGGCAACATGCCCTGAATAGATATTTGATAGATTGGGACTAAGGGAGCTAACTGCCGGTGAGTAATCTATCTCTCTTATTATGGCTCCTTCTCGCCTTAATACCTCTGCTTGAGTTAACTTGTAATAGGCAGAGCCCCAATGGTTTTCCCGTTTAATGGCTCTTTCCCTTTTCGATAAGTATGGCGAATTGATCTTCGGTTCTTTTAATCCGTCTTTGAATTTACCACAGAAATCTCCGAATTGAAGGTCATTCATAACCTCAGCTCGATAATCAAAATTCTCTTTGTAGATGTCTGCCCTTTTGTTAATATAATCGACATTGGTCTTCTTATAGTGCCTAACGTGAGCATCTGCTATGGCAGAGCCAAGGCTTGCTCCCTGATTGATCCAGAAAGCAGTGCCGCTGTTGGACCATTTCCGGCCTCCGGCAATCCTTCCTATATTTTGAGTAATGTTCAATGTATTCGATGTCAAGGAATAGATTGAGGGAGTGAAATTGTTGAAGTATTTAGCACCATTTTTCGGACTATTTCCGAATTCTTTGGCAAACTGGTAAGGCTTGCTCATCTCCATTCCTATGGAAATAGCAGAGTTCGCCATACTCATATAGGGCGAAGCTCTGGCGAGAAAAGAGTTGGGAGAATATTCTGAAACTGTCTGAATAAATGGCGTGGAAGCTGCATAACCTGCTCGAAAATATTCGAGGCGAGCAAGAGTAGGAAATGTTGTATTGGATACAACTTCGCCGCTAAGATTTTTGCCTGTGGAAAGAACGTGGGCGTGCTCATATGTATTAAATGCGGTGTAGAAGCACGTTCCGAATCCGTATAATTTATCGATTACCCTTTGAGTTAAAGTGCCTTCCAAAGGGTGCTTGCTGAAAACATATTCGTCATAAGCAAACTTTGCTGTCTGCAGAGGAAGAAGTACTGGAAGGGCCTGACCGGCTGTAGCAAGGGTGATTCCTACTTGCACGGGAAAGCTGACTATTCTTATAAGCGCCGATTTTTTCACATAGTCATAATAATTCCTCCTCAATTTCCCATAGTAATCGATGACCTCCTTGGTTTGTCTTTGGTAACTCTTGGAAATATCGCGGCGGTCTTCGAAAGAGAGGTATGGCGCACTCAGTAGCTTTTCCTCTTTCCTCAAGAGGCTCTTGTAATCCTTCTCTGTTGTACTAAGATAGTTTATGTAATTCTCCTTGCGGGAATTGAATTTTTCATGAGTAGCTTCAAATTTTAACCTCAGGTTCTCCACTTTGTTTTTTCTCACCCGCCAGTCTAACTCTTTTTCTGCCCTTATCTTTCCATAGGTGTCGTAAAACCGATATCTGGAGACAGCGTCTCCCCAACTTTCTCTTATTCCCAGACAGAAGAGAGAAAGGATGAGAAGACCTGAAAGTCGGATAAATTTTTTCTCAACTTCCATATTTTCCACCTCACCTTCTTACAAAGATTGTCCCTGTCTTTCCACTGCGTGTTTGATAGATATAGACACCCATCTTAACTCTATTTCCATTATCATCCAATCCATCCCAGGAGCCTTCACTTTCAGTTAATGTCTTTACTCTTCTCCCCTTTCGGTCGTATATGTGGATTGGATAATCTTCTGGCTCAGAGAAATGTACCCTATCGTTGGCTCCATCACGGTTGAATGTTCCGAATTTATGCCCGCCGCCTTTCTTTACGGCGATGTCTTTATCTGTCGACTTTCCTCCTTTTTCCACAAACAGAGTTGCCATTTTAACTTCGCCTCTTAAATCTCTATCAGAGTAGCGAAAAGAAGCTGGGCCTTGCATCTCTTCTGTTATCTTTTTTAAGGGAGAAACAAATACCCCAAGTCTAAAAGCTGACCCCTTAACCCCGGCCTTCCCTTTCTCATCTGTAATATACTCTTCCCCTAAGAATACGACCTTAGCGCCAAAAATCGGCTTCCCCGTCTCTTTATCGTATACAGTAACGGCGAAATCGCTATCCTCCATCACTTCATCAGGAACAACAAGGAGGAAATCCTGCTTGCCTATATATCCACTCACACTTAATTGCCATTCCACAGATTCCGACATCTTACTAACAGCACCATCCTTATAGACTCTAACAGATAGGCTATGATAACCGTTATTTAGGGCTTTCTGCGGAGTAAAACTGAATTTGCCCTCCTTGTCCGCTTGAGTCTCACCGAATAGAACTCCATTATCGTATAATTCCACAATTCCCTCTGGAACTGTTGTCCCTTCAAATGTAGGCATATATGTATCAGTAATTATCTCTCCAGGCCTAGGCTGGGAAATGATTGGGGGAGGAGGTCTTTTAATCACAATCGTTACCCTTATGGGATTATCATTAATGGTGAAATTCCCTGCCCTGTCTATCGATTTGAGAGTTAAGGAATGGTCCCCTACAGCCATATTATCAATTTCTATACTCCAATTTCCATCGCTATATACAATAGTGGAACTGAGTAGAGAACTTAACTCATATACTTCCACATTAGTTCCTGGTTCTCCTTCTCCTATCAATTCTACACTGTCTCCATTGACATAGGGAGATGAAGTGAGAATTGGTTTTTGAGGAAGAGTCTTGTCGACTATAAAGTTAAGTGTGTGGATGACTGAAGTCCAACCCGCTCCATCTATTGCATATACCCTGAGCCAATGCAGGTCTTTGTTTTCTCCAAAGATACCAACATTGAAAGTTTGTGAAACCTTCTGGGGAAAAGAAAGGTCATTGAATACAGTCTGGGGGTCAGGAGATAAGTCACTTGTGTAACAAATCTTTTCGATGCCGGATTCGTCTTGAGCTGTTGTTTTAACCGTCAAAATATCTTTATTGAAATAGAGGATTTCTCCGGGTGGATTGGTATCAGAGATAATTCCACTCGTTCTCTCCCCTGCAGATACTTCCCATATCAGGGATGGTCTCTTTATATCAATGGTAAATTCGTAATAAATTGACTCGTGTTCGTTCTGGGCATAGTCCCGCGACTTAATTTTAATCTTGAGGAGATTTCCGTCTCGAAGAAGATCTTCCACTTCATCAATCGCAATAACAAATTCCCATCTACCAACACCATTTACCCGGTACTTGCTTGAACTCATACTCTCATAAGTAGACCAGTCATCAGGGTCTGTCAAAAGGACATCTTTACCTTTATCGTCCTGAGCATAGATGGCATATACTGAGTAAGGCTCGCCATTTCCTTCAATGTGAACATAGGCGCCGTCTTTCACCTCAACAGAATTAACTGAGCATTCTGGCAAATGGGTATCAATATAGATTGTTTCCACTTCAGACCCAGCGTTATCTGCTTTGTCATAGGCAATTACTGATACTGCATATCTCTTACCACCTGGAACATTAAAATCACTCAAATCTCCCCATCTTAGTGACCCACTACCCCAACTACTCCGAAAACTCATCTTTTCTTTCTTCTGGGGATTACCATCCTGGTCATTCCATTCAAGATATGCATCTGCCCTTTTGAATGTGCTTAATAAAGGGAGATTATCCGAGAGGCTATAGTAGATTATTGGATTTGAAGTTTTAATATAGGTTATGTTTGAATCTTCTGATCCTGGGAAGCCTGGAGCGCCATCGCTATTCTTCACACTTGTAATAATTGCCACAGGGTCCTGTCTATCTACATAGAAAGTCACAGCCCTGTTATTAACAAATATTAAATAGAAATCTTTATAGGCTCCATCTATAGCTTCATCATCAAATGAGGTCTTTACAGTCACTTCTGGACGAATTCTATGTTTACCTTCCGGAAAGTCTTCAACGAGTATTCCATTATTTACATATTCGTTATATTTCTCTCTTCCTCCTATACCATAATTTTTCCAAGTTATTTCATCGACTATTTTGAATTCTGTGATATATTTTGATTCTACATATCCACTACCAAAAATTCTTACCTCCTCTCCTTTTCCTAACCAGTCACCTCCGGTTGGATTACTAGTTTTTAACAAGGTTGTATCGTCTGCCAGAGTAAAAGAAGGCTTCGACTGGTAATAGGTGCTCCAATACCACCGGTTAACCAAATACGCAAGCCGACGTGAACCCCTAACAATCCAGAGGTCCCTTCCTTGGTCTGAAAGTGCAGCACTATTTATCCTCCAATGATTGGGTCGCATGTTGATGGCGTTATCCATGTATTTGTACCATTTTAGAAATACTTTATTCCAACTGCCGATCGATATGCCATTTTTAAGAATTGCTAAATACCATGAAGGTTCATCGTATAAATTCTCTACTCCTGACCAGCCTTTATAAGAATCCCATGGCTCCTCAGCCAGAGAAGGCTTGGCAACTATTAACAGAAATAGAGAAATGATAACAATTATTGAACTTTTTAGAGTTCTCTTCTCCATTTTCTCATCACCTCTATTAAAATTAAAAAAGCTCGCCTTGCTACTTTACCACATTAGAAATCATGCTCTCCCCTTTTGTGTAGGGGATATTTCTAATGGGGTAAACTTCGGCAGCTTGGCGAACTAAACTTGGAGTCGAACGCTACTTTGGCTCCATAGCTTTGCGTCCCCCGATCTCTCGGGGGTTGCCTTTTTCGAAGTTTTAAGTCTTAGTTATAGTTTATATCACAGATGTGAAAGACGTGTAAAAGAATTGTAAAATCTTTGTAAATTTTTCGGTGAGTTGTTTTTCTTAGCCTCTGTTTTAGATTTTCAAGGCACAAGAAGCAAGTGTAAATAGATAGGCCTTATCATTGAAGTAAATATTTCGCGGAAGAGAAACTTAACTAATATTTTATAGCATATCTCAATATTTGCTGTCAAGAAAAATTTAGTTGGAGTTAGTGTCAAAAACTTTGGGGGACTTTTTTACAATGTAGGGGTTCGATTTATCGAACCCGCATTATCGGGCGTCATAAATGTCGCCCCTACAACTCTCGTTTGACACTCCAAACAATTCCTCAGCCCAATCCCCTCCCTAAATTTTACACTATCTTAGTTGGATTATTGCCATCATCCGTCCAGCAGAGGCTTTATCTCGGCGATAGGAAAAGAAATTCTTATGCTCATAAGTACAGGTGGGAATTATTTCTATATTTTCCGGGAGAACTCCTGCTCGCTGCAACTGGTATGAATTTGC
>Ga0114920_10001287_pt1 | contig 11516 bp, 14 predicted proteins | sample ChitaG_FD_88683 | JGI IMG/M metagenome (GOLD analysis project Ga0114920, IMG submission 88683) | Deep subsurface microbial communities from South Pacific Ocean to uncover new lineages of life (NeLLi) - Chile_00310 metaG | ecosystem: Environmental > Aquatic > Marine > Oceanic > Sediment ... | reverse complement strand
GTTGGAGCCGACCATCACGCACTTCTTGCCGTCGACAATTACATCGTCGCCGGGCGCGGACTGGATCGGATGGAAATAGGGGTAAATCCCCAGTGCTTTCACATCACTGGCAGCGGTGTACTGAAAGCATTTTTCGAATAGATCAACATAGAGCAAATCGGTCTTGTCCTGTGTCGTCAAAGCGGCTCCTCTAAAAACAGGGTCTGAAACCAGTCGGAACGACCTATGAAACCAATTTCCTGTTTGGTTGTCAAGCCTTTAGAGAATGGGTTACCTGAGAGTGACTTCTCCCGCCCGGCCGGCAATACAGTGAACACAAATCACGCATCCCCTGAGATGTATGTTGACTTTCTCTGGAATTTCCAATTCTTAGCCAAGTACTGGGTGCCGGTTAAGAGCCTTTACATGGCACTGACGCTATAGGAGTAAAGGACGCCGACCGAAGGCGGCCACGAGCCACATCAGCAAATCGTAATGAACGGAGCACGCCTCAGCATCGCGCTTGCCATTCTCGCGCTGGTATATGCGTTAGCGGCCCTGTATTCTTTCCCAAAGTGGACAGTAGATGATGCCTATATCACATACCGGTACGCCGAGAACCTGGCCAACTTCGGCGCTTTGACATGGAATGTCGGTGAGAAGCCTGTCGAGGGTTACACCGGTGTGGCCCTACCCCTGATTCTTGCTGCTGGCATCCGTTTGGGCATCCCTCCCGACTCACTGTCCTCTTATCAAATCTTGGCCAATGCCACTACGACGATGTCATTTTACGATTTCTCGAAGTTGTTCTTCGAACCGACGCAGAATACTGTCCGTAATGTAATCGGAGTTGCTAATATGAATCATCTTTGCAGTTTTGAGTGCTTTCTTCAGTGAAAGACTGTTACTTCTGACTAAGAACTTCATTGGCTCCAACCCCCGAAGCAGATCGACACCCCCTTTATCACATTCCGCTCATAGAGCATTGTCGTTAGTAATACATGTCCAGTTATTCTGAGTAGCAAGAAGCAAAGTCTCGTGATCGTCGTAGGACAGTTTCCCGCGGGCTTGAAGTGCCTTATCTGCTAACTTACGGTCAGGTGTCTTTACGACGAGTCTTAATCGCCTTGCTTCGGACTCACTTAAGTTCCTAACCTTTTGAAATGTGGCTCTACCAACATGAAGACGACCTACTTGAATGGAGAACAAAGTGAGTACGCCAATGTCAGAGTCCCGATAGTCAATCAACACATCTGCATCAATAATGAACTCCTTAGGATTCTTGACCGGCACTTCTTTCCTCTGCCCAGGAATTGGCGCGCTGCCTCATATCATCTAAAGAGATATCAAGGATTTCGCTGGCACGGCTCCTTGATATGGTCTTCCTCTCATAGGCAAGTCGAACTAGTCGATCCAACCAATCGGTTACGAAGTCATAGCTACGAAGAGGTTCGGGTTCATACTTGGAAGGATTTCTGGTTTTGTAGACTTGTTTCAGGAACCTGTTTCGCTCGCGCCAAATATCTTTAGTGAAAACATTAAGTTCCAGCAGTCTCCAGAGTACAGTTTTGTCACTGACATGAAATATGCGCTTCACTTTGAGAATTCGCTGCCAGGTAGGCAATCCTCTGGTTTCCTTCCACTCTTTATCGAATTTCTGTTGAGGCATAAGAAACTCAGAAGCAAATGCATTAGCTTCATTCTCTTGTTGTTCGTCCTCTTCAATGATCTCCACTTCATAAGCATTCATATGAAGCAGAAGGTGTCCTAGTTCATGAGCAGCACTGAATATCCATCTCTCGACAGGGATTCTATCCCATACATTGACAACAATTGCTGGTCCGCCTTCAGACTCTCCGATTGACATTCCGAAGAATGCATCTGATTTCAGATTATAAGTGAGTACCTTAATCCCATTTGCTGCGAACAACCCAGTTATGTCATGTATGGGCTCCTCAGCATCTAACCCCATTTTCTCTCTTGCGAGCTTGACAGCCATTAGCGATCTCTCACCGGCTGCGATTCTTTGAAGCTTGGATGGAATATCAGAAAGAGTATACCTGGAGTCGGATTCAGCCTCCTTTAGGAGATAATTGAAATCATCAAGCCAATTCGCAGCCTTGGCGAGTATGTGATCTCTACGTTTTAGTTTTTTTTGTGCTCGGAAGCGAACGGATTTAAGTTCTCTGACTTGTGCGAATAGCTCATGAATACTGACGCCAAGAGCTGATGCGACCCTGTACAAAGTGTCCATCCGTGGTGATGCAGTACCAGATTCAATCTTGGAGTAGGTTGGCACCGAAACCCCCGATTTCTTTGCTACTTGCGCTTGAGTCATCTCTCTCCCGTAACGCAAGCGTTTCGCATTCTTGGCAATCAAAGCGGCATCCATGATGTCACCTCCTTTCAATTCTAAAATACATATATATTTATTATTCGTCAATATATAAATTATTCTATAGTTTAATACAAAAATTGTAGGTAAATAGTTTCACATGACATTGGATACCAAGGGAATATTCCACTAGAAAGGCAAAAAAACGGTCACAATCTGGCCACAACAGGGTGTAAGTCCTTGTGCCGCAAGGCGAGTCGGGGGTTTATTTCGCTTCGCTCAGCAACCGCCTGAATTACCTGATTCAGAGTGACCGCTTTAACAGGTAACATATTTGCAACATTGATCGGGTTCTATCGTTTTAGTACAGTGAGTCAAACCAGAGCAAGGAAGGGTCTTATGGAGAAACAGACTGGCTGTCAGGGAATCTCAAGCTCGGCCTGGAGTGTGATCGGCATAGTGGCACTGGTGGTCGGTGCGATTGTAATCTGTGCCCTGGTGGCTATGATGTTTGGGCTGGACATAGGTGAAGTACTCTGACCTACCCCTCAAATATGGATTCAGTATTTGAGTTAGCATATTACTGGATTATGCAGGCATTTGCCGGCCCCCTACTCGCGTGATCTCTGGTGAATTCTGATCGGAATCTGCAGCGTGCTCTAAGTGCTGCTGTTTTTTTGAAAATAAATGTTGTATTTATACAACAAATGGTTATATTGCTCGTATGAAGACAAGAAGGATATATAACAGGATATCGGTCCTTAGAGAGGAAAGAGGTATCTCAAGGAAAGAACTGGCTGATGAAATCGGGGTCAACTTCCAAACAGTCGGATACCTGGAAAGAGGAGAATACAACCCGAGTCTGGACTTGGCATTCAAGATAAGTGAGTTTTTCAAGTTACCTGTAGAGTTGGTTTTTTCAACCACGCCATTGAAGCCATTGAGCCAGGAGATACTCGAACAGAGGAATAAGATGCGAGGATAAGGAGGATAATATGTCGAAATCAAACAGAAGGATAGGGGTCATCATCAATTATGCATGTGTACTTCTGTCTCTTGTCTTCTTCTACTTCGGGAAGTACAACGGCTGGACCGACATGATGACAGTTGTCACAATTCTGGTGCTGGTCTCCGCGCTGGTCAGTTTTGTTGTGCTGCACATCAAGACACACCTTTGGAGACTGGTCCACACCAGGGCGGACAAGCTCGACGAGAGGCAGATACAGGTGACGCATGAATCACTCAGATATGCCTACGGGATCTTCTCTGTAATCAGTTTGTTGGTTCTGTTGGTGATAGCACTTCTGGCAGGTGAAAATGATTCGATGCTGATTCTCATCTTTGCCAGCCTGCTGTACCTGGCACACACACTGCCGTCGTCGATCATCGCCTGGACGGAAAAGGAGGTATAACTCCAGGTTTACAAACGAGGGTGGTCATCTGCAGATCAGGATCACCGTTACACAGCCGGGAGCAGATGCTTGACCAGGACGGAAAACAACCCCGGCTTGGCGCCTTGAGTTGTACGCAAATGTTCTGCATTAAGAATAATAAGACCGCCCCACAAGACATAACTCATTGAATATCAAGAAAGTACTTCCGCTTTTTCAGCCTGACAATTTCGGAAAACGTCTCCTCCCGGCTTAATGCTTTCCGGTGCGTTTGAGTACTGGAATGATCGCCGGAGTACTCGTTCAGACCATTCAAGTCCCTCATGGTTGTTACCGACCTATGATAAGCAACATGCACGAAAGGGGCTGATATGGACAGAACGCGGTTATATCTGATCTTGGTATCGATCCTGGTTTGGGGGATTGCCGTTCCGGCAGACGTACAGAGTATTTATGCGGCTGACCTGGCATTGGAGAGTTACAACGGCGGTCATTTTTCTATCGATAAGCCAAAGGGGTGGCAGGTCATCACTGCAGGCACCTGTTCCGATTTTGCCTTCGTAATCCGGGACCCATCGGAACCTTTACGACAGGTGTTCAATTTCGGGGAGGTGGGTCCGGTCTATGTATCTGAATATCAGAAGCAGCTTGATTATCAATATATGAGCATGGGCGGGTATCCGGTTGCGTGGATCGAGATGCCTGTTGTCGAACCGCTTAGTCCCTCTAATTTCCTGCAGCAGTTCCATCTCATTGCCGGGACTTCAGTAGCCCAATCTTTTATGCCGCAATGCCCGCATCTGGAGAATCTTCACATTATATCGGCTGCGCCACAGGTAAGCCCGATTGCAGGTGGCAGCACAGAGTTGATCCGTGCCCTGTTTTCGAAAGACGGGCGGCTGGGAGAGGGGCTGTTTCTCGTAACGGTTGTGCAACTGTTACCGGTGACCGGGAATCCCGGCGGTGGTATTGCTTATGGGACGAACATAGTTGGTATCACGGCGTCCCAAGGGGAGTTTCGGCGCATGGAAAAGTCGCTGGTCACTTCAGCGGGCAGTTTCTCAGTAAGCCAGGCATGGGTCAGTAACTGCATGGCGCAGCAGAGTGCCACCTATGCCGGTATCAGGAAAGCTGGCAGAACTCTCAGCGAAGCCTCCGACATGATTATGCGGGGCTGGGAAGAACGGAACAGAACAGATGACATTGTCGCCGAGAAAAGAAGTGACGCTATTCTCGAGAAGGAACGACTATTCGACCCGGACACGGGCGAGGTATATGAGTTTGAAAACGGCTTTTACGACAAGTATGACCTCGACCGAAATCAGTATGAAATGAGCAACCTGCAGTTGCTGTCCGGCGACAACTATGACCTGTGGACGACTGCGCCGCTCGACGGAGTTCAGCACATAAGGTAACTGGGCGGCAGAACCGGCTGCCCGCCTGTTTGCAAAGCGCTACGCCTGGATCGTCGAACTCTGTGTCTGTGGGATACATACATATCTCAAAGCTTTGAATAAAGTCTTCTAGCCCCGCTCGTTTTCTCTCATATGCCAAAGATCGGTTTGTGGTGTTTTTCTGGCCTGCCGGTGTCTACCTTTTGGCAACGTCAGGTGTCAGAAGATGTGAGAAACCGTAAGCAAGGAGCCAGCTATGTTCAGAAGAGCGTTAGCCAGAACATCTTTTGTGGCAGTTGTATTTCTGTCGCTCATATTCCTGTCCTGCCTTGAACGAACGGAAGAGATCACTGTTAGTGAAGACGGGACGACTACTATTATCGCCAAGTTCAAAGGAGAGGTAGACAACTTCCGCCCTCCGGTGGCTCTGCCATTGGAACCTGAGTGGGAGATTCTGGAGAAGAAAGTCGATTCCAGCGATATCGAACACATCCGTATGGAACTGAAGGCGAAGCTGGTCGTGCCGTATGGCATGGCGCTGCCTGAGACGTATGCGAAACCCGATGCGGCTGTCAAGAGCGTGAATCTGCAGTTTCCTACCGAGGTGAGAAACTGGACCGAGGGTAAGCGCACGTTCTACGAGTTCAAGAGAACTTACCTGGCGCGAGGGTATGGCTACTACAACATTACGGGGGGAATTCTGTGGGACCAGGAACTGGAGAACCGTGTTCTGGAAAAGGGTATATTCGATGTGTCGGAGGAAGACAGGACAAAATACCTCGACCAGTTTGCCTCCGCCTTCCGCTATCTTCATTGGAGGTTCCTCTGGGAGACCCTTGGAACGATGGTTCGCGGAGACGAAATACCTGTATCCACCAAGGAGAATGTGGAAACCTGGGCCGTACACTATCTGGAGAGCGTTATCACGCCTGTAAGGATACTCGGCATACTCGGCCAGGAGGATGATTCCATCGGAGTGGCACTTGACAGGCTCGAGGATGAGTTGCATGATCAATTCGTCAGGTATTTCCTGACCGTGACAGGACAAGAGCAAACGGATGTGCAGGAGAACTTCGAGGATCTGTTACATACCATAACACTCGACTATGACGTGACGGAGGCACTCAACGTCCATCAGTTCTCCGTAGACCTGAGACTGCCAGGCACGATCATCGGGGCGAACGGTTTGATTGACCCTGAGATACCCGGTTTCGTTGAGTGGGTATTCAAGGGCGAAGACCTTCATGACAAGGATATTCGCCTTTACGCTCTCTCGGTGGTCGACCACTAAAACAGCGAGCTGACCTGGTTGCCGGCAAGCATGAGGTACACTGTGACAGACAGTATTTCAAACACGATCCAGGAGCTGTCCGGCAAGGTGTTTCGTCTCATACACCGGATTGTTAGCGACAGAGAACAGGCAAAGGATCTCACTCAGGATGTCTTTGTGAAGGTTCTGCGAGAGCCTGAACGCGTGAGAGACCTGACTAAACTCAAACCATATATCTTCAGGTCGGCATACAACACGGCGCTGAACTTCAAAAGGGATCTATCCAGGCGGCAGGCAAAGACGGAATTCATCAAAGAAGAACTGACACTTGTCAACCCTCGGCAACCGGATTTGCTTCTCGAGTCTGTTGAGGTTTCCAACCACGTGAAGGGTGCTCTGGATTCCCTTGCGGACAAACAGAGGGAAGCTCTCATGCTGCGGTTCTACAGTGATCTGGTCATTGCAGAGATTGCGGATGTCATGGCGGTATCACAGGGATCGGTCAAGGTTCACATCGCCCGGGGTCTGCAGAACCTGAAGAAGTGTCTATTACCTATATTGAGAGAGGAGAAATCATGAACTGTGGCAAACACAAAGATAGAATCCCGCTGCTCATTCTGGGCGATCTCGAACCTGCCGAGAGAGAGGAGCTTGAAAAGCACCTTCAGGACTGCGCCATGTGCAGAGCAGAGTTGGGGAAAATCCGCGAGGTCGCACGAATGCTTACACCGTCGGATTCGGAAGATTTGACCGATCTGGAAAAGCTCAGGCTGGAGAACCAGATTTACCGCAAGCTGGCTTTGGAGGCAACCAGGGATCGGGGATCAGAGAAGAGAATCTGGAGCACAAGGATGTTTGTGAGAGTGGCGGCCGCAGTTGCGATCTTCTTTCTGGGATACGGTGCCGGGCCGCTGGTCACAATGCTGGGCGAGGGAGAGCAACCGACAGCTCAGGTAGCCGAAGCGCCTTTCGATATGACGAAGTACAGGCAGGTAGTTGCTTCCGGCTTGAGGTTCTCCCCCGAAGGTCTCAGGATCATCGCCCGGGGCAGGTCAGCATTGATCACGGAGTAGTGGGAGATTCATACCGACAGCAGAGTTCGACTGTCACAGCAAGTGATTTCGAGAGTGCTCCTGGAAAACCTACTTGTGTATTGTTCTACGAAAATGGAGTTCGATTCCCCCCCCTCCACCATTTTATCCTACAATCTGTGATATCGGTTTTTAGAAAAAACATTGGGAAACTAACGGCGAGACAACTAGATCAAAATAGTTCAGAAATAGCCTTTGTACCTCTGAATGAGCGGTTGCGCCCGAGCTTGGTGGAAGACAGAAGACCGAGATACTCGAGCTGCTCAAGGTCTTTCCGAGATGTTGGTCTCGAAACCCCATATATCTGAGTGTGTGTCTTTATAGTTGTAGAGGCACCAGTGTTCTTGTGGAGATATCGTAGCAGTTGAATCTGTCTATCATTGAGATTGTACTTTGCTCTCGCGAGACTTGCCATTTTGCGATTTTGAATCACTTTCCTTTTAACATAGACTTCAAAATCACGCTTTGCCTGTACGATTTTTCGGAAGTTGTAGTCAATGAAATACGTCAGATCATTATCGTCCTGTTCAGAGTAAGTATAGGCATCGCGATATTGTGCCGGCGAATTCTTGATTACCTTCGATATTGGCAGATACGAGAATGCCCAGTAATCGTTTTTGAGCAAGTACCAATAAAAAAGTGTTCTAGCCATTCGGCCATTTCCATCGGCGAAGGGATGCAAAAAACCCATCCAAAAATGTATAAGAATTGCCTTTATAAGTGGATGAACAAACTGGTGCTTTTCTAATTTGTCATTGGCATAGTCAATGAATCTCTTGATTTCCTTCTTCAAGAATCGCTCAGAGGGTGGAACATGATAGACAATGTTAGTTCTAGTATCGCATACGACAATGTTATCCTTATCGCGACGCAATCTACCGACAAGGCTATCATCAATAGTGTCTTTGGTAAGCATTACGTGTAAGTCTAAAAGTGTTTCTATACTTAACGTTTGATTCCGTAACTGATTCTCGACCGCGAGCATTGCGTTATAGTTGTTTATGATCATTCGCTCCGACATGTTTACAGGCTTCCGATTCTCAAGCAACATTTGTTTGGCGACTCGCCGTGTTGTATTGGCTCCCTCCAGTTGAGATGAAGCTATAGCTTCTTCGATTATACCGCGAGTGATGAAACGTTGACGTGTATTATCGTCATCGACGATATTGGCCATGAGCGCACCGCCGAGATCCATGTCTATTTCGTGGAGGAAATAATCTTGACCGGGGAGTAGCTGCCAAGAGAAAGGTGTGCCTTGTTCGTTGCGAATAATCGTATTTACGCGACTCGCTGAATTCTGCCGTAGCAGTTTTATGAGAGACCAAAATTCCTCTGCACTCACGCCTTGGGGGCGCGGTTTATGTTTTACTTTATCCCAGAACAGGTACTCGGGTCGATTAGTACTCTCAACGTATTTGAAGATGGGTATGCCATTCTTTACTAGGTCAATTATCTTGTCGATTTTTCCATCAATATCTGGCTTCTTGAGTTTAAAGACGTCCACGTTTACTTGCTTTCATTTTGTGATCCCAAAGTATTATATGTAAAGTCTATACATTTCATTTATATATAGTATAAATATTTTAATATGTAAAGGGTTATCATAAACTTTACATATAGTTTACATATTTTAATATGTAAAGGGTTATCATAAATTTTACATATAGTATACATGTTGTATAAACATAGAATTGGTTATTAGACGGAGACTTAACAAGTAATCGAGAAACCGTTGATGTATCACTCTGATATGTAATAAGTTAGGGAAGGTAAAATTTAGGCTCGTGAAGTGATGGATGACCATCCGAGCTTCAAAGAAATACACTTCAAAACTGGTCACAATCTGGTCACAATACGGTGTAAGTTGTTGTGCCACAAAGAGAGTCGGGGTATCAACCCCCCCATCTTAGTTAGCACCCCCACTGAAACATCTCAGCCTCAAAGCACTTTCAGTCTCTGACCACGGGAACGCGGGCGCTTTTGATGACAGAGTAGATTTACTACTCCCTGCTTTCCGCCAACAGTTCCACAGACTTCTTCGGGTTGATCAATACTCGCCGGCCATCCTCGCTGGTGTCCGTGCCTTTCTTAATCAAGGCGATGACCTCCTCCGGTTTCAGCGATGGATCGATCGCCAGCAGCTTGGCTGCGAGGTTGGCCGCGTTCGGTGAGGACTGTGACGTGCCCGAGACAGCCATGCGGTCGCCTCCCGGGATGTAGCTTTCCACCTCGAATCCGTTGGCGTGCACATCGACACCCTCGCCGAAGCTTGTAAAAGAAGTCTCATCTCCGGCCTGATCAACCGCCCCAACTGTCAGAATGTTGGGCAGGTCAAACGAAGAGGGGATCATTTCATCAAAGGTGATATCGTTGTCGCTGTTGCCGGCCGATGTGATGAAAAGAATATCAGGTCCGCTCTTGATTGCCTCGTAGAGCCCGTCTCTGGAAATATCGAATATCTCGCGTGCGAGCCTGGCTCTCTCTTCTGCATCCTTACCAATGCCGTTGGCCTCAAGGTCAGCCTCGACATTCCTCGGCGATCCGCCCCAGCTCATATTGACAACACGCACACCGTGCGTCTTGAAATAGCCCACTGTTTCTTTGTATGCTGCAGCTCCTTTGCGTGCCAACTCCACGGTTGGCGGCTCGGGAATCATGTGATAGTCGAACGTTATACGCGCCGCAAGGATGCGGGCGTAGGGATTGTCCCTTGCCGCGATACCGGCCACATGTGTACCATGGGCGTACTGACCGAAGCGGCCCACATCCTCAAAGAAAGGCCTCACATCCTCGGGGGCCATTTCGGCCATCTTTTTCTTGAAAGCGCTTGCCTCCGGGCTGTCAATAGACGCTTGAAGATCAAGCATCCCTTTCATGTATCTCTTCATCTGCGGCAGGCGTTGCCGAACGCTGTCTTCCATAGGACAAAGCAGCCCTGTGGTTTTTTCGTCAAAAAGGTTGTACGCGATGCCATGCACATCATCGACAAAACCATTGCCGTCATTGTCCTTGCCATCAGGCTTTTCTCCTTTGTTGACAAACAGCTTTCCCGGAAAAAGGTCTGTGTCTACGCCACTGTCCCAGATGGCGATTACCACGGGACTCAGCTTCTCCGTTGCCGAAAGATCAACCGAGCGCTCTTTCCAGATATCAGGCTTGACCACTTTGTGCACGTCGATCAAAGACTGGAGCACGCCGATCCTTTCCTCCCTGAGCGGCAGCATGACATCGATCAGGTAGCGGTATCTAATCAGCCTTTCGGCGACATCGCCGCTGATATGTCCGGTTTTCTCGACTGCCGGTTCAATCTTGCTCTGGATAACCCCGATCAGCAGGTTCTCGCTGACCATTTCCGCCATGCCCTTGAGCTGCTCTACCTGATCCTGCACGTCCTCCCAGGGGAGCGCATTCATGGCTGCGGCGTAGTGATGGGCAAATGCCTGCCTGAACGCTGCGGGATCACCTCCCTGAGTCTCGCGATGCGCTTTTATAAAACACTCCGCTGCCAGACCGGACATGAGCCTGTCAGCCGGTTTATCCTGCATTTCGCGCAGCCGGATGATTCCCTCGAAGGCGGCACCGTAATTACGCTCGATCATATCCAGATTGAGAAGGATTCCATATAGGGTTTTCAGGGTTGACTTGTCTTCGATTTCATAGTCTTCGAAGACTTTCTTGATATTGACGCGTACTTTGGCGGCAAAAGGGGCAAAGAGCACGTCAGAGGTCATCATCTGCGAGACACTGCCAGTCACGTGATAGGTGTGTCGCGGAAGCTCCGCCAGAGTCGTGATTTTTTTCTTGCCGGTGTCCGGCGCCGCGTCCTGTGCGTTTATTGTGATCGCTACAAACGCGAGAAGGAGTGCAGTAATGAACGGGATTGAGCGTTTCATGATTGTCTTTCTCCTTTTCTGTTTTTGATAGCCGTTTGCAAGATAAGAGATTCTAGTCAGTGGAGCAATGGCGGAATACCTGTCGGCTGAGGCGTAGAACTGATAAGCTGGAGGCTTACAGGTTTATTGGTCCGCCGCCGTCCGCTCGGTTGATGTGGATAGC
>Ga0114920_10001286_pt1 | contig 11518 bp, 14 predicted proteins | sample ChitaG_FD_88683 | JGI IMG/M metagenome (GOLD analysis project Ga0114920, IMG submission 88683) | Deep subsurface microbial communities from South Pacific Ocean to uncover new lineages of life (NeLLi) - Chile_00310 metaG | ecosystem: Environmental > Aquatic > Marine > Oceanic > Sediment ... | reverse complement strand
TTCTGAGGCGAGTTTTCCTGCCTTTGCCCAGTTATGCTTGGCGTAATCACGAATGAGGACCCGAACATGATCTGGGGGAACATCCACCGCTACTATTACTGCGTCAGTTATACCTTTAACGAGCTTCTTCTTCTGTTCAATGGTGCGTCCTTCCCACATCTCGACGAAAATTATCGGCATTGTTACCTCCTTTTTATCATTTACTAGAATGCATATTGATGAATAGTTGATAACCTATTCACCCCATGCGCCCACAACCTCCTTAAGACGGCGATCCTTGAAGGCCGCAATCGGAATGGTTATGCCCATTCTCTCCGCCGCCCCAGGATTGGCTACCAGCTTTAACGCTTCCCAAGGGCACCATACGACTGGAATATCACCGGCGGATTCTCCCTTTAGTATCCGAGCAGCATAGCTTCCTGCCTCCCCGCCTATCCAATTGTAGTCGGCAAACTGAGCGGCAATGCAACCCCTCTCAACCATATCCCACGTAGAGCCAAAGGTGGGTATCTTATTCTCTTCAGCGACACTAATTATGGCCTCAAGCCCGGATGTGGCAGTACCGTCGGTGGGAATGTAGATTGCATCAACCCTACCAATGAGGGCAACAGCTGCGGTTGCCACTTCAGCCCTTGTCGAGCAGGTTTCCTCTACCAGCTCTTCAATGCCAACATCCGCCATAATATCCTTTATCAGCTCTATCTGCACAGCAGAGTTCGCTTCGCTGGCATTGTAAATCACCCCAAGTGCCTTAACTCCAGGGTAAATCAGCTTAATCTCCTCCATCTGGGCCTTCATGTCGGCGATATTGCTGACGCCTGTTACATTGTCAGGGCGAGGCGCATCCCAGGTGGACACAATCCCAGCCGCAGCTGGAGCAGTAACACTGCTGAAAACTACAGGAATCCCTGTTCCTTTAGCTGCAGCCACACAGACTTGAGCGATTGGGGTAGTGATAGCATGAATTAAATCCACCTTTTCCGAGACAAATTGGTCGGCAATTGTCTTGGCTAAAGTTATATCACCCTCGGCGGACAGGGAAATATACTCGACATTCACTCCCTCAACAAAGCCTGCTTCAGCCATCACCCGATGAAATGCAAGCCGTTCAGCAAAGCCCGGTTGATACATCGCCTGGCGCACTGCCAGCGGGTCAGGCTGCTCAACTATCGTCAACTCACCAATCAGATAAACCTTTTCCTCCAGAGCTACCTCTTCAGCAGCGCAACCTGCCATTAGAGGTAACGCTGCTATAACCAAAGCCAGACATAAGCTACCAGTGACTATAAAGACTTTTCTTCTTTTCATATGAATCCTCCTGACAACATCTTGGCCTGCTTAAATTTATCATCCCCTTGGTCAGAACTCACCACCCCCTTTGCCGATTAACTCGACAAATCTCATTAAATATGAAAAGGGCACCAACCACCGCCGTAATTCGGCGATTCCAGTGCCCTTACCTCATCCGCTCATCTTACCTGACCCAATTCTTATTGTTCCCAGTTATTGTCTTACAGTTGGGACTTTAATTTTACTCCTCTTTACACAATTGTCAATACGTCCATATTAGAGATGAACCCTTGGCTGTCTGGAATCTAGAGCCATTTTAGTCCAGGAATCCCTATTTGTAAACTAGGGGCGCTTGCTTTAAGTTACCAGCACTAAAGTTAAAGGGGGTTACTCACGCCACATTTGGGATTTGTGGTGAGTAATCCCTCTCCAAGAGGGTGATTTACTCCGCTATTTGACCCCGAGTGCTTCCTTTTCCAGTTTGTCTATCTCTTGATTAATTCCGATGCGCAGTTCTTGTAATGTCTTTATTCTCTCTTTGACTCTGGTTTTATTTACCTGCAGGAACTCCAAAATAGCTTCCCGGCCCTTCGGGGTAAGTTGATATCCTCTGACCATATTCCCCCTTAGATAGCCGCGTATAACCAGTGAATTGTATAAATAGCCAATGTATTCACCGGTAATATCCATCGGGCGGGTTAGCAGTTTTTTACCTAAACCCCCGGTTTCCGCAATCGCCATCAAGATCACCATTTCGCTGGGGAACATTAGGTGTTTCTCCTCTTTTTTGCCATAGCTTTAATTGAATGTTTTCGTGATTAAAGTATCATCCAAGGGAGGGTGCTGGACAGGAATTAAGCCCGAAGCCAGGCATATCCTACGGTGAGGTCTCAGGGTGAAAAACCTTATGGGTTGGACATCCATAAGTTAAAAAACCCCGCTTCTGCTGCTAGCAGCTTTACCGCAGCACCCCCCAGTTAGTGCCATCAGGCAACATTATAGCACCTGAAATGCCTACTGTCAATAAGATTATTGGATTTAGGTGTTATTTTACTGGGTTAAATAAAGACTCAAGTTGCCAATTGGGGACGACTTTGTGGACAGGCAAGTGGGCTGTAAAACTTTGATGGAATACAGCCGGACGTAACTTGAAAATGAGCAAAAAGCTCAGTAGGAATTAAAGGAGGCGATTTTGTCTAATGGCTCCCGGCTATGTTCTGAAGGCCCCTTCTCCCAATCGGGGTAGCCCAGAGCGATTAAGATGTCTATCTTTTTATTTTTGGGGACAGTTAATATTGATTTTACCGCCTCTTCGTTAAACCAGCCTATCCAGCAAGTTCCAAGGCCTAACTCTTCAGCCTCGAGGACAAAATGCTCACAGGTTACCCCGATATCGATAAGGTAGTATTTGGTACCACGAAACATGCCGCCAATCCTGGCTAAGAACTTGGACTTTTCGGAGATGACGGCAACTATAACCGGTGCCGTTTTACAAAAGGAATTCATCGAATATATGCCACTTAGGGCGGCCTTGCATAGCTTGTTCTTTAGCTTCTTGTCATCGACGACGATGAATTTCCACGGTTGTGAATTGCAGGCGGAGGGAGCCAGCCTTGCTGCCTCAAGGCACATCATTATCTTCTCCCGTTCCACAGGTCTATTAGTAAAACCCCGGATGCTTTTTCGGTGTTTTATTAGCTCTAGTAGCGTCATAATGTTGCTTCTCTAGACTAAATTTGCCAGTTATACCCTGATAACCAATCCTAATTCCGACAAGCCTCTTTGTCAATTAGGCTTTAAGCCTAACTCTCAAGCAAAATATCCCTGATATTTCCAGCTAAAGCTTCGCTCTCCGGGTCATCAGTGATGAGCTTTATCTGCTGCGGTGACCTAATCCCCAAACCTAGCTCTACTGCTCGGGCGATCTGTTCTTGCTCAAAGACAGCTCCTCGACTGACTTCAGGGGTAGTGCCCAGCAATCGCAAAATAGTTACCCCGACCGCATCAATTGCCGCTCGGTCATTGCCAGCTAATATCACCCCAGCCTCCACTCGTCTACCATAAGCCGGGCCTCCATCAACAAAGGCTGCCACCCCATCCAACAAAACCAGGTCTGGCGAATAAGCGGTATTAACCTCGGCGATCATCTGTCTCATGTAAGGTGATGTATGCAACTCACTCATATAGGGGTAACCTATTCTGGGCACCATACCCACCGAGTTTTTCAAAGAAAGAGTGAAGTGAGCGCCAAAGGCATGTGTCTTAAGACAGCAAGTCTGGACAATGGATTCTGCCTCGGCGTAGACTCGTGGAAAATGAAAACCGTTTTCCCAGTGGCTATCCTTGGGATGCAGGTGAATCCATCCCTCGGGCCCCAACTCTTCAAGGTTGACTATATCAAAGCCTAACTCCTCAGCTAAATTGAAGATACCCTTATTTTTCATTACTTGGCGGGTAGTACCCCCTGGTCCACTTCGCTCCGCCAATGTGATCCCGGTAGCACCCATTTCCTGTAGGGTTAGGATAAGGCTACGTAAGGTGTCGTTGTGGGTGGAACCGGGAGCAGGATCAGCAGAATTGAAATTGGGCTTGAGGACAACGGCTTTGCCTTGAACCGGATTAGACTGAAGCAAGGTAATGGCTCTAGGTACGCCTTCAGTTCGTTCAAAGGTCTTCACTAGACTTATCTTAGTCATTGCTTTCTCGCCTGTGTGTAGCTTATTTGTTCCACGCCACCTTGTCAATAACGGTCTAGATTGCACTGGTGTTGACAGTTAACTTCCAGTTATGCTAGACTTAAAGATTAGTTTCTGAAATTCTAGCTTTTAGTGGATAGATTGAAAATAGGGTTTCAATCTTCACTGAGGCCACGAATGGATGAGCTTTGGCTCATCCATTTGAATTGTGGGAATTAGGAGGGATAACTTGCCTACAGTAAATCAACTTATCCGTAAAGGGCGCAAGAAGATTTCAAAGAAAACTGGGGCGCCAGCATTGCGCTTAAGTTATAATGCCCTAAAGAACACCCTGATGCAGGGGAAGGGCTCACCACAAAAACGGGGGGTCTGTATTCAAGTCAGGACTATTACCCCAAAGAAGCCCAATTCGGCGCTACGTAAGATAGCCAGAGTGCGCCTCACCAATGGGATTGAGGTAACAGCTTACATCCCAGGTGAGGGGCATGAACTTCAGGAACACTCGGTGGTGCTGATTCGCGGCGGTCGGGTCAGGGATTTGCCCGGCGTTCGTTATCATATCGTTCGTGGTACCTTGGATACTAGCGGTGTGGCTGGCCGCCGTCAAGGTCGCAGTAAGTATGGGACAAAACAAGCTAAAAGCTCGGCCGAGAGTGCCGAAGAGGCTTAAGTAGAGGAGATTAAAATGCCAAGAAGGGCCCGGGCTAGAAAAATAGAAATACCAGCTGATGCTAAGCATCAAAATGTGGTTGTAGCCAAGTTCATCAATAAAGTAATGAAGGATGGCAAAAAAGCCACTGCGGAGAGGATAGTATATTCAGCTTTAGAGAGCTTGGAAAAACGGGAGAAAAAGGACCCGGTGACTGTCCTGGAACAAGCGGTAAAGAATGCCACCCCCCTTCTTGAGGTGAAACCGCGCCGTGTTGGGGGTGCCACCTATCAGGTACCAGTGGAGGTTGCTCCTGAGCGTGGTCTTTCTTTAGCTATGCGCTGGCTGGTAAACTCAGCCAGGGCTAGGGTAGGCAAATCCATGGTAGAGAAGCTGGTGGCGGAGCTTAGCGACGCCTTTAAGGAACAGGGGACAACGATTAAGAAGCGAGAGGATACCCATAAAATGGCGGAGGCCAACCGGGCTTTTGCCCACTATAGATGGTGAGGAGTGAATTATTATTAATCCTGGTGTTATACTCAAAAATCCAAAATCAGTAAAGCTTGAGGTAGGGGATAGGGTCATGCCCAGAAGTTATCCACTAGAGAGCATCAGAAATATAGCTATTATTGCTCACATCGATGCCGGTAAGACCACCGTCACCGAAAGGATACTCTATTATACCGGCCGCACCTACAAGATTGGTCAGGTGGATGAAGGCACGGCGGTGATGGATTGGATGGAGCAGGAGAAGGAGCGTGGTATTACCATTACCGCGGCAGCAACTACCTGTTACTGGCAGGACCACCGTATTAATATAATTGATACCCCGGGGCACGTTGATTTTACCGCTGAAGTGGAGCGAAGCCTGAGGGTACTGGATGGAGGGGTGGTGGTCTTTGACGGTGTTGCCGGGGTTGAGGCTCAGTCAGAGATGGTATGGCGCCAAGCTGATAGGTATAATGTACCCCGCATCTGCTTTATTAATAAAATGGACAGAATTGGCGCCAGTTTTGACCGAACGGTGTCAATGATTAAGGAACGCCTCTATGCCAAGCCTTTGCCCATACAACTGCCTTTAGGTAGTGGTGATGAGCATGAGGGCATCATTGACCTAGTGGAGCAAAAGGCGTGGCGTTTTGATAGTGACCCTAATATAGAACCAGTAGCGGTGGCTATCCCTGACAAAGAAAAGCTCAAAGAGGCTCGTCAAGCCTTAATTGAAAGGCTGGCAGAAAGTGATGACCAGATTTTAGCCTCCTACCTTGAGGGTGAGGAGGTTACCCCGGCCCAGCTAAAAAAGGCTTTGAGAAGGGTAACTATTGCCGGTAAGGGGGTACCGATTCTGGTCGGCAGCGCCCTCAAGAATAAAGGTATTCTTCCCCTGCTTGATGCTGTTTTGTACTATCTACCTTCTCCCTTGGCTATGCCCCCGATACGGGCGATTGATACCAGAATTGAGGCTGAGGTTACCCGTCCTGCCAAGGATGAGGCTCCCTTTTCAGCGCTGGCCTTTAAGGTGGTTTCTGACCCTTTTGTGGGTAGGTTAGTCTATTTAAGGGTCTATTCGGGTAAGGTGAAGGCAGGGGCCCAGGTATTTAATTCAGGTCGAGGCAAAAAGGAGCGCATTGGCCGGCTGCTGGTAATGCACGCCAATAATCGTGAAGAGGTTAATGCGGCTGACACCGGGGCTATTGTCGCCACCTTGGGTCTTAAAAATACCTTTACCGGTGATACTTTATGTGAAGCCACACAGCCGGTGGTACTTGAATCCATCCGTTTCCCTGAGCCGGTGGCCTCAATTGCTATTGAGCCGAAAACCAGGGCTGACCAGGACCGGATGGGGGGCGCCCTGCAGAAATTGAGCGAGGAGGACCCGACCTTCAAGGTGAAATTTAATGAGGAGACGGGGCAAACGATTATCTCAGGTATGGGTGAGCTTCACCTAGAGGTATTAGTCAATAGGCTAATCAGTGAGTTTAGGGTTGGGGCCAAGGTAGGTAAACCACAGGTTGCTTACAAGGAGACGATTACGGTGCCGGTAAAGTCTGAGGGAAGGTTTGTTCGGCAGACCGGGGGACATGGACAGTATGGCCACGTCTTACTTGAGCTTGAACCCTCAGAGCGCGGTAGTGGCTTTCAGTTTATTGAGCGTATCAGGAGTGGGACTATCCCCAAGCAATATATTCCCGCCGTGGAGGCTGGGATTAAAGAGGCTATAGAAACTGGTGTGCTGGCTGGGTATCCGGTAGTTGATATTAAGGCAACCCTCTACGAGGGTAGCTATCATGAGGTTGACTCCTCTGAGATAGCCTTTAAGATGGCCGGTTCAATGGCACTAAGAGACGGTATTGCTAAAGCTAGGCCCGTTCTGCTTGAGCCGGTGATGAAATTGGAGGTGGTTAGCCCCGAGGAGTTTCTTGGCGACATAATGAGTAATCTCAACTCAATGCGGGGACAAATCGAAAATATAGAGACGCATGGCGAGCTAAGCACCATTCGTGCCTTGATACCCTTGGCTGAGACCTTTGGTTATGCCACAAGCCTGCGGTCGTTAACTCAGGGTAGAGCCACCCATATCATGGAATTTTATCGCTACCAAGAACTACCGACTGAACTAGCCAATCAGGTTATCTATAAAGTGAGAGGTAGAGGGTATGGCTAAACAAAAAATCCGCATCAAACTCAAGAGTTTTGACCACAAGATACTTGACCAGTCTGCGGGGCAGATTGTAGCTGCAGTGGAGCGAACTGGAGCGGTTATCTCCGGGCCGGTGCCCTTACCGACTCAAATTGAGAAGTTCAGTGTCATTCGCTCCCCATTTATTGATAAAGACTCACAGGAGCAGTTTGAAATTCGAACCCATCGGCGCCTGATTGAGATTGTAGAAACCAGTTCTAAAACAATTGATGCTTTGGCAAGCCTGGATTTGCCCTCCGGGGTTGACATCGATATTAAATTATAAAATTAGGTAACTTAAGCATGATTCAAGGTCTCATTGGTAAAAAGCTGGGCATGACCCAGGTATTTAGGGACAACGGCAGGATGGAAGCGGTAACCGCAATTGAAGCCGGTCCCTGCGTTGTATCTCAGGTTAAAACCGCAGACAAGGACGGGTATAACGCGGTGCAACTTGGCTTTGATGAAAGTAAAAGGCTTAATTTGCCTGAAAGGGGACATCTTAGGGGTTTGGGACAGTTTAAGCACCTGCGGGAGTTTAGAACCGATGATGTTGATGATATTGAGGTAGCAGCAAGAGTCGATGTTAGCCTGTTTAAGGTTGGGGAACTAGTTGATGTTACCGGGTGGTCAAAGGGTAGGGGTTTTGCCGGTGTGGTCAAACGCCATCACTTTGCCGGTGGCCCCAAAACACATGGCCAATCAGACCGGCACCGTGCCCCAGGCTCAATAGGAGCTAGTGCTTCTCCAAGCAGGGTAGTTAAAGGTGGGCGTATGGCAGGGCATATGGGCACGGAGAGGGTCACGGTACACCATTTAGAGGTGCTTGAGGCTGACCCGGAGAAAAATCTGTTACTGGTTAAAGGAGCCGTACCCGGAGCCAGAAACGGGCTACTACTAATAAGAAAATCAGGTGGGGGGGAGTAGGGAGAAGTGGAAGTTCCAGTTTATAACCTTTCTGGGGAAGTGGTGGAAAATATCAAGATGAGTGATGATGTTTTTAGTGTGCCGTTTAATCAGGCAGTAGTCCACCAGGTAGTGGTAAGGCAGCTAGCCAATGCCCGTCAGGGAACGGCTAGTACTAAAACCCGAGGCGAGGTCTCAGGTGGTGGCGCCAAGCTCTTTCGGCAAAAACACACCGGTTTTGCCCGAGCTGGCACGAGAAGTTCGCCATTGCGCCGGGGGGGTGGTGTTGTCTTTGGCCCCCACCCCAGGGATTATAGCCAGGCGATACCCAAGAAGATGCGCCGGCTGGCGATAAGGTGTGTACTATCAGCTAAGGCTGAGGATGGGGAATTAAAGATTCTAAAGGAGCTAAAACTTGATGAGCCTAAGACCAAGGAGATGGTGGCTATTTTGCAGGCATTAGGTATTTCATCCTCAGCCCTTATCGTTACCAGTGAGGTGGAGGAGAATGTGGTTAAGTCAGCCCGTAACCTACCCGGGATTAAGATTCTGCCCGCCAGACTACTCAATGTGGTTGACTTGCTTTCTTATAAAGTACTATTAATGACGGTGGTAGCAGTGCGTACCGCCGAAGAGCTATGGGGTAAAAGAATGCAAGAAGGAGAAAGCAGTGCACCTCTATCAGGTGTTGCATCGCCCGCTGATAACTGAGAAGAGTACCGGCCTTCAGGCCCAGGGCAAATATGCCTTTAAGGTAGACGGGAAGGCGAATAAGCCGCAGATTAAGCAGGCTGTGGAAAAGGCATTTAATGTCAGTGTGGCTAAAGTCAATGTGATGACTGTCCCCGGTAAAGGGAGAAGGGTGGGCAGACGGGTGATACAAACTCCTTCCTGGAAAAAGGCGATTGTTACCCTCAGAACTGGGGATAAAATAGAACTCTTTGAGGGTGTTTAATTAGCTTAGGAAAGGGGAAGCCCAGTGGCGTTAAAAACATATCGTCCCACCTCTCCCGGCAGACGGGGCATGAGCGGCTCTACCTTTGAAGAGATAACCAAGGATAAGCCGGAGAAATCGCTGCTTTTGCCCCTGAAGAAGAAGGGTGGGCGTAACATTCAAGGGAAAATAACGGTTAGACACCGGGGTGGCGGTGCCAAGAGAAGGCTTCGTATCATTGACTTTAAGCGTGATAAGCTTGGTGTTCCCGGCAGGGTAGCGGCTATTGAATATGACCCCAACCGTTCGGCAAATATTGCCCTAATTTATTATGCTGACGGGGAGAAGCGTTATATCCTTGCCCCGCTGGGGATTAATGTTGGTGATAGCATAAAAGCAGGTAGTGATGCTGAGATAAAACCGGGTAATGTCTTACCCTTAAAGCTAATCCCCAGTGGCACAATGATACATAATATTGAGCTTGAGAGGGGGAAGGGAGGGCAGTTGGTGCGTAGCGCTGGGGTTGTGGCTCAACTGATGGTAAAAGAGGGTGAATACGCCTTAGTTCGGTTACCGTCGGGGGAGATGCGGCGCATAAGAAGCGAGTGTATAGCTACTATTGGCCAGGTGGGTAATGTTGACCATGGGGGGATTAAATTAGGAAAGGCAGGTCGCAGGCGGCACCTGGGCTTTAGACCTACGGTAAGGGGCTCAGCAATGAATCCTAGGGACCACCCGCACGGTGGGGGTGAAGGCAGGTCTCCGATAGGTTTACCTGGGCCAAAAACACCCTGGGGGAAGCCGGCTCTGGGTTATAGAACGCGTAAGCCTAAGGCTTCGGATAAGATGATTGTCAGGCGTAGGGGGAAGTAGGTAAAATGTCACGGTCAACGAAAAAGGGTCCAGCCATTGACCCTAAACTATTAAAGAAGGTGGAAGCCCTTAAGACTTCGGGTGAGAAGGCGATAATAAAAACTTGGTCACGCTGGTGTACTATTCTACCGGAGATGGTCGGGCTTACCATTGGGGTGCATGATGGACGAAGGCATGTACCTATCTTCATCACCGAGAATATGGTGGGGCATAAATTAGGTGAGTTTGCCCTAACTCGAACCTTTCGCGGGCATGTAGCTAGGGCGGAGAAAACGACTCAGGTAAGGAAGAAAAAATAGGAGTTAGTTAGCTTAGGTAACGAAGATGGAAGTAAAAGTCACCGCTAAAGATACTGGTATATCATCTCGTAAGGTGCACCTGGTCATCGATATGGTGAGGGGTAAAACGGTGGATGAGGCGCTCTCCATACTTAAGTTTACCCCGAAACAGGCAGCCCAGGCTGTAGCCAAGGTGATAAAATCAGCGGCAACTAATGCCGAGAATAACTTTCAGATCTCCCCCGCTGAGCTTAAGATTATCAATATCTTTGCTGACCAGGCACGAACCCTAAAAAGGTTTCGTCCCCGGTCTCGGGGTCAGGTGAGCCCTATCCTGAAGCGTTCCAGCCACATTACCGTTATTGTTGGGGAGCAAGGAGAGAAGTAAATTAATGGGACGTAAAGTTCATCCCACTGGTTTTAGAATTGGCATCATCCAGGACTGGCAGGCGAAGTGGTATGCTGAAAAAAACTTTAGTGAGTTTCTGCGGGAAGACCTAAAGCTTCGCCAAGCTATTCAGTCCGGGTATCCTGATGCCGGTATCTCGCGGGTTGAGATTGAGCGCCAGGCACAAAAGATCTCAGTCACGATACAAACTTCCCGGCCTGGAATTGTCATCGGCCGCGGGGGGCAACGGGTTGATGAAATGAGGGCTTACTTAGAGAGCCTTATTGGAAAAAGGATTCAGCTCAATATTCAAGAGATTCGGCAGCCTGAGCTTGATGCTTATTTAGTCGCCAGGGCAATAGCCGAGCAACTTGAGCATCGCATCTCTTACCGAAGGGCAATGAAGCAGGCGATTTTCCGTACCATGCAGGCTGGGGCTAAGGGGGTGAAGGTCAACTGTGCCGGAAGGCTTGCTGGTACCGAGATAGCCCGCCGTGAAAAGATGTTTGATGGTCGGGTGCCTTTGCATACCATCAGAGCTGATATTGATTATGGCTTTACCGAGGCCTGTACTACCCTAGGTCGGATAGGGGTAAAGGTCTGGATATATAAGGGTGATATTCTTCCTGAAGTAAAGGAGGAGATTCCTGCAGAGTCTTTGGCTGCCGGGGCAGTGGAGGTACCACCTGCAGAACCAAGAGCGGCGACTGCTGAGCTCGAAGTTGAGCCAGGCAAGACCATGGAACCTTCTGCAGAGATAGAAGAGAAGGTTGCCGAACCAGTAGAAGAAGAGACTACCGAGGCAGCCCCCGCTGCTGAGCTCG
>Ga0114920_10001285_pt1 | contig 11524 bp, 7 predicted proteins | sample ChitaG_FD_88683 | JGI IMG/M metagenome (GOLD analysis project Ga0114920, IMG submission 88683) | Deep subsurface microbial communities from South Pacific Ocean to uncover new lineages of life (NeLLi) - Chile_00310 metaG | ecosystem: Environmental > Aquatic > Marine > Oceanic > Sediment ... | reverse complement strand
CAGAAACCATGGAGTATTGGTGCCGGTCATGGTAACTGCAGGATTCCAACCCCACATAATTATAAGGCGAGAATTGAGAAGGTCATCCCGGGTGTTAGCACAAGATATGGTTCCATATGTAAAAACCGACGCGAACATCCCTCCATGGAAGGAGGTTGCACCCCACCACGTTGTAAAGCCTCCGGCAAGAGACAGCAGTCTACGAATTGCCATAATTGTGTGCAGGGTGCCGAGATCGCCCGCCATTGGCAGGAATAGAATGGATTCTGGTCCATAGGTCTCCCTAACCCGCTTTAATTCAGTCGCTACAGTATCCAAGGCCTCATCCCAGGATATGCGCTCAAATTTCCCTTCCCCCTTCTCCCCCACCCGCTTCATCGGGTATAGGAGTCGATCTGGCGCATACACCCTTTGCCTTAGAGCACGCCCTCTCGCACAGGCCCGAAGTTGGGGTTCCTTCCCATCATCGGTTTCAACTCGGGTAATGACTCCATCCTTAACGTGAACCCTTAGCAGACAGGTTCCGCCACAGTGACTGGCACACACCGTAGGAATTACAACTTCACCCTTAGTCTCCTTTTCAGCCATCGACTCGCCTCCTATTAAAACTGTTCATTTAAGAATCTAGGCCACTAAATGAGCCTTCCTATTAAGTGGCCATCGTGAGTTGCATCACCAATCCGGCGGGGAGCAACGCAATCCCCTATGCGGTAGAGCTCCGCTACCTTGCCTTTTAACTCCTTGTATAGCTTGTCGTCCGATTCCCGTGCTGTTACCAGTACTACGGTATCAACATCCCTGATCCTTTTCTCCACCTGAGTGTAGATATTGCGCGTGGTGACGACCTTACCTTTGATCCCACTCACAGCGGTGCTAGTGTTGAATTTGACTCCCTTGGATGTGGTTCGAACCACGAGCATCATAGTCACCATCAAGAGATGGGCTACATTTGCCCCCGCTGTGTTACCCCGGGTCACTATGGTTACATCTCTTGTGCCATCAGCCAGCAGATCTGCGAGCAAGAGGCCCATGTCCCATCCCTCGTCATCCACAATCACCACCTTCCTCCCCACTGTTGCCTTTTTCGTGATAACCTCCTCTGGGGTGACCACGTTCTCCTGCTCCCAACCCGGGATAGGGGTAAGGCTCATTCCGGAGAAGCCATCGCGGCGATAATGGGAGCCTGTTGCCACCACCACAGCATCGGGTTTCAGTTCTTGGATCAACTCATGGGTTACCTCTTTCCCGAGGCTTACCTTCACATTGTTCTTTTCCAGCTGAGTCTGATACCACCTTATGACACCATCATAATGCTCCCTTCCCGGCATGCTAGCATACGATTTCAGGTAACCACCCAGCTCTTCCTTCTCATAGAGGAGGACTTCATGGCCGCGAAGGCTCAGAACCAGGCTAGCCTCCAGACCTGCAGGCCCGGCGCCAGCAACAACAACCCTATTCCGCTTCTCAGCCTGAGTAAAGGTTCCAATCCCCCATTGCTTTTCGTTGCCCGCCGTAGGGTTGATGGCACATGATACGGGTGCTGGCCGGAAGATCCTGCCTGTGCATTCCTCCATACAGCGAATGCATTTGCGAATCTCATTCACCCGGCCCTCACGCATCTTGTTGGGAAGTTGTGGATCGGCTATGCTTGCCCTCCCCAGGCCAACCATGTCCATCTTGCCCTCTGCCAGCACCTTCTCAATCTCAGCCGGGTCGCTGAATCCTCCCGGCGTCCCGGTAACCGGTATGGTCTTCACCACCCCTTTGATGGCAGCTATGTATTCGGTAGCGTACCCCGCAGGAATGTAGAGGGGCGAGATCATCAATGGGGCTGTATGGTAATTGCCCAGATCGAGATCTATAAAGTCGAGCTTGCCCGTTGCCTCAAACCGGCGGCACATCTCTTTGCAATCCTCAAGGTTGTAGCCACCGGGGACCATCTCATCTGTCAATAGCCTTATCCCCAGCGCCATATCAGGCCCGATAGCCTCCCTCACCCGATCGATGATCTCCAAGACGAACCTCATTCGATTCTCCAGGGAACCGCCGTATTCGTCGGTTCGCCTGTTAAAGGCGGGGGAAAGGAACAGGTTGGGGAGATAATTGTGGGAGCAATGAAATTCCACGCCATCGTAACCTGCCCTTCTTGCGTTCAGTGCCGCCTTGACAAAGCCATCCTGAACGTCGCGGATGTCTTCGATCTCCATCTCCTTGGGCACTGTGCCAGACTCCAGGTTGGGCACCTGTGATGGGCTATAAAGGGGGAGACGGGTCCTAAACCCTCCACCATGAAAGCTAATGTGCCACATTTGCAAAAATATCTTCGCTCCAAACTTATGAACCTCGTCCACAATCCGGGTTAGCCCCGGCACACTCCTTTCATCGGAGAGCATCGGCATATACATAGGGGCAGGATCAGATGACCGATGTACCGGCCCTGCCTCCTGATATATCAATCCGAACCCCCCCTTGGCCCTTTCGGCATAATAATACACCTGCCTTTCCGAGGGGAGGTAAGTGCCAATATCCCCCGGGACTTGCTCCGCCTGGCTGGAACCCATGGGACACATGTAAAGACGATTGCGGACGGTTACCGGGCCGATCTTCAATTCCTGGAAAGTCTTCTCAAACATTCTCTCCCTCCTGATCAAGCTTATCGAAGCGCCCTTTCAAGGCGCTACCGAAATTGGTGAGGCCACAGCGAGCCAGCGCTCGTTCCAACCTGCCCAGCAGCCTATCTTCCTCGCTGGGCAAACTTTGCTCCCTTGCTACTCAGAGAACTCTCCATAGACCTCCATCGCCAGCTCATATGCCTCGTCTGGCGACATCTCAAATACTAAAACGTAATCCTCTCCCCTAATCTCATGGACCTGGGTTGGCCACAGCATCATATTGTTGATGCCGATCAGCTCCTCCCCGCGAAAGTGGACCGGCCCAATCCAGGTATCGAAGGTCTCAGTATGCATCGTCTCCAGGATCCTGTCCACGTCATCCACAGTGCCAGCCTTCTCCAGCACCTCGGTCAGAACAAAGAGAATGGTAGTCAGGTAGTACGGAAACTGCGAGAACTCTTCACCATACCGCTGCTTAAGCTCAACAGATAAATCCCACACCTCTTGGGGCAGGTCGGCTCCATACGGGTTTGCTTGATAGATCATAGCACCCTGGTAATTCTCATAGCCTATGTACTCCCCGAAGAACTCAGCCCAGGAAATATAGGCAGTGCGGCCTTCATAGCCTAGCTCCTGCATCGGTTTCAGTGTTAGTACATCACAGATCATAAGGTCTGGATTTATCTCTACCAGCTTGGTTGCCAGGGGATAAAGCTCTGTCAACTCAGCGGGGGGCCACTCCGAGGCCACTACTTCGAGGCCAAAGTAACGGGCAGCATCAATAGCAGCTTCACCGATGGCATGGCCAAAGGCGTTGTCGGCCAGGGATAAACCAACCGTTTTCACCCCAGGGTAGGCTGTGGTTACCCACTGGAACAGCGCTGGCGTGTCCACCAGAAAGGTAGGGGAGATCGAGATGGAGTGGGGCTTATCCGGGCCAAGGAACTGCGGGTGGGCGAGCCCCATGTCCAGCAGCACCCCTGATTCTTCACAGATAGTCTGGGCCGCTCCCGCTGCATCGGTGCCGGCCTGGTACATCAGCTTCACTCCATTCTCAAAGATGAGCTTGGTCGCCGACGCCACACCCCCGCTACCAGTCATCTTGTTATCCTCGATGACAAGCTTCCAGCAGTAGGTCTCCCCGGCCACAGCGAACTCGCCTATCTTCTCATTGGCTATCTCAAGCGCGTGCATCGCCGGGAGGCCGACAAAGGAATAAATACCGGACAGCGGCATCCCAACACCGAATTTGACTTCCTTTACCCTCTCTTCCTCTTCTCCTCCGCCACAAGCAACGCTGATGACTAGCGACAGGCACAAAACTACAAGCGCTGCTAAAGATAGCCACCTCTTCATTGAGGCCTCCGTGGTACTTGGATTTAGCCGAAATAAATTCAGAGTTCAGGGCTAATAAGGCTTTGAGTTCTTCAACGGTGCGAGAGCGCCAAAGGACGCTCACACAGTAGCGGAGGGACTAGCGCTCAGGGCTAATCCCTACATTTTGAACCGGAGCAAGGTTTATACCTCGCTACTAAGGTCCCATCTTGAGGGAATGAATCTGGACAACCGATAGCGAAGACCGTCGCTAAAGCACATCGTGTGCAGATTTCGTCGTGACAAACAATACTATGGTCTGTCCACATTTGTCAATATTGCAGTTAAGCCCTCGGCTTGCTAACGGGCGCCTCTGTACCAGCTTGTTATCCAGCGTCACCTGTTCTGCTGCAAGGAAGACCTCATGGCTTGGTTGAATTCTTTTCCATCAAAGGGTGGCACCGGTGCCCCTTCCCTGAGTTCCAGCCTCAATGCCCCTGTAGGGCATACGGAGACGCAGACCCCGCATCCGATGCAGCGCTCGGCATCCAGAACTACGATGTCGCCCTCCATGGTTAGCGCATCCATCTGGCACAGCTCTACGCAGTCGCCACAACCACTGCAATCCCCCTCCTCAAGGGAAGCGATGAAGCTCGAAGTCGCTACCATGCTGGGGATCGCGGCATTCTTGATGCTCCCAAGAATGGGGCAGTGGCAAACGCAGCAATTGCAAAGGAAGTCGAGGCGTTTGCTGATGTTGTTGGTGCTATGTATAAGCCCAGCCCTTTCCGCACGGTCGAGGACCTGGAGCGCTTCCTCTTTGGACACCAGTCTGCCGAAGCCGCGCTCGGCGATATACTTGGCCCAGTGGCCGAAGGCCATGCACACATCTTTGGGCTTGTCACAAGGGCGCCCCAACAGCTCCCCATGATGGCGACAGTAGCAGGTGCCAACCGATATGTAGTCGGAATTGGCGATATACTCTGACACCCTATCGTAGGGATGAATCTCAGTGCTGGCCGGGATCTCCTTCTCCACCGTGACCACCCTCATAATGGGGAAGGCGGCAGCACTGGTGGGGGTGGGGGCGGCTGCCGCGAACTGCCTGAGTGCATTACCGTAATCCTCGAAGAGATGGGCTATTTTCCTAGAACGGTCGCTCACTTCTCCACCCATGAATTGCATTTCGAAGACGCCGGGGGCAAGTGCCATCAGGTTGTAGACTCTCACCCCGCCGCGTTCGCCAGTGAAAACCAGCCCCTTGTTGGCCATGTTTTCCAGAAGGCTCTCCACCTTTTTGGGGTCACCACCTGCAATCTCCCTGGCAAAGGTCTCTGACGGAATAGGGCTCGGGGGCAGCTTGGCCGCGAGCTCCGCTTCCTCAGGGGTGAAAAGCTCCTCCACCATGGCGAAAAGCTCCTTGCACTTTATGGCAGGCATGGCTCCCCCTCTGGAGCTTAGCGCATCGGCCAGTTTCTCATAGACCGGTTCAGTCATGGCTTCCCTCCTTCCAAGTTTGCTATTCAACTTGTCGGCTAAAGATCCCCTTTTGGCCGATACAAGGTCTTATAGAATACATCAGCCGCCAGCACCGTGATGTCAAGAATGACATCCTGCAGCGGACGCTAATGAAATGCCTTTGGTCATTAAGAGCTTATTACCTCCTCACCCAGACGTCAATAGCCATGGCAGCCTTGCCAGAACTCGGGTTACTGAATCTCTCTCAATTTCGTCAAGGCAGGCCAAACACCCGGCACAGAGATCCCTCATTTGAGGGAACAGTTTCGAATCGTTAGGTGAGAATTGTTTGAGCAGAGTCACAATTGAGTTTCTGGTCAAGGAGAATACATCAAGCCTTGCGCCTTGTCAAGCTGAAGGACAGAAGTGTGCTCTCTGCAATCGACCTGTTGCCACTATCACAATAATCATCCTTGCAGTCATCGTCTATCGCCGAAGATATCGTCAGCTACCTGACTCCGCTTAGCTTCCCAGAATGCTGGAAAGAATCTCAAGGAGAGGACGTGTTGTGTCACTAATGTACTGGACGAGTACATCCCATTGACAGAAGCTTTTCGCGGTGCTACTATATCTCCACTTCAATCTGACATAGTCCTCTCTGAGAAATGGCCCACGGCCATCCTTTCTAGCTCTGGGGCCCAGGCCCTAAGGGTGCCAATAAATAACAGAAAGGGGGATACGAGATGCAGAAGTATGATATTGTTGTAGTTGGTGGAGGTCCCGGTGGTACTCTGGCGGCAAAAACGGCGGCAGAGAAGGGAATGAAGGTATTGGTAATAGAGAGGGGTAAGGAGATAGGGGATAAGATTGTTTCTGGGGCTATTGTACTGCCAAAAATGTTTAGAGATTTTCCCTTCACCAGAACAATGAATTTGCCACGAGCGAGAATTCCTAGGGCGGGGTACTTCGGATGGTTTGAACCTCCTCCGAGCTATGAGACAATATACTATACAATTAGTGCTACGAATCCTGCGCAGCAAGAATATCCTACCCAGTGCGTATATATGAAGGAGTTTGTTGGATTCTTAGCCGATGCGGCTAAAGCTGCAGGTGCTGAGTTTCGAATGGCAACACTGGTAACAGATGTCTTGAGAAAAGATGGCAAGATCACGGGAGTCGTTACCGATAAGGGCGGTGAAATTCAAAGCGATATCGTTATAGCGTCAGATGGAGTCCTCTCCCTCATGGCTAGGAAAGCAGGCCTGAGGAAGAAATGGGACCCCTGGGGTGTGGTCAATATCCCCAGTCTAACCTTTTCGGCACCAGAGGAGAGAATAGCCGAGGAGGAGCTTGGCGGCGGCGTATGGACGGTTATAGGAGCGGTGGCGAATTATTGCTGTATTTTTAAAGATGGTCTTCACATGGGAGGAGCGAATTTTCCGCCCGGTACACTCGGAAGCCGTGTTGAACTAAGAAAAGGCGTGGTAGCAGATTATTTAAAGTTGCTTGAACCAAAACCGATAAAAGATATGTTGAAACGATTAGAAGCAAAGCCTGTAGAGTTCTCGATGCATCCACTTACCTGGTTTGATGAAATGCCAAAAGAAATCTATACTGATGGTCTTATGCTGGTCGGAGATGCCGCAGGAGTTCCTGAGCCTTTCCTGGCGAGCGGAATTTACGAGGCGATGTACTCAGGCAGACTTGCTGCTGAAGTTGCTGCTGAAGCAATAGAAAACGGAGACACAAGCAAAGGCTTCCTTAAGTTATACTATGACCGGTTGGAGGCATCACCGGTTGGCCAGCAATTCGTAGGCGGCAAGCAGGTTCGCGCTATGTTTGATTTACTATTAGCAGGCCAAGGGGCGAGGGAGACAGCAGAGTTGATGCGCTTTATGATGGCGTTGGTATGGGGGGCATGGAGTGGTACGATGTATCCAGCTAGTGTCACCGTGCCACTAATGATTCCAGCGTTCATGAACCATTTGCCCATAATGGGCAAGGTATTGGGGCTATATTTGCCACTTGTGTCGCCCGCTCTAGCTAAACCCTTGTCACGTTTGGCGAATGAACTCGCTGGCGGTATGATGAAGGGCTTAATGACGAAAGGAGGGGAATAAAATGGAAATAACTCTAACTCTAGCAGATAAGAAGAAATTGATGACCGTAGAAAAGGCTTCAAAAGATTGGCTAAGAGTTAATACCGACCTATGTACCGGTTGTGGGAATTGTGCAATAGTCTGCGAAATGAACCTGTTTAGTATCAGAAGGGGTAAAGCAAGACTCTCACCAAGTTATAAGGAATGGTGCTACGAATGTGGTGGTTGCTACCTTGTATGCGAACCTGACGCGATCGAATTTAACTACCCTCCAGGAGGAGAGGGAGTGATTTTTGTGTATGGCTAGGTAGGGCTAATAGAAAGCCTTAATGTCTTTAAATTCGGTTCATTGGTTCGAAATCTTTCGCGGTGTAATATTATCTGCAACGCATTTTCAGTGCCCCTTGGTTTTGGAGCCGTTACGGGGAATGCTAATCGAAGAGCAAAGAGGTCGCATGCTGCATATCATTGGCTGTATCAAGCGGGCTATTGACCCCGAGGCTCCTCTTTCGACCTTCAAGATCAACCCTGCTAGACGTCCATCTGTCAAGCAGCTATGAAATGACCGAAGTTAGCTTCTAGAAACTAAAAGGAGGTATTTGAGAATGGCACTGTCTAGAGACGCTTACCAGGCTTTAGAAGCAATTGTAGGGCCGGAGAACATATCTGAGGATCCAGCAATAACGCTTGGCTATTCCTATATGAACTTCGTTCCTGTGCTCTACGAGTCTGCTCGGCTTGCACCTTTCCTGCCCGAGGCTGTTGTACTCCCGGGCAGCACTAAACAGGTTTCGGAAATAGTGAAGGTATGCGGTAGGTACAAAGTAAGGTTTAAGGCCTTTAGTTTGGGTTGGAATGTAGCTGCTACTGTAGGAGGAGAGGGCGTCATTCTTCTAGACTTAAGAAGGATGGATCGTATTATCGACATTGATGACAAGAATATGTACGCTGTTGTTGAACCCTGGGTCAGAATGGCGGAACTTGAAGCTGAAGCCGAGAAGCTGGGGTTGACAGTCCAGGTAATCGGTGCCGGTGGAGGGTGCTCTGTATTAGCCTCGAGTACATCGGGTTGGGGCTATGGAATGAAAGGCACAAGCATCGGTCACAACTGCCGTAACTTGCTTGGTGTGGAATGGGTTTTGCCTACAGGCTCAATCGTTAGGACTGGGTCTGCGAGTGCTGGTGCATGGTTCACCGGTGATGGTCCAGGGCCCAGCCTGAGAGGGGTCATCAGGGGTTGGTCTGGTGCCCTGTCTGGACATGGAGTTTTTACTAAGTGCGCCAGTAAACTGGGTCATTGGCCTGGACCGGCGCAGCCCGAACGTACTGGTGAGCTTCCTAATATAGGGATGAATCTACCAGAGAACTTCAAACTCTATATTGCAAACTGGCCTGACTATGATCGTCTATCTGACGCTTTCTATAAGATTAATGATTGTGAGATCGGGATGTCCGTCTGGAGCAGTTCCCCGGCGGCAGTCACCTTATTCGCAACAGGCACAAACAACGAGATTCTGAAACTCGCACCCCAGTTGCCCCGGGAGATTCTCCATCCGTTTCAGCTGCAGGTTTTTCTTGCCGGGAATAGTATGCGCCAGCTCAAGTATGAAGAATTGGTTTTAAGGGATGTTGTCGCTGACACCGGTGGGGAGTTTGTGCCTTTGGATGAAGAACCGCTTAAAAGTCTGGTGCCCATTTACGTCATGTATTTCGTTCTAACCCCAACCATGGCAAGGACCTTCAGACCTGGCGGAGAGTTTGGTACAACATTTGGTGCCGCAGAATCGTGGGACATCTCGATTAAGGGTGCAAAGATAGGTAACGAGCTTGTCAAGAAATGGCCGTTTGGGGGAATCGGCTGGTGGGGTGGGGCCTATCAACGTAACCAGTTTACGCACTTAGAAGGAGCGTTTATGTATGATCACACCGACCCAGAGCAAAGAAAAGCTGCTCGTGGGTTTTCTGACGAAGTCCTTAAGGCTGTTATCGAAAACAAACTTGGATTTCCGATTATCGCCGCGGGCGCAGCAACTGAAGAGATGCATGAAATGCTAAGTCCGACATATAGCAACTATCCGCTTTGGCTCAAAAAGATTAAGAAGGCTATCGACCCCGACAACCTAGCAGACAGCACCTTCTACATAGAACCAGAATGATTTAGCAGCTATCCCAGAAGGAAGGAGACGGACAAATGGCACAAGAGGCGAAACTGAGGAACATTGTCGGCTCCCCCAATATCCTCGATGACCCGGAGAGCCTGGAAGAGTATTCTAAGGACATGAGCTTTGTAGAGCCAAGAAAACCGAGCTATATCGCTAAACCCAAAAGCAGTGACCAGGTTCAAAAGATGGTCAAGCTTGCCAGCGAGGAGCTGATACCACTTACTCCGGTAAGCTCTCCTGGTGGTCCCAGATTTCACGGAGACACGATACCATACCCCGGCGGTGTTGTGGTTGACTTAAGCGGGATTGATAGGGTTTTGAGAGTTGACCGCCACAACAAGACGGTTCACATTGAGCCTGGGGTAACCTTCGAACAGCTACGCTCTGAGCTAAGAAAGTCTGGCCTCAAACCTTTTATGCCTCTAATGCCACGGCAAACAAAATCTGTGCTAACAAGCTACCTGGAAAGAAACCCAATCCTATCGCCCCGGCATCACTGGGATACGCTTGACCCTCTTTACACCGCGGAAGTTATCTTTGGTACGGGGGATGCTTTTAGAACCGGATCAGCCGCGGGACCGGGACCGACCGATGAGCTTCTAGCTGCAGGTGCGTCGCTTTCAGCTCCAATGGGCCCTGGTCCTACAGATTATGTGAGGCTTATTCAAGGTGCTCAAGGCACGATGGGCATCGTTACCTGGGCAGTTTGCGCTTGCTGTTTGCTACCGACAATTCAGCACCCGTATTTTGTAACCTCGGCGGAGATGGAAAGCCTCATAGAATTTATGTATGCCCTTTTGAGGAGAAGACATGGTGACGAATTATTCCTCGTTAACAGCTTTGCATTGGCAAACGCAATCGCTGATAAACCTGAAGATATAAAGAGCGTCGCCGCTGACCTTCCACCATGGATTGTGTTCCTTAACATTGCTGGCTATGAGAAATTCCCCGAGGAGAGGGTTGCATATCAGGAGGAAGATGCTTCAGAGTTCGCCAAGCAGTATAAGTGTAAACTCCTACATTCGGTTGACGGGGTGAGTTCTTCTGCACTTTTGAAGAGACTCGAAGAACCGCCAAAGGATGTTTACTGGAAGCTTAAGTTTAAGGGAGGTTGTGAGGACGTATTCTTCCTTACAACCTTGAACAAGGTCCCGGAGTTTGTAGATTACGTTTATAAGACTGCGGTAGCGTATGGATATGCCTCCACTGAGCTTGGGGTTTATGCCCAGCCAATAGTTCAGGGGACTTCATGCCACCTCGAGTTCGACCTTATGTATAATCCAGAGGACGTGAGGGAAAGGGAAAAGGTAAAGAAGCTTTATCTACATTTGAGTGAAGGCCTGGCAAACCTTGGGGCCTTTTACACCAGACCATATGGGGTGTGGAGTGATATTGCATATAGAAGAGATGCAGAAACAACGGCGTTGCTGCGAAAGATCAAGAAGATTTTTGACCCAAATGACATACTAAATCCAGGTAGACTATGCTTTTAGGAGGTTAGCGTCATGTCTAATGTAACTACGCTGGAAGACTATGGTGCTCAACTAGAAAGGTGTTGCAGATGCTCGAACTGCAAAAGTGTTCCCCTTGCACTAGTAAAGAGTTGGGATTTTGGCCGGGTATGTCCCAGTATTGAGAAGTACAATTTCCACGCCTACTCTGCTGGCGGAAGAATAGTTGTAGCCTATGGATTAGCAACAGGCAGGCTAGAATATTCAGATTCGCTTCTTGACATTGTATACCGGTGCCAACTTGATGGAGCATGTGATGTATCGTGTAAGACAGGCATGGGTGGAATGCTTGAGCCTCTTGAAATAATGCGGGCTTTAAGGGTTAAGTGTGTTGGAGATGGTCAACTGCTCCCTCAGCATATGGTTGT
>Ga0114920_10001284_pt1 | contig 11528 bp, 11 predicted proteins | sample ChitaG_FD_88683 | JGI IMG/M metagenome (GOLD analysis project Ga0114920, IMG submission 88683) | Deep subsurface microbial communities from South Pacific Ocean to uncover new lineages of life (NeLLi) - Chile_00310 metaG | ecosystem: Environmental > Aquatic > Marine > Oceanic > Sediment ... | reverse complement strand
CCTCGGCTTATTTGCCAATCATCATATTGGGAAGCCACAGCGCCATTTGTGGGAAGATAGCTACTAAAACTATGCCCAGGGCTAGTATTAGCAAAAAGGGAATAGAGCCTTTCAGCACTACTGACAAAGGAATGTCCGGAGCGATGCCTTTCACTATGTAAAGGTTGAGTCCCACCGGCGGAGTTACCAAGCCGATCTCCAAGTTAAGCGTCATTATTACGGCAAACCAGATTGGGTCAAAACCCAGGGGGATGATAATCTGAAGCAATATAGGGGCAACCAGCAATATGACCGCCGCTGGGGGGATAAACATACCCAGTAGCAGGAGAAAGAAGTTTATGATGAGCATTATTCCCCATCGTCCCAGCGGCAAGTCCATCATTGCCTCAGCCAATGCCTGGGTAGCATAGGCATTGGACAGAGCGTAGCCGAAGAACAGGGCTGAAGCCATTATCATCAATATCATGGTGCTACTGTTTATGCTGCTCCCGAGTATGCTCTTAAGCACCTTGGGTTGGTAAGCCCGGTAGATGATAACGGTGAGTAAAAGGGACAGGAATGCCCCTACCCCAGCTGCCTCGCTGGGGGTAGCCCACCCCAGGTAGAGAGAGCCCATAACGGCAAATATAAGGAGCAGAAAAGGCAATATCCTGGGAAGATACACGAGTCTGTCTTTCCAGGTATAGACCTCTTTCAGGACTACAGGCGGGGTGGCGTCCTGGGGGTCGGGGGGAGGTTGGGATTCCTGAAGCCCTCGCCTTTGGCGCCTGATTACGAAGAAGTAAAAGTAGAAGGCAACCCAGATAGACATCATCAGAGCCACCACTATGCCGGGTATGATACCGGCTATGAAGAGCTTACCTATGGATGTCTCAGTGGCTACCCCGTAGATAATCATGGTTATACTGGGGGGGATGAGGATGCCCAGAGTTCCCCCTACGGCAATTAAGCCAGTGGCAAGTCCAGGGGGGTAACCTCGCCGTCTCATCTCGGGAATGCCTATTCCCCCGATTGCCGCTGCCGTAGCCGGGCTTGAGCCGCATAGAGCGGCGAAAATAGAGCAGCCCATTATATTACTTATGCCTATGCCGCCGGGAAGCCAGTGAAGCCACCTGTGTATCACCTCGTAGAGGTCAAAACTAGCCCGAGACTGAGCTATTGGTGCCGCCATGAAGATGAATAGCGGGATAGCCAGCAGAGCAAATTTATCCAAGCTGCCGTAGATTACGTAGGGAACGATTGCCAGGTTTTCCGGAGACATGATGAATATGAACAGGAGTGCCGTCCCCGCCAGTCCAACCCAGATGGGTATCCCGGAGAGGAGTACCACTAGGACAGTACCGAACATAATTACACCCCAGGTGAGGGGGCTCAGTTCCACCTTTGTCCTCTCTTTCCATTATGGTAATGGTTCATGCTCTTGCTGGCCTCTTGAATAAATCTCTGACTAAGGCAGTCTTCCGGCCAATATCGACAAGATACTGGATAGCCAGAAAGCTCATCCCCAGAGGCAGCAGTATATAGGGGAAAATGAGTGGCGGACCCCACAGGGACTCAGAGTGATAGCCAGCTTCATACGCTTCCCACCACATCGGCCATGCATACCAGGCTATCACCCCGGTGATAAGGAGTCCCAGCACTGAGGCTACCAAGAGGAGAACTTCCCGAGGCCTGGGGGGCAGGAGGTCGATTACGATGTCGATATGGATATGCCCCTTATGCTTCAGGCCATAGGCGGCACCCACATAAGTAGCCATCATAAGAAGGTATATAGCGAGTTCTGTCTGCCATATGGTGGGTATCTCCGCATATCTGGTTATCACTTCATGAACGATTATGAGGCTTGCGGCAAATATGCCGATAGCACAGACAAAACCAGTAAACTCGCTCCAACTATCAATACCCCAAGCTATTCGGGCTACGAGCCTTTTACCAAACTTGTTTATATACATATCAGCCGAACCTGCTAACCTTTCATCACAATCCCACCTCTTGTCACCGGGGATAATCCACCTCAGTCAATCATTGAAGGGAGCCCTGTGAAGGTGTTTAGTCTAAGGCAGCCAATGCCATGTCTAGTAGCTCTTGTCCACCCTCAACGTTATCGGCGAAGTCCTTCCACGCTGTCTTCTTGGCAAACTCGAGCCAGACATTCCACTCATCCCCGGTCATGTAGTGCATCTCTACACCAGCCTCTCCAAAGAACTTGGTTACATTCTCAACATCCTCCATGAAATTGGGCAGGACCCAGGTGTCCTGAATCTCAGCGGCACAGGCATCGAAAATCTCCTGTTGCTCCGGTGACATCTTGTCATAGGACTTTGTCCCTATGTATAGACCCTCTTCCATATACCAGATAGCGTAATCTCGTGCCACATTGATGTAGTCCACCTGTTCATACAGCTTGTAGGAACACCAGGAAGCCGAGGAGGTTAGGCCGGAATCCAGTACCCCTGTTGCCAGGGCATGGTAAAGCTCAGAGGAGGGCATACTGGTGATAGCTGCCCCAGCCTCTCTGAGCATGAACTCGAACTTCTTACCGGCTGCCCTCATTTTATGACCGTCTACATCCTCGGGCAATATAATCTGGTTGCGCTTGCTGGCTGGCCCACCATCACACCACGCCCAGATCACATGCCTCACACCGTTCTCCAGCAGTATCTCGTCTACTTTCTTACCTATCGGCTTATCCTTCCAGCTCAGTGCCGATTCCATATTAGGGGTTATGCAGGGCATTAGGGTGATGGACAGTTGAGGCACCTTCCCCGAGGCGTAGTCCAGAGGAAGCACCATTATATCCAGTGCCCCGATGCGCAGAGCATCCCACTGCTCTTTGGGCGGGAATAACGCTTTGGCGGGGTAGTATGTGAACTGTATACTGCCACCGGTCCGCTCTGTAACCAGGTCCCCAAAGGCGCGAGCCATCCGGTCACGCACATCCCCCTCAGCCCACTGGTGGGATACCTTAAAGGTAATCGAAGGCCCTACAGGGCCAGCTGGCGCTGGTGCCGGGGCTGGTTTAGCACAAGCTGCCATAAAGGGTAGCGCTACCAATACTAATAGTAGACAGACGCTACCAATCAACGTTAATAGCCTTTTACCTTTCATCTGAACCTCCTCACCAAGATTTTGGTCGGCTAAATATTTAATGCTACCTCATTTATCACCCCCTTTTATTCACATCACCTCTAAATATAAATCCAATAAAAAAAGACACCAGCCACTGTCATTTTTAACAATGCCAGTAGTGTCAGTGCCCTTTTCATCTCTTCGGCTCCAAAAATAGCACCACATCAACGTTACTTATAGCGTTGTTTCACATGTTAGAACTTGAGTTTAATCTCTAATAATGTGATTGTCAATACCTGGAGTAATGATGTTAAGATATCCGTGCGGAATGTAGTTACGACAATTGATAGGGAAGTGGTGCTGGGGAGAGCGTAGCGTAACCTCTGACTTGAGAGTTACCGATACACAATAATTTCCCCTTTAGCCTTTCCCTCACGAATGCATTGTAGCCCAAATAGTCTTGAGACGCAAAGGGGTGCTTATAGCTAACTTCTGCTAATGGGTGAACCTGTCCCTGTGCGGAATGTGGTTGGGATTTTGGGGAGGGAGGTAGTATTAGCTTGAGACCAAGTTAACATTTCGTCATTTTGTGCAATCCAAAAATGGTTCCTTTTTTCATTTGCTCACCATTACTATCACAGCAATACACCACTTCACCAATTGACATTCTTACCGTACTCACGAATAATGCTATAGCAGATGTTGGAAAATATGTAGGTGCTAGCAAGCATGAATATACCAAGCGAACTACGACGCCTTCTATATGCCAATGGCGCCGACATGGTTGGTTTCGCTGACTTACGGGACATAATCCCAGATGTTCGTGATAACTTCCCTTTCGGTGTATCAATTGCCGTGGCTCTTCACCCCCAAATCATATCGCAGATTCAAAATGGACCGACCAAGCAATACTACGAGGAATACAAGCGAACCAACCATCTTTTGGACCAGCTTAGTCATCATGCTGTCCAATTCCTGAAGGAGCATGGTCATAAGGCGAAGTGGTTCCCTGCCACAGGTTATGGTTATAACTATGACCGCAAAACACTTTCTACACGACTTCCTCATAAAACCGCTGCAACTAGGGCTGGTCTCGGTTGGATTGGTAAATGTGCAATGCTTGTTACTAAGACGTTCGGTTCGGCTGTTCGCATAACCACCGTCTTGACGGATGCAAGATTGCCTACCGGTGAGCCGATGGAAAAACATTTCTGCGGGAAATGCACCTTATGTGTTGACGCTTGCCCGGGGCACGCCCCTTCCGGTAAGAATTGGCAGATTAGCTTCCATCGTGACGACTTTTTTAACGCATTCGCCTGCGAGCAAGCCGCACGAGAGTTGGCACGAGGGTTGGCAATCGAAAGGTGGAACCTCAGGCGTATCTGCGGTATATGTATTGCCGTTTGTCCATGGACACAGAAATATTTGAGGAGAGCTAAGTAGGCACCTATGACTAGCCACTCACTACTCAGGGTTCATGCTTTACTTGAAAATATGAGTAGCGTGCCGTAATATTAAGTTAACGGTCTGCCTCTGAATAAACTCGGAGTAGGTATGAACGGAAAGGAGGCAGATGATGGGTAACACGGTAAATAAGAATCCCCTAAAAATCACTGACGCTACCTTCCGCGATGGACATCAATCCTCATTAGCAACCCGAATGCGCACCGAGGATATGAAAGTCATAGCCCCCCAGATGAACAAGGCTGGCTTCTACTCCATGGAGGTGTGGGGAGGTGCTACCTTCGATGTTGCTACCAGGTTTTTAAATGAGGACCCGTGGGAAAGACCACGCATTCTAAAGAGGTTGATGCCTGATACCCCACTGCAAATGCTGCTTAGGGGACAGAACTTGGTTGGTTATCACCACTATGCTGATGATGTGGTTACCGCCTTTGTCCACCATGCTGCTGAGGTAGGTATTGATATCTTTAGAGTATTTGACGCCCTGAATGATGAGCGTAATCTCGAAACCTCCCTTAAGGCAATTAAAGAATGTGGTAAGCACGCCCAGCTTTCCATCTGCTATTCTCTCACCGAGCTCAAAATGGGTGGGCCAGTATTTAACATTGATTATTATATCAATAAAGCCCTCACCCTCCAGGATATGGGGGCCGATAGCATATGTATTAAGGATATGGCCGGACTTCTTGCTCCCGATGATGCCTATACCCTGATTAAAGCACTTAAGCAAGTACTGAAGGTACCGGTGCAGCTACACACCCACTATACCAGCGGTATGGGGTCGATGACCTATCTAAAGGCTATTGAAGCTGGGGTAGATATTATTGATACTGCCCTAGCTCCCTTCGCCTTACGCTCCTCGCAGCCAGCCATTGAACCTATTGTAGTCGCCCTTCGGGGAACTCCCAGAGACACCGGACTGGATTTAGCCCACCTACTCAAGTTGGGGGAGTATATTGAGTCTATAGCCCCCAAGTATCGAGACTTCTTAAATCACACTCGAATGTCAGTTATTGATACTGGCGTGCTAGCACACCAGATTCCTGGCGGCATGATCTCCAACCTAGTAACTCAGCTACAACAGTCTCATGTCCTGCATAAACTCAATGAGGTGTACGAAGAAGTACCACGAGTTCGAAGAGAGCTAGGTTACCCACCTCTAGTTACACCAACTAGCCAAATTGTAGGGGTTCAAGCCGTTCAGAATGTGATTGCTGGCAGATATAAACTGATACCAATTCAAGTAATGGACTATTGTTATGGATTATATGGTAGGCCGCCGGCGTCTATTGACCCCGAGGTGCAGAAAATAGTGCTCAAGCACTATAAGCGAGGACAAACGTCGGTGACCTGCCGCCCGGCTGATTTGCTTGAGCCAGAATTAGACAAAGCCAGAGAGGCTGTCAAAGATTTTACTCAAGATATTGATGATGTGCTCACCGCCGCTATTTATCCCATCACCGGACTACGCTTCCTGAAGTGGAAGTATGGTCTGGAAACACCACCTCCTGAAGTAAAGCCAAAGACTTTGGAGGATGTACGTCGTGAAGATGAGCTCATCGCCAAGGCAAAAGCGGGTGAGTTAGTCGAGAAGCAAGGATAAAGTGAATCTTATTTTTTATGACCGTTTTTACCATATTTAGCCCTTAAGAGAGGCTTGATACCCCCAGCTTCTAAGATATGGAGCACGTAGTCAGAAATTTGCTCTCCCTGCAACTGGCTCCCCTGGGTAAGGTTCTTAACTACACCGGTTTCTAGATTCACCACAAGGGTATCGCTTTCATTTACTTTTTGAGCGATACCAGGGCAGACAAGTAGCGGTAAGCCCAGGTTAACGCCATTTCTATAAAAGATACGGGCAAAGGATTCGGCAACGACCAAACTTACACCAATTGTCTGCAGGCTAATGGCAGCATGTTCACGGCTGGAACCACATCCGAAATTGGTACCCCCAACAACTATCCCCCCCGGAGTGAAACGCTCCGGAAATGTTGGATCTGCTCCCTCGAGGGTGTGCTTGGCAATGTCAGCGGTATCGGTAAGCTCTAAGTAACGACCGGGGTAAATCTGGTCGGTGTCAATGTTGTTACCAAATTTGTGCACTTCTCCGCGAATTATCTTTTCCATGTTTAAAGTCTCCCCTTTACACTACAATGAATGACCTCGGGTCCACCAGCTTGCCAGTGAGGGCACTCGCGGCTGCGGTAGCCGGTGAAGCCGAATATATGGAGGCCTCGGTACTGCCCATACGCCCCGGGAAATTACGGCTGCTGGTAGTTACACAGACCTCACCAGGAGCCAGAACACCACAATGTGCACCCAAACAGGGACCGCAACCAGGGGTGGCAAAGGTAGCTCCAGCTTTCAACAATATCTCCATATACCCAGCTTTAGTAGCCTCAAGGAGCACATTCTGGGAGGCTGGGATGATGATCAAGCGGCAATGGGGGTTGATTTTTTTGTTCTTGAGGATCTGGGCCGCTATCTTTATGTCTTCCAGGCGACCATTGGTACAGGTCCCGATAAATACCTGGTTTACTGGTATGCCGGCTACTTGACTTACTGGCACTACATTGTCGATGCTGTGTGGGACAGCTACCTGTGGTTCTAGCTCAGCCACATCAAATTGATACTCGCAATGGTAGCGGTAGCTGGGATCAGTGGTAAATTTGGTAAAAGGATGAGCGGTGTGGGCACTGACATACTCCAAAGTCTTGTCATCAGGCTGAATATAACTCGTCTTGGCGCCCATTTCGACGGCCATGTTACAGATGACCATACGGCTGGCGATGCTTAGCTCATTGACAACAGAACCGGTATACTCAATTGCCTTATATACAGCTACATCTTGCTTTAATGAGCCGATAATGTGGAGGATTACATCTTTTGCCATAACACCATGCCTAAGCCGTCCATCAATGTTAATCCGGATAATCTCTGGCACGCGGAACCAGAGTTCGCCAGTTAGCAGGACGACAGCAAGATCGGTGGCACCAACACCGGTGCCTAGAGCACCGAAGGCACCATGGGTGGTTGTATGGGAATCAGTAGCAACGAGGATCATACCCGGCCAGACTATTCCTGCTTCAGGCATTACTTGGTGACAAACACCGGCATTAATATCAAAGAGGTGGCGGATTCCCTGCTTCCAGACAAACTCACGCATAGCCTTCTGGTTATCAGCCGACTGTATAGTTGGAGCCGGTGCATAGTGATCGAGTACGAAGGCAACGTCCTCAGGGTTTTTAACCTTCTTGCCACCCATCTCATAAAACGACTTGATTACCTGCAAGTAGAGGTCATTAACCTCGGCTATATCCACCTTACAGTTGATGATTTCTCCCAAGCTGACTCTTTCTTTTCCAGCGTGACTAGCCAGAATCTTTTCCAGGGCATGCATTTTAGGTTATCCTTATTGCTTCTTCTTTCCGGCTAAAGGATTATTTATTCAACGGCAGCAATAGCTTCGATCTCAATTTGAAAACCAAAATGTAAATTTTTGGTTGGGACTACAGCACGTGCCGGACGATGGTCGCCAAAAAAATTGGCATACACGGCATTCACCCGACCCCATAATTTAATATCCGAAACATAAACCGTAGTTTTAATAACTTGATTTAGGTTACACCCCGCGGCTTTAAGTATCTCGGACACATTCTTTAACGCTTGCTCTGTTTGCTCCTCAATCGAGCCAATGCGTTTCTCTCCAGTTCTTGGCTCTATTGGTAGCTGTCCCGAAACGTAAACGATATTATTATGAATTATCGCCTGTGAGTAATGCCCTGCCGGTTTTGGGGCATTTTGTGTTGAAACTTCTATCATTTTGCTTACTACCTCCGTTTTTTAATTTTAAAAATTTGCCATTCCCTGGGCAGTAAATTCTCCAAGAATTTTTAACATTTTATCAGTAGCCTTTAAGCCGCTACCAGTTAAAATTACTACATTAGTTTTACCCTCTTCTACTTTATGAGATTTCTTTATAGCGCCAACTACTACCGCGGAGGTAGGTTCGACATATATTCCCTTTTGTGCCAGAATCTTTATTCCTTCAGCAATTTCCTCTTCTGAGACTTTTATTACTTCTCCATCGGTTTCCCGGATGGCCTTCAATATTTCCTCACCGCGGATTGGGTTGGTGCAGGCAATCCCCTCGGCGTAAGTATGCCCAACCTGAGTCAGCGGGGTAACTTTTGCCTCTCCCTTTCTAAAGGCTTCATAAATCGGGGGGATAGCCTTCGTCTGTACGGCAACTAATTTGGGCAGGTGGTCAATTACACCCATCTCCATTAACTCCTTCCCTGCCCAGGCAACTCCCAAAATTATACTTCCGTAACCGACCGGCGTAATAATGGAGTCAGGAACCTTCCAATCTAGTTGCTCACAAATCTCGTAGAAAACCGTTTTGGTTCCTTCGATAAAAAGGGGATTCCAGTTATGCGAAGCGTAAAATACCTTTTTGGCTCTTTCCTGAATAGCCTTGGTGGTATCTTCTCGTGAACCGGGAACTTTGTTGAGTTTGGCTCCGTATAGCCTTATCTGAACCAATTTGCCTTCTGAGGCGGTCTCTGGGCAATAAATTTCGCAGGTAATCCCAGCTCTGGCACAATAGGCAGAAATTGCCGCGCCGGCATTGCCTGAAGAATCGTCGGCAATAATTTTTATACCCAGCTCCTTTATCTTACTTACTAGCACACTGGCACCTCTATCCTTGTAGGAGCCGGTAGGAAATAAGTAGTCCAATTTTAACAGAATCTCTTTATCAAAAATCCTTTCTTTTATTAATGGTGTCATCCCTTCACCAAGGGTAACAATATTTTCATCCTTTTCTATGGGAAGAACCTCTCGGTATCTCCAGATGGAATTTGCTCTACTTTTTAATTTACCCAGTGGAAGTTTTGGCAGCACCTTTTCTAGTTCAAAGGCATCGCCACATTTGCACTTATAGGCAAGGGTATTTAGCGCATATCTTCGGTGACATCTTGAGCATATGTAACTAATGTTCATCGCTAAAAGACACTGCTGAACAAGCCCGCAGAGCCTGTTCAGCAGTGCTACTCCTTCTCATGAATTTAATCATGGCAACAGTTCTGAACTTTTCTGCGCTCTCTTCTTTTACTCCCTCGATAAACCTTACCTCCATGGTTATCTAGTCCAGCTTCATTAAGCTACTGCCTTATCCAACCACTACTTCTGGCGAGAGCTTTTCTCCCTCAAAGCGAGCTATAACGGCAGCACATACTGTATCATCAATTACATTAGTTGCGGTTCGCCCCATATCAAGTATCCTATCAATGCCGGCAATGAGCGCTACACCCTCTAGTGGAATTCCGACTGCGCCCAGTACCACCATGAGCATGATGAGGCCGGCTCCAGGAACCCCGGCGGTACCAATTGAGGCCAAGAGTGCGGTGATAAGGATGGTGATATTCCCGGTAAAGCCGATATCTATCCCGAAGGCATTGGCCAGGAATATTGCCGTAACACCTTGGTACAATCCGGTTCCATCCATGTTAAGGGTAGCCCCGGCTGGTAGAATAAAACCGGCGGTCTCCTTGGACATCCCGGTGTTTTCCCGGCATACCCTCATGGTTACCGGTAGGGTTGCTGAACTGCTACAGGTAACAAAGGCAAATGTTGGAGATTCCTTAATCTTCATCAGCCATTTCCACGGATTTACTTTGGCTACGAATCTGAGTAGCAGTGAGTAGGTTACTCCAATGTGAAGGGCGTACCCTATGTAGCAGACGGCGATTAGGGCGGCAAATGGGGCTAGAATAGCTACGCCATATTTTGCCACTGTCCAGCCGATTAGCGCGAATACCCCGATGGGAGCATAGTATAATACTATCCTCACCAACTTAAACATGGCACTAGCCATGCCGTCCATTATGTTGTATAAAGGTTCGGACACCTTCCCGGCCAGATTTATGGCAATGCCAAAGAGGATGGCGAATAAGATGATTGGTAGTATTTGTCCCTGTGCCATAGCCCCAATCGGGTTAGTTGGTACTATGTTCAGCAGAACTTCAGATAGAGGTGGAACCGCTTTGGCTTCTACCTCGGCTAGTCCAGCAATCGGCATGCCGACGCCTATTCTGGTGACATTAGCCAGCACTAAACCAATGCTAACGGCAATGATACCGGTACCATAATAGAATAGTAGTGCCCAGCCGCCCATTCTACCCAATCTTGCCGGGGAGATACTGGCCACACCTACGACTAGGGTAGCAAATACCAGCGGTACGATTAGCATCTTAAGTAGGCGGACGAAAAGGTCACCGAAAGGTTTAAGGGCTAACATTAGGTCGCCTACTACGAGGCCGGCAATGATACCTACGGCAAAACCGATAATAATCCACGTAAATAAACCTGGTTTCTTAATGGCGTTTTACCTCCTTTCTTGGAAACTGTTGGGAAGCCATTTCGGTTAGAGACTAGTCCTCGACTTGGACCGTCTAAGTAATTTCTGTGGTTATTTTTCTAAGCTACCACCCCCTTTCTGAAACGCAAAAACCGACCCCGAAAGGTCGGTTTCACTATTGGCTCCCCGTCACTCAAGTGACCAACTACGGGTGACGGCTCAGCACCCCCTCCCGCTGTTTTTTTCCTTTAGCTAGCTTTAAGTAGTTTCTGTATTCCTCCTCTGTTTATTCCTTGTGCTTTATAACAGGCGCTACTACCTTTCGCCAGTGCATAGATATAGTGTGCAAAGGTAAGTATAGCACCCTCGGTGACTTTGTCAATACCTAGATTGTGATGAAACCCTATGCGTGTGGAATATAATTAGAACTTTGGAGAGGGAGGTGGTGTTCGGATGCTTATGGCATAGACACGATAGCGCACATTTTCCGTTTAGCTTTGTGTGTAGTAAATGAATGTGTGTGGAATGTAATTACGACATTAAGGAGGTACAGAAAACGATAATGATAACTCAAAAACGCATAAATTGTTCGGAATCAATGCTACGCTTTTGGACAATGGAAAGGGGTACCTCT
>Ga0114920_10001283_pt1 | contig 11537 bp, 15 predicted proteins | sample ChitaG_FD_88683 | JGI IMG/M metagenome (GOLD analysis project Ga0114920, IMG submission 88683) | Deep subsurface microbial communities from South Pacific Ocean to uncover new lineages of life (NeLLi) - Chile_00310 metaG | ecosystem: Environmental > Aquatic > Marine > Oceanic > Sediment ... | reverse complement strand
CCAAGATTTGACGGAACAGGTCCCGGAGGTTCGAGCCCGGGCACCGGCTGGGGATTAGGTCCTTGCGGCGCCGGAATGGGCTGGCGCAGAGGCGGTGGTGGCCGCGGCTGGGGTCGCGGATACGGAAGAGGATTGGGACGAAGAGGTTTTTGGGGTTATGGGTCGTATCAGCCATATCAACCTCAAATAACCAAGAAAGAAGAAAAAGAAATGTTGGGAGATGAGGTGACAGGATTAGAAGCAGAATTAAAAGAGATTCGAGCCCGTTTAGCCGAACTCAAAGGACAAAAATAAAAAATTAAATAAAGAACAAAATGAAAATAGCAATAAGTTCAACCGGAAAAAAGCTTACGGATAACGTTAGTGAGATATTTGCTAGATGCCCCTATTTTGTTATTGCCGAGATTGAAAACGGAAAAATTCAAACAACAGAAGTTATAGAAAATAAAATCGCAAACCAGTTAGGCCAGGCAGGCATTTCGGCCGCCCAATTAATGGCAGAAAAAGATATTAAAACTGTGATTACAAAGAATGTCGGACCGAGGGCTCTTGATGCATTGAATCAATTTCAGATAAGCATTTATGTTGGAGATGGCACTGTAGAGAAAGTTTTGCAAGAATTTATTGACGGGAAGCTTAAAAAAACGAATTAAATTAATATGAAAATAGCGATCCCGACAGATGACAAAAAAGGTCTACAAGATACGGTAGCCGAGCACTTCGGTCGTTGCTCAACATATACTTTTCTTAATGAAAAAGGCGAAGTTTTAGAAATTATAGAAAACACCGCAGAGCATGCAGGAGGATTTAGTCTGCCTCCTGAGTTGATAAAAAAGTACGGAGCAGACATCTTGCTTTGTCCTGATTTGGGACCCAGAGCCTTAAATTTATGCAGAGAGCTGGAGATTAGAGTGTATATTTTTAAAGCAAAAACAGTAAAGGATATTTTAAACCTGTGGAAAGAGAATAAAACTAAAGAAGCGGCCGATGAGGACGTTTGCGAAGAACATAAAATATGAAAATTGCGATAACGGGAGGAAAGGGCGGGGTGGGCAAGTCAATGGTGGCGACTTCTTTGGCAGTAGAATTCGCCAGGCAAAATAAAACAATCTTAGTGGATGCGGATGCAGAATGCCCGAACGACCACCTTTTACTTTCCATAAAAAGAAAAAAGCACGCTACCTGCTATCAGCCGATTCCTAAGTGGGATTTTAAAAAATGCACCAAATGCGGCAAATGCGCTTCTGTTTGCAAACAGAACGCCATCGTTTTTACCAAAGGGAAATACCCGGCTTTTGTCAAAGATGTTTGTATTGGCTGCAAAGCTTGTATCGTTGCTTGTCCGACCGGCGCCATAACGGAAACCAAAAAAGAAATCGGGAAGATCTATACCGGAAAAAATTACAACGTCAATTTAGTTTCGAGCGAGCTTAAATTAGGCGAATTGGCTTCCGGCGAAGTGGTAGCCGAAGTAAGGAAATATTCAGATAAAATCAATAAAAAAGTAAAAGCTCGCGTGATGATCATAGATTCTTCTCCGGGAATTGGCTGTCCGGTAATTGCCTCATTGGTTGGTACGGATTATATTGTGGCCGTAACCGAGCCAACGCCTTCCGCCCTGTTTGATTTGAAAAGGGTTTTATATCTTGCCAATCACTTTGGGATTAAACACGGAATCGTTATAAATAAATTCGGTCTTGCCAAAAATTTTTATTTAGAAATAGAAAAGTTTGCTAAAATGAATAAAATCCCGATTCTTGGCAGAATACCCTACAGAAAAGATTTCGTTAGTTCCGTGATTAAAATGAAGCCGGTAGTTAAAATAAATCCAAAGTACCGGGAATCATTTCAAAAAATCATTGATCAAATAAAACCGGTAATAAAATGAAAGAAAAAATAGCTTTACTTTCGATATTGGCAAATTTTGTTTTAGCCGGAGGAAAAATTGCCGTCGGTTTCTTTTCCAATTCTGCCGCCGTCCTGGCAGAAGGCCTTCATTCATTTATGGATATTTTTTCCTCAGCGGTCGGCTATATTGGAATTAGAATTTCCAAAAAGCCGGAAGACGAAAAACATCCCTACGGTCATTATAAATTTGAGGTTTTGGCTGGAGTAATTATCACTTTGATTCTTTTAGCGACGGGTTTGGGGATAATGTGGGAGTCCTATAAGAATTTTTTAAATCCCGACAAAATTGAAATCGGTTATCTAGCATTTGGGATAATGATATTTTCGGCAGTCGTAAACGAAGTAATGGCTCGCTTTAAAATCCATTTCGGCAAAAAAGAAAATTCTGTTGCTCTGTTGTCCGACGGGCTCCATTCAAGAATTGATGTTTTTGCTTCTCTGGCAGTTCTTGTAGGACTGGCTTTAACGAAATATTGGATATTTTTCGATTCGGCCCTGGCCTTTTTAATCGGTCTTTATATCATCAAGCAATCTTTTTCTTTGGGCAAAGAGGCAATTGATTCTTTGCTTGATGTTTCAGCTGGTGAGGAAATAGAAGAAAATATAAAAACAATTGCTAAAACGCAGAATATTGAAATTACCTCTTTAAAAACTCAGAAGAAAGGTTCGGCTGTTACCGCCAACTTGGAAATAGAACTACCAAGCAACTTAAACGTTGAGGAAGCAACTAAAACCTCCAATAGCTTAAGAGAAAAACTTATAGAAAGGATTGAGAATCTTCAATATGTCGCTATCCAAATTACAAGCCACGAAGTGGAAACCGGATTTTATAAACCTGCCTTTGGCAGGAGTTTTGGTTGGCAGAGGCAAGGTAGATTTAAAGGAGAACTTGAAACAGCTAAAGGAGGAGGGCCGGGCGGTTATTGTGTCTGTCCTCAGTGCGATTATAAAATTTCCCATGAGCGCGGTGTCCCTTGCTCAACCCTTGAGTGTCCAAAATGTAAAATTAACTTAGTCAGAAAATAATATGGTAAGACCAATAAAACCAAGAAGGGTATTATTTGACCCGGATGTGGTCTATTTTAAACCGAGAGCCGTACCTTTATCTATGCTGGATGAAGTTGATCTAAATATAGACGAGTTGGAAGCTTTGCGACTTTGCGATTTTAAAAATTTGGAACAAACCGAAGCGGCAAGAAAAATGAAAATTTCCCAAAGTACCCTTCAGCGAATTTTAACTTTAGCTCGGCAAAAGGTTGCCCAGGCCCTCATTGAGGGGAAAGCGATAAAAATCAGGAAAAAGAGTAAAGACTGATAATTTTTAAAATAAAACTTCTTTATTTTTTACGCTTGAGGGTGGAAGCAAAACAAAATAGCGTTTTGAAACGCTATTTTGTTGTAACAAGAATTTTTCTTTATTTTTTTATTTCTTCAATTATTTTCTTTGCTCCATCAACGCCTTCGGAAAGTGCGCCTTTAACCGTCTCTACTGTTTCTCCGCCGATTTCAGTAGCTGCCTCAACAGCCGTGGTTACCGCGGTTTTGGTTGCGCCAACCGTATCGCCGCCGACTTCTTTTACCGCCTCAACCGCTCCTTTAACAACCTCAACTGTCGTTTCGCCAACATTTAAACCTAATTCCTTGGCGCTGTGAATTGCTTGGCCAACCGCGCCTTGGATGGCTTCATCTTGCTTTCCGCCCGATTCCATAAAACCTTTGACCGTTCCCATGACAATGCCTTTAATTGTTCCGACAACGGCTACGCCTATGTCGGCCACTCCGGAAATTGCTCCTTTGACAATGGAACCGGCCGCGTCCACGCCGGTGGTAACAATATCGGTCGTTCCTTTAAGCGTTGAAACGGTGATGTTTTTTACCAGATCAACGATTCCTCCGCCGACATCGCTTACTCCCTTCATTCCGGCCTTAACTCCTTCTTTTACGCCATTAACGAGGCGAGAAATAATTGTAAAAACCATAGTGGTAATAGGTTAGGGTATTAGTATGACCGACCTTTTTACATTTTTTATTGTATTAAAGATAAGAGATAAAGTCAAGTTATTGTACTTGACAGGGATAATTCTTACAGCTTTAATGGAAGAATATGAATTGCAAGATTGATAAAGAAAAATGTATTGGTTGCGGTCTTTGTTCTAATCTCTGCCCGGAGGTTTTCGAATTGACAGAGGACGGCAAGGCAAAAGTGAAACAAGGAACAGATTTAGAGAAAAACAAAGAATGCATTAAAGAGGCAAAAGAAAGCTGCCCGGTTGGGGTGATCGAAGAAACACCATAAAGATGCATCATAAAGATGTTTCTTCTCTTGCTTCAACCCGCCTTTTTTGGAAAGAGCGGGGGCTTGATGCTTGAATAACAAAATGATTAATTTAACTGACGATAATTTTGAAAGGGAAATTCAGGATTCTAAAAAACCGGTTTTGGTTGATTTTTTTGCAGAATGGTGTCCGCCTTGCCAGATTCTTTCGCCAATCTTAGAGAAATTAGAAAAAGAGCGCGCCGAGCAAATCGTTTTTGCTAAAATTAACGTTGACATGGCTCCAAAAACGAGCCAGAAACTTAAAATTAATCCCATTCCAACGGTAATTTTATTTAAAGACGGAAAACCGATTAGTGGATTTATTGGATTGAAAGCGGAATCAGAAATTCGAGAATGGTTGAAGGATTTATTAAAATGACTATGACAATGACTAATAACGATGACAAAATTGAAAAGGCAGTTCGAGAATACGAAGAATATGCAAAGCAAAATGGCTTTTCTTTAAATCCAAACCGGAAGGCGGTAGAGGGGATAGTTAAAGGTTTATTAGAAAGAGAAAAAAAATTCGGAGTCAGATACTGTCCCTGCAGACGCGTAACAAATAATTCAGAAGAGGATAAAAAAAATATTTGCCCCTGCCAATTTATGCGAATGGAGATTGAAAAACAAGGCCATTGTCTTTGCAATCTATTTGTAAAGTAAATAGCTTGACAAAGATTCTTGAATCGCTAGAATATATAGATACTCATCTATATATTTTTTATCTATTATCATGCCAAAGAAAAAAATATGTCCTCAATGCCTTAGTTTGATTGGTCAAGGTTCTCGGATAAGGATAATCCAACAATTAAGAAAAAAACCCGATAATGTTTCGGCAATTACGAAACGCTCTTTTCCTTTGAGTCAACCGACAGTTTCTCATCATTTAAAAATTTTAGAAAAAATCGGGATAATTTTTAGCAGAAAAAAAGGTCGAGAAATTTTTTATTTTTTGAATAAAAAATATCCTTGCAAAAAATGTTCTCTTTTTGAGATACCTTTTAAAGCATGATAAAAAATATAAAAAAAATCTATTTGGATTACGCGGCCACCACGCCGGTTGATCCTCGGGTAATTCAAAGGATGTTTCCTTTCTTTTCTGAGAAATTTGGCAATGCCACGGCTCTTTACTCTTTCGGCCAAGAAGCAAAAGCGGCCTTGGAGGAAAGCAGAGGTCAGGTTTCAAATTTAATTGGAGCCAAGCCAAATGAAATAATTTTTACCAGCTCAGCGACCGAAAGTAATAATTTAGCTCTGAAGGGTATAGGTTTGGCCAACAAAGAAAAAGACAGGCATATCATTATTTCTTCAATTGAGCATCCTTCTATTATGGAAAGCGCTAGGTGGTTAGAAACCCAAGGATTTAAAATAACCAGATTGCCGGTTGATAAATACGGCTTGGTTAATCTTTATAATCTTAAAGAAGCAATCAAAAAAAATACAATTTTAGTTTCCATAATTTACGCCTCAAACGAAATCGGCACCATCCAGCCGATAAAAGAAATAGGAGAAGCGATAAAAAGAAAATCTGAAAGCTTAAATCTTAAATCTAAAATCTATTTTCATACCGACGCCGTTCAGAGTTTCGGCAAAATTCCGATTGACGTAAACAAAATGGAGATTGATTTATTGTCCGCTTCTTCTCATAAAATGTACGGACCCAAAGGGGCAGCTTGTTTATTTGTTAGAGAAGGAACAAAAATTGAGCCGGTTTTACACGGCGGCGGCCAAGAATCGGGTTTAAGGTCTTCTACCGTGAATGTATCGGCAATTGTCGGTTTTGGCATGGCCTGTAAGATTTGCAAAAGAGAGATGAAAGAAGAAGCTCAGAAACAAATCAAATTAAGAGATAAATTAATAAAAGAAGTTTTAGAGAAAATTCCCGGCTCTCATTTGAACGGTTCGCCTTCGTCAAGGCTTCGGCGGGCAAGCCATTCTCAAAAAAGATTGCCCAATAATGTTAATTTCCGGTTTGAGTTTGTGGAAGGCGAATCAATAGTGATTCAGCTTGATTTATTGGGAATTGCCGCATCCACGGGGTCCGCCTGTTCTTCGACCAAATTAGAACCCAGTCATGTTTTACTGGCAATCGGCTTAAAACATGAACAAGCCCACGGATCTTTGAGATTAACCCTGGGCAGATGGACAAAAGAATCGGAAATAAATTATTTGTTAAAACTTTTGCCGGGAGTAATCAAAAGATTGAGAGAAATTTCGGGAAAAACATAAAATCATGAAATCCTATTATTCAAAAGAAGTAATTAAAAGATTTACCAATCCAAAAAACTTCGGAGAAATCAAAAATGCCGATGGTGTTGGGAAAGTCGGCAATCCCCGCTGCGGAGACATCATGAAACTTTATATAAAAGTAGAGAAAAGAAAAGGGAAAGAAATTATCAAAGACATTAGATTTCATACTTTAGGATGCGCTGCGGCTATTGCCACTTCCGATATGGTTTGCGATTTGGTTAAGGGTAAGCCGCTCAAAGAAGCTTTGAAGATTGACTATAAAAAAATAATTAAAGACTTGGGCAACTTACCGCCGCTAAAAATACACTGTTCGGTTTTGGCTAAAGAAGGTTTAAAAGCGGCAATTGAAAACTATTATGAGAGGCAAAAAAAAGAAAAGAACTAAAGTGGTTGTGGCGATGTCGGGAGGATTGGATTCTTCGGTGGCAGCTGCCCTTTTAAAGAGAACCGGTTTTGACGTAGCAGGAGCTTTTATGAAGTTAATCGATTCGCCACGCTTTAGAGGGGCTGAAAAGAGGGCAAGAAAGGTGGCGAAAATTTTAAAAATTCCATTTTATGTTTTTAATTTTGAAAAAGAATTTAAAAAAAGGATTGTTGATTATTTTTTAGCAGGTAATAAAAAAGGAATTACGCCCAATCCTTGCGTGCTTTGCAATAAAGAAATAAAATTCGGGCTTTTGCTGGAAAAAGCTTTAGCCTTAGATGCTGATTATATAGCTACCGGCCATTACGCCACAAAATACGAAGTTAAGAGTCAAAATTCAAAAGTCAAAAGTTATAAGCTATTAGGATCAAAAGATAAAAACAGAGACCAGTCGTATTTTTTGTGGAAGTTAAATCAAAAACAATTAAAAAGGGTTTTACTACCGATAGGAGATTACTCCGAAAAGGGGGTTAGAAATCTGGCTAAAAAATTCGGATTATCCTTTCTTTTAAACGTCCCAAAGTCAGTGGAAATTTGTTTTATTCCCAAGACCGTTGAAGATTTTTTAAAGCTTTATCTAAAACCGAAGCGCGGCGGCCTCGTAGATATTAAAGGAAGCGTTTTAGGCGAACATCAGGGGCTTCCTTTTTATACTATTGGTCAAAGAAAGGGGATCAGGCTACCCGGCGGTCCTTATTATGTTTTGGATAAGAATTTGAAAAAGAATATTTTGATTGTCACTAAAAATGAAAAAGATTTATATAAAAAAGAATTAATCGCCAAAAACATTAGCTGGATTTTTGGTAAAGAGCCGAAATTACCTTTCAAAGCAATGGTCAAAATTCGTTACCGCCACAATCCTGCCTTAGCCATGATAACAAAAAATTTAAAATCTACAATCTATAATCTAAAATTTGCTCGCCCACAACGAGCAATAACTCCCGGTCAGTCGGCAGTTTTTTACTCGCCCGCCGGAGCCTTGGTGAAGGCGGGTAAAAGCAATGAACTTTTAGGCGGCGGAATAATTTATTAGAATAAAACCATAAGGTATGTGTCGATTTTCTTTGATGAGTTAAACCAAAATATATTATTGAAAAAAGCGAAAAACAATTTGTTAAGAAGAAAAAAAAATGTTATAATTCAAAAGAAAGGTCAGGTTTAATAAAAATAAAATAAAGGTAAAATATGTCTAAAAAAATAATCGGCATTTTATTATTAATAGTTTTTGTTGGAGTTGTTGTTTACTTAATTTTTGGGAAAGATAAGTCATTAAAAAATAACTTTTTTATTGTTGAAAAACAGGACTTAGTTCAGGAAATTAGCGTTGTGGGTAAAATAAAACCAGTTGAAAGTATTAATTTAGCGTTTGAAAGGACCGGGATTTTAACTGATGTTTTTGTGGAAACCGGACAAAAGATTGAAAAAGGAGCTCTTTTAGCACAGCTTGATATTAAGGACGCTGAAAAAAGAGTTGAAGATGCCCAAGTAAATTTAGAAAACGCAAAACTGGCTTTGGTTAAAATAAACTTACAGCAAAAGCAGTTGTTGAGAGGAGATATTTTAAACAAAAGCTATGAGGACGGACTGGCTCTTTTATCCGGTTTTTATGATGAAACAGCTACCATCTTAAATTCTTTAGATAATATTCTTTTTGGGACCGTATTAGACGAAAGAAAACAAAATATCAAGTATTATGTGGAGTATGACGAAAAATTTACCACTGCGCCCGAGCGTCTTTGGCGACTATATCAAGAAGCGGAGAAATTGCATGAAGATAGTCTTATTGATTATCAGTTGGCTGAAAGAGGGAGTGGAGACATTAGAAATAAAGCAATTAGGTCAGGACACGATTTAGCGGTTAAACTAGCTGAAATTATAAAATCAACAAGGGATATTATTCGCAATCTTCAGGATTTTTTTATGACGGAAAATTTAGTTCACGGAAAAGAATCAATTATTAATGAACACGCCAGCACTCTCGCTCAACATGATTTAATTGTAGACGGTTGTTTAAAAAGTTTGATTGTTATTATTAATGCCACCAATGATTATTATGATACAACAGAGTCATTGTTTCTCGATATTGAAACTCAAAAATTACTTGTAAAACAAAGAGAAAATGAACTTGCTGACACTAAAAACAACCTTGCAAAATACTTTTTATATTCGCCGATTAATGGTGTAGTATCCAGATTAGATTTGAAAAGGGGAGAAGTTATAACTGCCAATATTCAGGTTATTGGACTTATTTCTGAATCGCAATTTGAAATAGTAGCCGATATTTACGAAGAAGATATTGTTAAAGTAAAAATTGGAGCTCCCATAGAAATTACTCTACCAGCTTTTCCCAAAGAAACCTTTAGGGGAAGAGTAATTTTTATTGACCCGGCAGAAAAAATTATTGATCGCGTGGTTTATTATGAAATTAGAATAAGTTTTGATGAAGATTTGCCAAAGGGAATAAAATCCACTATGACAGCGGATATTATTATTCAGTCAGAGAGAAGAGAAAACGTTTTGGTTGTTCCCGAAGAAGCCGTGCAAAAGATCGATGAGAAAATAACGGTTGAGGTTTTCCAAGACGGGAAAGTTGAAGAAAAAGAAATAGAAATTGGCCTTGAAGGAAGCAACGATATGGTTGAGATTATCTCAGGCTTAAACGAAGGAGAAAAAGTAATTTTAGAGTAGGCAAAGCCTTCAATATTCTCGCTGAAAGCGAGGTTCTTATAATGACATCAGAACCTATTATAAAACTGGAAAATGTCTGGAAGGTTTATCAATTTGGAAAAGTAGAACTTACCGCTTTAAAAGATATAAGTCTCGATATTAATCGAGGTGATTTTGTAACTATTATGGGTCCTTCGGGTTCCGGAAAATCCACTCTTTTGAATATGATAGGGAGTTTAGATTTCCCAACTAAAGGAAGGGCCTTTTTAAAAGGAAAAGACATTTCTTTAATGTCAGAAAATCAATTATCTCAGCTTCGGGGGAAGGCTATTGGCTTTGTTTTTCAGGAGTTTAATTTGTTGCCAAATTTAGATGTTTTAGAGAATATCACCTTGCCCATGGTTTTTCAGGGAGTCAATTTAGAAAAAAGAAAAGCCAGAGCAGAGGAGTTAGCTTCATCTCTGGGTTTGAAAGAAAGAATTTTACATCAGCCAGCTGAGCTTTCTGGCGGGGAGCGTCAAAGAGTAGCTATTGCTCGGGCTTTTGCCAATAACCCAGAAGTAGTTATTGCCGATGAACCCACTGGTAATTTAGACTCTATTACTGGAAAGAAAGTAATGGAAATTTTAACTGATTTTCACAAAAAAGAAGGAAAAACAGTTGTTGTTGTTACTCACGACCCAAATATCGCAGGTTATAGTGAGAAAATAGTCAGTATTAAAGATGGTCAGATTACTATTGATCACCAGCAAGCAGCTAAAGTGTTATGGAGTCATTAAAAGAATATTTTCACATAGCAGTTAGAAACATTAAGACTAGATCTTTAAGGAGTTGGTTGACTATTTTGGGGATTGTTATCGGCGTTTTTTTGATTATCAGCTTACTTTCCCTAAGTGAAGGGTTAAAGGCAACTATTAACGAGCAATTGCAGGCCATGGGTGGTGAGATGGTTATGGTAATGCCTGGAGGTGATGAAGATATTTTTTCCAGTATGATGTTTGGAGGGGCAAAGTTGGAAAGACAAGATCTAGAAGCAATTGAAAAAGCAAAAGGAGTGGACACTGTTATGGGTTATTCTTTTACGGGAACTCCGGCAAGATATAAAGACGAGGCAAAACAAATTGCTATAGCTGGTTTGGATCCCTGGAAGGAGAGTTTGGAGATAATGAGTATTTTTCAAGGTTGGGATTTAGCTGATGGCAGGTGGCCAGCTAAAAAAAATGAGATTTTAATTGGTCCAGTAGTAGCTAATGATATTTTTTCTAAAAAAGTAAAGCCAGGATCAGAAATAGTTATAAAAGGAAGAAAATTTATAGCGACAGGTGTATTGAAGTCATTGGGGAATCGACAAGACGACAGTATGGTTTATATGAGCATGGATGTTTATCAGGATTTAACTGGAGAAAAGCGGGGAACAGCCGCTTATGCCATGGTTAAGCTTGAAGAAGGGGCAGATGAAACTGTTGTAGCAGAAGCTATTGAAGATGCTTTGAGTAAAACAAGAAAAAGGCGGTTTGGTACCGATGAAGCTGATTTCTCTGTTCTTACTTCAGAAAGAATGGGGGACCTAGCCGGTAATATTTTAGGAATAATTCAACTCGTAATATTTTTATTTGCTGGCGTAGCTATTGTTGTGGGAGGTATTGGAATTACAAACAGCATGTTTACTTCTGTAAGGGAAAGAACAAGAGAGATTGGACTAATGAAGGCTATTGGCGCCAAAAATTCAACGGTTCTAATAATTTTTCTTTTTGAAGCAGGTATTATTGGATTTATCGGAGGAGTTGGTGGAACATTACTAGGAATTGTTTTAGCTAAAGGAGTCGAATTTTATGGACAAGCTTATTCTATGTTTTATTTTTCGGCTTCAGTTACCCCTGGCTTAATTATATTTGGTTTAGTTTTTTCTTTTTTTGTTGGTTGTTTATCAGGTTTTATTCCAGCTAGATCAGCAGCTAAACTTAAACCCGT
>Ga0114920_10001282_pt1 | contig 11539 bp, 9 predicted proteins | sample ChitaG_FD_88683 | JGI IMG/M metagenome (GOLD analysis project Ga0114920, IMG submission 88683) | Deep subsurface microbial communities from South Pacific Ocean to uncover new lineages of life (NeLLi) - Chile_00310 metaG | ecosystem: Environmental > Aquatic > Marine > Oceanic > Sediment ... | reverse complement strand
TACTTGGTGCTGGGTGCTGGGTGCTGGATGCTGGGACAGCACACGCCCCATGCTATCTTCATCCTTCGCCATTCATCCTTCCTTTGATCCAGTTTACAAGTCCTTTCTTTTCAATGATCTGCATTAATTTATCGGGGAGTGGGGCAAAGTTATATTCTATATCATTGAGTTTTATTAGTCCTTTTTTAAAGTCGACCCAAACCTTATCACCCGGTTTATAATTTTCTACCACCTCCCTGTTCACAATCAGCAATAATCCCTGGTTAATTGCAGAGCGGCAGAAAATACGGTTTGCTGATTTAACAATAATGGCTTTTATTCCTGCAAAAGCCAAACCTACTGAGGGATGTTCCCTTGAACTGCCACAGCCAAAATTATCGCCGGCAATAATAATATCTCCTTTCTGTACATTTCCGGCAAAATTTTCATCAAATCCTTTAAATAAATGAGGCATAATGGCTTCTGCATCAGAACTCAGCACATTATAGGTCAGGTTTCCGGCAAACATTTGGTCGGTGTTCATGTCATTCACATCTGCATAATTCCATACTCCATCTATCCTACGGTTGTCTTCTCTTTTTATTTCAATGGTTTGCACTTGTTTTTTTAATGAAGGAAAAAAAATACTGGATTTAATTCCCTGTGGATCGGTTATTTCACCATGAATGGCAGAATGAGTAACAGTTGCGGGTGAAGCCAGGTAAATTTCAGCATTTTTATTTCCCATTCTTCCTAAGAAGTTTCTGTTAGCGGTGGAGATCACAGTGAAGCCATCAGCCGGTATTCCTTGTCCTGTACCCAGGCAGGGTCCGCAGGAAGCTCCCAGGATAATTGCCCCTGCTGAAATTAAAGTGGTAATTATTCCTTCTTCTATGGCCTGAAGATAAATTTTTTGGGAAGCAGGAGCCACAAGTAACTGGAATCCTTCAGCCACTTTTTTCCCTTTCAGGATATTGGCAGCAATCCGAAGATCTTCCAAACGTCCATTGGTACATGTACCAATTAATCCCTGCTGGGTTTTTGTTCCTTCCACTTCTGATACGGCCTTCACATTATCCACAGAATGCGGGGCTGCTACCAAAGGAAATATCTCACTCAGGTCAATTTCAATTTCTTTAGAATATTTGGCACCTTCGTCTGCCCATACACCGTCAACTTTCTCTTTTCCGTAAAATTCTGCCAATATTTCGTCGGGAGGAAAAACTGCATTTTTGGCTCCCATTTCAGAAGCCAGGTTAGCCAGGGTCATTCGCTGTGAAATAGATAAGTTTTTTACTCCGTTGCCATGATATTCAATAGACAAATAATTAGCACCGGCAGAACCAATCATTCCGATTATCCATAATGAAATATCTTTTGCATAAACTCCCTTCTTTAATTTTCCTTTCAGGGTAATTTTAATGGATTCCGGTATGCGGAACCATGTTTCCCCTCTTTTCCAGATCCCTGCCGCTTCGGTTCGGTCAATTCCTGTTGCCATGGCATTAAAGGCTCCCGCTGTACAGGTATGACTATCGCTACCAACAATTATCATTCCAGGTCTGGCATGGTATGACATTATCTGGTGACAAATTCCTTTTCCTGCATCATAAAACTTTTTGATTTTCTGACACTTTACGATGTCACGGATTGCCTGATAATCGGTAGCTAACCTGGCATTGGTCGGAGGGGCATTATGGTCAAGTACGATTAATAATTGATCCGGACCGGCTACCTTATTACCTCCCATTTTTTCAAATGTTTTTTTAATACTTGCAGTATTATCATGTGTTAACAAGATATCAGGTTTTCTGAAAACAATACTCCCGGTGGAGGCATTAAAAATTTTTTCAACAAAAGTTCTTTTTGACATTTATATTAGTTTTATATAGTTATTTTTAATTTGCGGTGTATCAAAACACGAAAAAGTTCTTAACCGCTGCCAAAGGCATGCCTGTGGCAAAAGTGCGCAAAGAATTCGCTGAGTTCGCAAAGGATTTATTTCTAAACAGAAAACATATTGCGCTCTTTACGTAAACTCCGCGTTCTTAAGGGTTAAGTATGGTTTTGATATAACCCCATTCTTCTAAAATTTCCCGCCAGCCTACACTGCCGTCAGGGATAAACCTTTTATTATAAAATAATTACAATAATACGATATTATTCTTTTTGCATTGTTCTTTCATTTTTTCAGGCCATATACTTGCCTGTATCTCACCAATATGAGCTTTTCGGAGAAAATACATACAAAGCCTTGATTGTCCAATTCCTCCTCCAATTGAAAGAGGCAAGTCATCATTAAGCAATCGTTTATGAAACATAAGTTTTTTTCTTTCTTCAGTTTCTGTTAAAATAAGTTGCTTAGCAAGTGTTTCTTTATTCACCCTGATTCCCATGGAAGATATTTCAAAAGCACATTTAAGAACAGGGTTCCATATAATAATATCACCATTTAAACCTTTATATCCGTTAGAAGTTTCAGAACTCCAATCATCATAATCGGGAGCCCTTCCATCATGAGCTTTCCCATTTGAAAGTTTGCTGCCTATACCAATAATAAATACAGCGCCATGTTTTTCTGCTATTTTATCTTCTCTTTGTGAAGGTAGCAAATCTGGAAACATCTCCAAAAGTTCTTCAGAATGAATAAAAGTAATTTTTTCAGGTAAAGCAGGTTCAATTTCAGTGTAGTTCTCATAAATTATAAATTCGGTTCTTTTCAATACAAAATATATTTTTTTCACAACATTCTTAAGAAAAGCAAGGTTTCTTTCTTTCTCAGAAATTACCCGTTCCCAATCCCACTGGTCAACATAAATTGAATGAAGATTATCTAATTTCTCATCCGGCCTGATGGCATTCATATCAGTATATATACCATATCCCATTTGGATATCATAATCTTTTAGCATCATTCTTTTCCATTTTGCCAGAGATTGAACTACCTCGGCTTCTGCATCAGCCATATCCTTAATTTGGAAAACAACAGGTCGTTCTATCCCGCCAAGATCATCATTTACACCTGTTCCTTTTAAAACAAATAAGGGAGCTGTTACCCTTCTTAGTTGCAGTTCCGAAGCAAGATTTATCTGAAAAAAATCCTTGATCTGCTTTATTGCTTTTTCAGTTTGTTTTAGATTTAATGCAGGTTTGTAATCTTTTAATGCAATTAATTTCATTATTTATTTTATAAGATGTTATTATACAGGTAACAAAAGCTAAGTCAAGTTAAAATAATCCTCCGTTTTGATAAATTTCTAATTGAACTTCTGAAAACTTCCCGGTCTGAACAGATTTATTATTTTTCAAATTTATTATTTTTCCCGTTACAAAATCTATTTTTACCGTATCTCCATCATTTAGTTCTAATGCTTCAATTGAATCATAAGTCATGATCGGGAATGCGGCATTTATGGCATTTCTCTCATAAATAGCTCCAAAAGATTCGGCAATTATGGCCTGAATACCCAGTGATTTAAAACAATCGACAGCTTGTTGCCGTGAACTTCCACTCCCAAAATTTTTTGCAGTAAATACAATATCTCCTGGTTTTGCTTTTTTTGAAAAAGCTTCGTATCCTTTTAAGTTGTCGAAGGTATATTGACCCATTTCATTGATTTCAGTAATAGCTAAATAGCGGTTATGAAAGATCATATCAGTATCGATATTATCTTCTTTAATAACCCAAACTCTTCCTTGAATTGTGGTAGGTTTATCTTTGCTTTTTATATGCTTTTCTTTGGTTTTGTATTTTCTTTGTCTTTTTTCACCAGTCTCAAAAATTGCCGGTTTGTCAGGGATATCGTCATAGTTTGTAATATATCCTGCTATGGTTGATGCAGCAACAACTGCAGGAGATGCAAGGAATACTTCTCCTTTGCCCTGTTTTCCGGGGAAGTTTCTGTTTCCTGTGCTAATGGTCACTTCCCCCGGTCCGTTTTGTCCTACTTGTCCGGCTGCACATCCGGCACATCCGGCATTTGATACCAGGGCTCCTGCATCTTTAAAAATTTCCAGTAAACCGTCAACAAGGCATTGTTTCCAGACCTTATCAGTTGAGGGAACAATTTTCAGTACAACGCCCGGCGCTACTTTTTTCCCTTTTAGAATATTTGCCACAACACGCATGTCTTCCATTCTTCCATTAGTACAACTTCCGATAAATGCGGAATCTATCTTTATTTTCCGGACTTCTAAAATGTTAACAGTATCATGGGGTTTGCCGGGTCTGGAAACCATGGGAACAAATTTACCCAGATCTAAATAATGAACCTGTTCATAAACGGCATCAACATCCGCTTTCACTAATTCTAATGCTTTGCCGGTATACTCCATTATTTCCCGGTTTGGGGTAAACAAAATGATTATTGCACCCATTTCGGTTGCCATAGATGAGATGGTAATTCTTTCATCAAGTGATAACCTGTCTGCTTCTTCACCATAAATCTCAATAGAATATCCCAGTAACTTATTGGCTCCAAATATGGATAATAAGTTTAATATGATATCTTTAGCAAAAATTCCTTCAGGTTTTTTCCCATTTAGTTCGATTTTCACCGAGTGAGGAACCTTAAACCACACTTTTCCCTTACTCCAGGCAGCAGCTATATCCTTATCACCCATACCCTGACAAAATGCACCAACGGCACCGAGAATGTTGGCATGTGAATCGGTAGAAACAGCAGTTGAGCCGGGATATGTCAATCCTTCGTCTATTAAAAGATGTGTTCCAATGCCGGCATCTATATCATAAACTTTAATGCCGTTTTCTCTTGCAAAAATCCGGCAAATTTGTTGATTAACTGCATATTTTTGATCCGAACCTGTTGGATTACAGTCGAATGTAAAAAATGTTTTTGATGGATTATCAATTGTAAGATTATTGTCTTCAATATTTTTTACCACATTAGCACCGCCAAAATCACGGGCCACACGGGCATCAATATCAATGTCAATAATATCTCCCGGTTTAACCAGATCATACTTTGAATGATTGGTCAGGATTTTTTCTATCAATGTTTTTCCCATGTCGAGGTTTTTAAATGAAAAATTTAAAAAAACAAAGTTATAATAAGAACATTGTTTCACAAATTGCTTAAAAAGTTAATTACATTTGTTTGTTTTTGAGTTTTGATCAAATAACTGATGACAAGGAATAAACGCCAAAAGATAAAAATTCCTGAAACCGGGAATATACCTGTCGAATCCAAAAAGTCAGACTATAGAATAATTTACTATATTATTTTTATCCTTGCCTTTATTCTGTATGCAAATACCATTTCGCACGATTATGCATTAGATGATGCCATAGTAATTACGGAGAATGAGTTTACAAAAAAGGGATTTGGGGGTTTTAAAGATATATTATCAACCGAATTATTTACCGGGTTTTTCGGTAAAAAAAAAGATTTGGTAGTAGGTGGGAGATACCGGCCCTTATCTCTGATAACCTTTGCAATTGAATATGAATTATTTGGTCTTAATCCTCATATTAGCCATTTAATTAATATACTGCTGTATGCCTTTACCGGCAGTATACTTTTTTATGTTTTATCAGGCTTATTAAATCATTTTCCTTCAAAGAAGTGGTATTTTTCATTACCTTTTTGGATCACGATCTTCTATATTGCTCATCCTGTACATACTGAAGTTGTTGCCAATATAAAAGGTCGTGATGAAATCATATCTTTGCTGGGTGCATTGCTAACCTTTCGCTTTTTGCTCCAATACCTGAATACTCAAAAAATAAAATTTACTATTTATGGTTTTTTCTCATTCTTTCTGGCTCTCTTATCAAAAGAAATTGCAATAACATTTGTAGTTACTATTCCTCTGGCGATTTATTTTTTTTCAGAACAAAGGCTAAAAAACATTTTAACTGTAACTGTTCCTCTAATTTTATCATCCATTTTATATTTAATTATTCGTCATGCCGTATTAGGCAGTCCCACGGTAAAAATTGCTGATGAATTAATGAATAATCCTTTTTTGTATGCTTCAACAGCTGAAAAATTTGCAACAATTTTTTATACCTGGGGATTATATTTAAAACTTTTATTTTTTCCCCATCCCTTAACCTATGATTATTATCCTTTTCATATTTCCATTATTAACTGGTTGGATTTAAGAGCAATTATTTCATTAATTATTTATTTATTTTTAGGGTTATATGCTTTATTTGGAATAAAAAAGAAAAATATTATTTCATTTGGGATTTTATTTTACTTAATAAGTTTCTCTCCGGTTTCAAATTTTTTCTTTCCCATCGGGGTTTTCATGAATGAAAGGTTTTTATTTGTGGCTTCCTTAGGGTTTACCATAATAGTTGCTTATTTGTTTTTAAACAAATTGCCTGTAATAATAAAAATCACAAAAGATTTAATATTATTTTGATCTGCTCATTTTTAATTATTCTTTCTCTTTATTCGCTTAAAACTGTTAGCAGGAATACAGCCTGGAAAGACGATCTTACTTTGTTTACCACAGATGTTAAAACATCGGCTAATAGTGCAAAAAGTAATACTTCGGCTGGAGGAAAACTAATAGAGGAAGCAATAAAACCTGAAAATGCAGATAAAAGAAATGATTACCTGGAGTTATCCATTCAATACTTAACCAGGGCTGTTGAAATCCATCCCAGGTATGTGGATGCCCTGCTATTATTAGGGAACGCTTATTATGAATACAATAAGGATTATGATAAAACCCTCTATTATTATAAAAGGATTCTAAAACAAAATCCGGATTTTGACCGGGTTTATGATAATATCGGGGTTATTTTCAATAGTTATGAAAACGTAAACCATAAAATAAAAATTTACGAAGAACTTTATACTATAAATCCCGATCGTTTTGAAATTAATTACAAGCTTGGGAATTTATACGGGAAATTTAAGAATGATTTGCAAAAATCAGCAAAATACCTCGAAAAAGCAATTGAATTGAATCCAAACAGTAAGCTGGCATACAAAGATTTGGGAGTGGTTTATGGGCTAACCGGCAAATATGAACAATCTGCAAGAATCTTAGAAAGAGCGCATCAACTTGATCCACAAAATGCCCAGGTATTAATTAATTTGGGAATTACATATCAGCAATCAGGTAATATGGAAAAAGCCCGTGAATATTTCAATAAAGCATTTGAGATTGATCCTTCGTTAAAAATAAATAATAAAATTTTGGAATGATTAATAACAAAAGAATAGTTGTTGTTCTTCCTGCATATAATGCTGAAAAAACACTTGAACATACTTACAACGAGATTCCGTTTGATATTGTTGATGAGGTTATTCTTGTTGATGATCTGAGTCATGATAAAACCGTTATAAAAGGCCGGGAATTAGGGATAAAACATACTGTCAGGCATGAAGTAAACAAAGGTTATGGCGGAAATCAAAAAACCTGTTATAATAAGGCACTGGAATTAAATGCCGATATTATTGTCATGCTTCATCCTGATTATCAATACACTCCTAAACTGATTCATTCAATATGTTATATAATCGCCAATGATGTTTACCCGGTAGTTTTGGGGTCAAGGATTTTAGGAAAGGGTGCCTTAAAAGGAGGTATGCCTTTATATAAATATATGTTTAACAGGATGCTTACTTTAATGCAAAATCTTTTAATAGGGGAAAAAATTTCAGAATATCATTCAGGGTACAGAGCTTTTTCAAGGGAGGTACTCGAAACAATTAATTACCAGGCTAACTCTGACAACTTTGTTTTTGATAACCAAATATTATCTCAAATTTTTTATGCAGGATTTGAAATTGCGGAAATTACTTGTCCGACCAAATATTTTGACGAAGGTTCCTCGATAAATTTCAAGAGAAGTATAATATATGGCTTAGGTGTTTTAAAAACTTCATTTTGTCATTTGCTTCAGAAATTGGGACTGGCAAAATTTGAAATATACAAGCGGGTATAATCTACCTGACAGGTTTATAAATAAGCTTTATATTATGCCTGACGAAAAAGATATATGTGTGTTTTGTAAAAAATCTGATAGCAAGTTTCTTTATACAACCTATGATATTTTTGATTCTGAATACGCTATTCATAAATGCAATTCCTGTAAGGCTTATTTTATAACTGCCTTCCCGGATAAAGATATTTTGAAAAAGGTTTATGATCAAACTTATTATGGTGAGCAAGATGAAAAATTCAGCTCTCCTGCCATTGAAAAAATCCTGGATTTATTTCGAAAAAGCAGAGCTCATCGACTTTCAGGATACTTAAAAAATAATGAAAAAGTACTTGATATCGGCTGTGGTAACGGAAGATTTTTACTCTATTTATTGAAATTTGGAAATTATCAATTATATGGCACTGAACTTGTAGGTAAGGCAGCCAAAAGAGCATCAAGAATTCCGGAAATAAATCTTAAAACCGGATTTCTTGAAAAAGATGATTTTAAACCAAAAACATTTGGAGTTGTTACATTGTTTCACGTTTTTGAACATCTTTCCGAACCAAAGGAAACATTAGAAATCATTTCTGAAATAATAAAAAAAAATGGGGTACTAATAATTTCTTTTCCAAATATTGTAAGTTATCAAAGTAAGCTGTTTAAAGGAAAATGGTTACATTTAGACCCACCACGTCATTTATTTTTCTTTGCTCCCTATGATTTTATTTCTTTGATGAAAGAGTTCGGCTTTCAACTTATAAAACAACAAACTTTTTCTTTTGAGCAGAATCCATATGGAATGATACAAAGTATTTTAAATTGTCTTTGCAGAAAAAGGGAAGTTCTTTTCGAAAGGTTAAAAGGAAATTCTGACTATGCATCTGAATATTCGCCCTTAAATATTTTTTTCCAAAAAGTTTTTTTCGTATTGAGTTATCCCTTTTTTATGGTTTCAGATATATTTGTTAGTATAATAAAAAAGGGAGCTACAGTAGAATTTACCTTCCGTAAGGTGTAAAAAGCAGGAGTAAGCAAAGTCCCAGCACCTAAATATTCAGGGTTAATCCATCATATGCCAGCATAACATTTTCCGGTAATACTTTCTGAATTTCATTATACAAACCCATTAAATGGCTGATATGTATTAAATATGCTTTTTCAGGTGATATTTCATCGATAATTTTTAATGCTTCTTCAATATTATAGTGAGAAATATGTTTCTTTTTTCGCAATGCATTAATAACAAGATGTTTTGTTCCTTTAATTTTTTCTTTTTCTTTTTGGGGAATATAATTTACATCGGTGAAATAGGTGAAATCACCTATTCTAAATCCGAAAATTGGCAACCTGAGATGCCTTGCACGTATAGGTAAAAATTTTACACCATCAATTTCAAATTCATAATTTTTAATTAAATATAAATTTATTTGAGGGATGCCAGGATATTTTTGTTCAGCAAATACATAGGAATATTCTCGTTTGATGGCTTCCTGAACTCTCTTTTCGGCGTATATATCAATGGGTTTTTTGTTAATATAATTAAAAGCCCTTACATCATCCATTCCTGCAATATGATCCTTATGCTCATGGGTAAAAAGGATAGCATCGAGGTTCCTTACATTTTCCCTTAGCATTTGTTGACGAAAATCAGGACCGGAATCAATAACAAAAGCTTTACCCTGTGTTTCAATCATTAACGAAGTCCTCAGGCGTTTATCTTTGGGGTCTTTTGATTGACAGGTATTACATGAACAAGCAATAACTGGTATTCCCTGTGATGTTCCCGTGCCTAAAAATGTAATCTTCAATATTTCCTTCTTTTATTTAATATCGGATTTAAATGTTTGGAATAACAAATATAATAAATTGCTGAGTGAAACGAAGTCCCGCTTGCGGGATTAAATTGCTGAGCGCAGTCCCGCTTGCGGGATTAAATGGTTGAAGAATGTCCCGTCAGGGACAATTGAAAATAGCCAGCCAATTTATTGGCTGTTATGTAATGTGGAAAAACAAAAAAAGTCCCGTTAGGGACGATAGAAAATAACCATATAAAATCTACAATAAATAATCTAATTATTGAGGTATTTTTTGTGTCTTTTTGTGTCTTTTTGTGTCTTCGCATGCCACGTAAGAAAGTTTATCCTGTGAAATAGCTTCGCACTACTCCTGCCATAGGCATCCGCCAGCGGAGTGGATTTCACTGGGCAGGCCCTGTGAAATAGTTTTTATTTAACATTCTGCTCCATTCTTAACAGGTTATTCAATACTTACTTGTTTGTTTTCTTCTTAGTAAATGTACTGATAATAAAAATTAAAACCGTTACCTTTATTGTGAAGAAATACACGCCGGCAGAGTGGCATTTTAAGTTTTTTTAAAACATATATTGATTTTATTAGATTACAGTTAATATATTAATTTTAATACGTTAAAAATGAGAACTTATCTGAGACTGATTAGCTACCTTTTTTTATATACTTTTACAAAAATATAATCCAATGAGTGGAAAATTATACCTTATTCCAACAACATTAGGTGATTGTCCCATTAATTCTTGTATTCCTGAATTTATAAAAGATATAATAAATTCAATTGATTACTATATTGTTGAAAATGAAAGAACCGCAAGAAGATATTTGCGTAAACTCAATATAAAAACACCTATTGATAACCTGAAATTTTATGTATTAAACAAATACACTTCTCCGGCAGAATTTAATAGTTTTTTAAAGCCAATTTTTATAAATAAAGATATGGGGTTAATTTCGGAAGCAGGATCTCCCGGGGTGGCTGATCCGGGAGCCGAAGTTGTTAAGTTGGCTCATATGGAAAACATTAGAGTCATTCCATTGGTTGGACCCTCATCAATTCTTTTGGCGTTAATGGCTTCGGGTTTAAATGGCCAGAATTTTGCATTTGCCGGATACCTTCCTATAAAAAGGTATGAAAGAATAAGTAAGATTAAATTTTTAGAGAATCTCTCAAAAAAAGAAAATCAAACGCAGATATTTATGGAAGCTCCATATAGAAATCAGAATTTGCTTGAAGATATTGTAAATGCTTGTAATTCCGATACCCATCTTTGCCTGGCAACAGATATAACCCTTAAAACAGAATGTATTAAAACAAAAACAATGAAAGAGTGGAAAAAGGAACTTCCTTCGATAAATAAGAGACCAACTATTTTTCTTTTGCACAAATATTAAGTATTATGGTTCATCCGGCTAATGCGTAGCTCGCCCCACCTATATCCTCCCCAAACGGGGAGGACTTATGCCCTTCCTAAATTATTCGCTCGCACTATCCAAACACAAGGCCATGCTTCCCGATAAGTTACCTAAAGGCAGCTAATCCCAAAAGAAAAGGGGCAGGCCCTGTTAAATAGTTCCGGGTTGCCCCCATAGGTACAAGCGGAACTAAAGCTTCGCTTTATTTCACAGGGCAGGCCCTGTGAATGATTTTATACTGCGGCGCGGATTTCACAAAACTGGCGGACTCAAACAGGATGGCTTGCGAAACTTCAGTAAATAATTTAATATTTTAGATAGCGGGATTATTCGAAATATTGTATCACGAGCGGAGAAAGGGGCATTCCTATCCCATTGGGATCACTATGTGATGGAAGAAGGAATCACTATGTGAGAATGCCT
>Ga0114920_10001281_pt1 | contig 11541 bp, 9 predicted proteins | sample ChitaG_FD_88683 | JGI IMG/M metagenome (GOLD analysis project Ga0114920, IMG submission 88683) | Deep subsurface microbial communities from South Pacific Ocean to uncover new lineages of life (NeLLi) - Chile_00310 metaG | ecosystem: Environmental > Aquatic > Marine > Oceanic > Sediment ... | reverse complement strand
ATTGACACCGGTATGGGGCTGGAAAGGACAGCGGCGGTGGTGCAGGGTAAGACCTCGCTTTATGAGACTGACCTCTTTGTGCCACTAATTAAGCGGATAACCGAGCTATCCAGGAAGAAATACGGCTCCGGTGAGGAAACTGATAATGCGATGCGGATTGTTGTTGAGCATGCCCGGGGGATTACCTTCCTCATCGCTGATGGGGTAATCCCCTCAAACGAGGGCCGGGGCTATGTGCTGCGTCGGCTACTGAGACGAACCGCACTTTTCGGCAGAAGATTGGGCATGGCTCAGCCATATCTTGCTGAAATGGCTAAGGCTACTATCAAGCTTATGGGGCATATTTACCCTGAGATAGCGCAGAGGCAGGACTTTATTACCAGGGTGGTTGAACTTGAAGAGGAAAGATTTGGGGAGACGCTGAGTGTTGGCCTTGAATTACTGGATAGGACGATGGAAGAGGTAGCCAGTAAAAAGAAGGGGGTAATTTCCGGTAAAGAGGCATTTAAGCTCTACGATACCTTCGGATTTCCAGTAGAGCTAACCAAGGAGATTGTGGCTAAATCAGGCTTCTTGGTAGATTTAGAAGCTTTTGAGAAGGAGATGGAAAAGCAGCGGGAAAGGGCTAGGGCAGCACATAAATTTGGTGTAACTTTGAAGGAATCAGCCCAGTTAGCTGACCAGCTCGGGATTAAGGAAACCCCGTTTGTCGGCTCTAGAAGCCTGAAGCACAAATCTGTTCTTATCAGCCTCTTGGTTGATAGTAAGTCCGTAGAAGAAATAAAAGAGGGGCAGGAGGCGAGTCTCGTTTTAGAAACCACTCCTTTCTATGGGGAAATGGGAGGGCAGGTTGGTGATACTGGCGAAATACAGGGTCCTACAGGACGGTTTTTGGTCACCAATACTATTAGAGTCCCACCAGATATAATCGTTCATCAAGGTAAAGTTGTTGAGGGATATTTATTGGCTGGTGATAAGGTTGAGGCTGCGGTGGATGAAGAGAGGCGGCTTGATATTGCCAGAAATCACACCGCTACCCATTTGCTTCAGTTTGCCCTGCGCCAGGTTCTAGGTAAGCATGTTGAGCAGCGGGGCTCACTGGTAGCCCCGGACCGCTTTCGGTTTGACTTTTCTCACCTTGAGGCACTGGAGGCTGAGGGAATGGAGCGGGTGCAGCACCTAGTCAATGAGAAAATCCGCCAGAACCTGCCGGTATATGATGAAGAGCTTCCGTATAAAAAGGCGATTTCGGAAGGGGCGATTGCCCTGTTTGATGAGAAGTATGGCGATGTGGTTCGGGTGCTTAAGATAGGAAGACCTCCTATAAGCTTGGAGCTATGTGGTGGCACCCATGTTAGGGCTACCGGTGAGATAGGTCTCTTCCAGATTACCGCTGAGATGAGCATTGGTGCCGGGTTGCGCCGCCTTGAGGCGATTTCCGGTAGGGGGGCTGAGGAATGGCTTAAAGAACGTCTTTTGAGTTTGGAGGCTATTGCCCGGTCTTTGGGAACTACTACCGAAGAAGTTCAAGATAAGCTCAGTGACGTCGTCGCTGAACTTGATAAGAAGCGCCAGCAGACTCTAGCTCTGGAGAGAGAACTGGCTAAGAGGGAAGTCGAGTCGCTTTTAACTCAGACAGAGGTAGTTAATGGAGTGAGGATATTGGTGGCTAAGGTGGCGTCTTCTCGGATGCAGATTTTGCGTGAGATGTCTGACCTACTCAGGGATAAACTTAAAAGTGCAGTGATAGTCCTGGGCACAATTTATGAAGATAAACCCGCTTTTATTGCTGCGGTGACCCCGGATTTGGTAGCTAAAGGTTACCATGCCGGGGAAATCATAAGGCAGGTGGCAAATGTTACCGGGGGTGGTGGCGGCGGTAAACCAGGCCTGGCTCAGGCTGGTGGTAAATATAAAGAAAAGCTTGATGAAGCCCTAAAGAGAGCGAAGAATCTTATTGAGTCGGGGAGGCTTAAAGACGCGTAGTTTGGGTCTTGATGTTGGTGATAAGAGGATTGGGGTCGCTTTAAGCGACCCTGATGGAATACTGGCTAGCCCCTTTACTATCATTAACCGCCAGGATGAGAGCCTGGATATGGAGGCTATTGCGGGTATTATTAGCCAGCACCAGGTTAAGCAAGTTATCGTTGGGCTACCGCGCTCTATGGATGGTAGCCTGGGTAAGCAGGCGGAAAAGGTAAAAGCCTTCACCGAGAAATTATCTGGTCATACGCACATTCCGGTGGAATTCAGGGACGAGCGCCTGACAACAATATTAGCAAAGCACCTGATTCGGGAAACTGGCAGAAGGGCTAAGCGAAAAGTTCAAGATGATGCCATAGCAGCAGCGCTTATTCTGCAAAGCTATTTGGATGAAGAGCGCTAGATGGGGTTGTCTTAAACCTTCTGCTAGACCTCTAGTTTGTCAAGGCATTTGACGTGGTTAGCTGATTCTTTAGGTTACTTAGAGGTTATTTAAGAGACTTGGTCTAATTTAAGCCTGCCTCAAAGGAGGACTGGTTAAATTTATCAGACAGTTAGGAACTATATTGAGGTATTAAACCCCCGCCCAAGCGGTCTTTTGACCTTTATTGGTGTGGGTGCAGCTATTGTAGCTTCAGGTGGAGACCCCTCTTTAAGTAGGCTTTTTCTGGTACTTGTAACGATTTTGCTTGCCAGTGCTGGGGCTAACGGACTGACCAATTATTTAGACCGTGATATTGATGCCCGGATGGAGCGGACAAAACACCGTGCTCTACCATCAGGGCGAATAAGACCACCAGAGAAGGTATTGCCTTTGACGGTAGTTCTGGTCATTATCGGCCTGGGCCTAGCCTGGCATCTTCATCCGCTTGTCTTTGTGGTCGACCTTATTGGTACCATAGCGGCTGTAGTTTTCAGAAAAAGGGCAACCTGTGTTTTCCCGCAAGGGGCTATTTCCAGTTGTACCCCGGTTCTAATGGGGTGGCTTTCATTTGAGGCTACTTTTAGCTGGGAAATAGTGCTCCTCTGCCTTCTTATCGCCTTGTGGCTGCCGCTTCATGTCTGGAGCATCATGGTGGCAAACCGCCAGGATTACCTTAATGCCGGGATTAGTTACTTCCCGGTAAACTGGGAGGTAAAAAAATCAGTCAGGGTGTTTCCGGTATTCTCGGTAGGGCTTTATATTACCTCCATTGCCCTCTATTTTGTGGGCGGTTTTTCCTGGCTTTACCTTGTGGCAGCCAATTTACTCGGTATTACCATGGTCTATGCCAGCTTGCGCTTAGTTCTATCCAGTGCCTCTCGGGATGCCTGGAGGCTCTATAAGCTATCTGCCTTCCCCTATTTGGGTCTGCTTTTTCTTTTCCTGTGTCTGGATATCTGGCTTTTGTGGTAGTATTCTGTCGGTGATGCCGAAGGCTTTTTATGATGAACCACTTCCATTTAATAAAAACCTGCTCTGATAGTTTAGCCCGCGCCGGGGAGCTCAAGACACCGCATGGCTCGGTTGAGACACCGGTATTTGTGCCGGTAGGAAGCCAGGGGGCAGTCAAGGCACTCACCCCCCAGGAGCTTAAGGCTTTAGGTATAGGGATGATACTGGCTAATACCTATCATCTCTATTTAAGGCCGGGTATTGAGGTAATTGAAAGGATGGGGGGGTTACATCAGTTTATGGGCTGGGATGGGGCAATTCTCAGCGATAGTGGTGGCTATCAGATATTTAGCCTGGCACCACTACGTAAGGTCAGTGATGAGGGGGTTACCTTCCGTTCCCATATTGACGGTAGCCAGCATTTCTTTACCCCAGAGCTGGCGATTAAGTTTCAGCAGGCTATTGGCACCGATATCATTATGACCCTGGATGAGGTCCCAGCCCATGATGATAGCTTAGAAAAGGTGCGGCAGGCAATGGAGAGGACGCAGCGTTGGGCAGAGAGGTGTAAGCGGGCTCATCAGCGTGGTGACCAGATGCTATACGCCATTGTGCAGGGCGGGCTTTTCCCTCAGCTGCGGCGAAAATCGGCTGAATACCTTACCTCTTTGGGCTTTGCTGGCTATGCTATTGGCGGCTTGAGTCTGGGGGAAGCCAAAAAGGTGACCTTAGCCATGATTGAGGAAACGGTAACTTTTTTGCCGCAGGATAAGCCACGCTACCTGATGGGGGTTGGTTCCCCGGAGGATTTATTAGAGGGTATCGCCAGGGGGTGTGACATGTTTGACAGTGCTCTGCCGACTCGTGTTGCCCGAAACGGTGCCCTCTTTACCTTAAAGGGTCGGCGCAATATTCATCATAGTGCCTTCAAGCAGGCAAAGGGGCCAATCGAGGCTGATTGCAGTTGCTATACCTGCCGCACCTTCTCGGCGGCTTATCTGCACCACCTGTTTAACTCAAATGAACTCTTAGCCTACAGGTTAGCTACGATTCATAATCTAAATTTCATTGGCAGCCTGGTAAGCAAAGCCAGAACTGCCATCCTTAATGGTACTTTTAACTCTTTTAAAGATAGTTTCCGGCTAAACTATAGGACTACCGACGAAGAGATAAGGCTTGAGCAGAAGCATAAGTGGCTAAAGTCGCGCCGTTTGAAGGATAAAGAGTAGCTTCTTATGCCTTGGCTTGCTCATTACGGATTGTCTTTACCCTTACCCCTTTAAGTACCTCTTCAGCTTCAGCAACGATACGCTCAATTAATTCAGCGCAGGTGGGTATGTCATCTATCCGGCCGCAGTCCTGCCCGGCAAGCATAATCCCGTCCTCGTCACCACTAATTATTGCCCGCCTGAACTCAACCATTCCAACTGGGATTAAGGCAAGTCCGCTTAAGCCGAGCTTCTGGGTTTTACCCATTCTAAAGACACCGCGTACCAGCTCCCATAGTGAAAGCTTTAGTTCTCGTTTGAGCCTTAAGGCATTGGACAGCGATTCTATCAGCGGCAACCTTCGTTGGACGACACTTTCGGTTTTTTTGGTTTTTAGTGCCCGGGAAAGAAGCCCATCAAAGCGGTCGGAGAATATGGTATCTTCTACACCTGCCCTAAGTAGGAGCTGTTTGTAGTTTTGATGAAGGATGCACTCTTTAGTTAAAGCAAATCTGGTGCCCATGGAGATGCCGTCAGCACCAAGTATCAGGGCAGCAGCCAGAGTCCTGCCATCGCAGAAGCCACCGGCTCCAATAATGGGGACTTTTACCTGGCTTGAGATGGCAGGTAAAAGTACCAGTGAACTGACGTTACCGGCGTGGGCGGCAGCTTCATAGCCGGTAACAATAATGGCGTCAGCACCATCTTGTTCAGAACGCTTGGCATGCCTCTCCAGTGCTACCGTAGCGATAACCTTGCCGCCATACTGGTGGACGGCTTTGATAATCTCGGTAGCCTTGCCCAGGGCGTAATTTACTACCGGGACTTTTGCTTCAAGTATGGTATCTACTAAGTCTGCGGCACCGGGGATTAAGAGGGTTATATTCACCCCGAAGGGTTTGTCAGTAAGTGACCTAACTTCTTTAATGGCTGCTTCGAGTCCCTCGGCGGTATAGGGGGAGCCACCCAGGATGCCGAGTCCACCGGCATTGGAGACGGCGGCTGCAAGCTTGGGTGTGGTGACATAGCTCATCCCCGCCAGAATAATGGGGTATTTTATGCCCAATAGCTCGGTTATCCTTGTTTTCACTCCTAACCTCCTCCAAAACATCAATCAAGGTGGCTAGCCTTTGGCTGAAATCTGGCAGATTTTTACCTCTCCCCAGAGTCCCATCTTGTCAGCAATGATAATTACTGCACCCTTTAGTCCCCGAATTTCTTGGGCAAACTCAATACCACTCTGGATGTCAGAAGGCTCTTTAATTAAGTTTCCGATGGCGGTGGCGGCAGCGTCAGCCAGAGTAGCCGATTTTGAAAGCGCTATCACCGCGTCAGCCTTCCCGTAACTTAGTGAGTGGCCTACTGTTCCCGAAGAGGTGCAGATGCCTAAGGGGGTATCTTTGGGGTTAATTTCCAGCCCAATTTTGCCACTTAAGGGGGACGAGCCGGCATAAATGCCGATCAGCCTTTTTTTGAGGCTTTTAAGGTAAATATCGCCCCCGTTTTCAACAATTACCTCGGGTGAAAACTCCAGTAGTTCCTGAGCGACAAACTCGGCTATTGCCCCAGCTACCGAAGCCATGGGACCGATGCCAACTTTGGTCGTTGACTCTACCATTGCCTTTACCATGAGTGGCGCCTCGGGAGTTAAGGGGAATGGCTCAAGTGAGGTCAGAAAAGCAGGGTGTTTTGCAATGTATTCTTCTAAGATATTGCGGTATTTTAATACTAGCTTGAGGGCTTTTCTTTTGAGGTCTTTTTTGGTGCGAATATATAAATCTGTCTCCTTGACGACTACATTAAACGGGACCAGGTCACTATCTTTAATCCAGTGGCGATAGGTTCTAGGCTGATACATTGACTAAAAGTGTACCTCCATGGCTCGCGGAGGGCAGGCTTTGATACATAGTCCACAGGCAATGCATTTTTCATCATCAAAATTAACCTGTCTAGTTTTAAGGTCAAGCTCAAAGGCAGCGGTGGGGCAGATAGTTAAGCAGGCACCACAATGGGTGCAGCGCTCCTCATTGCGGATAATATCCTGGCTAAGTGACTGGATTTTGACCCCGGCCTCGGTTAAATACCTGATGCCTTGATCATAATCTTGCTGTTCCCCTTTAAGCTCCAGAACCATCACCCCTTCTTCTTCCGGGGTAACCGAAGCCTTAAGAATATTGAATTCTAGATTATAGTCCTTGATTAAGTGGTATACTATCGGCCGGTCTACCAGACGCTTGGGGAAATGCAGGACTATTCTTTTAGAAACCGCCATTTTTTATACCTTTCTCTAAGTTGGCTTTTTACTCCTCAAGCGGGCGCTCTTTAAGTGGTTTAAAAACGTCCCCTGACTCTACACCAGGCAGGGGGGCTACGGGTTGGGTTAGCAGGAACTTCCCCCGCAGTATCCATTCCTTTAAGGTGGTGGCAATTTCCACCGCCCGGGGGTAGCTGGATAGGGAGGCGGTGGGTATTTCTTTATCTTGAATTTTAACCTTGCCACTCTTAAGCTCGGCGTAACTTACCTCAGCTAGGATATCCGGTTTTTGCTGGGGGTATGCCTCCGAGTAATCAATAACAGCAGCCTGAATATCCTCATCACTTACCGATGTATATTCTAGGATTTCTTCAGAGAGTATTGGTATCGGGACTCCAACCCCTACCGTTAAAGTACAGCCATAGCCCAGCATGCTGGTTCCAACGAGGTACTTGGGGCTCATTTGTTTTAGGTCACCAATTACGGCCAGTGTCCCGGCACTTCTCTTGGGTACGCCTTTTTCGGTGCGGGGTACATCAGGATTGTGCTGGGTGCCCTGCCAGGCAATAAAACCTACCCCGCCACCGAGGAATATCTTGCTGCCGATGCCAATAGTTTGGTAATAGGGGTCATTAAGTAGCGGCGAGAGCTGTCCGGCACTACAGTAATTTACATTACCCAGATTGGGCCTCAGCACCCCCATATAGGTATAAATTGCCTTATCCGAAAGATTACAGGCGACATTATAGTTTTGATAGGCATTGCGGATGTTAAAGAGCACCGCTTCATTTAAGTCTGCTAGATTAATCCAGGTCTCAAGTTTTTTCCTCGGGTAGCAATCTGTTCCGTAGGCAGATACTACCAGTCTTATATCCCTGCCCGCCACCAGTTCCTCAATTACATGGCCACCACCGTAATTAAACTCACCGGGGTGAACCCTGTTTCTCGGGTCGTCATCGGGGAGGGCGTTAGCTCCCAGGAATATATCTACCGCCGCCAGTCCGGCGTAAGCTGGGACATCATTTAGATAGACCCTGCCACCGCCCAGCTTTATCCTGGGTTTTGAGTGCCCGATATTGAAATAGGCACCTGAGGAGCACATCGGCCCAAAGGTGCCGGTGGTAACTACATCTACTTCCTCGGCAGCTTTTTTGGTACCCTTCTCTCGGGCGATATCTATTATCTCCTCAGCAGTAAGTACTACCGCCCTGCCCTGCTTTATCTTCTCATTTATTTCGGCAATCGTCCTTATCATCTCTTAACCTCGCAGTAATAGATTATAATAGTATTTTGACTTTGGGCTTGTCAATTTAAGATGCTTCGGCAGGAAAGAAATAGATTGGGTTTACTTATTGGGATCCCATGAGTAGGTTGGGAAGCCATAGGGCAATCTGTGGGAATATCGTAAGTAATGCAAGAACAAACCCTTGAAGCAACACGAAGGGCATGATGGAACGATAGATATCCCCCATGGTCGTGCCTTTGGGGGCGACTCCCTTCATATAAAACAGGTTTAAGCCGACAGGGGGTGTTAGGTAGGCCATTTCCATGTTGACCACGAAAATAATACCGAACCATACAGGGTCGAAGCCAAGAGAGGTGATTATAGGAATAAAGACGGGCATGGTGACCATAAGAATCCCGAAAGGGTCAAGGAAGCAACCCAGGAGTAAGAATGTGAGCTGGATTACTATGATGGCACCCCAAGGACCGAGTGGTAATCCCGTGAATACCTCTTGAAAGAATTGTAAAACACCGATAATAATATAGGCTCTGGTGAAGGATAGGGCGGCAATCAATATCCACATAATCATACAGGTGAGCTTGAGGGTTTCATAATTTGTCTCCTTGAATTTTTGCCAGGTGAACCTGCGGAGGATAACGGCACAAAGGATGGCACCGGCGGCACCTACAGCAGCAGATTCGGTAACGGTAGCAATTCCCATAAAAATTGACCCTAAAACAAGGACGACTAGAGATGCGGGGAGGATTACTGACCTCAGGGAGGTAAATTTCTCCTTCCAGCTAGCCCTCTCTTTGGGAGGGAGTGAGGGAGCCAAGTGAGGCTGAAGGCGACACCTTATGCCGATATAGGCAATGAATATTGACGAAAGGAGTAGTCCAGGCAGGATACCTGCCAAAAAGAGCCTAGCGATTGATTCTTTGGCAGCTATAGCATAAACCACCATAATCACGCTGGGAGGAATAAGAATTCCTAGAGTGCCACCAGCAGCAATAGACCCGATGGCGATGCGCTTATCGTAGCCACGTTTGAGCATAGAGGGTAAGGCAGTAACCCCCATGGTAACCACAGCAGCCCCACTTAGTCCAACCATTGCTGACAGCAAGGTACAGATTAGCACTGTGCCCATTGCTAGGCCGCCAGCCAAGCGACCTATCCAGTGATGTATCATTGTATAGAGGTCCTCTGCTATGCCAGAGCGCTCCAACATATTGGCCATAAAGATAAATAAAGGAATGGCTAAGAAGGAGAAGGAACCGAGTACCCGTTGCATGTCCCAGTAGATTGCCTGATAGTAAGGTGGATCCCACACCAGAAGGAGGAAAATAACAGCAACGCCTCCCAAGCAGAAAACGATAGGAAGCCCAAGGGCTACGAAAACAATGAGACCCCCAAACAGTAACCAGTTAAGAAAGTCAAAACTCACGCTGCCTCCTTACCGGTAATAGCGATAATGAGGTCGCGGATGAATTTAGCCGACCCTTGAAGTAGGAACAGGAAAATCCCTACTGGTGCCAGCAACGTCACCGGCCAATTAGCGGGCAAAAAAATTTTGGGCGAAGGAGGAAGGTGTTGAGCTTCCTCGACTGCCACCTCTACTGCCATCCACAACAGCGTAATACAAAAGAAGAAGAAAAGAATAGAGGTAACTAGGTCTACAATACTTCTTACTCTTAACGGTAAGCGCCCGTGGAGTATGTCCACATTGACATGTGCCTGGAGGCGGAGGACATATGCTGCCCCCAAAGTAGCATAGATTAGAAAAAATTTGGTAACGGTTACATAATTCCACATACTGTTGAGATGGAATACATACCTGGATACCACCCACCAGATTATGGCACCAATCACGAGGACTATTGTGAAACTAACAATCTTGCCGGACCATTCACTGGTGACATCGATAATATGCAAGAATACCCTTAGTTTCTGCACTTTGTACTCCTGTCATTGGATGGAGGTAATTGCCCTTCCGGGGAACATCTTGTCGGCTTCAGATATTAGTAAAAGAAACCAGGGGGTGTTGCCATATAGGTATCCAGTATCTTTCAAGCCTTCCTCAAGCGGAGAAAGAATTTTATCTTCTTCTCGTTGGCTAAGATAATATGTCACCTTTAATCTTGCTGTCAAACTTAATTCATCAAGCAAGGTTGAAGCTCACGCTTGTTATAAGATATAATCAGCTACAATGTCTTACTCTATAGTTTAGGGAGTAACTTTGCTTAAATCTCATAGCTGCGGCGAACTGAGGAAGGAACACGCTGGAAGTAAGGTAACCCTGGCTGGCTGGGTTGACCGCCGTCGTGACCATGGCGGGCTGATATTTATTGATCTGCGGGATAGGGAAGGCATAGTTCAGGTTGTCTTTAATCCTGACCTCGAAAAGTCAAGTCATGAAGCGGCTGAAGGGATGCGCTCTGAATATGTGGTTAGGGTCAGTGGCGAGGTTAGCCTGCGGCCTAAAGGAACCGAGAACCCCAAACTGCCCACCGGTGAGATTGAGGTTATGGCTCAAGTTGCCGAGATACTTAATCCGTCAAAAACCCCGCCTTTTTACATCAATGAAGATGTTGAGGTGGAGGAGGGGCTGCGCCTTAAATACCGCTACCTTGACCTGCGCCGGGCTAAAATGAAGGAGAATCTAATCCTTCGCCATAGGGTAATAAAGTTTATCCGTGATTTCCTTGATAGGAAAGGATTTATTGAGGTGGAAACACCGCTCCTAATTAAGAGCACCCCCGAGGGAGCGCGTGACTATCTGGTGCCCAGCCGCCTTCAGCCGGGCAAATTCTATGCCCTGCCGCAATCCCCACAGCAGCTCAAACAATTATTAATGGTAGCCGGTATTGAAAAGTACTTTCAAATTGCCAAGTGCTTCCGTGATGAGGATACACGTGCTGACCGCCAACCTGAATTCACCCAACTTGACCTGGAGATGAGTTTTGTTGAAGAGGAGGACATCCTAAAGCTGATTGAGGAGCTTTTCACCACTCTGGTGGAGAGTGTTAAACCCCAGATGCGAATGATAAGACCCTTCCCCCACCTTAGTTATGCTGAGACCATGGAGCGTTTCGGGACAGATAAACCGGACCTGCGTTTTGGCTTGGAGATAGGAGACCTCACTGACATTGCCGAGAGGTCGAGTTTCTCTATTTTCCGTTCTGTCACCTCTGAAGGGGGTAGGGTAAGGGGCATATGTGTCCCTGGCGGTGCCAGTTACAGTCGGAGGCAGCTTGAGGAACTGAATAAACTGGTAAAAAGCCTTGGGGGTGAGGGGCTTTTGACTGTAGCCTTGGGTAGCTCACCTGGCAGCTTGGAAAGCCTAACTATTGAAATGGTAAAGTCGGTGGCAGCTAAGTATCTGACGCTGGACCAGATTAAGGAGATGGCAGAGCGCCTGGGTGCCAGCATGGGAGACCTGCTGCTTATCCTGGCAGGTAAGCCCAAACTGGTTGCTTTAATGCTGGGTGAATTGCGT
>Ga0114920_10001280_pt1 | contig 11544 bp, 5 predicted proteins | sample ChitaG_FD_88683 | JGI IMG/M metagenome (GOLD analysis project Ga0114920, IMG submission 88683) | Deep subsurface microbial communities from South Pacific Ocean to uncover new lineages of life (NeLLi) - Chile_00310 metaG | ecosystem: Environmental > Aquatic > Marine > Oceanic > Sediment ... | reverse complement strand
GTCTTTGAACAGGCGGATTTCAAGAAGATGGGCTTTTATTCTGTTTTTCACCTTCCTGATTCCTTCTTGATTGGATGTGAAGCGAAAAACAAAAAGCATCCAAAGGGCTGTCAGGAAGGAAATGAGAACCATACCGACCCAGGGGCTCATGTTCCTGAAAGGGAAAAATATGACTTCAAAGATCTTGCCGAAGATGGAATTGAACACCCACATCCTATTTTTTCCTTTCGGGCGTCATGTTGATCTCATGCATTTAATGAAATGTCTGGATTGCTGGTTCTACGAGATGTATCCTAATCCTTTGAGCCTTTTTTTGATCTCCTCCTCGGAATCGGATTCTTCGAGCTTGGCGATTTCCTTCTCCAGGCAGTGAGTGATGAACTCTTCCGAAGATGAATAGCCGGATATTTCAGCGTATTTTTTCACTTTGTCCATCAGGTCCTTATCCAGTTTTATTTTTGCCTTTCCCATTTTTATCTCCTGTTGTTCAGAATATCGGTTTTCCGATCATCTCTTCGGGCTTGTCAATGCCGAAGATTTTGAGAATGGTTGGCGTCAGGTCATAAAGCGCCGGAGAATCGATGTTGATTTTCTGGTTTGTCAGCAGAATTCCGGGAATCACCTCCGGAGCCATGCAGTGATCGCCGCTCCATTTTTCAGTGTTGTCTTCAAGAATTTCCCGGGGAATCCTTCCTAACGGAGAAGACCAGGAAACACGGTAACCCTGATTGTAGCCGATGATGATATCCGGAGCTTTATCTTGATGAGCACCCTGGTAAACATCCTGAGCCGCGAAGGCCCTCAAAACCGGCCTTTCTCCTGTTTGAGGATCCTGGAAACTCTCCAATCTCTGAATAATTTCTCGAACGAGAGCTTCTTTTTCTGTGCCTGGATTGACGGTGCCTTCTCCTTCTCTTCCTTTCTGGTTGATGTAGAGTCCGTTCAGGCCGTACGCATACGCCTTGGTTTTTGACCAATCGGTGTTCATGAAGAGATCCTCGTGGCCCTGCCTCCATCTGTTGATCAAAGCGTGGTAACCGTTTTCTAAAAGCCATGTGTTCGGGTTAAAGGACCTGCGGAACGGCGAGAACCCGTGATCGGACATGACGATCAGCACTGTGTCCTTATCTGTCTTGTCCAAAGCTCTGGCCAGCATCCTGTCCGCTTCTCTGTAGATATTCTCGATTGTGTTTCCGTATTTTTTGGCTTCGTCGGGATCATGTCTGGGATGATTTTTATCGATATGGCGCCAGAACATATGCTGGCGCTGGTCAGTGCTGGAGACATAATAGAAAAGAAGCCCGGAATCGAATCTATCCAGTTCATACTCGAACATCTCCTGTCTTTCACTCATAATAAAATCGTCCAGTTGGAGAAATTCGCCGTCATCCAGGACGTTGTTATCGAGAGCTTTTGTATCCGCAGGAAGTCCTTTGGTGAAAAACGGCCCGAATCTTTTTTCCAGCTCTTCTGAGTATGATTTCGGTGTCGAGATGGGAAGAGCGGCTGCTCCCGGGTCGATGTTGATTGGAGAGATATAGAGTTTAAACTCCGGCCGGACCTGTTTCAGGTAGAACATGCAGATGCCGCTCACGCTCTGCGTGGGAATCATCCTGAAGTGGATCCTTTTCCACTCGCTCCACTCGCCCTGTTTGAGTATGAATTCATGATCCTGAATCACGATTTTGGCGACCGGATTGACAGGGTCGATATAAACCGTGAGATCAATAGATGATTCCGGTCGGTCGGTTTTGAATGTATTGGTCGGTCCGGGGAGAGAAGTCTTCACTCTGTTTTCTGCGACATAGACTTCGTGGATTTCTCCTCCCCCGATATCTTCCTTGAGCTCTGTGAATTCTGTCGTGTAATAGTTGAAATGGTTCAGGCTTCCCACAAGGTCTGGGGTTCCCAATCCGGAGATCGTTCTCTGTTTGGTGGGAGCTGGAGGATAATTTCCCGGCATCTTAAACACGGTGGACGGGATATCGTAGTCTTCAAGAATCTGCCAGAACGCCCTTCCTTTTCGGGAAAGCTTGACTTCTCCTCCTGAGAGAGGAAGAATCAGATTCCCTATTCGGATCGTTTTTCCTGACTCTTTGATCTCAGCTCCCGAAAACTCAGGCATGTAAGCTTCCGGGTCCCTGTGGACAAAGTCGAAGATGCCGTGCCCCCCTGGATTCATTCCCGTGATGAAGTTCGACCAGGCCACCGGGCTCTGGGGTGGAATGCTTGTCCTGAGTCGGCGAAAATCTCCCTGATTCAATAGCTTTTGGAAAGAAGGGAGTTTTCCTTGTCTCATCCAGACTTGAAGGAGATGAGGGTCCATCCCGTCCAGGCCGAGGATAATGACTTTCTTCTGGGAGTCTTTTTTTCCGAGAGTTCTTGTTACGAGATCGGAACCGCTGCCCAGAGCAAGTAGAGCTCCGGAAGAGAGGCCGAGTTTAATGAAGTCTCTTCGGTTTATTGGTTTCATTGCTGTTTCCCTTTTTTGTCTTTTTGGTTTGAGGAATCGTCCTGTTCGATTATCAGTGAACACCCGTCCATGTAAGATGGAGCTTCGAGGCCGAAAAGCTCGAGTGCAGTCGGTGCGATGTCTATGATGGACGGGTTGTCTGTGTTGATTTTACGGGTGCTGAAGAATATCCCCGGAACGATCCTGGGGTCGATACAGTGGTCTCCACTCCAGGCTTTGGTGTTATCTTCAAAAACGGTCTGATTCACTTTTCCCGTGACTGAATCCCAGGAGACTCTGTATCCTTCGTTGTACCCGACTATGAAGTCAGGACAGTTCTCTTTATAAGGACCCGGGGGGAGTTCATCACGGTCAAAGATATAGTTGATAGCGACGCCATTCTTTTCGCTGTCTTTCAAACCGTTGAGTTTTTCCTTCAATTCCCTTTTAAGCGCTCTGGACTCCTCACCGGAGTCTACGATCCCTTTGGCTTCTCTTCCCTTCTGGTTAATGTATATTCCGCCGAGACCCAAGGCATACACTCTTGTCTTTTCCCAATCCACGTCCTTGAACCACTCCTCGCTAACAGTTTTTCCATCCCTGAGGCACAGATAGCCGTTCAGATAGAGCCAGGAATTCAGGTTCACTCCCCGCCTGAAGGATTTGAAGCCGTGGTCGGACATGATGATCAAGACGGATTTGTTATCCAATCTCTCAAGGACTTTTCCCACAAGCTCGTCCATTTTAAGATATAGCTCTTCGATAACACGGGAACTCATCCTGGACTTATCGCCTTTCAAAGCTGGATGGTCTTTGTCCAGATAACGCCAGAACATGTGCTGGATGCTGTCCGTAGTCTCAAAAACACAAGTGACAAGGCCTTTCCGAGTTTTGTCTATCGCGTTGAAAAGCATGTCTTCCCATTCCTTATGGTTGGAATAGGTTAACTCCAGGAAGGCCTCTTCACTGAGTGCTCCTTCATTCAGGGCCCAGGTGTCGTTTGCTTCTCCGAGCGTGATATAGCTTCCTCTGAGCTTAGCCAGGTAGACAGAATAGATAAAAGGATAGGAGATCGGAAGAGCCGGTTTTTCAGGATCGATATTCAGCGGAGTCAGATACATCTCGAAATGAGGATGGATTTGAGATACATAAAAACGGGCGATAGCTCTGATTTTCATTCCCAGTCCTGGACGGAAGGTCAGTTTTATCCAATCGGAGAAAGTGTTCGTCTTGAGATGGAACCTTTGACCGGAAACTTCCAGAAGAGCGCTGTTTCTGTCTTCGTTAACGGTGATTGTCAAGGGGAGCCGGAGTTCTTCTTCCTTTTTCAATAGATTGTTTTCCGGCCCGGAGATGTAAGTTTCAATTTTTCCGTCAGTGATGTTGACGGGAATATTCATTCCACCTTCACGCTTTTGGATTTTTTCCTTATCCGACGTGTAGAAAAAGAAAGTCCCCTGGCTGCCTTTCAAATCAGGGGCACACATGCCGGAGAGGAGATGGCCGGAGAATTTTTCTGGAGGAAAAGTGATGGGGACTCTGAGTATCGTGCTGAAGATGCCTTCTTTTCCCAGGATTTTCCAGAAGGAGACACTCTTGCGCAGTCCTTTAATCTCAGGTTTGGAAAGAGGAATATTGTATTTCCCGAATGATAGGAACTTCTTTGGTTTTCCGATTCGCGCAGAAGAAAGGTCTGGGAGATAGGTTCTCGGATCTCTGCTGAGAAAGTCAAAGATATTGTGTTTGGCGGGGTGTGAGCCTGTCATGAACGATGACCAGGCCACAGGCGATATGGCAGGAGTTGTCGTTCGGAGCCTGGCATAGGCTCCCGTATTTTTGATTTTTGAAAAATTTGGGAGCTTTCCCTCAGACAAATATTTTTCCACAAGGGTGGGTTCCATCCCGTCCAGGCCGATGATGATGAGTTTGTTGATCAGGCTTTTCTTGTACGCTTTCTGCCCTTTTATCATCCTGATGAGGAACCGAAAAGGCCATGTCAACAAGGAAAAAACGGCCAGGAGAAAAGTCAGAAAGAGGACCAGAAAAGAGGAAAGGAAGGCAAACCCTGCTCCTGGTCCGATATACGCCTGGAGGGGCAGAGAAAAAGCCAAAATCAGCAGAAACAGAAAACACGCTTTTCTGGCTCTCCTCCTGTTTTTTACCGGCATCATGTGAAGTTCCCCAGGATTATCTTTTCTAAATCAGAGATCGCGAGGTCTTGTCTGTGCTCTGTGCTCGACCAGAAGAAAGCATCATCCCAGGTGTGCATTCCTTGAAGGTTGGAACGGCCAAAAACCTCTTTTTTCTTCACCGAGCCTTTCATGTCAAAGCCGTACTCAGAGAGAACGATTAGATCCGGGCCTTCGGGCACATAAGGACCGGAATAAATTTTCTCAGCATCAAAGACACGTCTGACGACTTGTTTCCCTTCGAATTCCAGTCCTTCCAGCTTCTTCTGCAGCTCTTTTTTTAAAGAATTTTTTTCTGACTGTTCGACACAACCTCGCGGGAATTTCCCTTTCAAGTTCAGGTAGATCCTGTTCGGGTCCATGGCAAAAGCGCGGGCGGCAGGCGTGATTTCGGAAAGGCTTTCCGGGGATGACGTGTTGAATTTTAAATAACCTTCCCTCTCCAGCCAGGCATTGAGGTAAACTTCCTGATCAATCCCGGTGAATCCGTGGTCAGAAAGAATATAGAGTGGGCTGTCTTCATTTGCGATTTTTTCGTAGGACTCCACAATCGTGCGGATCAATTGGTCTATCCGATAGTAGTAATCGAGAAACCTGGGATGGTCCGCATGGTTTTTGTCTCTATAAGCGTTCCACAGGAAATGATGAAGTCTATCTGTGCCAGTCACCACGAATTCGAAATAGTCCCAATCTTCTTTGATGAAAGATTCCAGAGCATTCTGACGGGCCTCCAGAGTTCTCAAAAGCTCCTGCCAGAGAAACTCAGAGTCTTCCCGGGACTTCATTGTGTCAATGTCTACCCGATAGTCCATACGTTCGAGCGAGGCCTTTATACTCAAAGGATAGACGGCCTTGGAAAGCTCTATTGCCACAAAACCGGAGATCAGGATCCCGTTGATCTTTCGAGCCGGGTAAGTGGATGGCTGATTGATGATGATGCATTTTTTTTTGAGTTCTCCGAGCTTATCCCAGAATGTTTCTTTTTTAAGATCCAGAAAATTCGGGAAGCGGAGCGCATAAGAATCCCTCTTTAAGTCAGTAAAGCCAAAAATTCCATGCGAGCCAGGATTGGCTCCGGTCATGAAATTCGACCAGCTGACAGATGAGATCTCTGGGAGGCTGGCTTTCATTTTGTGGAGGTGGCCGGATTCGATGAGCCTGGATGTCGAGGGCATGACTCCCTTCTGTGCAAGGTCGAGAAGAAGAGAGTGAGGAACACCGTCCAGTCCGATGACCAATACTCTCTTCTTCTTTTTTTTCTTAAACAGAGCCATGAAGGCACCTATTATAGCACTGATAGTGATTTCGCTCCAGACCTGAGCACAATCAGTAAGTATCCCTATTTTCGGGACAATTTCTTTAAAAGTCAGGCAATCTGGTTAGGAAGTCATCCGGAGGCGAGCGGGCATGGTTCCTCGAAGAGGAGAGCGAGCCGAGGAATAAGTGGATTTTCCTCGCCGGGGAAAATACACGGGCTGACGAATCAGTTTGCCTGACTTTGCTTTATCACAGGAATAAAGATACTTCCACACATTCAGACCTTTGTGGAGCTCCTTGAGTGAATGAATAATCCTAAAGACGTTTTCTCGGTTAATGCGGTTTTTCGGAACCGAGGATTATCCTGGCGTCGACAATGGCACAGCCCTTTCCTTTTTCATAGACAATCAGCGGATTGATATCCAGCTCCTGGATGTCTTCGAAATCTATGACGAGTTGAGAGAGTCTCTTCAAACAATCAGCAATGGCTTCGATATCATACGGCTTTTCTCCGCGGAATCCTTTGAGGATCTTATGCGTTTTTGTCCGGGTGATCATCATGGTCGCGGTGAGTTCGCGGATAGGGGCCAGCCTGAATGTGACATCCTCAAGGGCTTCCACATAGATCCCTCCCATCCCGAACATCAAGATAGGGCCGAACTGAGCATCTCTGTTCATGCCCAGGATGATTTCTTTGCCCTCGGGAGCCATTTCCTCTACGATCATTCCTCTGATTTCTGCATTTGGCTTTTTGGCGAGGACTTTCTTGAGAATTTCTTGGAATCCTCTCCGCACTTCGGTCTTATTCTTCAAGTTGAGCTTGACTCCCCCGAAATCAAATTTATGAAGTATGTCGGGAGAGGCGATCTTCAAGACGACAGGGAATCCTATCTTTTCGGCGGCTTCTATGGCCTGGCGTTCATTCCCAGCCAGAAATGATTTGACCACAGGGAAATTATAAGCCTTGAGGATTTCGTAGGATTCCTGCTCCAGAAGAAACTGGCGTCCTTCTTTTTTAACTGAATCCACGATTTTTTTCGCCCTGGATTTATTCACTTTGTATTTTTTTATACCGGTTTGGGGGCGACGCTTCCATCGTGTGAATTTAGTCATTTCGGAGAGGGCTCTGACAGCCGATTCGGGAAATCTGTAATCCGGGATCCCGTTTTCTTCCAGGATCTCGATTCCTCTGGAGACGTCGTACACACCTAAAAAACAACTCAAGACAGGTTTTTTAAATTCCTTGGACACCTGTACGATTGTTTCGGCGATCTTCTCCACGTCAGTAAAGGCAGTCGGAGTGAGGATGATGATACAGGAATCAACGTTTTTATCTTTGAGTATTTCTCTAAGAGTTCCCTCATACTCCTCATGCTGCGCGTTTGCGATCAGGTCGATAGGATTGTTCAAACTGGCTGTCGGAGGAAGTATTTTTTTCAGAGTTTTCGTAGTGTTGGGGCTGAAGGAGGCAATGTTCATTCCATACCGGATGCATGAATCAGTCGCCAGTATTCCAGGGCCTCCTGAGTTGGTTACGATAGCGACGTTCCCGCCTTTTGGCAGAGGTTGACTGGAAAACGCTTTGACATAATCGAAGATCCCTTCCAGTGTTTCTCCCCTCAGGACACCGCACTGGAGGAATATGGCGTCATAGACTCTGTCTGAGCCAGCGAGAGACCCGGTATGAGATGAAGCGGCTCTGGCTCCGAGCAGCGTCCGTCCCGCTTTGAGTGCGATTATGGGCTTGGGATTGGTCGGGCTGCTTGTGATCTCGCGGGCGATTCTCATGAATTCTCTCCCGTCCGCAAGGTCTTCAAGATACATGAGGATGACATCTGTCTTCGGGTCGTTTTTCAAGTAATCGAGAAGGTCGTTCTCAGTCAGCCCAGCTTTGTTCCCCATGCTGATAAATTTCGAAAAGCCGATATTAGACTCGATCGCATAATCCAGCACGGCCACACACAAAGCGCCGCTCTGGGAAAGGAAGGCGATGTTTCCTTCTTTGGACATTTGGGTCCCGAATGTCGCATTCATGGATGAGACTGGATCGGTGTTGATGACGCCCAAACAGTTCGGGCCGAATAGAGCAATGTCATGTTTTGTGATGATTTTTTTAACTTTTTCTTCCAGCTCTATTCCTTCTCCTCCGATCTCCTTGAATCCGGCGGTGATGACTATGGCTCCCCGGATGTGTTTCTTTCCGCATTCTTCAAGGACTTCCGGAACGAATTGCGGGGGAACGATGATCACAGCCAGGTCGACCACATCGGGGATTTCGATGACGTTGCGATAGCACTTGATTCCCAGGATTCCTTTGGCTTTAGGATTCACAGGATAGACGATTCCCTGGTACCGGCTGTCGATGATATTCGCCAGGAGGGAGTGGCCCACGCTTCCTGGGCGTCTCGAAGCGCCGATGACAGCTATGGACCGTGGATAGAAGACAGAGTTGAGTTTATCGTTGATATTTGAGTTTCTCATCAATTATATCCCTTTTTCATCAATTGTTTCTGGAAACAAAACTTCTTTCCATGTTTCTAACTTCCTGTATTGGTTTTTGACATTGTAATTCTGGAAAGATGAAAAATCAACAAGGAACACTGGATGTCAACATATTTGTTTCCGCGATCGAAAGAGCGGCTGTCCGTTTAGCCGTTTGTGATGTCCATGCTCGTATGCTATATTAAATATTTAAACTCACCCGTTTCATTCAAGAGAAAGGAGCTAGGATGACGACAAAAAGAATCTGCTTGAGTCTGCTTTTCATTTCAATTTTGCTTGTCGGGATGTCTTTTGCATCTCAGGAAGCGCGTGTCCTTCGATTCCCGGCCGTGTACAAGGACCAGATCGTGTTCACCCATGCCGGTGATTTGTACACAGTTTCCTCCAAGGGCGGATTGGCGAGGAAGCTCACCAGCCATCAAGGGTATGAGATATTTGCCCGGTTTTCTCCTGACGGGAAAACTATCGCCTTCACCGGGGAATACGACGGGAATCGAGAGGTCTATCTGATACCGAGTCAGGGCGGAGTGCCCAAAAGATTGACATACACTCCCACTCTCGGCCGTGATTTCGTCTGGGACAGAATGGGCCCGAACAACATCGTGATGAGCTGGAAGAATGACAGTAAACATGTTGTCTTCCGTTCGCGGATGATCGAGTGGAATGATTTTAACGGTCAACTGTTCCTGGCGTCCGTGGATGGGGGACTTCCTGAACAGCTTCCTTTGCCGAGAGGAGGATTCTGCTCGTTTTCTCCCGATGATCAGAAATTAGCCTACAATCGAATTTTCCGTGAGTTCAGAACCTGGAAGAGATACCGTGGAGGTATGGCAGATGATATCTGGATTTATGATTTTAAAACGAAAAAAATTGAGAATGCGACTCATCATCCGGCTCAGGATATAATTCCCATGTGGAAGGGAAACAGGATTTATTTCCTCTCAGACAGGGATGAGAATGCAAAGATGAACCTTTTTGTCTATAACCTGGAAACAAAAGAGACCCGGAAGCTGACAGATTTTGTGGAGTTCGACATCAAATTTCCGTCCATCGGACCCAAAGCGATTGTTTTCGAGAACGGAGGTTACATCTACCGCTTCGATACAGAGACCAGCCAGGCTGAAAAGGTGCCGGTTTACATATCCGGGGACATGCCTTCGAGCCGGAGCCGGATCGTTAAGGTCCATGAGAGGATCACCAATTACGAGATTTCTCCGGCTGGAAACAGGGCGTTATTCGGTGCACGCGGCGATGTCTTTACTGTCCCGGCCAAACACGGAAACACTCGGAATCTGACCGAGACCTCCGGAATTCATGAGCGCAACTCCAAGTGGTCTCTGGATGGACAGTGGATTGCTTTCATATCCGATGCGACGGGCGAAGATGAGATCTACATCATGAAACAGGATGGAACAGGAAAGTCCATACAGCTCACCACTGGCGCAGACACATACAAATACCAGGTTTACTGGTCGCATGACTCGAAGAAATTACTCTGGGCGGACAGGCTTTTCCGCCTCAATTATGTGGACATCCAGACGAAGAAGGTCGTGGAGGTGGACAAGTCCAAAGCTTGGGAGATTGGGAGGTATGTCTGGTCTCCGGACAGCAACTGGATTGCCTATATTAAGCCTGAAGTGGAGTCGATGTTAAAAATATTTCTGTACGACTGCAAGGGCCGGAAGACCTATGAAGTCACAGACGGTTGGTATTCCTCCTATTCACCCGCTTTCGATTCGGAAGGAAAATATCTATTCTTCGTCTCGGACAGGGATTTCGTTCCCTATTACAGCCGAACAGAATGGAACCATGCCTATTTATCCATGGCCAAGATCTACATGGTGACTCTTTCCAAAGACATCAAGTCACCGTTTGAGCCGAAGAGTGATGAAGTTGCGGTGAAGAAAGCAGAAGAAAAAAAGGAGGAAAAGCCGGAAAAAAAGAAAAAGGAAGCCAGCAAGAAAGAAACTTCCAAAGAAGAAAAAAAACTGATCAAAGTCGACCCAGACGGACTCAAAGATCGAGTCATTGCTCTTCCCGTCCAGGTTGCGAATTACTGGCAGATCACTTCAGTCGGTGACAAGATCTACTACATGACCAAAGGAGATCGGGACAAGAACGCCAGTATAAAAATGTACGACCTGAAGCAGCAGAAGGAAACCAGCCTTGGAAACATCAACGGTTATGAGATCTCCCACGACCAGAAAAAAATGCTTGTTTCTCAGAGAACGCCCGGGTCCCCATCCGCCAGCTATGCCATCATCAGCCTGCCGAGCGCTCCGATTAAAATAACCGAAAAGCTGAACCTGTCTCAAATGGAAGCCAAGGTGGACTTAAGGAAGGAGTGGAATCAGATTTTCAGCGAGAGCTGGCGCCAGATGAAATATTTCTTCTACGCACCGAACATGCATGATGTGGATTGGGATCGGATGAAACAGATGTACGAACCGTTGGCCCAGTCTGTCCATCACAGGGTGGACTTGACCTATGTGCTCGGGGAGATGATCGGAGAATTGAACGCCGGTCATACCTATGTGGGTGGCGGAGATATCCCTCAGGTGGAGAGGATAAATATCGGCAGACTCGGAGCTCAGTTTGTCAGCGACCCGAAATCTGGCTATTTCAGGATCAGTAAAATCCTGAAAGGACAGAACTGGAACCGCTCCCTCCGTTCGCCTCTTTTGGAAATCGGTGTGAACGTCAAAGAAGGAGACTACATTCTGGCTGTCAACGGAAAGCCCTCCAGCTCCGTGGCCAATATCTACGAAGCACTCCTGAACACTGTGGGAAAGCAGGTCAAGCTGAAAGTGAATTCCGTGCCCGCTGAGAAGGGAAGCCGCGAGGTCGTTGTGGTTCCTATCCGGGATGAGCTGTCGCTTTACTATTACAACTGGGTGCAGGGGAATATCGAGAAAGTCCACAAGGCCACAAACGGAAAGGTCGGCTACATCCATATTCCGAACATGGGGTCTCAAGGATTGAATGAATTCGTCAAGCATTTTTACCCACAGATAAGGAAAAAAGCTCTGATTATAGATGTCCGCAGCAACGGAGGCGGGAATGTTTCTCCGATGATCATCGAGCGGTTGAGGCGGGAAGTGGCCATGATGGGCGTGGCGCGCGGTGCTCCACCCGATCCTGATC
>Ga0114920_10001279_pt1 | contig 11547 bp, 13 predicted proteins | sample ChitaG_FD_88683 | JGI IMG/M metagenome (GOLD analysis project Ga0114920, IMG submission 88683) | Deep subsurface microbial communities from South Pacific Ocean to uncover new lineages of life (NeLLi) - Chile_00310 metaG | ecosystem: Environmental > Aquatic > Marine > Oceanic > Sediment ... | reverse complement strand
AAGACCTTTCATAATATTATCTAAATTTTAGTAGATCAAGTAATTTGCTTACTCCACCAAGCCAGATTAATAAAAGCAATAATAACAGAACTAAAACGAAAATTGCCCAAGTTGCAATTGCTTTTTTATTTTTCATATAGCACCCTTAACTAAGAAATTTAATTGTACATATTCTTCGCTTGCTCTTGTACCAGTCCAAACAATGTATTTTTCATTTATATCAGTTATACTCAATTTAACAGTTACATTAGCATAATAATCAAAATCGCAAGATTTTTTTGTTTTATAGGAATATACCCACTCATTACATTCCTTTTTATACACATGTTCTTTACCCCCACCACGATCTAAACAAGCATCACATGTGTATATATCCTCTGTCCCTACACACTCGCAAAGCTCGTCCCATTCATTACAAATTGTTTCCCAATTACAAATCGCTCTAGGCGCAGGTTCATGACACTCATTAATCCAGGCCGTGGCTTCACATCTTTCACACCATGCCTCTTCGCTTTTGACACACTCATAATCATATCTACAATCAGAATTTATCTTCACATCTGTTTTTACTGGATCTAAAGACCAAGAGAATTTTTCCCCACTGTACTTAGAATTCAAACTTTCCTCGACACTTTTAATATCACTTGTTATTTCACCACTAAGATACGATTTTGCCTCCTCAAAGCCTTTTCCTGTTTCATGCTCGAAAACCTCTTCATCTGTTATAGAAGGGCAAGATTCATCTTCTTTTTCTAAGCTTCCTGTTTCATGATTCCAAGCAGTTAAAACATTGGATATGGTTCCTTTTACATCAATTAAATTATTTTTTGCAAGAGAGAACAACTCAAAAATTCTTATTCCATAAAACTCATTAAAATAAGAGAAGAAACTTGAATTAGCTACTAAAGAATCTATTTTGGTTTTTGGTCCTAAAGAAACCTTTACTCCAGATGACTCTTTGGTTACAGATGTGGAATAATTATCAAATGAAACATTTATTCCGTTTATTTTTTTTTCTTTCAGATATGCGTTTATGTTTGATTGAGTTAAATTTCCTAAATTATTTTTAAAATCCGTAAAACTTGGAGAAAAATCTTGAGAAAAAAGATGCCAATAAGGGAGGTTTTCTCCTACATCAAAAGGAACATCATTATAGATTACAAACCCTCCTTTTTTTCCCAAATCAAATGAAGCTTGTTGGATTGAAAAAGAAATTGTGGTAGGTAAATATAATTTTGTCAAATCTACAAAACCTAAAACAGTAAAGGCTGCTAGTTCCCTTCCTGATTTTATTGCTGAGCGAAGTTGAGATGTGTGTATCTCAAGAAAATACAATCCCCCCGCCATAACAACAATTACTAAACTAAAAATTATAGCTGTGGCTGGTGCAAGGCCTTTCATGTTAACAACCTCAACTTTTCTGTTCTCTGACCTGGGAGAGGGATCACAAAACTTGCTTGATATTTAAACTCACAAGTTTTTTCAGATTGGACAAGTACTTTATTTTCACTTAGCACTAACTTATAGCAGCCCTCTCCAAAAATTTTATCTAGTTTTTCTTTTAACAGATTTGAAACATCCGTAATTTCATGCTCGGAAATTAACTCTAGAGTTGTTTTTCCGTTTGTTTCAGAATTTAACAAAGAATATAGAGCGTACTGAACTTCATGGGTTTTGTAAATATCTCTTATACCGATTTCAAGCCTTGATTTGTGCAAACCAAGCATTGCAATACTCCCAAAAGTAAACGCTGCTGCAATCAGTATCATACTACCAACAGAAATCATTCCTTTCATCCCATCTCCTCTATCCTAATTTTTTCTTCAATTGTTACATTCACAATTTGTGCTTCTTCAACCTTCAGGTCTATTGCTTTAAAACAGTCGATTAACTTGCAAGTTTTCTTCCCATCAGAAACACACAAGAAATTATTTTCTAAAGAAAATTTTTGAACTGAACCAAAATCTATAGTGAAATTAATGGTCTGATCACAGTACTTTCCTATTTTGTAAGTCACCAAACTCAAAGGAGTTTTTGCACATGTTATGTTTAGTCTTCCTAGCTTGCTATCAACCAGTATGGGTAATATAAAATTTACAGTAAAATCTCCATACTCTATGGAAACTTCTTCTGGTAATTCACCAATGATCCATTTTCCTTCATTTTCTAATTCTTCTATTTCCAGCCTAACAACATATTTTGGATGAAAATCTAGGTAACTATTATCATATTCGTCTAAAAAACTTGAATCAAGGTTTTTTGAAGAATCAGTACTTAAGTTTGCAGAGGCCAAGTTTGCTATTGTAAGACAATCCAGTTTAAGTGAATTGAGTTCAGCAACAGCTTCTGTCCCAGGAGTCATTGCATAAAAAACATAAATAACCGAAACATTTACCACTATAAATGCAAATGATACTAGTATTTCATGCAGCGCCAATCAAAACACCTTCTTCACTCTTTGTTATTTTTAACTTTTCAAAATCTATTATTTTTGCTGTGATGTTAACAGGAATTCTTTCTACTCCAAGTTCTTGCTCACAACCATGACAAAATATTTTAACAGTAAAATTCTCAGCTATTAAATCATAAGTAAAATTCTCAGCCCTTGGAAAAATATAAGTTAGAGTTAAATTTTCTTTGGATTGAATAGATATTCTGACTAAATTTGCCACATCTTCTGCCATTTCTTGTGGAGTAAAGCTTGCATATTGTGTAAAAGTTTCTTTTCCAACACCCCAAGAAGTAAGGATTGAAGCAAATGTAAAAACATTGACAATAACTGCAAAAACAGTTATCATGGCAGGAGCTACTTGACCCTTCATAATTTTATATTTAAATTTAGAAATTTATATTGGCCCTTTGTTCTCTACGGTAACTGTAACTTTGCTGTCTTCTTTAATTTTAGTAATGTCAACCTGATAGGTATTGTCACCTAGAAAATTTTGAGGAAGTTCTCCACCTGTATATTCAAATCCAATAAAATTAACATCATAAAACTCCACAAGTGAAACTTCAACAATATTAAAATCAGTGGCATCACTTGCAAAAAAGGTTATTAAAGCACCTGCTATAACACCTGCTCCGGCTCCAATCGCAGTTCCAAATCCTGGAAAAAATGAACCGATTGCAGCTCCAGCTACAACATAACCAGCTACACCTCCAGCTACTCCACCAATCATACCATCTCTTACTTGCTTAAATTTACTGTTAAATCTTACTCTGAGCTCTCCAGAAGGTGCATCATAATAAGCACCTGCCCCCCATACACAATTTGGAACAGAAACTTTCAGAGACTTACTTTCAAGTGTACATTTTTTAGCATCGCCTATAGCACCATACATACTATCAAAGTGACCCTGAAACTGCATTGTACAAAAGTTTGCTTCTAACCAGCTAAAAAGGAAAATAAACACTAGTCCAAATACTAAAAAGAGAAAAACCCACTTAGCAAGTGTATAGATAAAATTAACTGCAACCATATTTACACCTTTATAGCTGTAATCGGCAATATCATGCTAAACAAAATGACAGTTAAAATTAAAACCACAGTATAAATTATGCATCCCATTAGTAAATTTTTTGCTATCAAAGAATTTTTTGCATATTCGTCTTCTCCATTTTCAAGTTTTGACTGAAACATAGAAAGCAAATAAATAGATTCTATCAAGTAAATTCCAACTATTATTTGAAAATATTCTGGAGTAATTATTTCTGTTATATTTTGGAACATTAGAAAAGCACCTCCACCAACCATTCCTGCTGGGCCAGTAAGACCTTCCATGAATGCTGAGAACATTTCTCCCAAAACCACAATCATTTGCATTGCAATAGAAGTAAAAGCAACTATTATTCCGCATGTCAATGGTGCAAGCAGCAGACATTCAATTGTCATAGAAGACCCTGCTTCTTCTGTTGCATCTTTCACATCTTGTTCAGTTGCATGAGCTAGTTTTAAGTGTCGTGCAATAGCAGAAGCTGTTTGCGAAGCACCTTTCACACCCTTTTTGGCAGCATCGACCAAAACTTTTAATACTGATTTTATTAATCTGGAAGGACTGTATCGAATTGCCCCTGCTTCCTTGTCAAATAACGCTTTCTCTAAAGTAAAGCCGAGTGTTTTAATATTGTAAAGAGTTTTATTAAATAAGTTTGATAGAGATAGATGAGAAATTGTCTTTGAAGTTTTTTCGAGAGAGGTTTCCAAAGGAGTACCAACTGCAAGTTTATCAGCAAGTACATATATTGCTTCTGAAAATTCTCTCTCTGATAACTTAACTTCTTCAATTAATTTGAGGTTTTGCTTGTAAGAATAGAAATAGATAAATAGCGCTAAAGTAATCCCCCATGTAATTGAAAGTGTATAGATAATATTTGTAAACGAAAAGGCTTTTGGAGTTAGCAAGTAAAAAATTCCTGGAAATGCAACCAAAAACCCTATTAAAATAGAAATCGGTAAAACTGGGAGTAAAAATTTTTTAATTTTAAGCTTTCCTTTTGGAATTGCATCTGGATGCTCAGAAATATCAATCATAGAAAATGTCCAAGGTCTTTTTTCTAAAGTAGATTTAATCTGCCAGTAAAGTACTATAGGTAAAAAAACACAATAGGCTGCAATCATTACAGCTGGACCACCTGCAAATGGTCTTAAAAAGAGTATTATTGGCGCTAGAGTCATTGCAATTAAGGGTAAAGTAAATCCAAGTGTGTCAATAAGCCTGACGGGATTTCTGAGTTGAAAAGAGAAATCCCTCATCTTCTCCCTTGTCCCTTCCAAAATAATGGTAACTGCTTCATCTAAAGCCCCTCCCCTTGAATAATTTCTAATCAAATCCAAAGCTTCTATGAATTCTTCACTGACCTCTCTCCATTTTTCAGAATAAGCTGCCAAAGCATTTTCCATTGATAAGTATTTTCCTTCGTAAACGTCCCAAACAACTTTTTTAAGCTCTAGACCCAATGGACCAGTAAGGCTGGAAGCGGCAAACTCAACTGCTTTTTCAAGATTTGGATTTTCTCTTAGATATGTTGTCATGTAAAGGATTGAATCTACAATTTCACTTGAAAGCTTGATTCTCAAATTTCTTTGCAATGAGACAGGATAAGTAAATAAATAATAGCCAAGAAAAAGGCACAATATTAAATAAATAACAACTATCGCTAAAGGTGTAAAGTAACTTAAAAAAAATCCAAAAATTATTAAAACTAAAGGAAGCATTATAACCAAAGAATAAACTTGCCTAGTTGTTATATTTAAATCGCAAAACTTTATTGCCTTTTCAAGTTTAGAGTTTTTAAAGTCTAAAGGAAAAAATCCAAACACATGACAAAGTTTTTCAAAAAATTTCATTTTATCACAATTCAAAAGCTTCTACTTAAATCTTGTGAAAACTGAATTAAATTCTTATTAATTCTAAAAATAAATTCAAATTATGTCTCTTACGACAAGCCAAATAGCTTACATAATAATTGCTCTTGTCGTTCTCGCTGTTTTGATTTATGTTTTTATTTTCTTGGGTTACAGACCCTTTGAAACTGGTACACAATATGGGAAATGCACAAATATTACACGTGATTATTGCTTGCAACAAAGATATTCTCAAAAATGCTGGGAAGATTTTGGATGTGAAGGAAGTATTTAGGACTAAGTGTTTATTCCTTTTTTAATTTTTCTTTAAACCACTCTAACCATTTATCATAAATTAGCTTTGAATCTAGAGAACCTACTTCCTCTCTAACCTGATTACAAATCAGATGAAATATTTCATTTGATTCAACAATCCAGTTCGCCTCCAGGATTTCTGGTCTTTTCAAATTTCTAGCAAAATCGACTTGAATTTGTTTAATTTTCCCTCTAAGTAAAATATTATCCCAAACCAAATCCCAAGCCCCGTGCCAATCTCTGACCCTTTTAGCAATTTCATTCAAAACTTCTGATTCTCCATCTATCAAAACATCTGTGGGTTTGAGCTTATCTTCCTTGGCAGAATATTGCATCAGAGGAACAAAACCTCCTTCATCTGCCGGATCAACCTTCCATTTTTTTCTAACTTCTGTTAAGTCTGTTACTCTTCTAAACCTGTGTAATCCGTCTGGCGACCTTAGCATGCTGCAGATTGTTATCAAGTCCAAAGCCTTAAAACTTGTAGGAGGTACTCCTAAGTCATGAACCACTCTATCATAAACTCCATAAGGAGATTCCCCATGAATTGTTCCAGCAACAACATTTGCCAAAGCACCAATTCTCATTGCCTCAAATAAAGCTGTAGATTCTACCGATCTTACTTCACCTACAATCAAACAAGAATCTCCAAGTCTTAAAGCAGTTCTTAAAGCTTCATCGGGAGGGAGTTCGGTTTCTACTCTTGTTATTACTGAACGAGATTTCATCCTCTCGATATTATAGCCAAGTCCGCGCATCTGTGCCGCTGGCAGTTCGAGCGTGTCCTCAACCAAAACAATTCTAAACTTTCTCATAATTTCTAGCAATAAAGCTGAAAGTAAAGATGTTTTTCCTGCTGATCTTCCTCCAGCTATGAGCAACGCTCTTCCACCATCAGCCACAAAACTCATCAAGCCAGCATATAAAGAGTCGAAAAATTTTGCTTGCATGAAAAGAGGAAATGTCCAAGGTTTTTCCCTATGCCGACGAAATGCATATGCCAATCCCATTGGGCTTAAAGTTCTAGTAATTGCACAAACTCTCGCCCTCCCTCCTGGGACTGATAGCTCAGTATCCAAAACTGGGTTTGCTTCATCCAAAGGTCTGCCAGAATATAATCTAAACCTTGTTGCCCAAGCTTCTGCGTCCTCTTTAGTCGGAATTAAATTAGTTTCGCATTCCTCGAAATCAGAATGATAAATATAAATTGGGGTCAAGCCTATTGGTGAATTGATGTTGATGTCCTGAATTTTTTCATCGGACAAAAGTAATTCCAAAACACCAAAGCCAGCTGTGTATCTAGTTAAGATTGAAGCCAGATTTTCAATTTCTTCTTTGGTCAAACTCACTTTCATATCTCTTGCTAGGTCTTTGATTAAATCCCTTCCCATTCCAAGAAAAATTTCTCTTGATTTTTCTGGTTCAATGGCCTCTGCCTTTGTGGGTTTATGTTCAGCTAGATGTTTTCTTGCAGAATCTAGGATAATATATTTTTTCTCGCTTAGTTTGAATTCTCTGGGGATAATGTGATAGATGTACCTGACTTTTCCTGGTATTTTAAAAATCTGTACAAGAGTAGTACCAACCCAATACTTATCAATCAATTGTCCACTCTTAGGAGAAGTGATCATGAAACTTGTAAGCATGAAATTTGGTTTTACTACTGGAGAAAAAATTTCTCTGTACAAGTTTCTGTCTCCAAATCTAAATTTTGATAATCTTGGTTTAATAAGCTTGATTAATTGGGTTGATTCAAGAATTTCTTTTATCGGTTCTAAAGCATGTTCCAAATAATGTTGATTACATCTTTTTTCCTGAGACGAAGCTTTTTCTATAAATCTTTTCACACGAATTATCATCAAATTTAATTTAACCCATGCACCGATCGGATCTTTTCTCAAAACCTGATGAATTAGGAACTGAAGTTCGTTCTGTCTTTTGGGATAAATTTTTTCACACCCTGGCAAGAATAGATTTTCTGAACTTATGATTTTCTCTTCATTCAAAATTTTATTATAAGCATTTGCAATTTCCTGAAGGATTTTTACTTGCTCAAAATCATACTCTGTTTCTCTTGTTTGAGCCAGTACAACTCTACCAACACCTTTCTTTTCTAACAGTTTATCAATAGTTTTTGCCATGCATACATCAGAATCTTCAATGCTTGAGCTAAATACACAGCCTAAACAATTTACTTTAATTGTCGAATCAGAAAATTCATAATCGCAAACCAAAATTCTCCACCTTATTAATTTATCTATTCGAGTAAACAAATTCTTTATTGATGGTATTTGAAAAACCAGCTGATCTGAAAGCCGTTGCCACTGAGATAATAAATAGAATGAATGAGGATGTAAGAAGAATTCGGCTTTTAGAAGAAAAAACTGGAAAAATTGAAACTAGAATAAATGATATAGAGAAAACTGTTTTAACCCAATTGGACGATTTAAAAATTAGCTTGGAGAGAATAGGTAATAAGATAAGCTCGATTTCAGAAAGATTAACTGCTCTAGAAAATGAAAACTTGAGGATAAATAAAGAATTAGGGAAGTGTGCGACTAAAGTGGAAGTTAAGCAATTGGAAACATTTGTTGATGTGATTAATCCTATAACCTCGAGGTTTGCGACTAAAGATGAGATAGAAAGAATGGTTGAAGAAAGAATTGGGAAAAAAGCTTAGATTTATTATTCTAAAAAAAAGAGAATTAATAGGTGAGTAAATGGTTGGATTGCCCTTTTTAAAAAGGAAAAAACCAGAGATTATGCTTGGGAAAGGATATGTGCCAACTGACAGGATTAGAGAGTTAGCTTCACGGGGATTTTCAGAACCAGAAATGATCGATGTTTTAAGGAAAGAGGGGTTTTCCGCTGAAGAGATTGATAAAGCCTTAACTCAAGCTTTAAGAGTTGGAGTTACAGGTGAAGCTAAACCAACTGAAGGACCGAAACTGCCAAAATTGGAAGAAATTGCTCCAAAATCTGAAAAGCCACCAGAAACTCCAGAAATTCCGGAAACTTCCTTGCCATCAGAAACTTATGCTCCAACTTATTCCACAGAAGATTATGTTGATTATGTGATTGAGTCAAGATTAAGCGGAGTAAATGAGAAAATGAATGAATTTAACATAAAGTACCAAGAACTTACAAAAAGGATTGGTCAGATGGGTGGGCAATTAACTGAGATGAGTAAGACAAAAGCAAGCGAAAGACAAGTTTTGTTGAATAGAATTGATTCTCTTAAGGAATTGATTGGAGATTCCAATATTAGATTGGGAGCATTGGAAAAGGCATTTAAAGAAACTCTGCCAGCTTTGATTGAATCTGTTCGTGCTTTGAGTGATTTGGTTCAGAGATTTAAAAGAGAAGCTTAATTTGTTCCTTTTCTAATTTTTTATTATGATTGAAGGGTTGCTAGATTTTACCCATTTTGTTTTTGGAGCCCCATATAGTTGGTTGGTTTTTCCCGATGTGATTTTTTATTTCTTCATTCCTTTAGGATTATTGATTACAATCTATGCTCTTCTTTTGGAAAAGGCTATAAAAGTTTTACCAACTAGTGCAAATATTGCTCTTGCAATAGTGGTCGGGATCATATCTTCCCGTATAGCAGTTTTAACTTCTGGTGTATTTGGAATGGTCGGGGGAATTGTTGTTTTAGGTGCGGTCCTAGCAGGACTTTGTGCTTTATTCTATAGGTTTACTATAGACGCTTTAATTATAACTTTGTGGATAGCTTCAATTGTTCTTTGGCTAGGTGGATTTTTTGGACTATGGCAAGAATTTATTGATCCATCCTTAATTCTCGTAACTTTTGGATTTTTTGGTATAATTGCTCTTTTTGGTTGTGTGTTGAAAATAACTAAAGTTAGGGTTTTGGTGATGATTGTTATTTTATTAATCATAACAATTATCTTGCCTTTTATTATAGGTATTATCAGAGTTTATTAGTCAAATATTTAATCTTTAAAACCTAAATAAAAAGTGGTGGGAAGAAGTGGAAGCTGGGACAGCATCTAAATGGATTGCATTCATTATTCTTGCCGTAATTGTTATCGGAATACTTATAGGAGGTTTGCAAGCAGCAGAACCACAGATTGAAGCTGCTGGAACTGAGTTACCTGATTGGACCAAAGATTTTTTCAGAGTAATTTTTGGTGGGGGACTTCCTAACGAAATGTTTTATACCTATACAATTGTTCCATATCTTTTGCTTCCATTTGCTGGTGCATTTATTATAATATATTTCCTAGTTGAAAAGATAGCTGCTATGCCACCTAAGTTTTCAGCCCCTCTCGCTATAGTGGTGGTTTTGATAACATGTGCTAGTGGGATTTTTGTCAAAATGGTTTTTGCTCTGTTGTTTGCCTTCGGATTTTATGGTTTTTTGCTTGTTTGGGTTGTGTTAATTCTGTCGGCCTCTATATGGGGGGTTGGAACAATTGGAGAAAGGGCTGGTAAACTTTCCGGAATAATGAAAAAATATGAAAAAAAAACATTAGGTGTGCTTCATGAACTTGAGAAGGCGCAAGCAGACTATGATAAGTATGATAGGATAGTGAAAAACCATCCAAGAACCCCACAAGCAAAGATAGCACTTAAAAAAAGGACGGAAGTGTCCTTATTATTAGTAAGGCTATCTAATGAATTAGATAAATTGAAAGAAAAGGAAGCAAAAAAGGAAATGGGCGTAGATTAAAATAAAATTAGCCTTCTACTTTTCTAATTTCATAATTGTCCTTAAAAACTTTGCCTGCTTCTATTTTTTCTCCTTTTGCTGAAGTGCTTCCAAATAACATCAAAGTATGTGGATGATACAAGCTAATGGTCAAACTTTCAGGAAAAGGTTTATCCAAAGCTTTCTTATCAATTCTAACAGTTTTTCTAGCCATTCCTGGTATCCTAGTAGGATAAATTCCAACAATATCCCCATCATTAACACCCCAATATGTTGCTCCATCTGGCAGTATTTTTACTTCTCTTTTACCCATGTCCTTAGAACCCATTATGGGTTTTACACGCTCTCTAGTTGTTCTGCGCATTTCTTTTGTAACTTCTCTAATTTGTTCATGTGATACATCAAAAAGTATTCCATCTTCAGGTTTAAAATTTGCATATGCTAGTTGTTTTAATACACCTGCGTATCCTTTCCAATATTCATTTTTGCATATTGATTTATCTTTTTTATGGGCATTTTCGCTTACAGCATTTTTCATTTCTCCAATAAGCTTTGTTACATAGTCATCTCTTCCTATTTCAGTTACTGGCTTCTTTTTTTTCCCAAACATATTACCACTATTAGATAGTGATTATAAGAATAGAAAAGTACTTAAAATTAACGAATGCTTGGTTCTGTTGAATTAAAAGGACTTTTCAGCGGTAATTTTAGTCTGATAATTACTATGTTGTTTAAAGATTCTCAATTAATGTTAAATGTGTTTAAGTTTGAGTTTTGAGGGAAGTAGAGTGGAAAAAAAGAAAAACACATCTAAAATAGTTTCATTAATTAATCTAAATCAAAATATTTAATATATGGTTTTGGAAGAATACTTACCAGTTTCTATTTATGAATTATTTCCAAATATTGTTTTACCATTTATTTTAACTTTTACCATTTTTTTCGCAATATTGACCTTGATAAAACTTTTTCCCAAAAAAATCAATCTAGTTCTTTCCTTGAGTTTTACTTTTTTTGCATGGTATGGCGGTTTATTCGGTTGGATGACAACTTGGCTTGCTAAGTCAATCGCTTCATTTGCAATAGCGATATTTGCAGTGGTTTTTATTCTTGGGGCTTTAGCGTGGGGGTTTGGAGCAACAAAAAAATCATTCTATAAGTCCTTTCCAGAAAAAAAATTAGAAAATTTATATAAAAGAAGAGAAAAACTTTT
>Ga0114920_10001278_pt1 | contig 11550 bp, 11 predicted proteins | sample ChitaG_FD_88683 | JGI IMG/M metagenome (GOLD analysis project Ga0114920, IMG submission 88683) | Deep subsurface microbial communities from South Pacific Ocean to uncover new lineages of life (NeLLi) - Chile_00310 metaG | ecosystem: Environmental > Aquatic > Marine > Oceanic > Sediment ... | reverse complement strand
CATTTCTCAATCTTATTTAATGGAGAAATGGGGTTTGAATCAGAAGATTGTTCTTGTAATTATAACCCTGCCAAAGCCATAGACAAAGCCCGTGAACTAGGATACAATATTTAATAAACATACTACCCTATGAAAATCAAATGTAAACACAAGCACTTAAGAAAGAACATGTCAATACAACAAAAGGCAGTATTAGACAATCTTGATATAATGGCAGGCTATTGCGCCAAATGCAAGGAAAGGTTTTACGAAAATATACCTAAGTAAATGGCATAGCTCACTAAGGATAATAGCCCTTTTTAGAGATGGTTCATGCGGGTTCGAATCCCGCCTTTGCTACTTAAATAATTGATAAAACATTAAAATAAATTATGGGCGTTGAAATAGCTGCAATAGTAGGATTATCTTTAGGAATAATGGTAGGCTTTGTTTTTAGCTTGGCTATTAAGGGGAAAAACTAATAAACACACAATAGCCTCTTGACTAGATTAGTCAAAAGAGTGAGTAAAGAGGCGACTATACATTTAGAATTCCTATAAACAGAAACCACAAAACCCCTAGACGTAGTGAATCTAGGGGGCTTTTTTTATTAAACGAAGGCTACCCTTCCAGCCTAGTAACTCTTTTTGATAGGTCTTGTACAACTTCTTTCATCTCTGTGTATTGAGATATTACTTTAGACTGCGATTTAAGTACGCCTACAAGCTCTGTATTTATTTCCATAGCCTTATCTCTAGCTTCCTTTAAATCTTTAATCCTAGCCTTTACATTAGAAATGTACAGCTGTACAAATAATATTGCTATACCACTTGCAAAAGCAAATGCGCCTATGTACTCCAACTGTCCAAACTTCATCGCCTCCATTGCATTACAAAAATTATTGTTAGTTTTTATTAGTTTTGATAAGTGCGTAAACTGCAAGCCCCGCAAGCCCAACACATACTGATAAATAAAATAAGACCATTGTTAAATATTATTGTTTGAGAAATCCGTAAATGGTGCTTTATATTGTTCTAAAAGTTTCTTTTTATATTGCCCTCTACTTTTTCAGTAAATACAACATTTAGGTTTTGTAACCTATTACCAAAAACAGGATCGTAATTAATTTCTTTAGTGTATAGCTCTAAATCTCTATATATTTCTATATTAAAGATGTTATAGTCTGTAGCTACAATATTATTCCCTAAGCTGATAAAGCCATCTAAGAACAAATTGATAACACTAGCAGGAGCTTGTTTTATATTTAGCTCGTAATTAGCTAAAAGCTTATCTTGTATTTGTAGCCTTCGCTCATTGCTATCTAGATAATTGTCTAGCTCAATATCTGGGCTCCCTTTTTTTAGTTCCCCATCTATTCTAATGTAAAAAGGCCATCCACCTTCTAACAGCCCTGTAAAATCAAACTGGCTCCCTTTTATATTGCCCGTCTGAAAGCCTATAATCTTTACAGTTTCATCAGCAAAATCATCAGCGTATGGATACAGCCTAAACAATCGACTCTGAAATACATCAGAATCGCCTAAGATAGTTAAGTTGGCCCTAAACTGGTACAATCCAGTAGCATGAACAGAGAATACTCTTTCCCATGAAATGATAAACCCTGTTTGTAATGGCTGAGAAGCAAAGGTGCCAAAGTATTGGCCGAATGTATCATCTGTCAAGTCCTCTATCTTTACTCCATCTTTCCAAAGCTCAAAAGTAATAGTATCATTAGGAACAGACTTTCTAAATAACCATGATGAATGATCGTTTTTGTAGTCTTCCCCTCCCGACTCTGCAAATACTTCTTCCACATACTCACACTCTACAGCACAATAACAAAAGTCATTAGTTTGCTGAAGCTGAAATGGAGCAGTAGCATTGGCCTCTATCCTCTGATTTATGCCTATTGTTGCTGCCTGTGGGTTGCTATTTGGTAGCTGTATCGTTATTGCCATCCTCAAGTTGTTTGATTGCTATTCCTAGGTCGTTTACATCATTCTGAATCTGTTTAGCCTTTTCTTGTAATTGGGCCATTTCGTTTTGAATCTTATTGAGCTCAATTATCTTGTCAGCAAAATTTACTTTTATAAGTTCTAATTGGTTCATTCTCTTTTTTTTTAAGGTATAACAAAAGGATCATACTTGGTTATTTTCCCTGCAAAACCAGGATAGTCAACTACTAACTTTGCTATTACATCGTCATGCAGTTGGCCCATGTTTAAATTCATCAAGCCATCAGCAGCAATAATTGAATCAGTAGCATCTATTATGTCTATCCCGTTTGGGATGCCATCAATTGAAGTTTTAACGGCTTCTGACAATGTTGTATCAGTGTACTTGTGAAATGTTACCTGAACAACTGAATCAGTCCCTATTGGCGTTACCCATTGTAAGTCTAAATACACTTGGTTTAAATCGGCCTTCTTAATCTCTAGCCCATTGGTGAAAAATTGAGTATCACCATTTATTAATAATCCCATATCTTAAGATTTAAAGTTTCCAAAGGTTTTAAAATCATCTACAATAGCTTTTACTCTTTCTGCCAATTCTGACAATGTAACTGTTGTTGTGTCAAAGGCTGCTCTCGTTGCGGTTCCTGTAGGACTTCCCCATCCACCTATTGAGTAAAGCTTTAATATATCTCCGTTTTCTGTTTGGATATGCGGAGCGGTATTCCCTGCCACTATGTCAGAACCGTAAATTTGTGATGCATCAGCTAATGTCCCACCTACGCCATTATTAAACAAATTTACTGTAGCATTTCCCCCAGTAGGTGATAGTCCAGTTCCTAGATTGAGACTATTTACCTTATTACCACTTAGATTATTAAAATCTAACGCTGTACTTAATTTACAATTATTAAAATCTATACTTCTAAGTGTTGCCCTTCCAAACTGATTCAATAACACATTTGAAGTACTGCCAAAGTTTAGATTAACTGATTGACCACCTAAATCAATTTGACCATTATCAAAAAGAGTAAATATAGATGTTGAAGTACTATTTTTCGCGTCTATGTTTCTCGTTGCTATTGTTGCCCCTATACCCGATGTTTCAAGCCTTGCAGTAGGTGTATTGGTGCCTATCCCAAAGGTATCTAATGTTTCATCATAGAATAAATTAGTATTATCCTCTGAAATCACACCAGTAGCACCAGCGAACAAAACAGAGCCAGCTGTAAATTGGCCGTTGCCCTGCATATCTGCCTTAAAATCATCATAATTTATCTTTGCATCCTTATCGGGGTCAGACTGTGAGTTGTCCCATAGATAAAAGAATGTCTGTGTAGTATCAAAAAAGGATACCGCCCGTTGTGTATTAGTATCAAATTTCCTTGCTGCCATATCTTTATTGATCTAAGAATTTAGCTAAATCTCCGTTTTCAAACTCTGCACAATCTCCATTCATGAATTCTACAAAGCATTCATCATCAAGAGATTTAATACGAGCCGAGATATTATAATTTAATTGTTGTGCTTTTGTCCCGTCAACTAGACATTCACAAACCACATTGCCACCAACTATCTGCATATCTAAAAAACTAAAACCTGCTTTAGGCTTTAATAGTGCAGCATTTCTTATATAAGTAGTAGATAACTCTTCTATTTGTTGGCCGTTGTCATTGTCTATCTGAATTCCAATCTTAGTCCAGAACCCTGTCAAATCAGTTACAGGTCCTCCAGTATTGGTAAATGTGGCCCTAATAAGGGTGTCTTCTCCAACTAAAACAGAACCGCCAATATTAGAAGCGTTAGAGTTTCTAAATGTCTCTATAACACATGTATAGTTTATTCCTACATTATAGTCATTGACTGTAAGGTCATTGCCTAGAAAGATGTAATCCGTTGCCCTGCTTTGCCCTAAATCGTCAATACCTTGCACATTGGCTCTTACTGCAAGTCTTATTTCATAATAATTTAGGTTGGAATAGTTGGAGCTTTTAAAGTTCAAACCATCATTAGGTTGACCTGATGCAAAGAAGATAGTATCTGCGCTTAGGTTATTAATCCAATCTTCCCAACGTATTTTTTGAGCAAATACACCAGTGTAATGCTGGAGCGTGCCTACTAAAGGCCCTGTAGTAATAGATACTTCATTGTACTGCTTTTCAACTCCTGTATTATCAAATAGGTAATTTCTTGTTGTGTCTATTTCTATTTGCTGTATTCCTCCCGAAACAATAACCTGAGAGAGGTCAATACTCGTATTGTCTAAATCAAAAGATTCTTCCGTTACAGTATTGTAAGCTATTAAAGCAAAGTCAATAGTGTTTAAAAAAGCATCTTTTAATACATCCCTTTCTAATGTAAAATCAACCTCTACTGCTAAAGAATCTTCATTCCAAAATATACCATTAGTAACACCTGTATCCACTCCTATTTCAGAATCAGCAAAGTGTATATCAAACTGGTCGAAGGCTAATAAGCCAGATACATCAGTTCCTAATATGTATTGTTTAACATCTGCTTTTAGTGTTAATCTATCACTTGTAGGATTCGTTAATGCCTCGTTTGCAATACTTACACCTAAAACATAGAAAGGCTCGTTTATAGAAGCTAAAGTACTCTGCTGGCTTGCTGCATACTCTAACTCAGCAACTATAATAATATTCCCCGCGCTTATGGAGCTCGTAAATGATTTTATTACTCCAGTTCCAACAGTGGTACCTGTTCCCTCTACATGATAAAGCCCATCATAAATATAGTTTTCTAGTAAAGTGGTTGTCTTATCTTGGTACTCACTTTGTGGAGCAAGTAACGATACAAACAAACCTGCTTTTTGCCCTGCTACAATAGCTCCGCTTACCTTTTCTATCTCTATGGTTACGGTGGTTCTTAAAGCTGCCTGTAGGCTATCTACTGCATTTGTAGAGGTGGTGTCCTCATATGATACTGATACTACATTATAATCATCCCCTATGCCATTATAATTTTCATCAAACCATCCAACAGAGCCGAGATTGTCAGTAACTTGACTTATGATGGAGGTGTTAGGATTACTCAGAACTTGCCTAAAGTCTAATCTAAAGACATGCTTAAGGCTGTTAGTACCTTCAAATTCATTGGGGGGAATGTTATTTTGTAAGTCGCTTAACTCTCCGTCCCTATACCATGGATGAATTGTATACTCGTGCCTTACTTGGAAGTTCTGGAAATAGTCTGATTCAGAAACAAACTCAACAACGCTATTACCCGTTACCCAATCTTTAATGTTTCCTACTGAAGACATTTGGTTATTTCCTGCTGCCCTTGGTATTCCTCCAACCTGATAACCCATATTGTTACCAGTAACCAAGCTTGTAAATGTTGTTGCAGCGCTATTTTCTACAAACCCGAATTGATATACTAAGCCTGTTAGATAATTCTCTGAAGCATTGCCTAGTGCTCTTATACCTACATCATCTTGTGGCCCTGTTGATGTTACTGCACCTGATGTTACTGTAAAGTCTATTCTCAATCCATCCTCTCGAATAAAATCGATAGTTGCTTCAAACTCGTTTGGCGTAGTATTGTCGAAAGCCCATCCTGAGATGAATCTAAACTTTTGCCCAACATTAAATCCATCAACTATAAAGCTTCCTACTGTTCTGGTGATGATATTATTAACCGCGTCAACATTCCATTCATCTACAAAATCCGCATTAGCAAACCACTCAATAGAAATATCAATAACACATTGAGTCTTTTCCATTACTCCACCCGTAAAGTTTTGGGTGAAGTCAGATGGATTATCAGTATAGGCCAATCCGTTTTTGAATTGGTTAAAATACTTTGTCGATGTGTTTATTATTTGCGGCATTAATTGAATTTAATATTGTTTGACTTATCAGCAAAATCTTGCATAGATTCTTTTAACTCATCGCTCATTCCTGACAACTTGGCAGACTTATCTATAAATGATTTAGCTACATTCCCTGTCAACTCACCTTTTTTAGCCTTTTCAAGCCCTTGGATCATTAATAAGTACAGTTTATGGTTTTCAGTTTTAAGCCTATCCATAGACTCTTTAAACCTTTTTTCTTGTTCTGGTGTTAAGGTTATCATTTTCTTACTCTTCTTCGTTAAAAGTTTCTTCCAATTTCTCTGTATAAGGTTCACGAATCCAATAGGTAACAGTTGCTTTATCTTGTGGAACAATCCAATCCAATTCTACAATTTGCCCTACCCTTCCGTTTAAGTCCCTAAAATACGAATTTTGACTCACTTTTAAAAAGTCTTCAAAGCCAAAAGGTATTTGTATGTCTTTATACACCAACTTTTGCCCATTAAAATTATTCGCCACAAAGCTCCTGTAAATCCAATACTTTTCCCAGCTAACTCTTGCACTTAGTTTATCCCTGTGGTCAGTAGGTATAGCACCATTCTCTAACCACAATAGTTTAGGAACTTGGTGATTGTTATTGCTTACCTTTAAAGTGCCTACTCTAGTCTTTACCAAGTTGGCAAGGTTGCTGTTTCCTCCAAGTATATTTATAGCACTGTCTGCTACTCCTGCAAGAGTCTTTAATATTTCCTCGAAAGGTGTTAAATTATCCTTTCTATTGCCTAATGCTACTGGTATCCTAACTTCATCAAACCCTTTTGTGAACTTGCCTTTAGGATCCTTTACATTGATTAAGTCAGTGTTTATTGTAAAGTTAGTCCCTTTGAAATTATCTATTGTATAATCATCGGTAATATCTGTAACAAAAGCTATAAGCCTGTTAGCAAAGAACTCATCCGTATTATACCCTTGTGTAGTCTCTTTAACATCAGGAAGTATATAAGTGCTTTGCCTTACCCAATAATTACTATTTTCACTCCTAAACTGCATGACACCATCAACAATCTGATATATGCCTCTAAAGTAATTACTTGACAGTTCAAAGATCTCTCTCGCATTATATCCGTAATCTTGTGCGTTAGGGATCCCTCTTGTTATGCTTCCAGCCTTAGAGATTATCCCTACACCATTTATTTCATCGGTGTTTGGGTTGGATGGAAGATAAACGATATTATTTAAATCAGTAATGTCTGTTTCAAATCCATAGCCTAAGTGCTCCGATGCCTTAGATAGCAATGTTTTTAATAGTATCGCTTTGTGTGTTCTTTTAGGCTGTATAAAATAGCTTAGTACTTGTTGGACTAGGTTAGCTATAGCTATCACAATGGCAGCAGCATAGGCTACCTCTAATATTATGGCCAATACTGTAAATATAGCCTGCCCTATAGGCCCACTTATTCCGCTGGCAGCAATACCCGTTCCCGTGGCCACGTCCTTACCTAAATCCTTAACCCTTTCAATTAATGAAGTAGTAAGAATGTATATGATAACAAAGCTTGTAATGATCTCTAAAGGCTCAAATAACTTTTGAACAGTGTAATCAACATCAACATAATCACTATCTGTTATTACTTCTTGATCTACTAAGTAATCAAAAGTAATGGCACCAAGCCTGTCCTCTAGTTGCTGCTGACCATCTTTTAATACTGCCTTAGCTTCAATTGCTCCCCTTTCAGGAAAAACGGTTACATTATCAGTCAAGTCTAACCAAAAATCGACTACTTGATTTGAATCTTGGTTGAATATCTCTAAAGAATAGTCTAACCCTTCAAATATATTGCCTTTGTCTATTTCGGCCTTTACCTTTGAGAAAGCTTCTCTAACAAATTTAAGCCTTTCAACGGAAATATTAACACCCGTTGCATTGTCAAAACTTCCCAAAATTTGGGTATTTCTCCATTCAACAGATGAATTAATTAATTCCCCTGCTATCTTTTCATTGATGTTTGCTGATTTGCTTACCTCTGTCATTATTTACACGTTTTCCATTTACAAATAAAAGAATTATGTAAATTCAAAAACAACTCTGTTTGCGTCATTTCTGCACATTTAAACATTTGTACAGTATTGGAGATAACGCACCATATAAGCGCGATTACAAATAATACCTTTCCTATATGTTTAACTGATAACTTCATACTAGTGTCTTCTTATTGCCTTCCTGTGATTGTTAGTAGTGCTATTTCCCTCCTTAACTATATCAGTGATCCAGTTCATGATAGGATTGTAATCTAGTCCAGTATGAGGCATGTTTTTAATAGCTTGCTTCATTTCTTTTATCTCACCTAACAATCTATCATCATAGGTATTTGTTACAGTAACAGAATTAGGAATGTCATTACCTTTAGCTAGAACAGTTCTCCCCAGGTTATACCCTGCTATTACTTCCGATCGTGTAGTGGGTGCGCCATCCATATCCATTCTATCAGCATTGCTAAGAACCATTTCATTAGGGTGCAATACCGAAAGAAATCCCCCTTTGTTGTCTACATTTCCATTGCCTGTTAAGTCTGTTCCTTCAAAGAAAGTAGGTAATGTCTGAACAAATGCCCTTAACACCTGAGCGTCAAATATTGTATTAACTATTGCATTCTCATCTCCAGCAGCAGCTTTAGCACTGGCAGTATCAAGTAAGGTTAAGAATGCTTTACTTTTAGCCTGTGCCTTTCTAGTCCTTTCACGTTGCCTTTCGATCTCGGCTTCCCTTTTCTGTGCGTTTGCTAAATTCTCTACTGCACCATCTACATTTTGAGCTGCCAAGGTTCTTAGCTCGTTAGATCGCTGTTTAATAGCTTCTAACTCCTTATCTAAGGCACTTAATCTGTCATCAAATAGCTTTTCACCGAAAGCTGTTATTACTTCACTTGAAGCTTCTTGGATCTTTTGTCTTTGCTCTAGTAGTTTCTGTCCTTGCTTTTCCTCTTCACTTAACAGTTTTTCGAACAACTCTTGTCTGAGTTTCAGTTCCTCTGCGCTACCTTCCTCAACAAACTTCAATCTTTCTTCTATATCTCTAATAGATTGCTTTGCTCTTGCCTCTTCAAGTTTTTCAAGCTCTTTATTTGCGTTTATCTGATTATTCCTAACAATAGATAATGTTTCTAGTTGCAATTCTATGTCTTCTTCAATCTCCCTCCCCTCTTGGCGCGCCCTTTGTAGGTCACGCTCTGATACCTCTAAATCTCTAGTAAATTGTATTCTTTCTTTGATTATTTCTAATGCTCTGGCTGCTAGTTTATCGTTTTTAATTGATCCTAAAACCCTTTCATTAATTACCCTTTCATCACTTTCAATCAACAATTCATTAAAATCTAGCCTTTTAGCACCTTCACGTAACCCTTGGTTAATAGCTTCTATTTCCTTTTCAAAAGCTTCCTCTGTTATCCTTTCGTTTTCATTTAATAAAGCTTTTCTTCTGGCAAAGCTTATGGTATCATCATTAATTCTATCCTCATTTACCGCCTTTCTTCTATCAGCAACATCAATGATAAAGTCCAGCTCTCGTTCAATCAAATCGGTTTCAATATCTGCCTTTTCCCTTTCAGAATTAAGTATAGCTCTGTTTGCTGCGGTAGTAACCTCTGCTAGGTTTTTTTCAGCATTTGCCAAATCTTCACTTGCATCAATGCTATCCTTAAAAATACTAGCCCGTTGCGCTGCTAAGTCTCTTTCTAATTGGGCTTGTTTTACTTCCTGTGACAATATTGCTTGCCTAACCACTATAAGATCTTCTGTTGCTTTTATTCTGTCTTGTAATGAAACAAAATTACTCTCGGATTGTTCTTCAAGTCTTGAATCGGCTTGTATAAGGCTTTCTCCATCTTTCACAATCTCTTTAAGTGCCGTAGAAAGCTTTTCACGCTGCTCTATTTCTAGTCCAAGATTGTTAAATAAGTTCTTTCTTGCTTTTGCTTCTAATGATAAGTTCCTTGTTATTTCTATTATTTGCCTTCTTGTTGCTTGTTGGTTTTCCAGAAACTTGTCATTTGCTTTTAATGTTTCACTGATCTCATCAGTAAGACCCTCAAATGCTTTTGCTAGATTATCAAACCCTTTGCTTTCAGAAATAGATTTATCAAGAGCTTTAATCTGTGATTCTATTTTTTCTATAGTTTCGTCACTTCCAAAACTCAGCTTTTCATATAATCTTTCAGCCTTTAACCCAAATAACTCCAGTTTGTTAATAAATACATCAAACAACTCTCCTAACGCGGGCAAAGACTTGCCTAGTCTACTTATTAGTACTGTTATTGTTATTGTTATTCTGCTAAGTGCTTTTTCTACCGCTAATGAGGTGTCTGCATTTGCTCCTAAAGCATTATTAAAAGCCTCAATTGATTTGGTTATAATAAAAACTATTCCTAGTCTTTTTAATACAGAATTAACCTTTCTTACCTGTTTTGTTAGCCCTGCTAATTGCTTTTCTACCTTTGCAATTGCTTCTTTATAAGCACCTACACTTCTTTCGTTTTGCCCTACACTATTATCTAGGTCTTTTAACTTTTTATCAGCTTCTAATACTTCTTTTTTAAGCTTTCTTAGTGCTTTTCCTGATGATGTAAGCCTGAATATTAGACCTTTTAGCCCTTTCCTGTTCTTCTCTGTTTCTAAAAATAAGCTTTTATACTCTCTTCTGGCTTCAGTCAATCTAGCTGCTTGCCTGCCATATTCATCTGTAAGCCCTAATGCCTCTCTAGCTGTAGCCTTTAATACCTTACGTTGCTCAATAAGTTCTTCATTAAGCAATGCATTTGTTTGTGCTGAATCTTCCTGAGAATCTGCAAGCCTATCTAATAGCTTCTTTCTTGTTTTTTCATTGCTGCTAAGTTCCTCACTAGTTTTTAAGCTTTCTTTCTTGGCTTTTTCTGCTTTCTTTTCTGCCTTTTCAGATACCTTTTTAGCCTTTTGAGTGGCTTGTTCTGTTTTTATCGCTTCTTTATCTGCTTTTATGACCTCTTTTGTCACTTTTACAGATTCCTTTGTGGCTTTGTTAGCATCCGTAAGAGCTTTTTTAGCTTTTAATAGCTCTTTGGTCTTTTTGTTGATTTCCTTTATTAACTGCCTAGTAATATTTAGTTCTTGCTTGTTTATCTGCTGTATTTGCTGAAGAACCTTTTTTCTAGCTAGTTCTACATTGGTAAGGTTTTTAACCGCTTGATTAATGGCTAAAATATTCTTTTCTACGTTTTTAACGTCCCCATAGCTTTTTAATGGGTTCTGTTTTGCTAGTCTGGTATTGGTTTTTATTAATTCTTTGTTCTGCTTTACAATGTCTTCTATTATCTCATCAATAAACAATAAAGACTTTGCAAAGTCCTCGGATTGGCTTTGAGTCGGTTCAAATATATTCCCCTTAAATATGTCTTTATTTTCTGCTTTCTTAGCCATTTACCCGCTTTTCTAAGGTCTTTACGTATGAATAAAACTCGTAAACTGTAACTGTATTAGGATTCACCCTAAAACTCATCCCTTTTGACACATAGGCCAATGTTTCTGCAAAGTCACTCTCAATCCCTGTTATTAGTTGTTTCGCTTCGTGCTTTGCTATGTCTACCCTTGGTTGTCTCCACCTCTCACCCTTAAGCCATACTCTTTCCACTTCTTTTGCCCATTTCAATTTAAGCTTAATGTATTGCCTATACTGATCTGGAACGCCAAACTCTTTCAAGAACTCATCATAGATCTGATGCCATTTTTTAGATAGAAACTTGTCACTTTCTTTGCCCTTCTTAATCAAAAGTGAAT
>Ga0114920_10001277_pt1 | contig 11551 bp, 6 predicted proteins | sample ChitaG_FD_88683 | JGI IMG/M metagenome (GOLD analysis project Ga0114920, IMG submission 88683) | Deep subsurface microbial communities from South Pacific Ocean to uncover new lineages of life (NeLLi) - Chile_00310 metaG | ecosystem: Environmental > Aquatic > Marine > Oceanic > Sediment ... | reverse complement strand
TTATGCCGTCTTGTCTGTTCCGGATTGATCATTGACACCGCCGGGCATATTCTGGTGGCGGCGGAGTCAATACTCGATCAGGACAGGATAACAGTTCGTTTTGGAGATCGACAGGTCCACGCGGAATTACTGGCGATTGACTATCACAATGACATCGCTTTGCTTGGTGTCAACCAGCGCTTCGGCTGGCCGGTCGTCTATTCGGATCGCCACGGCTGTGCCGGCCAGATGGTTATAGCGATGGGCAATGCCTACGGGTTGCGGGTTTCACCATCCATAGGTTTTTGCGCTGGAGTACGCGACGACGGCAGTCTCCAGTTCTCTCTTCCTGTTACTTCCGGAGCTATCGGAGGAGGTGTTTTTGATTTGTCCGGTCGGCTGCTTGGCCTGATAACGGGTGGAATCGGAGAGCAGGGCCAGGTAACCCTGGCTGTTCCAGCTTACAAAATAAGCGCTGCAGTGGACTACCTGCTTGTCCGTGGTGATCATCATGCCGGGTATATCGGGATTGCCACCCATGAGATCGAGGTTTTCCCGCCCATAGAGATTGCCTCTTCCAGCGGGCTTGTAACTGCCGGAGTCAATCCAAATCAGGTAATTGGTGCTGGTGTAGTCATCACGTCCGTTGTCCCTGCTTCTCCGGCTGCGCGTTTCGGTCTTCGCAAGGGGGATCTGATATACGGCGTGGGGGATAGAAGGATTCGTACGGCAAAGGAACTGGCCGGTCTGATACGCCAGTGTGAACCGGAAATGACTGTGAACATCGAAATCATCAGGATTAACACTCCGTATTCAATACCCGTTGCAGTCGGTCGTAGAGAGGCTCTTCATTCTTCCCGTGCCCTGACAGATGGTCACCGCCTGGATGCAAAGCAGCAGACAATGGACTCGCTGGCCAGTATGCTGGACATGCTCAGAGAAGAGATTTCCCGTTTGGAACGCCGGTTGAACAGTCTCGATTAAAATTGAAATTGCCAATTGCTTGTCGTTGCGCTTACTTTGGCATTATGAATTCGAATCCGGATATTGATTGTTTTCGCCGGACACTGGCTGATTTTGAACCTGAGAGCAATGCTTTACCTCGCTGCCTGGCGCTCTACTCGGCAGCTATCACAATCGCCGATGAAGAGTTGCTGACTGTCGCCATCGGGCTCGGCAGACGGCACGGTGTCACGCGGGATCAATTCTATGAAATCGTTCTTCAATCGTATCTCTTTCTGGGTTTTCCCCGCATGTTGATCGCCGCGACACATCTTTACAGAGTGATGCCGGATGGCACAAGGCCGGTGGGACACGCTTCTGCGACCGGGGCTGAGTTTCGAAGTTGGCAGTCCGATGGCCTTGCCCTTTGCAGGCGAATCTACGGAGATGCCTTCGAACCGTTGAGGGTTCAGGTGGAGTCGATAGCCCCTGAGATTTTTCAGTGGATGGTTCTCGAAGGTTACGGAAAAGTTCTCTCTCGTCCGGGTCTGGATATTGTCAATCGGGAGTTGTCTATTGTTGCTTTTCTGATGGTTGAAAATCGTTCCCGCCAGCTCTTTTCACACATGCGGGGTGCGTTGAATGTTGGGGCAAGTGAAGACCTGCTGCGGACAGTGATCGAGGACATCGGAAATTCCATCGGTGACGGTTACCGTGAGGCGCACACTGCTCTCGAACGCCTGGAGGTTGGCTGATGCGCCGCATCGTGAAGTACCTGCTCGTTTTTCTTGTCGTGTTGCTGGTGCTGACAGGTGCTGGTTATTCATATTTTTTCTTTCTGGGTGGTCTGGAGAGAGCTGTTAACAAGAAGATTGCAGGGTTACTCGGCGAGGAATCCGCGGTTCAGGTAAGGGTTGGCAGAATCAAGGGGACTTTACTATCTGGAATTGTTATCCGCGATCTTGTTGTCACATACCGCGACACAGTTGCTGACTATCGCTTGATTTCTATTCCGCGACTGAAAGCCGGTTATTCCCTGTCAAATTTCTGGGAGGGGAAGCTCTATCTTGACTATTTGCATATTGATTCGGGGCACTTCATGGCTGTCAAAGATAGTTCCGGCCGTGTTGTTCTTCCGGTCTTTGGTGGCAGTGGAGAAAAACAACGCGCTGTTCAGCTTCGTATTGACGATCTGCGACTCAGACGCTGTGGTCTGACACTAATGAACCCGGAGGATAGTCTAACAATAAGCGATATTTTTCTTGCCGGCGCTGTGACAGCCGAGGACAATACCTACTCGACCCTTCTGAAGCATCTAAGTTTTCATTCCAGCATTGAGGGTCTGGAGTTGACTGCGGGCGGCGGAAAGCTGACCTTTTCTGATCATGTGATCTACTGCCAGGACCTTACTCTGGTTAGCCTTGATACCCGTTTGAAAGCCAATGGGTCAGTTAATCTCAATAAGCATTCCGGCCAGGTGGATTTCGCTCTTGATCGGGTTGACGTTTCGCGGGTCAGCCGGCTTCTCGGGGCAAATCTGACAGGCGTTCTCGATCTTATCGGGAAGGTCGAATTTCGTGGACATGAGATATCCGGTGATATTGACATTGGTGGACGTTTTGTTCTCGCAGACTTCGAGAATCTTTTCATCGGTTTTCGGTACTCCCGGGGATATCTCGTTTTCGATACGCTGTACGGAACAATACTGGATAACTGCGCTATTGACGGCGCCGGGGAAATAGACTTCACCGGCGGCGTCGAGGAGTATCGCCTGCTGGCGGAGATCAGGAATTTCAATCTGGAGCGTCTTATCCCGGGCAGTTTTGCCTCGGATCTCTCCGGCAGCATCGACCTTTACGGACACTCGTTCAGGAAGAAGGACATGGTCTTGGATATCGAGACGGAGTTGTATGAATCTTCTTTTGGCGGTTACCCGATCCACGCTGCGGAGGGGAAGATACGGATTACAACGGATTCAATGCGATTCCTTGACTCCTTCCGGGTCGATTACTACGAGAATATCTTTTATACCAGCGGCGGGCTGGCGTACTCCGGGGATATTGATTTGAATCTGGATATCGAGCTGATCAATCTTGATCGTTACAGGGGAAAGCTCTTTGTCGATCAACCTGGTGGACGAGGCCACGCCAGTATGACGCTTTCCGGCGCCACAGCCGATCCGAACTTGAGCGGCTGCTTCTATTCCGACTCCCTTTGGTTGTACGGGCTTTACGCCGATAGCTGTTTTGCCACGTTCGACATCGAACGTTTCCTCACCGGCAGGCGTGGGTCTGTTTATACGTGTTTTTACAGCGGCAGCGCATGGCAGATTCCGTACGATACCGCTTTCGCTCGGCTCACACTCGATTCACATCTTGTGTTTCTGGATACTGTTTCCCTCCGTAGCGAACATTCCGGGATTGTTTCTACAGGTTTTTTCGACTATAGTCTCTATCCTCAGAGCCTGATGCTGGATAAGTTGAACCTGTCGGTTTTTGATCGAAGATTTTCCGCTCTGAAGCCAGTGAAGATAGCCATCGATTCATCAGGATTTGATTTCAGGGAAGCTTCGATAGGCAACAAGACGTCCAGCCTGTCTGTACGTGGACGGGTCGACTATGATGAATCGATGGGGTTGACGCTGTTAGTCGAACATATACCGATTGCTCCATGGCTTCGTCTGTTCAACAGGGAGATAGCTTTGGACGGTTACCTGTCGTGCGAGACAGAACTGACTGGTTATTTTGCCAGTCCGGAGTTCAGCCTGTGTGGCTACGTTGATTCCCTGACATATCGAGAGCTGCTTCTGGGCGATATCACGCTCTCCGCTCGTTACAAAGACGAACGAGTGACTATCGACAGTCTGCTGATTTCATCGCAGCCGGGGTTGTATCGGGCGCACGGCTATCTGTATCTCGATCTGGCGTTCTTATCTGGTTCACTGGATCGTATACCCGACCGACCGTTTGATCTCGTAATCACGGCGCAGGACAACCGGTTTGATCTGGTCAGTTTGTTCCTGCCGTCGGTGGAGCATCTTGAAGGTGATTTCTTTGCCGATATCCACCTGACAGGAACACCGTCCGAGCCGCACCTGAACGGGGAGGCATATCTGAGAAGAGCGGCCCTGAAGTATTTTGATCTGGTTGACTCTGTGTACTCGGACTCGGTCGGGATTACGATGCGCGACAATGAGATCATCATAGACGGTGTTACGGCTTATGTCGGGGACTGGCGCAAGGGTGGCAAAAAAAGCTACGCTCTCGTCGAAGGTATTATCACCGTCAAGTCGCTGGACAACTTCCATTATGATCTTGATATCACTCTTCCAAAGGAGTTTCCGTTCAGATATGAACTGGATGATATCGAGGGAGTGGTTGAGGGCGAGCTGCAAGTGATCGGCGATACGCCACCACTTGTCACCGGAGACCTGACTCTTGTTTCGGCGAAGTATTTCGTCAACTTTGCATCTGCGGAGGAGGGTTCTCCGATCATGGCAGCGCTCACGGGCGAGAGTAGTTGGGATCTGAACCTCAACGTCGACATCCTTTCCAATTACTGGATAAAGAATGATGACATCGACGCAGAATTCAGCGGGTATGTGAATTTGATTCGTGAGAAGGGGACTTATCGCTTTGTCGGAGAGATGAGCATTCTCCGCGGTCGCGGCTTTCTTTTTGACAAGACGTTTCGCATCGAAACCGGGAGTAATGTGGTCTTTGAGGATACTGAGTACCCGAATCCAAGACTGGACATCACCGCCTATACACGTATCCCGGGCGTTCACTTCGAGGAGGAGGAGCGGTCGGAATTTACGGAGTTGGGTATCCATGTTACAGGTACGCTTGAGAACCCGGAACTGAATACAACAGCAGGTGACAGCACGTTCACGCGAGAGGATATTCTTCCCCTCATCGTTGCCAATTATTATGGAGGGCAGACCGGATCACCTGGGGCGTTTGAGCAACGTGTGACCCAGCTGGTTTCCTCCCAGATGTCGCAGATTGGTTCCAGGCAGCTCAGCCAACTCGGCGTGGAAACGTTTGAGATTGAGCCTGCTTATGGCGATCAGGCTGACCTGTCGAGTACCCAGGTCACGCTTGGTTTCTACACTGCCTCCAACCTGTATATTTATGGGCGCTCGGCGCTTTCCGGTCAGAGTGGACAGGCTGTCGGGTTTGAATACCGGTTCAATCGTTCGCTGCTTCTGGAAGGGCGTCGGGACGAGGACGAACTTTATCACCTGAATCTGAATCTGCACTGGGAATTCTAATGAGACGGTTTGCTCCTCTTGGCTGGTGCCTGCTGCTTCTGTTGGTAATGTTCGTGGATATCCGTGCAGATGATCGTGCTACCCTGCGCTGGATTCGCCAGAAACCGGCAATCGATTCCATCGTTGTTCAGGGGAATGAACATTTCAAGGATTCGGAGATAAGGAAGCAACTTTATTCGCGCACACAAAACCTGTGGCGCGTAATACGCGGAGATCGTCGCTGTCGCGTGCAAAGGGAGACATATCGCCGGGATACTCTTGAAATCAAGTACCTGTACCTCAGCAATGGTTTTCTTGGTGTGCGAGTCGACGAACGTTTCGAGGTGCTTGGTAAGGATTCATCGGCTCTGGTACGGGTTGTAATAGACGAGGGACGTCAGTTCAGATACGGCGAGAAGAGTGTGACCGGGAATGCCGGAACCGGTTTTGTCATACATTGCAGAAAAATCGCCGATCGACTTAAGACGGGGAGGCCGATCAACTTCTTCGAACTTCGTCAGGCGGTATTCGACATGAAGACACACATGGCAAACCATGGTCATCCATATGCCGGCATTACCTATGCGCTTGACACATCAGCCGGTTCAGGTTTGACTCCGGTCACATTCATGGTCGAGCCGGATTCGCTGGTACGGTTCGGTACGCTGACTGTTCAAGGAACAGGGTATTACCCCGAGCACGTTGCCCGACGAGAGGTCAGTTTCAAATCGGGGGAAATCTATCGCCGTGATGATATCCTTGATTCGCAGAGGCGTCTTTTTGAGTCCGGGTATTTCAGCACGCTACAGTTGAGAATGGATAAAAGCAGTCCTGATCGCCTCAACCCCGACTTCGTTCTCAAAGTACGAGAACGCAAGGCGAGGTACGTCTCGTTCAAAACGGGCGCAGGGCAATCAGAGGTACGAGATCTTATCTGGGATGTTTCTGCCGGATTTGGTCAAAGGAATTTTCTTGGTTCCCGTCGGTATGGTCTTTCTGCCGACTACTCATTCAGTGTTGGTTCCGATTCGCGCATGATTACACACAGGTATCGTTTCCGTTTTACCGAACCCTGGTTTCTGGGGGTCAGAATGCCCATGTCGTTGACATTCGAACTCCGGCCCCGCATGAAAGATCCGGTCAACGATTTTGATAAGCGTTCCTGGTCGACCTCGATTGCCACGAGTAAGTGGTTCGGACGGAAGATCAGGGCGACCATTGGGACAGAATACCAGTATGTCAAAATCTCAGGCGTGCCTGAAGAGCAGATAATGGAACTGAAGATGCTCACCGAGAACACCGCTCGTCGCAAGATATTCGCCATCTTCAGACGGGACAGTCGGGACGATCTTTTTGTCCCTCGCCGGGGATCGGTCTCTGATCTCAGCGCCGATGTCTATGGCGGTTTTCTTGGCGGAGATGAGAATTTCTTCAAGTTGCAGGCGAGCTGGTCGAGTTATCAGGTTGTCTGGCCAGGATGGATTTCCGCAACGCGCTTCAAGGCGAGCTGGTCGGAGGCGTTTGGCGAGTCTGAAGATGTTCCCCTCGATGAGGTAATCTATCTTGGCGGTGCCAACACCATTCGTGGATTTGACGAGAATGAACTGGGGCGGTTCACTGTCGGTGACAAACCGGTCGGACCAAAATTCACCGGGGTTGTCAACCAGGAATTCCGCTGGAAAACCCTGCAGGTTCTCAAGGTTGTCCCCGTGCTCAGCAGTCTGTTCAAATCGATGCCTCTATGGCAGTCACTATTCTTTGATATGGGGAATGGATTCCGAAATCGGAAGGATATACGTTTTGACAATGTCGCTCTGAGTTATGGGACTGGTATTCAGGTTTTCTCTCCAGCCGGTCCGATCCGGATCGATTATGCCCGCCGGATCAGGAACGGCATATTTGATTTTGATGAGCGCTGGCACTTCACGATACTGTATGCATTCTAACGTCACGTGTTGCTGATGCCGGACGGCATGGCAGGTGACTGGCTTAAGAAAGAAAGGACGTATTCACATTAGGCTGGACGATGAAGCAGATATATCTTGATCACAATGCTACCACGCCCGTCGATCCCGAAGTTGTCGAGGCAATGCTTCCATATTTCGTATCACGGTTCGGTAATCCCAGTTCAGTGCATTATTTTGGTCGTGAGGCCAAAGTTGCACTGGAGAATTCCCGTGAACAGGTCGCCTCTTTTATTAAATGCAAGCCGACTGAGCTGTTCTTTACGTCCGGCGGAACGGAGTCTGATAACATCGCCATACTTGGAACAGCTTACAGATTGAGAGATCGCAGGAAGCATATTATTATCGGCGCCTCTGAGCATCATGCTGTTCTAAGGCCGGCTGAGCATCTGGCGTGTGACGAAGGGTTTGCTGTCGATTATCTACCGGTGGATTCGGAGGGTTTCACATCGCCTGAAAAACTGGCCGACCTGATATCTGAACAGACGGCCCTCGTATCCGTCACGCACGCCAATCATGAAACCGGCACGATACAGGATATCAAGTCGCTCACTGCGGTCGCCCATGAGAAGGATGTACTTTTTCACACCGATGCAGTGCAGTCGGTCGGCAAGCTCAGGGTTGATGTGGATGACGTCGGCGTTGATATGCTCTCGCTCAGCGGTCACAAGATATACGGGCCGAAAGGTGTCGGTGCGCTTTTTATCAGGCGGGGAGTGCTGATTTCACCACTTTTTCATGGAGGCCTGCATGAAAAGCGACGTCGTCCGGGAACTGAAAACGTTGCTGCCGTTGTCGGGCTGGCCATGGCGCTCGAGATCGCTCAAAGACGATTGGAATCGGATCAGAGACACCTTGGTGAACTCGCGGATTTCCTTATCGAGGGTGCGATGGGAGCGATACCTGATTGTCACCTGAACGGGCCTCGAAAAAATCGCGTGCCGCAGACAGTGAATATATCATTTCACGGTGTTGAGGGCGAGTCGGTTGTCCTTTCGCTGGACGCGGAAAATGTGGCGGTTTCCTCCGGCTCGGCCTGCACATCGGGTACCGGCGAACCGTCGCACGTTCTGACCGCCATGGGTGTCCCGGCGGTTGCAGCGCAGGGGGCGATTCGTTTTTCTTTGGGCCGGTCGACGACAAAAGAAGACCTTAAGTATGTGCTTGAAATCCTGCCACGGATAATCGAGCGTTTGCGTGCGATGTCGCCGGTGTACAATCAAGGCAAATGATTAAGACAGGCGGAAACGGAGCCGTATCTATAGACTGTCTGTATGAACCTATTTGTGCGATATGAACAGGAATAAGATTCTGGTAGCCATGTCCGGAGGCGTTGATTCCTCTGTTGCTGCTCTGCTTCTGGCGGAGCAGGGGTATGAAGTAGTTGGTGCGCAAATGAAACTGTGGGACTACTCGGATGTTGGAGAGGGTACATACGAAGATAACCGCTGTTGCATAACCGAGTCGATTGCCGACTGCCGGCTTGTCTGCGACGCTATCGGCGCTCAGTTCTACGTGCTTGACATGACGGAACGGTTCCGGAAAACAGTCATCGAGTACTTCGTTTCCGAATACCTTGCCGGACGCACGCCGAATCCCTGTGTTGTCTGCAACTCCGAGATGAAATGGAAAGCCCTCCTTCGGAAAGCTGAAGAGATCGACTGCAACTATGTTGCCACCGGACATTACGCGATTGTTGAAAAGGGTGATAGCGGCCGATGGCGTATCCGCAAAGGTACTGATGCCTCACGCGACCAGTCGTATGTGCTCTGGAGATTGTCACAGGAGGCGTTATCAAAGACACTCTTGCCACTGGGCGGAATGCACAAGACCGAAGTGCGGGAGATGGCGAAGAAACACAACCTCCGTGCGGTTGACAGGCCGGAGTCACGTGAGATCTGTTTTATCACTGACAATGACTACCGGCGTTTCCTTCGTGAATGGGAAGCCGGGATGGGCCGCACTCCCGAAGCGGGTGAGATAGTGCACGCGGACGGTCACATTTTGGGGCGTCATAACGGCACCGCGTTCTATACGATCGGCCAGCGTAAAGGGCTGGGGATCGCACATCCGACACCGCTGTATGTGCAGGCAATTGACACCGAAAACAACCGCGTGATTGTTGGTGACAATGACACGCTGTTTGGATCGGAGCTGGACGCAACGCACATCAACTGGGTCAGCAGAGAGCCATCGAGTGAACCTTTCGAGGCGCGTGTCAAGATCCGTTACAGACATGAACCCACTCCAGCTACAGTAACCCCCTTGACCGAAGACACTGTACACGTTACATTCAAAGACAAGCAACGCGCCATCACACCGGGGCAGTCGGTGGTTTTTTATGAAGGTGATGTTCTGCTCGGCGGTGGGATTATTGCATAGGAACAAATGTCAAGCGATCAAGAGCTAATCTGTCAAGTAAAGATGCAAGCTGGCAAGCTGTGCGGTCGGCCAGTGTATGTTGGTGACAGATGCATTTGCCACTGCGAGAAAGAGCAAATAGACGTTAATCTATTCCGGATAGAGCTAGACAAGCTTCTCGCTGACGAAGAAGCAGAATACTATGACCTGACCCGCTTTGTTATTCCATTAAGAGGCTACGAATTACCGCGGGGATTCGATAGAGACGTGTACTTCGAAGCGGCTACGTTCAATGGTGGAGCCGACTTTTGTGATGTGAAGTTTCACGGTGTGGCGAAGTTTAGTGAGGCGGAGTTTCTCGGCCTTGCGGGCTTTCGCGGTGCAAAGTTTCGCGGTGTGGCAGATTTTTTCAAGGCGAAATTTTCGGGTGAAGCGGAGTTTGACAAAGCTCAGTTCATCGGCGAGGCGAAGTTTGGTGGTGCTGCGTTTTCCTATCAGGCGAGCTTCGTTAAAACGGAGTTTTCTGCCAAGACATCCTTCGTCCGAGCGCGCTTTCGTGGCAGGGCAGAATTCATTAGGGCGACGTTTTCCAGCGAGGCGGACTTTCTCTCGGTAGAGTTCTCGGACCAGGTGGGTTTTCGCATGACGGGATTTTCCGGCAAGGCGCAGTTCGGAGGTGTGAAGTTCTCCGTGGGCGCACGTTTTTCTTCAGTCAGGTTCTACGGTGCAGCAATATTCACTGGATCGGAGTTCTTGGGTGATGTGAATTTTGATGCAGCCGTTTTTAGCGGTCTGTCTACATTTCGAGATGCAAGATTCCGGGGCAACACCACGTTTGTACTTGCGGTATTTCGGAAAGCTGTAGAGTTTCGTAACTGCAGCGTTGCCGATAACGCACACCTATTATTCGATGGTTGGGAGCACCTAGTGAATTTTCCAACAATGTTCCATGACGATGCTGACTTCACGGCGATGCAGTGTGATGAGTCAAGCAGGTTTATCTTCCGGAAAGTCTCCCTGAGCAATTGCAGGTTTCTGGAGACAGATGTTACCAGGATCCAATTCACAGATGTTGTGTGGGCCCTGCGGCAAAGTCTCATCGAACCTTTTGCCCGAAAAGCCATTCGCGATGAGTTCTGGCCCGATCCCAATTGGTTGCAGTGGGACAAATCTAAGGACGAGAAGTCCGACCTTGAGCCCCCAAGGTTTCAACACAATCTGATTGCTGCAGTGTATCGCCAACTGCAGGCAAACTACATACGTAATTTCCAGTACGCGGAAGCCGGGGACTTCTACATTGGTGAGCAAGAGGCAATGAGGAGAGCGACGACTAGATGGCATCCATACTATTGGACCAATTGGCTCTACAGAATCGTTTCTTATTACGGAGAGAGCTTCTTGCGGCCATTTGCTTGGTTGCTTCTCACCGTCCTCGTATTCCCGGCAATTCTGCTTCTGGGTGGTGTTAACCTTGACACCAATCTAACGAGTCCCGTGCCCGCAAACGCCACAAACTACGATTGGAGTTGGTTACCCAGTGATTTCCTTTTGCTCAGACACGATTATTGGGATGTGTTCTGGCTGAATCTCTCCTTTGTCAGTTTTGACCGATCAATTATAGGTAGATGCCTGTTTGAACCTTACCAACGCGGATTGGTAGTTATAGAGACTGTTCTCATAGTCACATTGGTCACGTTCTTCCTGCTCGCGCTCCGAAGGGCATTTAAGCGCAAGAGCTTTTGAATCATTCCGCTCCGTCCACCACCACCCTCAATCCATTTGACAACCCCGGCTGATTACCCTTATTTCAAGGGCAGCAGACAGCGATCGTTGAAGCAAAGATCAAGGAGGAAATATGCCACAGGCGAAATTCTTAGGACACTCGTGCGTTGCCCTTACTGACGGTAAGCACAATCTAATCATCGACCCGTATATCACCGGCAACCCGCAGGCGCCCATTAAGGCCAACGAGATCAAGGCAGACTTCGTTCTGGTCTCGCACGGTCACGGCGACCATATCGGTGACGCTATTACAATCGCCAAACGGAACAAT
>Ga0114920_10001276_pt1 | contig 11551 bp, 10 predicted proteins | sample ChitaG_FD_88683 | JGI IMG/M metagenome (GOLD analysis project Ga0114920, IMG submission 88683) | Deep subsurface microbial communities from South Pacific Ocean to uncover new lineages of life (NeLLi) - Chile_00310 metaG | ecosystem: Environmental > Aquatic > Marine > Oceanic > Sediment ... | reverse complement strand
GCTTAAACACTAATTTAAAAAACAAATTATAGCTTATGACCAAAGGATGTTTATCACCCAAATTTAACCCAATACTTTTGAGGATGTTACTCCTAAAAGAATACTTTTTTAGTAATTCCGCTTTGCTTCGTCTGTATTTAGATTGTATCGTACAGAATAAAACGTCCAGATCTACTTTCCTTGATAGTGCTTCAAATATAGGTAATCGTTCGGGGGAAATTACATTATGAAGAAGAAATACCTTTGTAGCATGCTTACCCATCATTATTCTCCCTTAACGACCTGAGCAAATATTGATGATCATAAAAGATTTTATAATCACAGCGCTGTGGAGCCAGAATGTGAAATTCATCAATGTAATGTTTCTGTATTAATATTCATATCTACATAGAATATCTTTCTATTCTATTTTTGATGCCCTTAATGCTATTCCCACTATTATCCAGTTAATCATATAGGTAGTCATGCTAAATGGATAGCCGTAAAAATTCAATAAAATCACGGTTGAAATCAATATCCCCAGCGCAATTGCATTTACGCAACTTAAATTTATGAATTCAGTTGATTCTTCTTTCTGCCTTGCTTTTCTATAATTTCTGTAGACAATTGACATGGAGGAAAAAATAAAGGTTAGAAATGCAACAAATCCTAAAATCCCTAATTGAGTCATTAAATATGTATAACCACTTTCTACCCGCCTACTTCCTGCCACTCCCATCCCTATCCAGTATTTACCAGACATAATTATAGACGTGTAAAAAGAAATAAACCCGTTATAGTGTGCGCTACTTCTCGTTAATTCACTTACAGTGAGTGATATAAAGGAAGCAAGAAAATTGTACATTAGTGGAAAAAGTAATATAAATATAAATATTGAGAATAATTTTTGTTTTTTGTTTAAGATAAGCAACCAAAATATGAAAAGAATCATTAGGGAAAGTATATAACCAGACCGCGTAAATGTCAGGAAAAGAGCACCGGAAGTTATCAATAGACCTAACAAATAACGAATTTTCTTGGCTTTTAAAAACAAATAAAGAAAAATAACTATACTTACAGACATACCAACGGCATATCCAAATGGGTCTCCAAAAGTAGATGCTAATCTTCTTGGCAAAAATTCCCTATATCCCCGTCTTCCCATTGTTTCTCCAGTAATTCCCAATTGAGGATAAGGTGCGCCATAGCCTTTTATTTGATTTAAATATAAAGACATATTCGCATAGTTAAACCACCACTTATTCGGAAGAAATAATGTCTCAAAAATTCCAAACAGAGCCAAACCAAAAGATAAAAAGATCAAGAAACGAAAAAATCTTCTTCTTTTTTGTCTCGTGCTAATTAGATAATAAGATAAATATACCAAGACAATTGGTAGCAACAAACACCTTAGTTCCTTAAGTGTCGTAAACGAGAATTTATAGGAAGAAAAAGCAAAATAATATATTATCACTAAAATTGAAAAAGCAACCAAAGAAAGTAGTTTTTTATGGCTGAAGATCTTAAATTCGGTTCCTGTTATAATATAAAAAAACAATGAGAATAAAATAACTTCCCCCAAGAAAAGATGAAAATAAAAAAATATCTTGGGTAAATTAAAGTTCGTATATAATAAAGCTCCCGCAAAATCTTGTATGCAAAAATATACAATCAAAAAAAGAAACAAATTTAACAGAGAATTTTTCCCATACCGGTACTTCTCAGCATTCATTTTTAGTCTTTGCCGCTTTAAGAAGGGAGAACGAACAAAGTTATGTTATTCAAAATCTTTCTAGCAGTTTTTTTCCAAGAGAGCTCTCTCTCGGCAAGTTCTCTTGCTCTTTGGCCGATTTCTTTGCGTATCTCAGGATTTTTCAATAAAAAAATAATAGCATTTGCCAATTTTTCTTCATCTTCGGGATTGACCAAGACTCCTATATTATTCTCTTCCACCATTTCCAACCCTTTCACCTTAGAAGCTACTATTGGTATCCCACAAGCCGCGTAATCTCTTATTTTAAGCGGAGATAAACCGATTTTCTCATTTCTTTCTCGGGTAAAAGGAGCAACTGCTATATCAAAACTGTTTATGTAAACAGGAGCCAGTTTATAAGGAACACTTCCTGTAAAAATACACTCTTTCTCAATGCCTAACTTCTTTGATAGAAATCTTAGATTCTTATACTCGGGCCCATCGCCAACAACTAAAAAACGAACCTGTGGCATTTCTTTCAAAATCATTGGAGCCGCTCTTAAAACAAAATCTACCCCTTGCCATTTTGCAAGGTATCCAATAAAACCAATATAATAAAAATCTGACTTTAATCCCGCAGCCTTAAGTGCCTTATCGCGTTTTACTGGTCTGAAATGATCGATATCTGTACTATTGCCCACCACAAATATTTTTGATTCATTCACACCATTTTGCACTAACAAGTGTTTGATGCCCTCTGTAACTACCCTAACTTTATCGGAAAGTTTAGCATCTAACAATTGTAATCTTTTAACAATAAACGCTCTTAACCTTGAAAAATTTAACATTCTGATTGTATCATACGAATATCCATCATGTTCACTAATGATTATAAGAGGGGGCCTTGCAAATTTGATCAAAATACAAAAAAGAGGAGCAGCCACATGAAACCTGGAATAAAAAATATCTAGTTTTTCTTTCAGTATAAGTGTCAAAATAGTCCTTAATTGCATCATTCCCTTTATAGTTTGACTAAACGGACCTCCATAGACAGACGGTGTCCAGAAAACTCTATCAAAAGAATTCGTCAATTCGCCTTTGTTAATTATCTTCGAAGGTTTTGGTAATATTGCTTCAACCTCATGACCAAAATTCTTAAATTCCTTAGCAATAGCCATAAAATGTATTTTGCATGCATTTTCTTCTGCTAAATCAAGCACTGCATTCATTAGGATTTTCATTGGTTAACGATATTTGTAAATCTCTTTTTTTGAGTATTTCCTCTATTCGCTTCTTATGACTGCTAGAACCAACATCCAGATTATGATGTGCTACGTGAATTTCCAATTCATCGGAGAAAAACCTAACACAACCTAACTGTAAGTTAACACTGAAGATATGTGTGTAATTTCATTTAAACTTCTTTCCCTCTGTGATAATTGTCTAGTTCCCTGTAAAGATTTATAAGCTTCCTGCTTTCCTTTTGCCAATTATATCGCCCCTGAACAGCTTTTTTCCCATTTTTCCCAAGTTCTCTCCTAAGATTTTCATTCTTATATAAATCAATAATTTTATCCGCTAACTCCTTCTCGTTCCCTGCTTCAAATACCAAACCACTATTCGTTTCCTCAATCACTCTCTTTAACCGCTTGCAACTACTTACTACTACGGGTTTTCCCTCTAACATATACTGGAATAATTTATGGGGTAGTGCTGCATCTGTATGGGGATTTTTATTATAGGGCACCAAACACACATCACTTGCTCTTATATAACTTGGAATTTTTTCAAAGGGTTGCCAGCCAACAAAATCTATTAAATCATAAACGCCATGCCTTATGGCTATTTGTTTTAACACTTCCATATAATTTTTGTTCTTATCCCCAACTAATACCATTCGAATCTCTTCTATACTTCCTTTAAGATACCTCATAGCTTCAGTTGCACAATCTATCCCTCTATGAGGTCCAAATCCACCAATATAAGAAATCATAAAATTATTTCTGTATTTTTGGATGATATTCTCATCCGTATCTATATTAGTAAAGTTATCTATATCTACCACATTAGAAACCACGGTAATCTTTTTTCCGGAAATTCCATATTTTAATAATCGCTCTTTAGCCTCCCCCACTACTACAATAATTTTGTCTACCTCTCCAACACATTTCCTCTCATAATTTTCCCACCTCTTAAAGCCTTTTAAAGGACTCAGAAAGAAATCCTTTATTTTTGTTTTTTTATTATTAACCTTCCACACCCTTAATGCCTCTGGATAATTCTCGTGTAAATCAGCAACTATAGGCAAATTTTTTTTCTTAGCTACTTCAATACCTGTTCTTACTAAAGGCAGGTCATGAATATGCAGTATTTCGATACCAGAATCGCTAATCATCTTTTCTATTTCTCTTTCCCAAAGAGAGCTTTTAAAAGCAAAATAGAATCTTAAAGACTGTAATTTCTTGTAGGAATATTTGGTAGTTATTTTAACTCTGCGAACCCTTGCTCCTTTCACAACTTCTTCTCTTTTTTGTCCTTTGTGCTGTTCAGCCAAAATAAAAACATTATATCCAGCTTCAAGCAAAGCTTTTGCTTCTTTTTCCACTCTTATATCTGGTGGAAAATCACTCTGCAAAACCATTCCTATATTTTTCATTGGTCCTCTTGAAATGCTCCAATTGAGTTAGTAAACAGAAAAAAAAGAAAGAGACAAGCAAAACTTTTTTCTTCATAGCCAACTTAACCAGTAATCAAATTCTCCCATTGCTTATAATCTTACCTTGCTGAATTTTCTATAGCTTGCAAGGCCCGCTTTAAGGCTTTGTCATAATTTTTCTCATAAAATTTGTTATGCAAATTCATTATCTCCTCTCTCGTCTTCACATCCCACTTTAATATTGTAGCAACAAATTCTTCCTCTGTATTAATAAATCTTGTTACATCCTGATTCGATAACATACTGAGATAATGTTTTTTAGCAAGATTATCAATATTTATGAGGATGTTAGGAGCCCCTAAAACTGGAGCTTCCAGTGCACAGGTTGAATACACAGTAGAATGAAAATCTCCCCTTTTAACTATCTGATAAAAATTTAAATCTTTTAATATAATAATATTCTCTGGAAACCTCGCCCCTGAGTAATCTTTATCTACATCACGAGGTACAAAAATATACAAAATATCTTTACTTAAAGAGGATGACTTTTTAAGAAAATCTATCAACTTATCCTCTACTCCCGACGATGAAACAGCTACTATTTTTTTATATTTTTTTCTAAAATTACTGAATATTTCAATAGTTTCTTTTGAAGCTTTATACTCGTTGTTGATATAATCAATATACATACTACCAATAGGCAGAATATTATCTTTTTTAATAAAATAATTATTTTTATTAAAAAAAAGTTTAACATATTCGCCAAAGCTAAGTAAATAATCGGGGAAAAATGACTTATCTAAATCGACAAAAACGTTGTAAGCTGGATGAGCTCTATTTATAATGCCATGTTGTATTTCTACTGTTTTTATATTATGTTTATGAGCTGCATGGAGAAGCGCCCGATGAAAACTACAATAATAGCAGCTAAGGAATATTATTTTAGGTTTATAAATTCTTAGGATGAAATTTAACGCCTTTATCTGCTTCAGAAAGAATTTAATTTCCTTTTTATAATTTATACATATTCCAAATTTTTCTTCTATATTTTTTATTATTTCTTCTTTTTCTATATCCGTATTTATTGTAAAAAATAGCTTTGAGAAAAATAGGATTAGCTCTCCAGAAATTATTCTTTTGGTAACTACTTGATTCAATCTATAATGAGGTTTCTTCTGCAGGGTTTCAATAAATAAAATTTTGGGATGATAATATTTGTAAATACCATCACAATATTTATCACAGTATTTATCATTCATATTTACTCTAGATATTGGCCCACTCGAAAATACAAAATAATCATATTTTCTAAATAGATTAAAAAATCCGTAAAAGATATTCTTTTTCCTCTTAATTTTTCTCCCTAAAGATGGCCTTGTTTTCTGAGTAGTATTACGAGCGGACTTGCCATAAGCAGAAAAATATAACATCCTCAAAAAAGGCCATACCTCCATACCATTCACTCTTATAGACTTAACGTTGTATTTTGTCTCCACTTCCTTAATAAAATTAATCAGATCCATAACTAATATTTCCTTATAAGAGCTTCAAAGAATTAACTTCATTCTTTAGGCCTTATTATCAATAGGATTTCCCCTGGGGTCTGAAACAATACAGATCATATCCTGCCCAACCATTTATCTCTATCCAATTATCAAGTTGTTGAATGGAATCTTTCACAAGTTCATTTAATAATTTCATTTTGTAAAGTTGAGACAATTCTTTCTGCTGCTCTGCCATCCCAGAGTTGAGGACATTCCCCCTTTTTCTCTCTATCTTCCAGAATTTTTATTGCCTCTTTTATGATTCTATCCTTCTTGTTCCAGACAAGTGTATTAGTCCCTTGGGTTAAGGTGATGGGACGCTCTGTTGTATTCCTTAAGGTTAAGCAGGGAATGTTTAAGACAGTTGTTTCTTCCTGTATTCCGCCAGAGTCAGTCATTACAAATTTTGCATGCATTTCTAAATTTAAAAAGTCAAGGTAACTAAGTGGGTTGAGAAGATAAATACGTTGGTCAATTTTTTCTCCTTGATTTATGGTGCCCTGTTTAAAAAAGCTAAGTAAGTTAGATTCTTTTAGATTCTTCATAGTTCGAGGATGAGCAGGGAAGATTATGGGAATATGTTTGGATATCTCAACCAAAGCACTGACAATCTCTGCAAGAGAATCCTTAAAGTCAACATTACTAGGACGATGAAGAGTCAATAAGGCATAATCAGTAATTAGTGATGAGAGGTTAGTTATCGATGTATTATTCGTTAAACCAAGTTTAGCCAAGATATCAGATTTTTTGGCCTTTTCCTTATTGAAGAGAAGGCTATCAACCATCACATCACCGACAAGATAAATCTTCTCTTTAGGTATCCCTTCTTTAATTAGATTCTCATCAGCATCGGTAGAGGGAGTAAATAGATAATCTGAGATAGCATCAGTTAGGAGACGATTTATCTCCTCGGGCATTTCTCTATCGAAGGAGCGAAGACCTGCTTCTACATGAACTACAGAAATATGAAGTTTCACTGCAGCTAAGGCAGCCGCTAAAGTGGAGTTAACATCGCCCACCACGATAACTAAATCTGGTTTTTCTTTAAGAAGAACCTTTTCAAACCCTATCATTGCTTTGCCTGTCTGCTGAGCATGAGTCCCTGAGCCTACCCCTAGATAGATATCGGGCTCTGGTAGCTCTAAATCCTTAAAGAATACCTTTGACATTTCGTAATCGTAGTGCTGACCAGTGTGAACGAGGAGGTGAAAGATAAAAGGTGAAGTGTGAGAGGTAGGCTGTGAAATGTTAATGGATTTATTATAGCTATTAATCGCTCTGATAATGGGAGCGATTTTCATAAAATTGGGTCTGGCACCAACAACACTTATGATTTTCATGGAGTGTACCTATTTCTAAAATAATTAGTTATGTTTATCTTTTAATCTCTTTTCCGTACTTTGCCATCAAAAACTTGACCAAATCAACCTTTGGCTTAATTTCTCTGATAACATTGTCAGGATTAGCCTTCTTATTCCAATCTACATCTTCTAAAGATCCCACTATTTGAGCCCCCCAGTATCTTAGGTCATACAAGAAGAAGTATCTGAGATTAAAAATATAGCTGGAACCTTGGCCAAAAATTTGGGCAACTTTCAAATTCCTGACCTCAAACTACCACTGTTGGCTAGTACAAACAAAAATAATCGCTGGTTTAGAATTTCAAATCAATATCCAGTGGGTACTCCCCAGAATTCACAGTAACTGCACAGAGGAACTTTATGTCTCTTACCTTCCATATGATATTTTAACCATTCTTTTCTCTTAGGGCTATTCCAAATATCTATCAATGGAGTCGTCGTGCAATCTCCTATTATACCGAGTTCGCCAGGATCTAATCTTACACATATAGATACTTTACCATCTCTTCTAATAACCATGTGACTGAGCAAATCAAGACAAATACCTATTTCAGGGACGGTTGGATTTCCTTTATATTTGAAACTACCCATTGGAGAATACAATATTCTCGTTGCAATTTTACATCCTAATTTCTTATATCTATCCAAATCCATATTCCCTAGACATCTTATAATGACATTTGGTTTTCTATCTCCCTTGATTTTTAAGAATTCCTTGATCAGTTTATATTGTTCCTCCCATTCTTCATCATTTTCAAAGGTAGATATTGTTAATATATCCAGATTATCTATAATCTCATCAGCCTTCTCTATTATCAGCTTACCGTTGGTGTCTAAGCACTTGATTTCCTTATTGAATAGTCTAACTGCGTCCCCAAATCTTGGATAAAATAGAGATTCACCATTATTGTGAAGTTGAACTACTATTCCTTCTGGTAACTGTTTAGCTATTGATTTTACTAATTCGAAATCCATATCTCCATACTTCATTGCTACCTCTGGATATTCTCTGTCTATTTTTCTTCTTCCACACATCCAGCAAGCTTTATTACATCTGTTAGTTAATTCTACATTTACTGTAGTTAATCCATTAAAGTATTTATTCATTTTGGTCTTAACCTACTTTTTGAAATAATAAGGTGATGGAGCTTTAACTTTTCTATTATTTACAGATTTACTATATTCTTTAATTTGAGCAACTATATCAACCCCAACATTTTCACTCCATTTATCAAGCAGCATTTTCGTAATTTTGCCCATCTTGCCGTTGCCTATCTCGGTACTATTAAGTTTTGTGACTGGTAATATGCAAAATGGAGTGCCCGTCATGAATGCTTCGTCTGCATTTATCACATCATATGGTTCTATATTCTTCTCCATACATTCTAATTTCAATTGCTCTGACAGTTCAAAGATATAGGCCCTACTGATTCCTCTCAAAATGTTTCGCGGTTCTGGAGTTATGAGTACATCATTTTTTACCATAAAAAAATTGTCCCCTGTTCCTTCAGCAACAAAACCATCGGGATCAATTAATAACGCCCAATTATCTTCGCCTTCATAATTGGAGACTTCTATATTTGCCATCAAATAATGTAATCTGCTTCTATTTTTTACTTTTGGTTCTAATAGAGATGCAGGTATCGCTCTTTGAGCTGGAATTACAGCATTTATACCTTTATCATATAAATGTCCCATAGAAGAGACTGTCCATTGTAAAGGAAAATCTGCAATTATCACATTTGGTCCTTTATGCTCTCCTACAACATCCTGGTATATTGATAATAACCCTCTTGTAACATCTATCATAACCCTGTGCTCGTCATCTTTGGCAAAAAGCGCTTCATTCACTTCTATTGTTTTATATACATGTCTTTCCATTTCATCTATTGACATCTCAAGGGGAATCTGAACATATTTTATCGATGCATATAACCTCTCGAGATGCTCACGTAATTTAAATTGGACTTTATTGAAAGACCGAGTCATTTCAAAAACCATATCCCCGAACATAAGAGCCGAGTCATAAATCGAAATTTTAGCATCTGTCTCTGGGACGAATTTGCCATTAAAATAAACAAGCCTCTGGTCTGATTTCATTTTTTCACTCCAAACATATATATCCAATTGTCATTGCTTTGGTTTTGTTTGTTATCTTCAAGATAATTAACTACTATTTCATCAATCTTAGATTTGAAATAACTCAATAAAGTCTCTGGATTTGGAAGAACCTCTTTACCAACAAAATTGCTATTCGGTGGTGGAAAATTTTGCTGAACCAATATATACCCCTTTTTATCTATTAGGTCTACAATGTTCTGACATACTTTTTTAATCTTTGGAAACACGTACCAAAATAAACCTCTAACGATAACTAAATCATAACTTCTTCTCCCCCGCCCAGTTTTGTTCATAAGGTCTTCACTAATATCGAGCACTTCAAACCTTATACGGGGGAAAAGTTTTTGGGCCTTACGGACGGCTGCAGGAGAAATGTCAATGCCAAACGTACTTCTCTTTTCCTTACAGAATTTGCTTATTTCGTTCGTAAAATAACCCAATCCGCATCCAACGTCTAAGATACTTTGGTATGGAGCTCTTGTTTCCAATATGTTTAAGGCAATCTTGCAGTCTAACCTATCCGGGTCTTTGTCCTGATGCCATGAAATTTGGTTCGATTTTTGATACATTTGTTCAAATTCTCCAATAAGCTTCCCATCCTTAAACACATAATCATGATAATCATCTGAATTAACAATAGGCATATCAGCGTCTCTATTAAAAGGTTTCATGTATTTTCATTATCACTTGCTGGGGTAAGAATAATCAAAGTGTGGCCTTAGCTTAGCACGCACTGTTTCTTCAGCCTCTGTTACTCTTTTAACTCCGTCCCCCATTGCCTTCTCTATGACTCTGATGTCTCTTGCTAATCTTATAAGTCCTCCGGGTTCTAAAGAAGCTGCCTGATCAGAACCGTACATAGCCCTATCCAGGGTAATATGCCTCTCGATAGAGGTTGCACCTATGGCTACTGCTGCAAGCGAGATTTGTAAACCCAGCTCATGTCCTGAGTAACCTACCTTGCAATTATATCGTCCTCTGAGGGTGTGGATACTCCGAAGATTTGCGTCCTCATCCCGCATAGGATAAGTACTATTACAATGCATGAGTTCAAAAGAGCAATCATACTTCATAAATAACTCAACAGCTTTGTCAGTCTCATCTAAGGTACTCATGCCGGTTGAGATAAATGTATATTTCTTCTCCTCAGCAATGGTCTTCAATAGTGGTATATTGGTTAACATGGGCGAAGCAGCTTTGTTATATTTTAGGTTATATTTTCTCAAAAAAAGCTGGCTATCCACATCCCATGAAGAAGCAAACCACTCTATGCCTTTGTCCTTGCAATAATAGTCTATTTCATTATATTCCTCTTCACCAAATTCAAGCCCTTCCTTTTGTGCTCTTTGTGTCTTGCCCCAAGGACTTTCTCTGGGTGAATTAAGAAATTCTTTTGTAAAAAGTTTGTCAATGGTCCTTTTTTGAAACTTAACCGCATCGCAACCAGCAAAGGTAGCTACATCTATTAACTTCTTGGCTATCTCTAAATCCCCATTGTGATTAATTCCAACTTCTGCAGTTATAAATACCGACATTAGGCCCTCCTTTTACTTTTTATTAAACACTTCGCTTTCCACTATTTCACATATAATATGCCCAATTGTAATATGTGCCTCCTGTATCCTGGCAGTTATATCCGATGGGACTCTCAAACACTTACATATCTTTGCAACATTACCTCCTTTCTTCCCTGTAAAACAATAGACTTTAAGCCCCTTATTTAATGCCTTTTGCACCACTCTAATTATGCTTTTTGAATTCCCGCTTGTAGAAATACCAATAAAAACGTCTCCCTTTCGCGCAAGTGCATCTAATTCCCGAGAAAATATATTTTCGAACTGATAGTCGTTCCCAACGGAAGTCACAATTGAGCTATTCCCACCCAATGCTAACGCTGATAAAGGTTTTCTATCAAAAGCAAATCTGGACACAAATTCCGCAGCGAGATGAATAGAGTCAGCAAAACTGCCACCATTCCCAGCAAAAATAATTTTACCCCCTTTCAAAAGAGACTCTTTTATGCTATCAGCAATCTCTTCAATTAAAGAGAGTAGATGACTGTCTTTCAAAATTAACTTTTTGACATTTATACTTTCTTCTAATCTTTCTCTGATAGTTTTTTCCATCGGTATATTTCCCCTATTATATAATAAAAACCACTACCTCTTTGATCACACCATCTCCACCACGTGCCTTT
>Ga0114920_10001275_pt1 | contig 11567 bp, 6 predicted proteins | sample ChitaG_FD_88683 | JGI IMG/M metagenome (GOLD analysis project Ga0114920, IMG submission 88683) | Deep subsurface microbial communities from South Pacific Ocean to uncover new lineages of life (NeLLi) - Chile_00310 metaG | ecosystem: Environmental > Aquatic > Marine > Oceanic > Sediment ... | reverse complement strand
GGTGATCGACTGGGACCTTCACCATGGAAACGGAACCCAGCATTCCTTCTACAGCCGGAGTGATGTCCTGTATTTCTCGACTCATCAATTCCCTCATTATCCGGGAACAGGATACTGGGACGAGATCGGCCAGGATAAGGGGAAGGGATTCACCGTCAATGTCCCTCTTTCCGGGGGAAAGACAGACGAAGACTATCTCTTCATATTCAGAAAAATCCTCGCCCCGATCGCCTCTGATTTCAAACCGGAATTCATCCTTGTCTCCGCTGGATTTGATATTTATAAGGCGGATCCCCTGGGAGGGATGCAGATCAGCGAGGATGGATTCGGAGCTTTCACTTCAGAACTCATGTCCGTGGCTCATAAATTCTCGAAGGACAGGATTTTGTTCACTCTCGAGGGAGGCTATGACCTGCAAGGGCTCAGTGAAGGAGTCAAACAGGTCCTGCTGTATCTTGGAGGAGAGGGAAAAAAACCGCAGATCGGAGAAGACATCTCCCCTATCACTGAAAAAGAGCTGGCTCCGGTCTTTGATACCCAAAAGCAGTTCTGGAAATTATAGGAAAATTGAGACCTGACCCCAAACGTCCCCATCTTCTGACATCCGTCATCTTATAAGGACATAAATTCTCCTCATATCTTACAGGTTCAAGGGGAGAAGAATTGGCATATTATTTGCATAATGATTTGATGTGATTTGTAAGAAATGGATTAAGGGAGAAGAAAAATGAAAAAAACAGCCCTTTTGATTTCAGCGTTATTGATTTTTCTATCTCCATTGTCTGCAGAAGAGACGGAATACACGAACAATTCGTTCGCAAGGCTCAGTTATCTAACAGGAACCACGTACATTCAAAGGGCGGCTGACCTCGGTTTTGAGGAAGCGGAAGTGAACACGCCGATCACCGAAGGAGACAGGCTGGGCACAACGGATGGAAGGGCGGAAATCTATCTGGGAAAAGGGAATTACATCAGGTTAGATAAAAATTCAAAAATTGATTTCATGAATTTGCCGAAAAAAGATTATGGCCTCGTCCGAGTCCGCATCTGGGCAGGAAATGCTTACTTCCATGTGAAGTCATTAAAAGAAGAGAAAGATATCGAGATCCACACGTCCGATGTCTCGATTTATGTCCTGGATGCCGGCCTCTACAGGATCGATGTCAGAGAGAACCGGAAAACCGAGATATTCGTCTTTTCAGGCATGGTCGAAGCGGCTGGAGAAACAGGCTCGGTTTTAATCAAAAACGAACAGAGACTCGAGGTCTCCAACGCCCGTTTCACCTCCCGTCCGACTCGATTCATGGCTGTGGCTGAGGACAGCTTCGACAGATGGAGCACTCAGAGGGATTCCGAGATCCGAAAATACCTGGCCAAGAGATACCTCCCCGAAGAATTGGAAGATTTTGAGTATGAACTGGCTGGCTACGGCGATTGGGTCTACATCTCTCCTTACGGCTATGTCTGGGTTCCCGGGAGAGTCTCCACATTCTGGCGTCCGTATTTTGATGGCCGGTGGACCTGGATTCCTCTCTGCGGCTGGACCTGGGTTCCTTATGAACCCTGGGGCTGGTGCACTTTCCATTATGGAAGATGGCACTGGCGGTATGGCCTCGGCTGGTATTGGATCCCCACGACCGTTTGGGGGCCTGCCTGGATTCACTGGTACTGGGGTTACGGCTACTGCGGCTGGGCACCTCTGAGTTACTACGGTTATCCGGGTGTCATAATCAACAATTACTATTACCCACGTTACCGAGGATCACACTATCCTAACGGCTCCCGCGCTCTCACCGTGATCCATAAAAATCAGCTCAAAGCCCCGAGGATCTCAAAGGTTGCCCTGAGGGAAGATTCCGTCAGAAAACTCGGCAAAATCAGTCTCTCCAGTAAACGTCCGCCTCTCAGGCCGAAAGCGAGTAAGATCACTCCTGAAAGACTGGAAAGCAATAAGATCCTGCTCAGGAAAATCGAGGGATCATCTGAACGTGGAGAGGCCAAACGACTGTCAAAATCGACGGGCCGGAATCCTGAATCTGTGGATGTTAAAAGAACAGAAAAAAGCGTCACAGGGAAAGGATCGATAGCCAGTTCTTCTTCTAAAAGAACCGTTGAGAAAGGCAAATACGGGTATCCTTCTTCAGCCAAAATCAGTGCCAAGAATTACCCGAGGAAAATAGAAACACGGAAATCGAACTCTATTGTCAACCGCATTGCCAAAGACAGCTCAAGTAGCAAGACAAGGAAAGTCAGCTCCTCGTCCAGCCGGAGTTCCAGCCGTTCAGGGTCAAAAAGGATCAGCTCGACCTCGCGGTCCAGGTCTTCTTCCAGTTCCTCGCGGAGATCGTCTTCCTCCTCCCGTTCATCCTCAAGCTCCCGCAGCGTCAGGAAGAAAAAATAAACCGCTGTCTCATCCCTCTAACTCAGACCTTAAATCTCTGTCGGAGTGCAGACTCGCCCACCCTGAGGAAATTATCCGGAATCAAAGGATTGAATAAGGCAGGACGTCTTCCGTTTCTTGGGCTGTTTATCTCTGTGGCTTATTTCTTTTCGTAGTAATCCAGAACCCGCAAATGGTCCTCGAGCGAACACCACCTGTCAGGTTCAGAGCCAGGGAAAAACACTTCTTTGAAAGGAAAAAGGCAATCGGGTGTGGCCAGCAGGCCGGTCTTGATGTCAATTTCCACAAATATGAGATTCGGGGGAATCTCGAATTCTTCGATGACAAGGAGCTCTCCCTCCGCATCCCCCTCTCTGGTTTCTCCGATATTTCTTCCTAACGCTTCTGAGATGACATCTTTGACTGCTTTTCTTTCTTCCTCTGCCTTTCTTTTTTTATCTCTGATGACTTTTTCAAAAAAACCAACCCATGGAGGCTGGGCGGCTACGGCTCCAGACTGCCGGTCTCCTATGGTCACCTGTGTTTTATGACCGACCCATACACCGGCGCACAGGGACGGAGAAAACCCTATGAACCAGGCATCGGAGTAATTGTCGGTCGTGCCGGTCTTTCCGGCCAAAGGCCAGTTGAGTCTTCTGGCACGCCAACCTGTTCCCCCCTGATTTTCCACGACTCCCTGGAGCAAATAGGTCATCATGTAGGCAACCTGTGGAGAGATCACTTCCTCCGACTCTATCCGGGCTTCTTCCAGGATGTTCCCATCCTTATCTTCAATCCGGGTGATGAAATAAGGTCTTACCCGAATGCCCTTGTTGGGAAAAGTAGAATACGCAGAAACCATCTCGATCAGACGCATCTCGGGAGCCCCCAAAGCCAAAGAGAGATAGGGATAAACAGAGGGGGATGTGATCCCGAATTTCCGGATGTATTCCACTCCCTTCTGAGGAGAGATGGATTCCAGGAGTTTGACCGTTGCGACGTTCCGTGACTGCTCCAGGCCTCTGCGGACCGTCACTGCGCCCTTGTATTTATTATCATAATTGGGGGGGGAATACGGCTGTTCTGACCATTTATCATAGAAATCCGTAGGCTCATCGATGATCACACTCGCAGGTGTGAACAAGCGTGTATCCAGGGCTGCGGTATACAGAAGGGGCTTGATCGCTGAACCCGCCTGCCGCATGGCCTGCGTGGCGTTGTTCCATTCGCTCCTCCGGAAAGAATAGCCGCCGACCATGGCTTTGATCTGGCCGGTTTGGGGCTCGATGGCCAGAAAGGCGCCCTCGAGCAACGGTTCCTGTTCAAGAGTGACCTCGAGTCTTATGTTTTCCTCGTCAAGAGAGTCTTCGAATCCTGTGCTTTCCTCTTCAGGAGAGCCCTCGAGTCCTATATTTTCCTCATCGATCGAACGGATCTTGACATGAATCACATCACCTTCTTTGACAAGCTCACCCAAGCTTTCTGCCTTTGTCCACGCTTTCGTAGCTTCATTCATCTTCAAAATCCCTGTATAATCTTTCACTTTTACGGACGCCTCTTCGTCTTCGACAGATAAAACCACAGCCTCGACAATCTCTTTTTCTTCAAACGATGCTTTCGACCAACTGTAGGGCGGCCAGTTCTGGAGCGAGCTGGCATCAAATTCTTCGAGTGACTCCAACCCTTCGTCCAGCAGATTCCGTTTGTCGTCCCTCCAGCCCTGTCTTTTATCCAGCACCCTGAGCCAGCTCAGAAGTTCTTCTTCCGCATACCTCTGGTAAGCGGGATTCAATGTAGTGTAAACCTTCAAACCCTTCCGGTAAATGGCCGCATCTCCATAATTACTTTTCAAATACCTGCGGACTTCTTCTCTGAAATAAGCCGCGAATTCAATCGTTTCTCTGCGCGGGGGAAGCACTTCGAGCGGCCTTGCCTTGGCCTCTTCAGCCTCGGTTCGAGTCAAGTAACCTTCTGTGACCATGCGGTTGAACACATGGTTGCGGCGATTAAGGGCATTATCAGGATGCTTGTAAGGGTCATAAACGCTTGGCCCTCTGAGGATTCCGGCGATAAACGCAGCCTCCTCCAGGTTCAATTCCGATACGGATTTTCCAAAGTACAGTTGGGAAGCGGATTCCACCCCATAGGCCCCTCCGCCGAGCCAGAATTGATTGCAGTACATATTCAGGATCTGCCGCTTTGTGTATCTCTTCTCAATCTGGAAAGACAGTAAGATCTCTTTCAGTTTCCGTCGGATGGTCTGCCTGCGATGGAGGAAAAGATCAGTGGCCAGCTGCATGGTGATGGTGCTTGCCCCCTGAAGCTTTCTCCCTTCCCTTTTCAGTTTTATCTTGATATCCTCTCGTAAAGAGCGAAAAACTCCACGCCAATCAAGCCCTCCGTGCGAATAAAATCTGGGGTCTTCTGTCGCGAGGATCGCGTCAATGAGGACATCCGAGATTTCCTCCAGCGGAACTTCGATCCTTTTCTCTATGGCATACTCTCCGATGACTTCTCCATTACTCGCATAGATGTAGGTGATTATGTTCGGCTCATATTCTTCCAGCTCAGAAATAGAAGGAAGATTCTGGCTGACGGCAAAAAATGTCCCGAAGGAAATTCCAAGACCGCAGGCTGTGGAAAAGAGAATGAAGAGAAAAACCGCCTTCATGATTCGTCGCCCGAGCGGTTTTTTGGCTTTTTCAACCTGAGGAATCTCTATAATCGGCTGCCGGGCAGGCCTTTTTTTCCTGCGTATTCGAATCGTGAGTCCCATGAGATAAAATATAGCAGATTTAAGTTCTGTTGGCTATAGCCTGACCCCAATGAGGTAGTTGAGGACGATCTTTTCGATTTCAGCGCTGATCTCTTTTTTTGGCTTCGAGGAATCTATATGAATAAATCTCTCTCCTCTGAAACTCCTGAAGATCTCGCGGACCTTGACCAAATATTCGGCCCGCTCGAAAAGCCTGTCCTTTTTCTTCCGGTTCTTTATGCGGTCTAAACCTTCCCGGGGATCAACATCGAGGAAAAACACAAGATCAGGCTCGACGACAAATTCCTCGTTGACTCTCCTTATCCGCTTCTGGTCTATCCCCTTTGCTCCTTGATAGGCGATCGTAGAAAAGTAGTACCTGTCCAGTATGACAATCTTTTTCTTTTCCAGCGCGGGCCTCAAGTTTTTTTCCACGTTCTCTTTCCGATCCTTCAGGAACAGATCCAGTTCTTCCTCAGGTGAAAGGGAGTCCGGGTCAGCCGCTTTCTTTTTTATCTCCTGACCCCATTTCCCCTCTGAGGGCTCACGGAAATAGGCAACATCGTATCCTCTTTCATGGAGCCTGTTCATCAGAATCTCGGCCTGAGTCGACTTCCCTGCCCCATCTATCCCTTCCAAAACAATCAGAATGCCTTTCTGCACAGCCATTATCCTCGATTTATGGGATGATATCTCCATTGGATTTTTAATGCAACTTTTCGCCACCTCCTAAGTTTACAATGAGTGGGCTGATTGAATTTTTCATATGAGTATGATAATTTAATATTTTAGAGATTAGGAGAACAAGAAATGAGAAAGACCGCTATAGTTGCTGTACTCAGCTTCTTCCTGGGCATTCTATTAGCAGGCTATATATTTGTCTATCAGCCTGAAAGAAATGTGCCGGATAACTTCTTGAACGAACCTCCCTCATCCCCATCAATCCTTTACGCATCTCCGGCTCCTCAAGCCAAACAAGATTTAGACTTTGTCAGTGTCGCAGACAAGGTCGGTCCTTCTGTTGTGAGAATCGCTGCAGAACGAGTGGAGACAAGACGAGTCGTTGGTCTCTGGGATGACTGGGGAGACGATTTCTGGAACAGATTCTTCGGGACTCCTCGAGGCAGGGAGAGAGAGTACCGTGCGGAGGTCAGAGGAACAGGCTTTTTCATCAGCTCTGATGGCTACATCCTGACCAACAACCATCTAGTGGAAAACGCCGAGAAAATCGTCGTCCATTCCCTTGATGACGAAGAATACAAAGCTGAGCTTGTGGGGTCAGACCCCCCGACGGATCTAGCACTGTTGAAAATCGCTAAAAAAAACCTGCCGTTTGCTGAGCTGGGTGATTCTGCCCTTTTGAAAGTCGGAGAGTGGGTTTTAGCCATCGGCAATCCTCTGGGATTCGAGCACACGGTTTCAGCGGGGATCGTGAGCGCTAAAGGAAGGCAGCTCATCCAAAGTTCGACTGCTCCCTCATACCAGGATTTCATCCAGACTGATGCGGCCATAAACCGCGGGAACAGCGGCGGCCCACTGGTCAACATGAGAGGAGAAGTGATCGGCATCACAAGCATGATCGCTTCCCCCACAGGAGGAAATATCGGCATCGGGTTTGCCATCCCCTCTAACCTGGCCCGGAAAATCGTCAGACAACTTAAAGACAGAGGGAGAGTGATCAGAGGGTATCTGGGCGTAAGGCCGAGAGACATCACCAAGGATGAAAAAGAAGCCTTGAACCTGAAATCCAGGAGAGGATCTTTGATTGAACAGGTCGAGCCCGGAACACCTGCGGAGAAAGCGGGATTGGAACGATACGATGTCATTGTCGAATTCGACGGCCAGCCCGTGAAAAACCGCCATGACTTGTCGTTCAAGATCGCGGAAACCGAACCCGGAAGAAAAGTCGATATCAAAGTTGTCCGTGATGGAAAGGAAAAGATACTCACCGCGAAGCTCGAGGAGCTATCCACAGGAGAAGAAGCCGAGAAGGCTAAGACATCTTCAGGACAGGATCTCGGGATCACAGTGGAGACCATGACACCTCTTTTGGCCAGACGCTATGGCTTTCAAACGGAGGAAGGGGTGCTCATTAAAGAGGTCCGCCGCTACAGCGATGCTGACCGGAAAGGCATCGAAGTTGGAGATATCATAATCGAAGCCAACCGACAGAACATCAAAGATGTCGACGACCTTCGAAGAATCATTAACAAACTGGATTCAGGGGACAGTCTCATCCTCCTCATCCGAAGAGAAACAGAGGGCAAACCCATAGAGCTCATCAGAACTCTCAAGATTCCAGAATGAAATTTTTCAAAGTCCACTCCTTAGGAAACGATTTCCTGATCATCGACGAATCAGAGGTAAAACACCTTCCTGACGTCAGTATTCTCGCGGAAAGAATTTGTGACCGCCACACCGGAGTCGGAGCCGACGGCCTGCTCTTCATCTCGATCAAAGATAAAGCGAAAGGCCGCGTCAAATTCCGCATATTCAACGCGGACGGAACCGAGGCAGAAATCTCCGGAAACGGGTTGAGATGTGCGGCGGCCTACCTTTATCATCAGAAAAAAATCGACTCCCCTCAAATCGTCTTCCTCACCACGGCCGGACACAGAGATTCCAAACTCCTCGAACGTGAAAAGAATCTTTTTAATATCAGGGTCGGGATGGGTCTTCCCCGCATGAGATCCAAGGATATCCCGTTTGATGACGGTTCGACTCATGACAAGATCATCGATTATCCCCTTTCCATCAATCAAAAAATCTACCCCATAACCGCTCTGTCTCTCGGGAATCCCCACTGTGTGATTTTCGTGGATCGTTTTCCGGCCCGCATCGAATGGCATCAGATCGGACGAGAGATCGAATCCCATCCGTTCTTTCCCAACAGAACGAACATAGAGTTCATCAGAGTTTTAAGCAGGGATGTGATCGACGTCCTTTTCTGGGAAAGAGGCGTTGGGGAGACCCTTTCTTCAGGAAGCGGTTCCTGTGCGGCTACGGTGGCGTCAATCCTGAAGAACCTCACAGATAAAAAAGTGCAGGTCCGGACGAGTATGGGATACCTGACTGTGGAATGGGAGAAAAAGAAGGTCTATCAATCAGGACCGGCAGAAGTGATTCTTAAAGGGAACTTCCTTCCCGTATAACTCCCGGCTGTCACAAAGCCGTCAAAAAGAGTAAGTGAGCCCCACGCCCATGATCGTCGCGCTGAGGTTGTATCTTGCCGGGTCAGGATAGCCAGCCACCTCCTTTTCTCTTTGCCTTCCGCTGGCGTGGACGAAGACAAAATCGATCTGTGTCCGTCCTGTGCGATAGCCTATTCCCCCGATCAACGTGAATTTGTCCACATCGATGTTCGTTATATCTAATGAATCTTCAGGAGTTGCGTAGCGATCATACCCGAATCCTCCGCGAAGGATGATCCCTCCTGAGATGAAGTATTCGAATCCGGCCCTTAAAATCAGTATATCCATGAAGTTCAAATCCTCTTCGTATTCTACATCCCCCTGAATAGGAACATCCTTAATGACTTTTTCGATCTTATCCAGAACGGACCACATCGTATACTGGGCACTGGTCGAAAACAGAAAATTTTCAGTGATCTTATAGGAAAATCCCAGTTCAATATCCCAGGGAAGAGAGAAGCTTGTTTCCGAATCACGTATTATCTGAATGGTGCCGATTATCGGGTCTGTAACCGTGATCGCTGTCTCACCTTCGAGAGTCATCTTGGCCGGTCCTCTTACGCCCAATCCGATCCTGAGTCTTTCAGAAGGTCTGAACATCATGCCGAAACCTGCGGAGAACGCAGATCCTTTTTCTTCCATACTGATCGGCCCTAAAACCGGATCTTCAGTCTCAACATTCATAACACCGCCGTAAAAGTTCAGGTTAAAACCCATGGAAAACTTCTCACTGAATTTATAAGATAAAGTCGGAGTCAGGCTGTAAATTCCCATAGTGGATTTAAGGGGCTGGTCCAGAACTCCTTCTTGCCAGTCCACTCCCCCCCCAGCATAGGGTACATAAAACCCGAATCCTACAGTCATCCTCTCGTTTGCCCTGTAAGTGAGAAAGAATTGTGGAAGAGCGGTCTTGTACTGGCTTTGTGTCGTATCTCCCTCAGGAGTTACATATTCATGGGTTGGGGAGATGTAGAATCCATCGATAGACAGATTAAAAGCTTTTTCTTGGTAGACTAGACCGGCAGGATTATGAAAAACCGCAGAGGGGTCATCCGCAACTCCCACGAAGGCTCCTCCGATAGCGAGTGCCCTGCACCCCATTAAAGTATTGTTCCATCCCCCTGCCCAGAGGTTGCCAGTGACCAAAACTGGCAAAACAAGAAAAACAAGGCCTTTTCTGCTCATGGATCCCTCCTACCCATTTCAGGATTTGGTTTTTTGGCCTACTTTTTTCACCAGAGCATGCTCGAAAGCTTCATTGATCGACTCGACAAAGATGAACTGCATCTCTTTTTTTGTCTTGCTTGGAATATCCACCATATCTTTCTTGTTCGGCAGGGGAAGAATCATTCTCTTCACTCCCGCCCTTTGGGCCGCAAGAACTTTCTCCTTCACTCCTCCGACAGGCAGTACATGCCCCCTTAAAGTGATCTCTCCTGTCATCGCCACATCCCTTTTCACCTTGAAATCCAAACAGACTGAAATCAGCGAAGTGGCGATGGTGACTCCGGCTGATGGGCCATCTTTAGGAATGGCTCCTTCAGGGATATGAATATGAAAATCATTCTTCGAAAATATCTGGCTATCAATGCCTAATTGTGCGGCATAGGCTCGGGAATAACTCAAGGCAGCCTGGGCGGACTCCTTCATCACGTCCCCTAAAGAGCCCGTCAGAGACAGATTCCCCTTGCCACTCATTTTGATGGTTTCAACGAAAAGCATCTCTCCTCCCGTGGCTGTCCAGGCCACTCCTGTTGCCACGCCAACCCGGTCTTTCTGCAGAAGTTGATCTTTAAAGATCTTTGGAGGCCCAAGATGCTTTTCAATACTATGGGATGTAATCTTTGTCGGCGCCTTCCTTCCCTCCGCAACTTTTCGTGCCACTTTCCGACACACGGACGCGATCTCTCTTTCAAGGTTCCTGACTCCGGCTTCCCTTGTATACAGAGAGATGATCTTCTTCACGGCTCCTCTTGTAAAAGAGATTATCTCTTCAGTCAACGCATGTTCTTTGATCTGCTTCGGGACCAGATGGCGGAGTGCAATCTGTAATTTTTCTTCTTCTGTATAACCGGGAAGACGGAGAACCTCCATCCTGTCTCGGAAAGCGGGCTGGATCGGGTCGAGAAGGTTGGCAGTGGTGATGAACATCACCTTGGAAAGGTCATACGGAACACCGAGGTAATGGTCCCTGAAAGAATAATTCTGTTCCGGGTCCAGCACCTCGAGCAGGGCCGACGAGGGATCGCCTCTGAAATCGGCTCCGATCTTATCGACTTCATCCATCATGAACACAGGATTTTCCGATTTGCAGCGTCTCAATCCCTGGATGATCTTCCCAGGTAGGGCGCCGACATACGTCCTTCTGTGTCCTCGAATCTCTGCTTCATCTCGGACTCCCCCCAGAGAGATCCGAATGAACTTTCTGCCCAGTGCTCTTGCGATCGAGCGGCCGAGCGAAGTCTTCCCAACTCCGGGTGGACCGACAAAACAGAGAATTGGCCCTTTTATTTTTTTTGAGAGCTTCCTGACTCCCAGATATTCGATTATCCTCTCCTTGACCTTGTCGAGACCATAATGGTCTTCATCAAGAATTCTCATGGCTCCTTTAAGGTCCAGGTTGTCGACCGTGCTCTTATTCCAGGGAAGATCAAACATCCAATCCAGATAATTCCGGACGACGGCTGTTTCGGCAGACTCCGGATGCATCTGGGAGAGACGTTTGATCTGTTTATCAAGCTCATCCTTGACTTCCTGGGAAACTTTGAGCTTCGCAAGGGCTTCTGTGTAGACTTCGATTTCTTCTTGAATCTCAGATCCCTCTCCCAGCTCTTTCTGAATCGCTTTTAACTGCTGCCTGAGAAAGTACTGTTTCTGAAGCTTATCCATTTCCCCTTTGGCCTCAATGCTGATCTTCAACTGGACATCCAGAAGTTCAAGCTCTTTTGTCAGCAGCTCATAGGTTTTTTTCAGCCTTTGAAAAGGATCTTCGATCTCTAAAATGCGCTGGGCTTCATTGACTTTGAGTTCCAGGTTGGCAGCGGTTAAATCGGCCAGTCTCCCCGGCTCATCGATGTTGGCCGATAGGATCATCACTTCAGGAGGAATGTCCTTTCCCAGAGAGGAGGCTTTTTCCAATCCAGTACGAGTGTTCCGGACAAGGGCCTCAATCTCGATGGATTTCTCCGCCTCTTCGGGTTCAGGAATGACCTTGACCTCCGCAGTGTAGAAAGGTTTCATC
>Ga0114920_10001274_pt1 | contig 11568 bp, 12 predicted proteins | sample ChitaG_FD_88683 | JGI IMG/M metagenome (GOLD analysis project Ga0114920, IMG submission 88683) | Deep subsurface microbial communities from South Pacific Ocean to uncover new lineages of life (NeLLi) - Chile_00310 metaG | ecosystem: Environmental > Aquatic > Marine > Oceanic > Sediment ... | reverse complement strand
TGGGGGTGCACTCTCACTGCCACAGTCACCCGACGGATTCAAGACCGGCTATCATGGCACCGCCGGCGTGGGATACAAATTCCTACCGGCATTCCAGATGATCGGCAAACTGGAGTACCACTCTTTCGAGATCGACTGGGATGACGACCCCATCCTGTCAGCATACACCAACCTCGGAGGCGGTACATATCAGTACTGGATGTTCGGTTGTGACGGCCGCTATTCCCTCGGGTTGCCGGCTGCACCGGTAAAGCCGTTCTTTTTTGGCGGCGTGGGTATGGCTGTCATGAGTCAATCGGAATTTACGGGAACAGCGCTGATTACAAGCACCCTGAACTCCGCCAGAGAAGATCAGACAAAGTTCTATTTCAATGTTGGAGGAGGGGTTGATCTGAAGACAGGACCGGCATGGAGTCTGTTCGCACAGGCTCGCTGGGTTTCCATTCTCACAGATAACGAATCGGTGGACTTTGTGCCGATCACACTGGGCGTGAAGTTCTTCTAAGCCAAAAACGAATATATGTGTGATAAGTACCGGGGCAGCATTGCCCCGGTATTTTTTTGCGTTTTCCACTCCGATAGCGTATACTTGTGAGAAGAATCCACTTGAACGGAGTCACACCGGCTTGCATGGAGGCAAGACATTGCGTTGGACAGCACCACTACTGGCGGTCACGTTTGTTCTGGTCAGCGTTACCCACAGCAACAGCGCTCCAAGAATCTCCGGCTACATCGCAGGTGGTGGAGGCTACGCGATAGGTGAGTTGGCCGAACGGGCGGAATTCGGTTTTCATGGCAGGTTAGGCATCGGTCTCACACTTGTTCCGGCCCCCTCTGGTGAAATCGAGTTAATCGCACAAGGGGGGTATAACCGCTTTCTGTCGGATATCGACACCGAGGGGGATTTCACGCTTATACCTGCGGGTATTGATGTCAAACTCGGTTACCGACAGCAGAGCGGATTGACGATGTATGTCATCCTGGGGGGCGGTTACGCCTATACACGACGAGAAAGCTTTATAATGAAGCGGACAGTCTGGGAACCTTCCGGTCCTACGGTCAGAGAACAGGAGATAAACAACCGAAGCGAAAACTGTTTTTACATATCGCCCGGTGTCGGCGTGGAAATCCATCGAAGCGCCTTCCTGACGCCATTTATCGAGTTAAGGTTCACGGACATATCGGGAACATACATCAAAGACTACCAGTTCTTCACGATTGCGGTGGGACTGAGGATATAAAACAGCCTACATAAGTAGGAAAATAGGAACTAAGAACGCCGTAGTCGGCGTTCGTTCTCTTGGAGAAGCTCTTTGACCTCGACCAGTACCTGACGAGCCTCGGGTAACTCGCGACGAATATACAGATTCCCAGAGGAAAACAGTTTTTCAATAGTGTCTGCAGTCGTGCACAGAAGCGGAATGAAAACGCCTTCTTCAATTACCCAGACTTTGGGCAGATAATGTTCGAAATAATTACGAAATTGGCTTCTCAGCTTCAACACCTGATCGTGTTGCTCCCTTGACAAAGTTATCTGCTTGGAAAAAGTGTACTTCCCCATCCATCTGGCATCCTGAACTAGGTTCAGCGCATCCTTAAACTTGATCAACCGTATATCCCGCGCATGCCGGCACCTCTTCTTAATCTTGAGGCCATTCATGTATGCCTGATCGTTTGCCTGACGTGAAAGCTCTTCAAGCTTCCGTTCGTCCTTTTTCTTGTACTTTACGACCGCCCCATAGTTGCTCACCCCCAATGCTGCAATCATGAAACCGTAAAGAGCACTAGACAGACATAGCGTGAGCCATTTCCACCGAAATGGGTCGTCGAATTGGCTTAGAAAATATTGCCCCTTTCTCAGATAATCCAGGGCGTTAGAGAACTCATTAATGTTAAGGTAGCCATCCAAGGCATGTTCCTCGGTCACTGCTCTACTTCCAGCTCAATGATTGGCGTATCAGTGTCGACCTGGTCGCCCGGACCGAAATTGACAGCTTTGACCTTGCCGTTAGCGCGGCGTTTACGGGATTCTCCATTTTCATGGCTTCGACAATGACCATCGGCTGCTTTTCACTTACCTCGTCACCAACTTCCACGAGGATCTTGACTATCTTGCCGGGCATGGGTGCGTACACTCTGTCTTTCTCTGCGGCATGATCCCCGGCTGCTCCCGAGAACTGATCTTCGCCGGGCTCGTGCAACTCAAGCTGAACTGAATCAATGTCCAGATAGAAGACACCCTTTTCAAATGCGACCGCGACTATTTTTTTTCGACCATTCACGGTCGTAGCAAAGAGGTTGTTTCCAAGCGGATAGATGTCAAAATGCCGCTCTTCCACCTGAGCACGGAAACCTGTCTCCTTTTTTTCAACCGTGCTTTCCACCGCTTCACCATCGAACGTGAATTCATGCTTAGACATGGATCGAATCCCCTATCTCCCATTGTCCCAGTGTCTGCCAGGGAGAGGGGGCAGCAGACTGAACCGAGTTGGAAGATACCAGTGGCGTGCTTGTGGATATGGCGGCAACCGAAGCCACCGCAGCAGCGATCTCCCTGTATGCCGCCTGGTCTGTGCTGCGTTCGGACATATGCTTCTCAATGAAATTCGTGTACGTATTCCCCGCGACGAATTCCGGATGCCGGAGCACATCGATCATTAACTTCTTGGACGTCCTGACCCCCAGCAGCTTGTAGTTGTGCAGGGCATCTGTCATTTTGGAAATTGCTGTTGCCCGGTCAGGGGCATGCACAATCAGCTTGGCCATGATCGGATCGTAGTCAATTGTGATCTCGGTGCCTGAACTAACACCGGAGTCAACCCGGATACCCGGTCCAACCGGCTCCGAGTAATGGATGATTTTGCCAGTGGAAGGGAAGAAATTGTTCTCGCCGTCTTCAGCGTAGATGCGGCATTCAATAGCGTGCCCACGCTGAGTCAGTTGCTCAAGGTTCTGCGACAGCGGTAGTCCTGCGGCAACTCTTATCTGTTCCACGACGAGATCAACACCGGTCACAAATTCGGTGATGGGATGCTCCACCTGCAGGCGGGTGTTCATCTCGAGGAAATAGTAAGTGTTATTTTCGCCGAAGAGAAACTCGACCGTACCGGCATTGGTGTAACCTGCCGTCTGTGCGACTTTGACCGCATCCTCCCCCATACGGTGACGAAGCTCATCGTTAAGAGCGACCGACGGCGTCTCCTCGATGATCTTCTGGTGTCTACGCTGAATAGAGCACTCCCGCTCGAACAAATGGACACAATTTCCATGGTTGTCCGCAATGATCTGAAACTCTATATGGCGCGGGTTGGCGATATACTTCTCGAGATACGCAGTGTCATCGCCGAAGGCACTTTTCGCTTCTCTCTGCGCCGCCTCCAGAGAGGCCGATAAATCCTCCCGGGCGTATACAATACGCATGCCTTTGCCGCCTCCGCCGGCGGCTGCCTTGATCAGCACCGGGTAACCGGTTTTCTCGGCGGCAGCTTCAAATGCTGCGAGCGATTCGCCGCTGGCTTTCATACCGGGGATAATCGGAATGCCGGCGTTCTCCATCTTTTGCCGGGAGGTAATCTTGTTCCCCATCAGTTCCATAGCTTCCGCACCCGGCCCGATAAATGTGATGTTTTCCTTCGCGCATCGTCTCGGCAGAGCCGGATTCTCGGCCAGAAAACCATAGCCCGGATGGATGGCGTCGCAGCCGGTTTGTCTGGCAACATCGATGATCTTGTCAATGTCAAGATATGATTCGGTCGGTGGTGGTGGGCCGATCAGAACCGACTCGTCAGCGTACAGGCGATGTTTGCTGTTGACATCGGCCTCCGAATAGACCGCGACGGATGGGATCCCCAACACACGGCAGCCGTTCATGACGCGCACCGCAATCTCGGAACGGTTGGCCACAAGGATCTTTTTGAACAGAGTTGCGGGCATATTCACTTCTCCCTGGAAGTTTTCGCGACTAACCACGATGGCTTGCGCTTGTTCAGAAAGGCATCCATCCCTTCCTGACCTTCGTCTGAAATACGCAGACGGGCAATCATCTCAGCGGTAAATGGTTTGAACTGCTCCGGAGACATCCCTGGTACTTCAGAGACCAGTTTTTTCGCCATTGTTACAGCTTCGGGGCCGGATGTAAGAATGAAATGAACAAGTCTGTCGACTTCGGCATCAAGCTGGCCGTCATCCACGACTTTGTTCACCAGGCCAACCTGAAAAGCGCGATCCCCGTTCATGCGTTCGCCTGTGATGAACAGTTCCCGCGCCGTGCCCTCCCCCATCTTCTTGACGACATAAGGGCCGATACAGGCAGGCACGACACCGATCTTGACTTCTGAAAACGAAAACTTCGCCGACCGGGCGGCAATGGCGATATCACAGACACAGACAAAGCCGGTTCCGCCGCCAATTGCGGCGCCGTTGATCCTGCCGATGACCGGACGCCTGAACGAGTAAATCTGATAGAACAGGTCAGCCAGGGCGTTTGACTCAGCAAGGTTTTCCTCAAACGACTGATTAATGACTTCGCGCATCCAGTTGAGGTCAGCGCCGGCGCAGAATGATTTCCCCGCCCCCGTCAGCACAACGACATGGATATCATCGTCCTTTTCCATCTCGGAGAAAAGATGCGACATCTCGGTGATGACAGTCCCGTTGAAAGCGTTGTGAATCTCCGGGCGATTGAACGTCACCCTGGCAATCCGGCCGTCTTTATTGTATTCGAGAGTGGAATAATCCATTTCAGTTAAGTCGTAGGTTGCCTACATCCTGAACACGCCGTATTTTTGATCCGGAATCGGTGCATTGAGCGCCATCGATATTCCCAGTGCCAGCGCCTGACGCGTTTCAGTCATACCGAGCATGCCGTCATCCCAAAGACGCGCCCCGGAATAGTACGGCGTTGATTCGGCCTCATACTTGTCAATGATAGGCTGACGGATCGAGTTGATCTCTTCTTCGGTCAGCTTTTTCCCTTCAGCTTCGAGCTGTTTGATTTTGACTGTCGTAAGGACACCGGCCGCCTGTTCCCCACCCATGACACAGATCTTGGCATTGGGCCACATCCACATAAGTCTCGGAAAGTAAGCTCTCCCGCACATGGCGTAATTGCCCGCACCATTGGAACCACCGGTGACAAGCGTGAACTTCGGAACATCGGCATTCGCCACAGCGTGAACCAACTTGGCGCCATCACGGGCAATACCGCCCGCTTCGTACTGCCGTCCAACAATGAAGCCGGAAATGTTCTGCAGAAAGATCAGTGGGATCTTGCGCTGGGTACAGAGCTCAATGAAGTGAGCTCCCTTGAGCGAAGATTCAGAGAACAGCACGCCATTGTTGCCGATTATTCCGACCGGGTAACCCATTATGTGCGCAAAGCCTGTGACCAGAGTTGCGCCATACAATTCCTTGAATTCATGGAAGCGGGAACCATCCACTATACGCGCGATGACTTCCCGGACATCGTATGGTTTCCGGACATCGTGCGAGACGACGCCGTACAATTCTTCAGGATCATAGTACGGGTCCTCAGGGGTGATGCAGTCGATTCCGGTCCGCGGTGGACGGTTCAGATTCTCCACGATGTTGCGGGCCATCTGAAGTGCGTGTTCGTCGTTTTGAGCGTAGTGGTCGGCTACACCGGAAGTCCGGCAGTGAACGTCGGCGCCACCCAGATCCTCAGCGCTGACCACTTCACCGGTGGCAGCTTTCACCAGTGGCGGTCCGCCGATAAAAATCGTGCCCTGTTTCTTGACTATCACCGTCTCGTCGGACATTGCAGGAAGATACGCTCCTCCTGCGGTACAGGAACCGAGAACGATAGATATCTGCGCCAGCCCCTTGGCAGACATGCGCGCCTGATTGTAGAAAATCCGGCCGAAATGATCCTTGTCAGGAAAGGTCCCTGATTGAAGCGGGAGAAAAATGCCGCCGGAGTCAACAAGATAGACGCAGGGCAGGTGATTCTCTTTGGCGACTCGCTGCGCGCGGGCATGCTTGAGAATCGTGATAGGGTAGTACGTCCCTCCCTTGACCGTAGCATCGTTGACGATCACCATCACTTCCCGGCCATGCACCGATCCGACACCGCAGATGATGCCCCCCGCGGGAGCGTCGTTGTCGTACATGTCATACGCTGCAAGGGGGCACAGTTCCAGGAAAGGTGTGTTCCTGTCAAGCAGTCGAGTAAGCCGATCACGCGGCAGGAGCTTGCTGCGATCCACGTGGCGCTTCCTTGAGCGCTCCGGTCCACCCAGCTTTACTTTTTCCAGGCGTTCTTTGAACTCGGCATGAAGGACCTTATTACTCTCGGCGTTTTCTTTAAAGATTGCTGAGCGTGTGTCAACTTTTGATTCTATGCGAGACATGAGCTACCTTTACCTGTTCAATCTGTGAACAACGATAGTGGAACCTCTTGCAATAACTGCGTGCGTCGTGTCTCCCTGTCTCCCGTTTCGATCCAGCGTTTCCCTCTAAGTGGTTGCCTTCCAACAAAAAGGGCTGGTGCCTGAGTCGTAAGAGCGGCGAATATAACATATTCCGCACTGTTTGTAAAGGAGAAGCTTGGAAACCCTGCGTGTCATTCAGTGCGCGTGCGAGCCATTGTAATGGCTGATGAACTTGCCATCAGAACTTAAGAACCATACATTTGAATAACGAATGCAGAAAAACGTCACATAGATGAAATCCTTCCCCACACCAATTGTTGTTGTCAGTAAATGCCTCGGATTCGGCGTCTGCCGCTACGACGGCGAACGTATCGACAACCCGTTTCTGCGTCATTTGAGACAGCACGTGAGGTTTCTGACCGTTTGTCCTGAGGTGGAAATCGGTCTGGGTGTGCCCCGTGATCCAATTGACATCGTGCTGGCAGGCGGTTACAAGATGCTTTGTCAACTTGCCACCGGCAGGAATCTTACGCGCAGAATGGCCGGTTTCAGCCGTCGATTCCTGGACTCGCTGGACAAGGTTGATGGCTTTGTTCTCAAACGCAATTCCCCCTCGTGCGGCATTTGCGGTGCGAAGATTCTGGCCTCGGCTGACGTGAACGCGAAGGTCATCAGGCAAGATACCGGCTTTTTTGCCGCGCACGTGTTGGAGCGCTTTGGGGCTCTGGCAGTCGAGGACGATAGACGGCTCGAAGATTCCAGAATCCGGCATCACTGGTTGACGAAGCTTTTCACACTGGCTGCTTTCCACACAGCCAGAAGGTTAGTGTCGATGAAAAAGCTGGCGAAGTTCCACGCGCAAAACAGGCTTCTTCTGACGGCATACAACCAGAAACAGACACGCGCACTGGACCGGATCATTTGCAATCAAGGCAAGAGACCGGCAGACGAAGTTGCAGCGGAATATGAGACGCATCTTTGGCTGGCTCTCAGAAGACCGGCCCGGTTAGCATCAAATATCAGAATCCTGACGCTCGCACTGGATCACTTCTCAAGACACCTGAGCCGGAGTGAAAAGGCGTCTTTTCTCAGATCACTAAAGCGTTATCGCGAACACGGAACTCCGCTGAGTGCTATTCTGAAGACGGTTGGCGTCTGGGCGGTGCGTTATGACAAAACATACGTAAAGGATCAGACCTTTTTTCGCCCGTACCCGGGGGAGTTTCTTTAGGTCCGGGGACATAACTGCCGGGTAGAAGTAGTTACTGGCGACTCACCCAGTCCGGACGGCTGAGAAATCCGGCAGAAGGACAAACCTGTTGACAAAAGGAACATCAGCCCATACATATATCGTTATATGTGAATGTCCCGGCCGTAACCGGCGGGCTTTGTGTTTCACGTTCGTAGGCAGGTTGCATGATGGATGAGAAGGGATACAGCAAGTACTTCAAAGCTTTCGGGGATCCTTCGCGGCTCCGCCTTCTCGACCTCCTGTCATCCAAGGAAATGACAGTCAATGACTTAGTGGCGGCCATTGGTCTGTCTCAACCGGCAGTGAGTCGGCATCTGGCCATCCTCAGAGAGGCTGAGGTCGTCATCGATCGGCGCGAAGGGCAGCACGTGTTCTACAGTCTGAACAAGAAAACCGTGCAGAACTGCTGCCAAGGCTTCTGCAACTGCCTCGAGATCAGGGCAAAGGATGTCAAGAAAAACAGAAAAAATAAGAAATGACGATTTATTTTGAAACATATATTGATATATTGCCATATAACGATATGTACATGAGTTCCCACGAAAGGAGGTGAGTTAGATGGAAAAGGAGTTCGGACAGGTCAAAATCACCGAGACCGAGACCGGCTTCCGGATCGACGTGAGCGGGAAAAGCCTGAAGGAGATGCTCTGCTGCTGCGTGCCGATGTTTGCCGCCTGCTGCGAGAGTAAATCAGAATGCTGTCCCGGTGAGGAGAAGAAAAAGTAATACGGCAGGTTCCCGGAATCTTTGAGACACCGGGGAGCGTTTGAATCTTTGGCAAGGAGGACGTCATGAAGCGATTTGCCATTCCCAGAATCGCTCACTGCAACGAAGGTTGCAGGCGATAGTCCCGGGCACGACGCAAAACTGCCCCGCCGGTTATCTGGCCGGTGGTAATGTGACGACATATATTCTGATATCCCGGGATGTCATCCCGGGATATCTGCCTGTGTGGCGTTCTACCAAGCCAGCCGTAGGTTAAAAACAGCACAGAGGTTCAGAAGCCGAGCAACATGCGACGGGGTGGCAGGTTCAAACTTGTTTGGGCTTGACATAGTTATGGTAGGTCAGGACCCTTGTGGTCCTGACTTCTTCAAATCCAAGCGTCAGGAGTACAAGACTCCTGACCTACGATTCTGTTTTCTGCCAGGTCCACAAGGGACTTGGCCTAATTCATTCCCCGTACTCGCCATCGAACCCGGTCGGTTCAACCAATCCCCAGTCAGACTGGTAGTGCCCATTCTCCAAGTATTGATGAATCGACGAGTGTTGATATTCAAACGGGCTCCGCACCAGTCCATGCTTTACCGGATTATAGTGAATATAGTCAAGGTGATGGTTCATGTCATCTCTATTTCGAATTATGTGATCCCAGAAACGATGCTGCCAGATTCGCCCTCTTGCCAACCCGTACAGTGACCGATATAGCCCGGAAAACTTCAGCTTCATTCGCCTCATTATTTCAGACAGATCCTTCTCAGGTGGCTTCACAATCAGGTGGAAATGATCAGACAAAATACTCCAAGCTATCATGTCGAAAGGAATCACTTCTTGAGCAAAGTGTACCGATTCCCAAAAAATGTCGACGTGGTCAAGCAGTAACGCCCTGCGTCTGTATATCACACAGGTAACGAAATACACATTACCGCTCCCATAGTAACGCCGTAGATTCGACATGACGAAAGTTGAACGTCAGGTCCACAAGGGACCTGACCTACTCGCTACACAGGAAACTTATAAAACTCATATTCTGCCGTTCCGCGCCGTCTGAACCCGAAAATCTTCTCCCGGTTCTGTAAGTCATCAAAATCGAACGTCAGGCTAACTCCGTCGCAAACGTGACCCAAAGGATCGTGAAACACGATTGGCTCGCGGCTAGCAAACCACACGCGCCAGTTTGGGTGGTTAAAAAACGTAACATCCACAAGTAAGTGTTTCCCAATGCATTCGACTCGTATTCGATGAATCTTATGGTAAGACGTTTCCACATATAGAGGGCACCAATAGATCTTGAATTTGTCCAGATCACCGTCAAACCGTGCATGATCTCTAACCTTGTCAAATTCATCAATCATGTCGATCTGCTTCTCGTTAAGGGTATAAGATAGAAAGCATACCACGATTTTTCCAATGAGTGGTGAAATGGGTGCAAGGCGTGCAGTATCGATAACTACGTTGGTCACCTGTCTTTTCCTCACCCCGAAACCGAGTTTTTCCGAGTACACTGTTTGTCCAGGCTCGATTCTTTCATACTCTTCTTCTAACCGCCTAATCTCTTCCTCTCTGACTCTTTCAGCTAAACTAGACACGGCCTTTTTCCTAAGCCAATCAATTCCGATTTTCTCCCAATCCTCTTCGGAGCATTCGAAAAAATCGTCATTCGCAGTGTTCACCTTTATCTTGAAGCGATCGCCCTTCTTAGTCATTGAGACTCTTCGCCTATCGATCGTATCCTCACCAAAGAATGGCAGGTTTTGAATGCATTTATCAGTGCTGGGCAGCCCAAGGGATTTCAGCGCATCTAAGATGCTGGGCCACTGGACGGCCAACCCATCAACATGATCTCCAAAGTAGCGCATACACTTTTGGCAAACGTCATAAATCCGCCAAAAGCCAAAGATGCTCCGCGGTATAACGTGTTCACCATTACCACTCGGTTTTTCAGGCAAGGGCTCAAAACAGAACAGGCAATTCTTATGGTAATTAAACATATGAAGTCACCACTCCACCTTCGACTGCACTCAGGGTGAGGGGCTTACAAGCATCTTTTTTTACACCCCCAGCTTCTTCAATATCTCCGGGATGTCTTTGAAGGTTTTGCAGGGGTGGGCGCCGGAGTCGGTGAGCATTTCGAGTTTTTCTTTGGCGGTGCCCATCTTCCCCTCGACAATCGCCCCGGCATGGCCCATCCGCTTGCCGGGGGGCGCGAAAATGCCGCCGATTATCGCCAGCACGGGCGTTTCCATCTTCGGGATGATCTCAGTCGCTTTTTCCTCGTACACGCCTCCGATCTCACCGCATAACACGACCGCCTTTGTTTTTTCGTCTTCCTCGAACATCCAGAGGATTTCGTTGAATGTCGAACCGAGCACCGGGTCGCCACCCAGCCCGACACAGGTGGACTCACCGTAACCGGAGCGTGAGAGCGTGTCGGCAACATAATAGGTGATCGAACCGGAACGGGAAACCGTCCCAACCCGCCCGGGTGCAAACGCTATATCCGGCATGATGCCTAAATTGGCCTCGCCGGGAGTGATAATGCCGGCGGTATTGCCGCCTATCACGGTCGCGCCGCGCCTGACTGCTTCCTCGCGAACGCGCAGCATGTCATGAATGGGGATATGTTCCGGCACGACGACCAGGAACTTGATCCCCGCCCGGATGGCTTCAACAGCCGCTTCTTTGACCGCCGCGGCCGGCAGGAAGACGACCGAGACATCCGCGCCTGTGCTCTCAATGCATTCGGCCACAGTGTCGAAGACCGGCCTGTCACAGACGATCTGCCCTCCCTTGCCGGGCGTGACACCGCCGACAATTTTGGTACCGTAAGCAAGCATGCGTTCGGTGTGAAACTTCCCTGCCCCGCCGGTGATCCCCTGCACCATCACCTTGCTGCTCTTGTCAACCAGAATAGCCATCAGTTCACCCCCTGCTGCTTCGCGAGTTCAACCGCCCGTTTGGAGATTTCTTCGATGGGTGTTTCGATACCGTGAAATTCAACCTTTTCCATCAGCGACGGGTCCTCTTTCTTTGCCTCTTCAAACAGGCGCACGCCTTCATGCCACATGTTGCCGGTCATGCGCATCACCATCGGCTTGGACAGCCCGTGCTCTTTGAGAAACATTATCACGCCCCTGGCGAAATCATCGCAGCGGCTGATACCGCCGAACCGTGCACCGAAGATCGCTCTGACATTCGGGTTCTCAT
>Ga0114920_10001273_pt1 | contig 11569 bp, 11 predicted proteins | sample ChitaG_FD_88683 | JGI IMG/M metagenome (GOLD analysis project Ga0114920, IMG submission 88683) | Deep subsurface microbial communities from South Pacific Ocean to uncover new lineages of life (NeLLi) - Chile_00310 metaG | ecosystem: Environmental > Aquatic > Marine > Oceanic > Sediment ... | reverse complement strand
TAGAGTTCCCAAAAGTCTCTATTGCCAGCGTAACCTCGATATTTTTCTCTAATTCAAGATCAACCAAGATTGATCGATTTAAATCGGATTGTGTGATCGGTATTGACATCCTCGAATACACAACGAACTCGATTTGTGTATAAAATATTAAAACCGAAGTGATAATCGAATTTAAATTTATTAGTATAAATTTTAAACTTAAAACCCTTCTATTAGATTAGTGCAACAGTAAAAATAAAAACTCTTGTATTAGGCCTAGGAAACGAGTTGTTCGGAGATGATGCTGCCTGTATTCATATCCCTATTATGTCTCCATTCCTCAATCCATGGAACTCGGGAAAAAATGGGACTTAAAGTTCTATCCAAGATAAAAATCATGGCTGTTGAGGTAAAAAGATTGTATAATCTTGGAGAAGGATTGGCCAAGGAAATGAAAAACGTACTTCTTGTGAACATCGGGAATGCGAGAGGAGTATGAAGAAAAAAGAAATACTCGTCTTAGAAGAGCTTCTCGGCTCCAATAAAAAGATCGCAACTGAGATTCGAAAAAAGCTAGAAGAGAAGGGAATTCTTACGATTAACCTCCTGGGCTCACCTGGCGCGGGCAAAACAACTCTACTGGAGAGAATTGCGGAAAGGCTGAAGACAAATTACAAAATGGCTGTCATCGAAGGAGATATAGAGACAGAGAGGGACGCAGAGAGAATTAGGGCAAAAGGAATCCCCGCCTGGCAAATAATCACCGGAGGCGCCTGTCACCTCGAGGCGAAGATGATTGGCAAAATCTTTTCTGAAATTCCCTCTGATTTGGATTTTCTCTTTATTGAGAACGTAGGTAACCTTGTCTGTCCCGCAAGCTATGATCTGGGAGAAAACATAAGATGTGTGCTTCTCTCAACTCCAGAAGGAGACGATAAACCAAAAAAATATCCCAAGGCCTTTGCCACATCTGACTGTTTGATTATCACAAAGGTTGACCTTATTCCTTCCGTTCCATTTGATTTTAAGCAGGCGGAGAAAGAAGCTTTGGAGATAAATCCGAAGCTAAAGACTTTTATTACTTCCCCCCTCAAAGGTTCAGGCATAGATGAAGTCCTGGACTATTTCGTTGACTCACTCCGTAGATTACGTCAAGAGAATGCATGAACTCTCCATTGTAGCCAACCTCTTTGAAATCTTAGAAGAGAAAGCTGAAGAATCAAAAGCAAAAAAAATTGTTCTTGTCAAACTACAGGTGGGTACATTTTCAGGAGTGGTCCCTGAATTTCTGGAAACCGCCTTCGATATATATAAAAAAGAAACAATAGCATCTGAAGCAAAACTCGTAATAGCAAAAGTTCCCCTCAAAGTCCAATGTCAAAAGTGCCATGCAGAGATTATCAAGGACGATTATGTTTTCATCTGCAGTGAATGCAGCTCTACTGAGCTGGAAACTATATCCGGAACAGAACTGCTCCTCGAGAAACTAGAAATGGAAGTCTAAAAAGGGGATAGTCCCCTTTTTTCGAGAAACTAGAAATGGAAGTCTAAAAAATGTGGATCATCTTCGTCATTCCTGCGGAAGCAGGAATCCAGACTTATCTGGATAAGAGTCTTTCATATTTCTGGTTTCCTGCTTCCGCAGGAATGACATTTTGTGGAAGTATCGGCATTTTTTATGAATAATTCAGGCTAAATGGAAGATGAACCAAAAATGTTAAATACTTATATACTTTTAAAAGGAGGAAAAGTAATGAAAAAAAGCAAAGCTCCGTATTTCTTCATTGGGCTTATGTTAATCATTCTCTTTTTCAGTCTGAGTCCAACTTTTGCGGCACAGAAAGCCTTGAAAAAACTGACCTACGAACAGGTCTATCAGAATGCCCAGCCGCGCATCTTCGAGCGCATTAGCTCTATCCGAAACTGGCTCGATGATGAACACTATCTTATTTCTGAGAGGGATGAAAAGACAAAAAGCACGAAGCTTTTTAAGGTAAACGTAAAAACAGGCCAAAAAACGCTCTTCATCGATTATGACCTGATCCAGAAGAACCTCCCCAAGGGCTTTAGGGCAGCCGCACATATAGCTGCTACTAAAGACTACAGTGGATTTGTCTATTTCTCAAAGAATGATCTCTACTATTACTGTGCTAAGGGCAAAAAATTTAAGCGTTTGACCGCAACTCCAGATGCAGAGAAAAATTCACGCCTCTCCCCAAACGGGAAATTTATCGCCTATACACGCAACCATAACCTTTTTGCGCTGGATATTGAAAGGGGGCTGGAATACCAACTTACCACTGATGGTTCAGAGATAATCTACAACGGCTGGGCCTCCTGGGTCTACTATGAAGAAATCCTGGGAAGAAGAACCAGGTATGCGGCCTTCTGGTGGTCACCCGATAGCCAGAAAATCGCATTCCTGCGCTTTGATGACAGCCCTGTGCCGACTTTCCCTATTTTTAGAGCCAGAGGAGCCCACGGCGAGCTGGAGATCGAGAGGTATCCGAAGTCGGGTGATCCTAATCCCAAGGTTAAGCTGGGCATCGCCACAATTGTGGATAGGAAAATTGTGTGGGCTGACATAGATGAAGAAGCGGACCATTATGTGGCCTGGCCTTTCTGGTTTTCCGACAGTTCTAAACTCACCTTCCAATGGATGAATCGCGATCAGAACCATATAAAAATCTACACCGTGGACCTCAAAAGCGGTAAAAAAACTGAAATCTATGATGAGCAGCAAGTTTCCTGGATTGATTTTTTCGGAGACCTCTATTTCTTCAAGGATGGAAGCGGCTTTCTTCTCAGGAGCGATGTGGATAGCTGGAGCCATCTCTATTATTATGACCTAGAGGGGAACTTGAAAAAGAGGTTAACAGAGGGAGAGTGGACAGTCACCGGAATATCCCGAGTGGATGAGAAAAAGGGAAGGATCTTTTTTTCGGCAAGAAAAGATAAGACTACAGAATCCCACCTTTTTATGGTCAAACTGGATGGAACCGGTTTCAAAAAATTGACCAACAAGCCTGGCTCCCATCGAGTTAATCTATCCCCAGGAGGAGGTTACTTTATCGATAATTTCTCCACTACCGACTCTCCTTCCAGACAGGACGTTTACCAAACAGACGGAAAACTTCTGAGAAACCTTGGAGACAGCCGTACGCCTCTCATGGATGAGTATGCTTTGGGAAGAAAAGAGCTTTTCACTATCCCCACAGAAGATGGCTGGACACTCCCTGCCTTTTGGGTCCTCCCTCCTGATTTCGATGAAAGCAAAAAATACCCCGTACTATTTACCATCTATAGCGGGCCGGGTTCAAGCAGGGTTTCCAATTCCTTTCCCTCTCTCTCTTCTCTTTACTTCGCTCAAGAGGGAATCATTATCTTCGGCGTTGACCATAGAGGCTCAGGCCATTTCGGGAAAAAAGGCGTAGCCCTCATGCACCGGAATCTCGGCAAATGGGAAATGCATGACCTCATCGAAGCTGTAAAGTGGCTCCAAAACAAGCCTTTTGTCGATGAGGAAAAAATTGGGATCACCGGCGGAAGTTACGGCGGCTATACTACCTGTATGGCTCTAACTTATGGAGCCGATTACTTCACCCATGGTTATGCCCGATCTTCTGTCACAGATTGGAGACTCTACGATACAGTCTATACAGAACGCTATATGGACAGGCCCGGTGATAATAAAGACGGATACAAATTCGGCTCTGCAATGACCCATGCGAAGAACCTCAAAGGAGTTCTCTTCCTTGCCCACGGGACAATGGATGATAATGTTCACATGCAGAATACAACTCAGCTTATCGACAAACTCATAGACCTCGGCAAAAAATTTGAATTCATGCTCTATCCCAACCAGAGACACGGCTTCAGAGACACAAAAAGACAGCACTCCAACCGGCATTATGTGGATTTCTGGTTCAAGCACTTCCTCAATCGCTGATATAAGTGAGACGTAGGGGTTTGATAAATCAAGCCCCTACATCTTTTTTTTCTCTTTCAATTATGCTACATTAGCAGCGTATTAAATTTTGGGGAAAAACAATGACTATTTTGGATGTTACTTTAAAACTTTTACTGGCTGTTGCCCTAGGGGGACTCATAGGCCTGGAAAGGGAAACAAGCCGAAAACCTGCTGGATTTAGAACAAACATCCTGATTTGTATCGGCTCAACCATGGCCATGGCTCTCTCAGGACTCATTCTCCAGGGTGGAGAGGGGAGCAGCGGAAACGAGCTGACAAGAATCGCCGCAGGCGTAATCACGGGAATCGGTTTCATAGGCGCTGGGACGATTATCCAAACACGGGGAAGTGTGCTCGGATTGACAACAGCAGCCACTCTGTGGGTAGTAGCTGGGTTGGGTCTAGTCATCGGAACGGGCCATTATCTGATTGCGCTCATATTCACCGGCATTATTATCCTGACATTGGTCATATTCAGACAGTTCGAAGGTCAATACTTGAAAAAATCTCTCTACCATTACCACCTGAAGCTAAAAGACTCAAGGGAGGCGCTAACAACCATTAGAAGTCTGGCTTTTCATGAAGGCATTAAATTTCAAGAGTTCATCCTTAAAAAAGAGAAAACTTTTGCGCTTGTTGACCTATTATTCCCTGCTCCAGAAGAAAAGGAAAATAAGTTCAACCAGGGCCTTCTAGCCCTGGAGGGAATATTAGAGCTTAAGATTGAGTAAAGAAAGGCTTCTCCTCGCCACTACAAACAAGGGCAAAGCAAAAGAGATAGCAATCCTCCTATCAGAACTTCCTCTTGAAATATTCACGCTTCAGGAAGTCTTCCCGAAACAGAATTTTATTGAAGAGGGCAATACTTTTACCGAGAATGCCCAGGGGAAAAGCCTATTCTACAGCCGCCAGTGGGAGGATCTTATCCTGGCTGAAGATTCAGGCCTTGAAATAGAGCACCTGAAAGGAGCACCAGGTATCTTATCAGCCCGATTTTCAGGCCCCCAGGCAACAGACGAAAAGAACATCCGCAAAGTTTTAGATTTAATGGAAGAGGTTCCACTCGATCAGAGAAAAGCCAGGTTTGTCTCCTGCATTGTTCTATCCCAAAAAGGAAAGATCATTAAAGAAATCAAGGAGTGTGCGAACGGCTTTATAACCCTTGAGAAAAAAGGACCCTTGGGATTTGGCTATGACCCTATTTTCTACTACCCTCCACTGAAAAAAACCTTTGCTGAACTTTTGCCAGAGGAAAAAAACAGGGTAAGCCACCGAGGACGTGCGCTCAAAAAATTAAAGGAATTTCTTCTCGGGGCCAGACTTTAATAGCTTTGTTAAGGTATGAGGTCAGGCCTTGCCACCGGGAAGAGAAATTTAGCTACCCTTAATTATCCAATTTCTCCGGGATAAGGCCTGACCCCAAGTACGAATTTTTCTCTTACTTCTTTGCTTTTACATTTCCTACAGTGATAAGGTCTTTCATTTTCTTAAACACTTTCTCACCGATCCCTCTTACTTTCATGATCTCCTCTATCTTTTTAAATTTACCGTTTTTCAGCCTGTGATCAATAATCCTCTGAGCCACTTTGATTCCTATTCGAGGGAGTTCCTGCAACTGTTCCAGGGATGCCGTGTTAATATTGACCTTTTTCACTTTAGCTTTTGAATCCGCTTGAGCCAGAAGAGGGAGCGTGGAAGAAAAAGCAAAAACGAGAAGAATACTTAAAACCAAACCCTTCATAACTAACTTTTTCATAATGACCTCCTTTCATCCTCTCTTTATGCAATATCGAGGCCATCATAGAAAAAATTTATTTCTTTCATTATCAACTAGTTAAATTCTTACCCCTATAGGAAAAGTAAATCTCTGTTTACAAAAGAGCCTTTTCGAAGACAACAAAAGTATACAGATTTAAGAGTGAGGATGGCTTTTACGATAGACCTCCAGCAACTGCTTCAAATCAATGTGGGTGTATTTTTGAGTCGTGGCTAGACTCTCGTGCCCCAGGAGTTCCTGGATGATTCTTAAATCTGCTCCTCTGCTTAAAAGATGGGATGCAAAAGAATGGCGGAGAGAATGAGGGCTGATTTTCCGTCTCGAAGCCGTCAGGTGGAGATACTTATCCACAGTCCTCTCAACAGAACGAGAGGTGAGCCTTTCCCCTCTATAGTTTAAAAACAAAGCCTGTTCATCAATATTGCCTTTATTGATTAAAGACCTTGCTTGAATATAACGTGTCAGGCTTTCTGCTGCCTTTCTTCCGAAAGGAAGAAGTCTTTCCTTTTTGCCTTTACCTCTTACACGGATCAGTCTGTCTTCAAAATTCATGTCATCAAGATTCATCCCTACTAGCTCGCTGACCCGTACTCCTGAGGCATACAGAAGCTCCAGGACTGCCTTGTCTCTTAAATCAAGAGGCTGCTTCGACTGAGGCAAATCTAAAAAATTTGCCATTTCCTCCTCGGATAAAAAGGACGGCACGTGCCTCTCCTGCTTCGGAGTGGCCACTACTTTGGCAGGGTTGTCATCCAGCCACTTCTTCTTCAGGCAAAATTGGAAGAAAGAACGTATGGCTGCCAGCTTCCTAGCAACCGTTGATTTCATATTTCCCCTCTCATGAAGCTTGGCTAAAAAACCTCGAAGAACTATATTGTCAATCCTATCCAATTTGACCTTTCTCTCTTCCAGATAGGCGACAAACTGACTGAGGTCTCTCTTATAGCTGGCAATTGTATGAGGGGAAGCATTCTTTTCATATTGGAGGTAGCTCATAAACTGGGCAATTTTTTTTTTCATAAATCTTCATCTTCCCCAAAAGAATTGGATTTAGTCTCCCAAATCTTCTTCTCTTCCAAAATCTTTTTATAGCTGCATTCCTCATTGTTGCAGTGAAGATACGATTTCCCTTTGATGGCATTATGCCTGAGAAGAAATTCTCGCCCACATTCAGGGCAGGGCTGATTAACTGGCTCATCCCAGGTGGCAAAATCACACTTGGGAAATTCGCTGCAACCAAAAAAGATCTTTCCCTTCCTTGTCTTTCTCCTCACTATCGTCCCACCACAACCCTTAGGACAGGGAATACCTGTGTCTTTCCTTTCCTTCTTGATATATTTGCACTTAGGGTAATTCGAACAGGCTATAAAAGATCCGTATTTACCCTGGCGCAAAACCATTTGAGATCCACATTGCGGGCACGTCTCTTCCAGAGGCTTGGCCTCTTTTTTAACTATACTCTCCCTAAATTCGCACTCGGGATACCCTGAGCAAGCTTTAAACCGCCCGAAACGGCCTTCCTTGATGACAAGTTGGCACCCGCATTCAGGACAGACGTCTTCCAGGGGGATCCCCTTCTCTTTGACCCCTTCAGTTTTCATCGCTTGTTTCAGGTCTTTATCCAAGAGTAAATAATATTCTCTAAGATAATCCTTCCATTCCAGTTCCCCTTCACTGATTCGGTCAAGCTCATCTTCCAGCCGGGCTGTGAATTTATATTCCATCAAATCTGGAAAATTCTTGAGCATAAAATCCGATACGAAAAGCCCAAGGTCAGTAGGGATGAACTTCCCTTTTTCCTTAACGACGTAGACTCGATTCTGTAAAGTCGAAATAATGGGAGCATAAGTGCTGGGACGACCAATCCCTTTTGCTTCTAATTCCCTGACCAAGGTTCCTTCTGTATAGCGTGGAGGGGGTTGTGTAAAATTCTGTTTGGACTCGAGCCCAAGAAGGGCGAGCTTTTCTCCAGGATCTACCTTAGGCAAAATATTCTCTTCTTTTTTCAATTTGGGATAGAGGACCAAATAACCATCAAATTTTATGACCTCTCCCTTAACTTTGAATTGATACTTTGAGGCTCTGATATCAAACACTGTCTCCTCAACCAGCGCGGAGTTTATCTGCGATGCTATAAACCGATTCCAGATGATGCGGTAGAGGTTGTATTCCTCTTTTTTTAGGTACGGCTCCACTTCTTCAGGAGGGAGAGAAAGTGTACTGGGGCGAATGGCTTCATGGGCATCCTGAGCCTTTCTTTTGTTCTTGTAGAATTGCGGCTTGCCCGGCAGATAATCCTTGGAATGGTTTTTTTCAATATATTTTCGTGCACTAAAAATAGCTTCGTTAGAAACGCGAACAGAATCTGTCCTCATGTATGTAATAAGACCTACCAATCCCCGCTCTCCGATTTCAAGCCCCTCGTAAAGCCTTTGAGCAACGAACATGGTTTTTTTCACAGGGAAATGGAAAAGGCGAAAACTATCCTGCTGGAGAGTACTGGTGATGTAGGGGGGGCTGGGATTTCGTTTCTTATCACTAACCTCAACGCCCTCCAGCATAAAAAGAAGCTTCTCAAGTTCGGCAACGATCTCTTCCGCTCTTTTGCCCTCTTCGATTTTTACTTTCTTGCCCTCTATCTTCGAAAGATTTGCTTTAAACGAGGGAGGATTAGAAGCTTGGAGATGGGCTGAAATTGTCCAGTATTCTTCGAGGACAAAATCCTTTATTTCCCGCTCCCTATCGCAAATCATTCGCAGAGCTATCGACTGCACCCGCCCTGCACTCAGACCTCTTCCAATTTTTTTCCAAAGGAGCGGACTGATAAGATAACCGACCAGTCTATCCAAGAGTCTTCTGGTCTGCTGAGCATTGATTTTATCCTGATCGATCTGTTCAAGATTCTCAAAAGCTTCCTCGATGGCTTTTTTTGTAATCTCATGAAAGAGAATCCGATGAATATTCTTATTGAAATCCTTGAGGAGTATGCTCAAATGCCCGCATATGGCTTCTCCTTCTCTATCAGGATCAGCTGCTAGAAGAACAGCTTCACACTGTTTCGCAGAATTCTGCAATTCGCTGACTGTTTTTTTTCTTTCAGGAATTACTTCATACTCAGGTTTGAAATCGTGCTCGATGTCCACGCCCAATCTGTCTTTGGGAAGATCCCTTATATGCCCCATGGAAGCCTTGACCATAAAACCGGGGCCCAGGTATCGACAGACTGTCTTTGCCTTGGCTGGAGATTCAACGATAACCAAACGCTTCTGCATTACAATTTCCTCTGAAAATATTTTCCCGGGCTCTGCAAAATCAATTCATTAATCTCCAATCGAAGCAAAAGTGAGAGAACTTCAGAGACAGAGAGGTTACTTTGCTCAACGAGCTCGTCAATATGGATAAGGGAGTCTGGGCTGAGAAGCTCAAATATTTTTTTCTCTGAAGGGCTCATAGAAGGGGGCTTCTCTTTCTCCCGACTCTTTTGAGAAAGGAGCTGTTCTTTCAGGGGAGAAGGAAGTTCTTCAGCCACATCTTCCCAATTTTCCACTGGTTTTGCGCCTGATTTAATCAGCCAATTTGTTCCTTGACTGAGCTCAGAGGTAATATTTCCTGGTACAGCCATGACTTCCCTGTTCTGTTCAAGAGCCAATCGAGCTGAAATTAAAGAGCCGCTCCTCTGAGTTGCTTCTACAACGACAAGAGCAAGCGAAAGACCAGCGATAATCCTGTTTCTTATCGGAAAATGAAAACCTAAAGGAGGAGTATTCCGTGGAAATTCTGTCACAACGGCTCCTGTTTCTGTTATTTTTTCAAACAGTTTGCGATTATCCCTTGGATAAATATTCTCTAATCCAGAACCTAACACGGCCACAGTCTTTCCACCTCTAATTGCCCCCCAATGGGCAATGGAATCAACTCCTCGGGCTAAGCCGCTTACAACGACAATTCCGCGAGAAGCCAAATCTTGGGCTATCCTCTCTGCGACAGCCCGCCCGTAGGGTGAAGGCTTCCTTGCTCCGACAATCGCGACGGCTGGCCCCTTCAATGCCTCGACCTTTCCCGCACAGTAGAGCACGAAGGGAGGGTCGAATATTTCTCTCAAATAATCGGGGTACTCTTTATCCTCCTGCGTCAGTATAGAAAATTCTTTCTGTTTAAGCTTCTCAATTTCTCTCTGTGCTTGATCGAGAATTTTGGAGGAAGTTAAATCCCGAGCTTCTTCTTCCGCTAGGCCTAATGCGATTAAATCTTTCCTCGGAGCTTTAAAAGCATCCAAAATTTGAGGGAAATTGTCAACTATTTTTTTTGCCGCTCGTATATTTGCGGCCAGAACCAGGTTTAAGGCTATCCAATATTTCCGATGATCGTCCACCTCTATTTAACACACCAGGAGGGAGGAAGGGCAAAAATTGGAACGTGGGAGTAAGAAATAACCTTCTCGGTTGTGCTTCCTAAAAAGAACCTCTCTAACTTGCTCTGAACACATGTGGAAATAACAATCAAATCAAACTTATGGGTTTCTGCATAATCGACAATTCCAATAGACGCATTGATTGCACGGTAGACTTCTTCTTTGACTTTTATTTCTTCCTTTTCTCTCTTTTCTCTTTGCTTAAGTCTTTTTAAGACTGCTTTAAACATTTCATCCAGAACTTTGGGCGTGAATTCGTAGTCATGGAGTTCGAGTACATGGAGCAAGGTGAGCTCAGAGTTAAAGCCTTTGGCCAGCTTCCAGGCAAAATCCCTCTCCACTTCCTCCTGATCTTCGAAATCAGTGGGGATAAGAATTTTCTTGAATTGTGACTTTCCGCTCTTCTTCTTGGTCACAAGAATGGGAACAGAGGAAGTCCTTAACACCTGATTGGCAACGCTTCCGATGAAAAGCTTCTCGATGGCAGACAGCCCTCGTCTTCCCATCACGATCATATCTACCTTCTCTTCTTCAGCTGTTTCTATTATCCTTTTTGAAGCCGTGCCTTCTTTAACAATTATCTTAAAAGGTATTTTTTTTGCCTTTTTTTGAGTCTCAAGCCTTGCCTGTGCTTCTCTCTTCAAAGAGGCCACTCTCTTTGCCAGTTCCCCTTTGATCACATAGGTTGTGTTGTAAAGAGCGGGTGAGAAATCTGGCACAACATGCAAAGCTATGAGACGGGCTTTGAAGGCCTTTCGGAAAGCATCCGCGTAGAGCAGGGCTTCCTGACCTTCATCAGAAAAATCTGTTGTCCAAAGAATTTTTTTCAAGAAATCGGACATGTTACTCTCCTCTTTCAAACTTTCACTCTCAAATGCACGAATATTTTAACAATAAAAAAGGGGACAGGCAACTTTTTATCATACTGTAGGGGCTTGATTCATCTGTAGGGGCTTGATTCATCAAGCCTACCGGTCTTTTACAACTTTCATTTCAGATAGTTAAAATGTGGGTTTGATAAATCAAACCCCTACGTTAAAGTGAAAAGTAGCCTGTCCCCTTTTTTTGCCTACTCACTTTTATCTCCTTTTTTTGGTCTACCCCGGGGCCTGATAGTATGCTGCAGCCCTAATTGTACAACTATTTCTCTTTGCCATTCAGTATTCTGACAAAAACCAAAAAATTCTGACCTTTATGGAAAATATCCTGTTTTCCATTCCCTCTATTTAGCACGTGGTAAATCGATTCTTCTGACGGGCCTCTTGCGATTCTTGGCAATTATTTAATCCCTTTCCTTTTTCAATAAAAAAGACGAAAGGCTTCTACTTTTTGTATCACTAAGGTGAAAAAATGTGGAAAATAAGTTAGATAAAAGGGGACAGATAAAAGGGGACAGGCAACTTTTTATCATACTGTAGGGGCTTGATTCATC
>Ga0114920_10001272_pt1 | contig 11569 bp, 8 predicted proteins | sample ChitaG_FD_88683 | JGI IMG/M metagenome (GOLD analysis project Ga0114920, IMG submission 88683) | Deep subsurface microbial communities from South Pacific Ocean to uncover new lineages of life (NeLLi) - Chile_00310 metaG | ecosystem: Environmental > Aquatic > Marine > Oceanic > Sediment ... | reverse complement strand
GTGGTAAGTTTGATAGTGATAGTTATTTATTCTCGGGTGGGTTACATGGTGTAGGTATTACAGCAGTAAATGCATTGTCATCACAAATGAAAATTATATCAAATAAAGGTAAGCAAAGAGGAACTGCACAATTCGAAAGAGGCGCAATTATTAGTTTTAATGAAACAATAAATAATAACTCTAAAGATGGAACACAAACAAACTTTATACCAGATACACAAATATTTAAAGATATAAAATGGAATTATGAAATAGTAAAAACAAAAGTACAAAACTTATCATTTTTAACTAATAATGTTAAGTTTATTTTAACGTTTGATGGAAAGGAAGAAACATTTTTATCAACAGACGGTTTAAAAGATATGTTAGAATATAATGTATCAGAACCAATTACAAATATTATAAGGATACAAGATAAAAATGATGATGATTTTGAAGTTGATATTATATTACAATATACAAAAGCATCAAGTTCTAAAATTATTGCTTTTACAAATAATGTTATTAATGTAGATGGTGGTAAACATGTAACAGGTTTTAAATCTGCAACTACTAATGCATTAAATAAAATAGCAATAGACTTGGAATTAATTAAGACAGGAGAAAAGCGCTTTAGTGGAGAACAATTAAGGTCAGGTATGGTTGCAATCATATCGCTAAAAATGAAAGATCCTGAGTTTGGTGGACAAGTAAAAGGTTCATTGTTAAATGCTTCTGCACAAACAGCAGTATCATCTTTTATTACTAAAAACTTTGCAAAAGCATTACATAGAAAAGACGCTGAAAAGATATTAGAAAATGCATTATTAGAACGTAAAATTGAAGATTCGGCTAAAGCAAAGAGAGAAGCGGCTAAAACTATAACTCATGGTAGTAAAAAGATAAACATCCTAAGACAGACATCATCTAAGTTAGCAGATTGTCCAGACCGTAATGGTGAACTATGGATAGTAGAAGGTGATTCAGCGGGTGGTTCTGCTAAGAATGGTAGAGACCCATTGACACAAGCAATCTTACCATTAAGAGGTAAAGTATTAAATACATTTGATAAGGATTTGCCGCAACTTGTAGAAAATAAAGAGATAAAAGATATTCTTTCTACATTAGGATGTGGAGTATATGATAACTTTAATATTAATAATCTTAGATATGATAAAATAATTTTATTAGCAGACGCGGATGTAGATGGTTCACATATTAATGTATTACTTATGTCATTATTCTTAGTTCATTTACCAGAGTTAGTACAAGCAGGTAAATTATACCGTGCAATGCCACCATTATATGGTATTCCTAAAGGTAAAGATATGATATATTTAAGAACAGATAAAGATTTTGAAGACTATGTAGCAAGATATGGTCAGCCTAAAGTAGTAAAAAGATTTAAAGGTTTAGGAGAAATGAACGCTCAGCAGATTAAAGGAACTGTTATGGATCCCGATACAAGAGAATTGGTTCAATTAAAAACAGAAGATTTAGAAGAAACATTAAAATTATTTAAGATTTTAATGGGTAATGATAGTAAATTAAGAAAGCAGTTTATACTTAAAAATGTGAAGGAGTTGGTATAATGAAAACAGTAAACATAAATAAAGTTGCAAAAGAAGATTTTCTTACTTATGCAACTTCAGTAATAACATCAAGAGCAATACCAACGGTTGTAGATAATTTAAAACCAATTCATAAAAGAATTTTATATGGTATGTATTTATCTAAACTAACAAGTAATAAAAACACAAAGAAAAGTGCTGCTGTTGTAGGAGATGTAATGGGGAAATTTCATCCACATGGTGATGCATCTATCTATGGTGCTATGATTCGTTTAGGACAAGAATGGAAAATGAGATATCCATTAGTTACAGTACAAGGTAACGCTGGTAATAATTCCGGTGATGGGCCGGCAGCAATGCGTTATACTGAAGTAAAATTAAGTCCCATTGGAGATTTAATGGTAGAAGAATTAAAATATAATTGCGTTCCAATGAAAGAGAATTATGATGGTGAACATTTTGAACCAACTATTCTACCAGGTATGTTTCCTAATATATTGTGTAATGGAAATCTAGGTATAGCAGTAGGTATGTCTAGTTCAATTGTTCCGCATAACTTAACAGAATCAGTAGATGCAATTATTAATTATATTGATGTACCAGGTATAACAGTGCAAGATTTAATGGTACACATTAAAGGACCAGACTTTCCAACAGGTGGAGTAATTCTTAATGCTAATGACTTAGAAGAAATATATTTAACAGGTAAAGGTAGTATTCAATTGCGCGCGAAGTATGATATTGAAACTGTTGGTAATAAAGCACATATAGTTATTACTGAAATTCCATATTTAACAACATTAGAAAAAATTATTGACCAATTAAAAGTATTAGTAATTGATGAGAAATTTGATGATATTGATGATATTCAAAATATTACTAACTTTGAAAATGGTATTAATATGAGAATTATTTTAAAACCAAAAGTTAATGTAAATAGAGCATTAAAAACAATCTTTGATAAGACTTCATTTAAAACTACAGTTCGTGTAAATAATAATGCTATTGTTAATGGTAAGCCAGTAGTATTAAACTTAAAAGGTTTAATCATACAATACGTAAATCATAGACATCAAATTATTATTAGTATTAATGAAGGACTATTAAAAAAAGCAGAAGCAAGAGTACATATTGTTGATGGTTTAATTATAGCAACACAAGATATTGATGGTGTAATTGAACTAGTAAAACAAAGTTCAAATAAAGCAGAAGCAAGAACAGGATTAATGCAAAAATATAAATTAAGTGAAATCCAAGCAAATGCTATTTTAGATATGAAGATTTCACAAATTAATAAATTAGAAACAACTAAACTAGAAAATGAACAAAATGACTTAAAATTACGTATAAAAACATTAAAAAATATTATTTCTAATAAAGAAACAAGAGATGAAATAATTAAAGATAATTTAATAGAAATGAATAAAAAGTTTGGAGATGCACGTAGAACTGTAATTGATAAAGTTAGTATGAATACTATCAATTCAAATAGAAAATTAAGATTTTTATTACATGACAATAATGAAGTTACAGTAAACTCAGTAGAAATATTAGAAATACAATCAAAAGGTCGTAAGGGTAAGAAACTTACAGATAAGACTATTCTACAAGGATTGTATGTTAATACGAATGAATTATTAATAGCATTTGATGATGCGGGGAGATCGTATAAGGTAAACCCTAGTGTATTTGATGAAGAAGCCACTACATATTTAAGTGATATAGATACTCGTATTAATAATGATATTATATATATGACTACACTTACAGAAAAAGATATGAAGAAAGAGTTCCTAGTATTTGTTACTAAGAATGGTACTGTTAAAAAAACTTTACTATCTGAATATAAAGAATTTAAAAGTACAAACTATGCTATAAAATTAAAAGAAAAAGACTCAATTTTATATGTTGGAGCGGCTAATGATAAAGATAATGTAATTATTGTTGGAGAAGAAAAAGTATTGAGATTTGCAGTAAGTGATATAAAAGTAACTGGTAGACATACTATTGGTACTAAGGGTATAGATAGTAAAGTAATTAATGGTGCTGTTGTTGTAGCAGACAATGAGAAGATATTAACATATACTGATGAAGGAAAAGGAAAAATTAGTATTGCAAAAGAATATAATCTAGGTACTCGTGGTAGTAAAGGACAAATAGCAGGAGAAAATATTTATGGTATTAATAAAATTAGAAATGAATTTATCACTTTATTAGGCGAAAATAATTATCATATTAATCTTAAAAGCACTGACATTCCAAAAAAGAATATTAAATCTAATGGAATAAAAATTTATATAGCAAAAATTTCAACGATAATTTCGTAAATCAAAATTTGAAAAATATTAAAAACTGTTATATAATATATTATAGTAAAGTAAAGAAAACGAAAAACAAAATTAATCAAAAAATTTCCTAAGAAAAAATTTGATTAATTTGTAATATTTTGCTATAATAGTATTACAGTTTGAGAAAAAAAACTGAAAACTTAAAAAAAAGATTACTACTTATATACTAAACTAAAGTATATAAAAAAAATAAAAAAAAACAACAGGAGGCAACACAAAATGGCAGAAAAAGCAATCAAAGCAATCAAATTAACAGACAATGGAACTTTAGTATTAGGGTATATGCAAGATAACCCTGGTCAAGAATACGGAGACGTAATCGCTTTAGCTCTAGGATTAGACAAAAGAGGTATTCATGGAGTAATGAACTCTTTAGTTAAAAACAAATTGGTAGATAAAACTGAACCACAATCAAGAGAAGTAACTGATGCAGAAGGTAAAGTAACTACAAAACAACACAAAGCATATTTCTTAACTGACTTAGGTACAGAATTTGCAATTGCTGAATAATTAATATTCGCATAAATTACATATAAAATTAAGGCAATTAGATTTACTACAACAATATAATCTAATTGCCATTATTATGTAAATAAGAAATAAAAAAAAGATAAATAAAAAAGAAGAAAACCAAGGAGGAACAAACAATATGGAAGAAAGAAACGTATTGAAAACAAATGAGGTAAGTATTGTAGGAACACTAGTAGATGTAGAAGGTACACCTAGAGTATCAAGAGAAGGTGAAGATTTTATTAGTTTAAAATTAACAGTTAAAAGTTTAATTCAAGATGAAGAAAACACAGACTTACCAGCAAGAGAACAAGTTACAGAGATATCATTATATTCTAAAAAACTTAAAAAAGGTACTCAAGAATTAAATAAATTATATGCAAAATATATAAATGTACCTAATTTGCTTGGAAAAAGAGTATCTATTTCAGGAGAAATTAAAGAAGATAAATTCTTTAGTGAAAGAAATGGAGATATGGTTTCATTTAATGGTGTAAGAGGTCGTTTTGTTCAAGAAGCAAAACCATCTGAAATAGATAAAGCAGACTTTAGTTTTGCAGGTTATGTAAGAAAGCCTTTAGCGGCTAAAACTAATCGTGATGGTGAAGTTATTCACTACGAATTACAAATGGCACAAGCAAACTATAATGATAAAATGCCAATCAATGTAACTTTATCAATTGATAAAGATAATGAGGGTATTATCAGTATTCTACAAGAAATCTACTTAGCAGGAGTAACTGGATTACTATCAGGAGAGTTCTTAACTACTACAAGTATTGTAGAAAAAACTGTTCAAACTGATACAGCATCATTTGGTACACCAAAAACTCAAGTATTTACAAATGTTTATAAAACATTAAGAGTTAGTGGTGGAAATGAACCAATCCCTCAAGAAGATTCAGGTGCTTATAAGCCAGACTTTATGATGGAATTAAAAACAGCATACGATAAAGATAGTGTTAAACGTGAAGAAGATGCTAAAAATCGTGAAGAAGCAGGACAATCTGTTATAGGCAATAAAACTGCTACAAAAACAGATAGTTTAGCGGACTATATTTAATAAAAATTAATTAGGGGGTATTTATATCCCCTTTTATTAACAAAGGAGATGATTACATGGAAGAAATGATTGCAGGAGCTGTAACAGAAGAAATACATGGTCCAGTAGTAAAGAAAGCACCTAGACGCATGTCTTTAATAGATGAATTACTTAACTTACAACCACATCAACTATCAGCGTCATTGACAGATAAGATATTTTTATTTTATGGTGGTCCTGAGACTAGAAAGACAAGTGTAGCAACAAAATTTGATAATCACTTAATGGCAGCATTTGAAGTTGGTTTCAAATTCAATACTGGTACTTATGCAAAAGTTATGTCTACTTGGACAGATTTTAGAGCATTCGTTCGAGCATTAAAAAGTGATAAATTAAAAGGAAGATATGATACTATTATTATTGATACTATTACATTAGCATGGAGCGCATGTGTTAGATATGTATTAGATAAGAATGATGTGGAAGATATTGGAGATATTAAATGGGGTAAAGGTTTCCGCGCAGTAAGAAGAGAATTTGAAGAAACTATATTATCTATTCCACAAATGGGATATGGTTTGCTTATGATTGCACATAGTGATGATATGAAAAATGAAGATGATATAGTAATTAGAAGTAAAGTAGATATTGATAAAAGACCTTCAGCTATTATTAAAGGTTTAGCCGACTTTATTATGTTTATGAAAAAAGAATATAGAGCAGGTATGCCTAAAACTGATGAAAATCAAACAGTTATGGCTTATACAAAATTAGTAGATATTGAAACTAAATCACGTTCAAGATATTTTGCACCTAAATTTGAATTTACTTATGAAAATCTAACTGCAGAGTTTAGGTATGCTATTGAAAAACAAAAACAAGCAGAAGGAATAATGACTGTTGAAGAACAAAATTTATTCATGAAGGAAGAATCAGATGTTTCTGAATTAAGAAATGAAATTAAAGAATATGTAATGTTCTTTATGAGCGACTCAGCACCTGATATAGCAAGAACAAAAACAAAAAAATTATTAGATTCAATTTTACCAAATATCAAGGTACCTGAAGCAACTAAAATGCATTTACCTCAACTATTAGTTCTAAAAGAGGAATTAATTACTTTAAAAGAAAGTATGTGATAAAATGCAAGTTACAAGAGATAAATTAGAAAAACTTATTTGTAATATATTGGAAATTGATCAAATCAATAAATTAATTAAAGGTCAAATTAATAGAATGGTTACAGAAGAGGGTTATAACTATCAAGATATAGCCCGCTCTTTGTTATTTGCAAAAGAGGTATATCATTTTCAATTTCAACCACAGTATGGTATAGGTATAGCAAGCTATTATATGAGTGATGCAAGAAAATATTTTGAAAAACTAAAAAGAGAAAAAGAACATAAAAAACGAGAAGGAATAAAACTAAGAGAAAGTTTAGAAATGGATAGAAAAATGGTTATGGTTGTACCACAAAAACACGAGCCGAAAAAACATAAGTTATATGACATGGAAAATTTTTAGATAGGCGGTGGTTATTTGTTAAATACAAATACAAATAAAAATGTTTTATATGATAGGACTTCTAATACGAATGTTATGGCAGGATTATTACAGAATCCTGCATTATTATATGATACGGAGAAGTATACATTAACTCCAGAGGACTTCCCTAGTGGAGTACATAGAATTATATTCTCGGCTATTGCAAATATGGTTAGAGAAGATTTTAAAGTAATAACAGCAAAAGATGTTGATTTATATATAGGTCAATATAATAAGGCTTATACAACTTATCAATCACAAAAGGGATTTGATTTTGTACAAGAATTAGAAAATATATCTCTAGAGTTTGATAATGATAAATTTGATTATTATTATTCAAGATTAAAGAAATTTACATTATTAAGAGATTATGAAAACGCAGGTATCAATACTAAAGAATTTTATAATCCTGATGCAGATTTTTTAAAACTTGAAAAAGAAAGTCAAAAACTAAATGATATGCAAATAGACGCTATTATTGATGGCGTTAGAGAAAGAATTAATCATGTAGAAGACAAGTATGTTTCAAAGAATAGACAAACTAGTCAGGATGTAGCTGTAGGTTTAGATGCCTTATTTGAAGAATTAAAAAGAAACCCTGAGATTGGTTTACCAATAGATGGAGATATTACAAACTATGCAGTTCGTGGGGCAAGATATGGTAAACTATATATCTTAAGTGCACCATCAGGTCATGGTAAAACAAGAAAGATGGTTGGTAATGCATGTGCATTAGCATTTCCACGCATTGAAGGAGATCAAGTAATATATAGAAAGAATTTGACAAGAATTCTATTTGTTGCTACTGAGATGCAACCCGATGAAATTCAAACACTAACGATTGCTTATGTAAGTGGAGTTAGCGAAGACAAATTATTATATAATACCTATAACGAAAAAGAAGAAGAATTAATTAGACTTGCTATTGAAATCATTAAGGAGTATAAAGATAATTTTATTATTGAATATATTCCCGACCCTAGTTTGAATTTAGTTAGAACAAAATTAGTAAAGCATATATTACATAATCAAACACATCATATTTTTTATGATTATATCTTTACAAGTCCTGGTTTAATAACAGAGTATCGTGGAGCAGGATTAAGAGAAGATGTAGTATTGATGATGTTGGCAAATACTCTAAAAGAAGTTGCTTCTGAATTTAACGTTTTTATATTTAGTGCGACTCAATTAAATGGTGAATGGCAGAAAAATTTTGTAAGAAATGTTAATCATATTAGAGGTAGTAAAGCAATTGTTGATAAGGTAGATATTGGTATGATTATGGTTAAATTAAATGAAGTTCCTGAAGAACTAGAAGGAATCAAAACAATGATAGGAGGAGCAGATTTGCCCGCAGATACACTTGTTCCTAATATGGTAATAGATTTATATAAGAATAGACGTGGACAACATGCAGGAATTAAAATTTATTTATATTTTGACCATAGTACTTGTAGAACATATGATATATGTATGACAACTACTAATCAAAACATTATTAAGACTTATGATAATATTGGATATGAAACACATACAAGAGATTTATTGGATTTAATAACAGAAAAAGTTCGTAAAGGAAAGATATAATGAATAAAATAAAAGAATATAGAGAATCACTGTCAGATGAACAAATTAAAGATATATTATTAAAGTATGGTGTTCAGCCATATCATGAAAATATACAAGCTATCATATATCCAACAGTGTGTCATAATCCAATAGGTTCTGGTAGTAATAAATTATACTACTATAAAGATAATAAAATTTTTAGATGTTTTACTGAATGTAATACTGCTTTTGATATATTTGAATTAATAATGAAAATGGATGAAATACAAGGTAAAAAAACAAGTTTACCTGAAGCATTAGTGATAGCAGGTATTAAACAAGATAACAATATAGAAATAGAAAATAGAGAAGTATATAATGTTAGACAAGAGATAGAAAGTGTATATGAGTTAAATCATGTTACTACACCAGAGGAATATAATCCTTTGCCGCTAGATGAAGCATTAATTATGAATAAATATACCTACTCATTAGATTATTTAAAATCATGGATTGAAGAAGGTATTAATCCGCAAACATTAAATAAATTTAGTATTAAATTTAGTACATTAGATAGTGCAATTATTATACCACATTATGATGATGAAAATAATTTAATTGGTGTTAGAGGAAGATTTTTAAGTGATGATGCTTTTGCAAAATATAAACCAGTAGATTTTAAGGGAGAACTTTTATCCCACAAAACAAGTAGAGTACTGTATGGTTTAAATGTTACAAAACACGCAATAAAGAAACATAAAATGGCAATAATATTTGAGGGAGAAAAAAGTGTAATGAAGATGGATAGCATATATGGAAATAATAATATTTCTATTGCTACATCTGGTAAAGTAATTACACCTGAACATATTAATCTTCTAAGGAAGTATGGTGTAGAACATATCATATTGGCTTTTGATAGAGATTATAAAGATTGGCAAGAAATTATTGCTAAAAGACAGGAGTATGCTAAATTAGTATCTTATGCTAAAAACTTCTGTAATGTATCAATTATTATGGACTATGATATGAAATTGGATTACAAAGACTCGCCAATAGATAAAGGAAAAGATACTTTTGAAGAACTAATGGAGAGCAAAATACTATTATAAAAACAAAGACGAAGAAAGAATACAAGGTGATTAAATGAGTAATTTTAAGTATGAGTTAACTAATAATCCTATTGATATAAAATCATTTAACTATATTATAGATTTTTTACGCTCATTAGGAATTAATAGTTTTGGTAGTTTTTTAAATAAACCTGCCGAAAAAGATTTAGAAGATTACAGTAAATTAAAAAATATAGAAAATATAATAGACAAATTACACGAAAATTTTATAAACAATAAAAAGTTTTTTATACAGGTAGATAGTGATGCCGATGGTTTCACTTCTTCTGCGATATTTTATAATTATTTTAAAAGAATATATCCCGATGCATATATAGAATATAGATTGCATGATGGGAAAGAACATGGTGTCATATTAGATACTGTTCCAGTATATACAGATGTAGTTATTATACCCGATGCTGGTAGTAATCAATATGACGAACAAAATGATTTATCTAACCAAGGTAAAACCGTACTGATAATGGATCATCATTTATCAGATAAAGAAATACATTTTAATGATGTTGTTATAGTTAATAATCAATTGTCACCAGACTATACAAATAAGTATTTAAGTGGTGCGGGCGTGGTATATAAAGTTATACAGGCCTATAGTGAGAAGTATCATGATGGACAAACACACTTTGATTATATTGACTTAGCCGCAGTAGGAATAATTTCAGATATGATGGATACAAGAACGTTAGATAATAATTACATTATATATTATGGATTAAATAATATTAAGAATAATATGTTACAAGCATTATTAAATAAACAAAGTTATAGTGTATCTAGTACTACAGTACCGAATAAAATTGATATTGCATTCTATGTAACTCCATTAATTAATGGAATGATTAGAGTAGGAACACTAGAAGAAAAAACTGAAATGTTTAAAGGTTTTATTACACAAGATAATAAAGATTTAGTTAGCAGTGTATCTCGTGGAGTAGATAGAGAAGAATCAGTTTATGATTATTTAGCAAGAGTAGCCTATAATGTTAAGAATAAACAAAATAGAATAAAAGATAAAACAATGGAAAAATTACAGAATAGAATAGAACAAAAGAAGTTAGCAAAAAATTCAATTCTATTAGTTAAGACTGGTCAAAATGAAGTATCAAAAAATTTAACAGGTTTAGTAGCAATGGGACTAGTTAAAGAATATAATAAACCATCATTAGTTCTAAGACCTAAAGTTATTAATGGAGTTAATTATTATGCAGGTTCAGGACGTGGTAAGAAAGCGGCCGGATTTGACTCATTTAGAAACTTCTTACGTGGTACAGGATTATGTGAGTATGCCGAAGGACATGATATGGCATTTGGTATGATGATTAAGGAAGATTTAATACCCGAATTAATTAAATTTGCTAATGAAAATATTGATGCAACTGATTTTGATAAAGATGTTGTAGAAGTAAATTATATATTTGAAAATAGTATGAATAAATATATGTTAAAAGCATTTGCAGATAATACACATATATATGGAAATAGTATTCCAGAGCCTAGGTTTGCATTTGAATTAGATATTCCTACTAATAGTTTACAAACTATTGGAGGTAATAATGATACATTAAGAATTAGTTATAAAGGAGTATCATTTATTAAATTTAAAGATAAGGCTTTAATAGAAAAAATTAGTAAAATAAATTCAAGTATGTCACATGTAACTATTATAGGAAAAAGTAGTATTAATGAATATAACGGATATCGTAATGTACAAATTAAAATTGATTTTATTGAAGTAGAACCACATAAAGAAAAGAAACTATTTTAAAGAAAGAAGGCTTAATATGAATAATGAATGTCCAAAATGTAACAGATGGACAAAAAGACAAAACTTAGGTACTAGGGAGACTTTAATGGGATGGACACCTCGAATAGATGAGAATGTAAAAT
>Ga0114920_10001270_pt1 | contig 11578 bp, 12 predicted proteins | sample ChitaG_FD_88683 | JGI IMG/M metagenome (GOLD analysis project Ga0114920, IMG submission 88683) | Deep subsurface microbial communities from South Pacific Ocean to uncover new lineages of life (NeLLi) - Chile_00310 metaG | ecosystem: Environmental > Aquatic > Marine > Oceanic > Sediment ... | reverse complement strand
TTATTTTAGGAGGTATAAAATGAAATACAAAGGATATATGGGGCAAATATTGCGTGTTAATTTATCCACGGGGAAAGTAAGCAAGCAAGAATTAACAGATGAGTTAGCTCGCATGTATTTGGGGCCAAATGGATTTGCCGCTCGTATTCTATATGATGAGCTTAAACCTGGCATAGACCCATTATCGCCGGAAAATAAGATGTTCTTCGGAGCCGGACCCCTTGTGGGAACTGGATTGCCATTCACAGCGAGAACTTACTTGGCAACGAAATCTCCATTGACGGGAATATGGGGCGATAGCACAGCAGGTGGCTATTGGGCAACCGCGTTGAAGCGCGCTGGCTACGATGCTCTAATAGTAGAAGGAAAGGCAGAGAAACCAGTATATGTCAGCATTACAGATGGCGATGTAGAAATCAAGTCAGCAGAGCACTTGCGGGGTTTGACAACATATAAAACAGAAGATGCTATTAAGGCTGAACTTGGCAAAGGTACGCATCTTCTCTGTATTGGCCCAGGGGGAGAAAATCTGGTCAAATATGCATGCATAATGACTGATTCCAAGTTTCTGGGTAGAACTGGGGTTGGAGCTGCAATGGGGTCAAAGAACCTTAAGGCTATAGCTGTTAAAGGCTCGGCTATACCAGAGGTGGCAGACCGACAAGGGCTCAAAAGGTACATTACTGAAATTGCGCACGAAAAATATCCAGGTTCTGGCTTAGATAAAGGGATTGGATCTAGGGGAACGCAATTTTTAGCTGGGCTTTTCAATAATAAGGGACTGTTGGGAAGGAGAAACTGGCAAAGTTTGGTATTTGAACCTGCGGATAAATGGTATGAGACGTTGCAGAAATACCTGGTAGGGACGTTTTCGTGTTATGGATGTGTGGCACGTTGCACCCACGAATTTAAAGTCACAGAAGGACCATATAAAGGAGCCTGGAGCTCTGGTGTGGAGTGGGAAACATTGTTTGCATTGGGGTCAAACTGCTACAACAGCGATGTAAGCTCTATTGTCAAAATGAATAATATGTGTGGTTCTTATGGCCTGGATACAATAAGCACTGGCGTAACGTTGGCCTTTGCAATGGAATGCCATGAGAAAGGCCTTATAAGAAAAGGACAGATGGATGGAATTGATTTGCGTTTTGGGAATCCGGAGGCCATGGTCAGCATGATTGATGAAATAGCACAGCGCAAAGGGTTTGGAGACATTTTAGCTGAAGGCACCAGGAGAGCGGCAAAGATAATAGGTAAAGGAGCAGAGAAATTTGCCATGCATGTCAAGGGATTGGAGATTCCTGCTTATGGTCCAAGAGCGATGAAAGGAATGGCTCTGGGCTATGCTGTTGGCTCGCGTGGTGCAAGCCATCATGATGGTAGGCCTTTTGATCATAATCCTAATCCCGCACTTAATTACGACGGAAATATGGAAGCATATAAAGGTAAGGGTAGAATACAAAGCATAATTAGCCATTGGACTGCGTGTCTGGACTGCATGGGTTTCTGCCATTTTGCTGGATTTATGACTGGTGAATATCTATCTGAAGGATATGTTGAACAGGCGAACTTGGTTACCGGCATGGGATTGACCTTGCAAGACCTGTGGGATATTGGCGAAAGAGCCTATACTTTAGAACGGGCTTTTAATGTACGTGAAGGCATTAGAAGGAAGGATGACACGGTGCCGGAGCGGTTTCTAACGGAGCCGGTGCCAGATGGTCCACATAAAGGTGCCATCTTAAAGAAGGAAGAGTTGGACGAGATGCTGGACGAGTTCTATGAGGATTATGGATGGGATAAAGCCACCGGCGTACCCACGAAGGAGAGATGGCAAAAGTTAGGCTTTAGTATGGAGGATTATCCGGTATGAGGAACAGTAAAATTATGACGGCCTCCGAGGCTGTAGAGAGGTTTATTTTTGATGGGGCCAGTGTAGGTGTTGGTGGTCAAAATGCTATAGGCGCTCCTATGGCAATTGCCCATGAGATAATCAGACAAAAAAGAAAAAATCTCACTTTGCTAGGATGTAACTTAGCTATGGCAGCAGATATTCTAATTGGAGCCGGGCTGGTTAAGAAGTGCGAGTGCGGGACATGCAATATTGGATACCGTGGAATACCCAGTATGGGATATTCAGCTAGAAGATACTATGAGGAAGGAAAATTGGAGATGGAGGATTATGAGCACCTTGGCATGGTGTCGCGTTTTCTTGCTGGTGAGATGGGGTTACCATTTATGCCTGTTATGAGTTCTTTAGGTTCAGATATATTGAGGTACAAAGCACCATCGACAGGGAAAAAGTTTGAAATCATAGAGAATCCCTGGAATCAGGGAGAAAAAGTGCTGCTTATGCCTGCTGCTACTCCTGATGTAGCCATTATTCATGTACAGAGAGCTGATGAGATGGGGAATGTCATAATGGAAGGATTTGTGGCGCATACACCTGAGATGGTCAGAGCTTCTAAGAGAGTGATAGTCTCTTGTGAGGAAATTATAAATTCTGAGGAAACAAGAAATTATCCAGAGATGACTACTCTGCCACACATTTATGTTGATGCAATTGTAGAGCAACCCTGGGGTTCTCATCCTATGGGCACTTATCGATATTATGATTGTGATGTGGAGCATATGAGGATGTACCAGGAGTGTGCTGAAGCAGCATTAAAGGAAGGAAAGTCAGGCATGACAAAATACAAGAATTATCTGCAGGAATATGTGCTAAGTTGTGATACGTTCAATGATTACCTGGAGAAAGTTGGAGGAGTAAGGAGGTTGATGGAGCTTAAGCGAAGAATGAGGGAGGCGATGTAAGATGGGTGAGGTTGCTTATAAGAAAGAAGAATTGATGGTCATAGAGGCATCGAAATACATTAATGATGGGGAGATAGTTTTTACGGGGATAGGGTTGCCTGTTGTTGCCGTGACATTAGCTCAGAAGATGCATGCACCGACTTTGACTGTTGTGGTTGAGAGCGGTGTTGTTGGGCCACAACTTAAGTTGGTTCCCCTGTCCATTGCTGACTCAAAAATAATGCGCAAGGCAGTGATGTTAGGATCCTTACGAGAAGTGTTAGGTTGTATCTTACAGAGAGGTATGGTAGATGTTGGTTTTCTAGGTGGTGCTCAGATAGATCAATATGCTAACTTAAACTCCACTGTCATTGGGGACTATTATAAACCGAAGGTTAGATTTCCTGGAAGCGGTGGTGCAAACCCTATCGCTTCCCATGCAAAGAGGCTTCTAATCATCACGCCGCATCAAAAAAGACGCTTTAAAAAAAGATGTGATTACATCACCAGCCCTGGGTATATTGACGGACCATATGGAAGAAAGAACGCTGGTCTCAAGATGTGGAATCCCAGTATCACCATTATCACAGACCTATGTGTCATGGATATTGATTCTACATCGGGGAGGCTAAAGTTGCTAAAGTTAATGCCAGACGTTACTATAGAGCAGGTAATGGAAAACACGGATTTTGAGCTGATTATACCACCTGAGATTGGTGCTGTAGATTTACCCACAGAAGCTGAGTTGAGGTTGATTAGGGAAGAGATAGACCCACAAAAGGTTTATTTTCCAGATAACTAAAGAGGCTGTTTAAAAACATAGTGCGAGGCTTTAGCCTCGTGCACGACCCTAAAGGGCCGCACTACGAAAATCTTGAGGGTGAAGATGGTTAAACCGGATGAGGTGAATTCAGTTTTGAAGCTAAGGCAAAATTAAACGGCCTCAGCAATGGAAGGAGGGAGAAGGTTCGTAGGTGGAGCAAAACAGAGGGAAGTGATGCTTATTGAAACAAAAGACGCTAGGAAAGACTGGGAAAGAAAGTTTAGAAAGGAGAAATAAGAGGAACATGGAAAAGACAAAGAAGGAAGCAATAGAGAAAAAGGGAGGAGAACCCGTTACCCGGCGGAAAAGTGCCATCTCGTATAAGACCAGAGAAAAGGTTGTTCTTAGGGGGTATAACTTAAGCGAGTTAGCAGAGGCAGGGTATACCTTTGAGGATGGTATATTTGTGTTGCTGCAAGGAAGAATTCCCATGGAAAATGAAATGAGGATGCTAAGGTACGAGATGGCAGAATTCATAGAGCATTCCATGTCTCCTTCTGCGGCAGCGGCAATAACTACTATGGGTGGCAGACCATTGCTTCCTGCGGCAATCGCTGCCGCCATTATGTGCTTTGGCGCAGCCCATGGACCTGGCGCTGCCCATGGGTATATGTGTGATGAGTTCTTTGAACGAGCGGCGAAGGAAAACAAAAAAGACCTCAAGGAATTGGCTAAGACTCTGGTTGATGAGTATCTAAGAGATAAGAAAGCAATTCAGGGATTAGGTCAACCTCAGCACATATACGGCGACCCCAGGGTATATCCTACATTTAGGAGGTCACAATTACTGGGTACGGCTGGTATATACAATCAATTCCAAATAGAAATTCTTAATGAACTTAACCGCCGTAGGATTAAAGGGGGGAAATCCCTGGTGCATCCCAATATGATTGGCGCAGGCAATTCTAGTTTGATGGATTTGGGATTTAGTCCCCTGGGATCTTTTATTATTGGGAGCGTTAGTCGAGGTTATAGTTGTGCTGTTCACGCTATAGAACAACTGAAGAAGGGACATGCCTGGATGGCATCCAGGAGGGAGAAGATGATACAGCTTCTGGATTTGTCTATGATGAAGTATGAAGGCCCGCCAGATAGGGAAGTTCCACCACTTAGGGATCGCGATAAATATGCCCAAGAACAGAAAGAGAAAGGAGAATGGAAGAAATGGAATCTATAAGAAAGCCTGCAGAAGAAGAAGCCATATATGGACCAGGAAGAGAGCCCTATACGGGACCTGCAGAAACTGTAGAGGGGGAAAAGCCGGAGAAAAAGGAAGTTAAACCTGTAGAAGGCAGAGAGCCTTTTCGCTGGCGTAGCACTGTCTCCTATAAAACCGTACCTAATATTGTCGCCAGAGGATATGATACCACCAGACTGGTAGAAGAAGGATATGGTGTCTGTGACATACTGTTCATACTTTTCCAAAGTAGGATTCCACTTTCAAATGAGGAAAAAATGCTCAATTACTTAACCATTCTATTCTTTGATGATGGTATGTCGCTACCCGCTGTTAGCTCTCGAGCCTCGTCTGATGGCAGGTCGTTCATGACCCAGGCTATTGGTGCCGGAATTCTGGCCTTTGGTCATGTTTATGGACCCTTCCAGGACTATGGCTACATGATGAACGAGTATTTGGAGCGAGCTGAAAAGGAGAACAAAAATCTCAAGGAGATGGCCCAGATTTTAGTTAAAGAATATCTGGCAGAGGAGAAAACGATTCTGGGGCTATATCCAGAGAGTGTACAAGGTGACCCTATGCCTTACCGAGTGTTCAAAAAGGCAGAATCACTGGGAACAGCTGGCAAGTATCATGATTTTCAAATAGAGATTCAAAATGCTGTTAATCAAGTTAGGGAAAAGGAAGGGAAGGCTAAACTACATTCGGATATGGTAGGCGCTGGTGGCTCTGCTATGTTGGATTTAGGCTTTACCCCTGAAGCTACTTGGGCTATTGTGGTGGTTACTAGAGCTTATGGCTGCGGTGCTCATGTAATGGATGAGATGGAAGATAAATCAACCGAGGAGCTCTACGGTGTAGCGCTACATAGTCCTGAAGATTATGATGGCATACCAGATAGACCGGTTCCACCATCAAAGGATCGCGAAAAGGTGGCCAGACCAATTGTAGCAAAGACAGTAGATGATTGGCATAGGATGTTTAAGGAGATGAGAAAGATTAAGGGGAGTGGTTGGAGTATCTAGTGAGCATGGCGATTTACAAGGGAGCTAGCTGTAGTTAACCTGGGAGGGAAGGAATGCTTTTAAGAAAAGAAGGGAAAGTTGACATATTAATTAGGAAGCATGCAGAGGAGGTAAAAGCGGGGATTGAGGCTTTGAAGGAGGCTGTTATTGCCTACATTGATGGTGATGAGGAGAAGTTTAAACGAGCGGCTGAGCTTACCGACAGTAAGGAAAGCGATGCTGATAGAGCAAGAAGAGAGGCAGAGAATGCCCTCTATGCAGGTGGCTATCTTCCAGTTTATCGGGAGGATTTCAGCATTTTTATGGACCTTGTTGACAATATGAGTGATAATGCTGAGGCAGTGACCCATTTTCTGGCTTTGGAAAATCCCAGTATTCCTCCCCAATGGGGAAAAGATATCAAGGAGATTGCAGAAAAGACCCTGGAGGCCTTTCTTGCCTTTCATAGATGTTTTCTTTTCATCTACGAGGATATGGAGAAGGCTTATTCCTCTACTGAACAGGTACGGAATCTGGAGAAAGAGATTGATGGAATTCAGCATGGCATTCTCCAGGAGCTCTTTCAGTCAGATTTGGGTCTGGCAGAAAAGATACATCTCAAGGAATTTGTCTTGAAGCTAGGGCAAATATCTGATGCTGCTGAAAATGCCTCGGATAAAGTGAGAGGGCTCACCCTTAAGACAGGATTCTAAGGCAAGCGGTTTTTGCTACGGATTAAGCCGGGAACAATGTAGTAGCATAATATCTTTTCTTGTCGCCCTTGCTAATCTAACATACCAGCCAGTGCTTCATTGGCTTAATTTAATAAGGAGTGATAGAAGGGTATTTCAAATGCTTTTACCTCTGAGTTTTCTTGCTGCTATTTATATGGGTTGGGCTCTGGGTGCCAACGATGCTGCCAATATATTTGGGACAGGGGTGGTAACGGGGGCAATAAGATTTCGCACTGCCGCTATACTTCTCTCCATTTTTGTGGTTCTGGGTTCTATCCTAGAAGGGCAAAAAACCCTGGGGATTGTGGGCTATTTCACTGCCCTTGACATCGGACTTGCCTTGCTATGCGCATTCACGGCAGCCCTAGTGGTTACCGGGATGACTTATTTTGGCATACCTGTTTCCACGTCTCAGGCCATCCTGGGTGCAGTCATGGGGGTCTCTATTTATACCGCTGGTTTTTCTGCCTTCCCATGGAACAAATTCACTAAGGTAATAATCTGCTGGCTGGCTGCTCCTTTAGGCGCAATGGCAATGTCTGTTGCTCTTTATAAGCTTATGGATATTTCCACCCGAAGAATCAGAACCCTCCCTGCCTTCACCCTGGCTATGAGAATAGGCATCATGGTGATGGGCTCTTACGGAGCCTACACCTTGGGAGCCAACAATGTAGCTAATACTACCGGGGTCTTTGTTGGTGCCGGGGTATTTACTCCTTTTATGGGGACCTTGATAGGGGGGCTGGCTATTGCCTTTGGGACCTGCACTTACAGCAAAAAGGTGATGGAGACTGTGGGAGGGAAAATCGTCCCCCTCGATATTCCCACTGCTTTTGTTGCTGTGCTTGCAGAAGCCATTACTCTCCATATCTTTACTCAGGTAGGAGTCCCCGTGTCCGCCTCTCAGGCAATAGTAGGAGCAGTAATCGGTATCGGATTGCTAAAAGGGGTGAGGACAATGAGTAATAAGAAAATCATTCAAATCTTTGTTGGATGGGTTCTCACTCTGTCTCTGGCTATAGTTATTCCTTACCTCTTTCTCTTGTTGGTGTCGTAATCTTTGCTTGTCAATTGCTTCCCTTGTCAGCCTGGATAACTTCATTCAAGGCTGATATGGCAGCTTCCAGCTGGCTATCGTCAGGTTCTCTGGTAGTCATAGATTGCAATGCTAATCCCGGAGCTAGAAGCACCCGGGCTAAGATATTTTTGGCGTGTCTTGCGGTGAATCGGGTAGCTTCATAGCCCAGGGCAGCAATAACAGGGAGGAGGATTATGCGGGATAGGATACTTAGCCATAGCTGTGGGCGACCAAGCAAAGCGAAGACGAGAATGGCAATGATAAGGACGATAAAAATGAAGCTGGTACCACAACGAGCGTGAGCAGTAGAGTAGTTTTTTCTAATGGCTTCCACTTCCAAAGGGCATCCAGCCTCATAAGCGTTAACCACCTTATGCTCTGCTCCATGGTAGGCAAAAACCCTTCTAATGTCAGGAAAGAGGCTTATTAATTTAAGGTAGGCGATGAAAGTTCCGATGCGTATACAGCCTTCAATCAAATTACTGATGAAATCGGAGGCGATATAAATATCGAAGTAGCGAATAGCCAGAAGGGGAGCGATGAAAAACAGAGCTACAGCAAAGACAAGGCTGAGAACTACAATCCCCCATAAGGCTACTGCTGGTATTTTTTCCTCTTCCTCCGCTGAGGCAATCTGTGCGGATTGAAGCAAGGCTTGAGTACCTAAAATTAGAGTTTCGATTAAGACGATTACGCCTCTTACTAAGGGTGTTTTCCTGAGACGGCCTTTATATATATTGGATAGAGGCTGCTTTATTACCTCTAATTTTCCATCGGGGCGGCGCACAGACATAGCTAAATCCCTCTCCCCCCGCATCATCACACCCTCAATAACTGCCTGCCCGCCGTAGTAAAAAGGTTTGTTCAATCCTTTATCTGGTATCGCTTCTTGAACCTTTCCACCCTTCCCTGAGTGTCAGCTATCCTTTGTTTACCTGTATAGAAGGGGTGACATTTGCTGCATACCTCAACCTTGAGCTCTGGCTTGGTGGAGCCAATAGTGAAGGTATTGCCGCAAAGGCAGGTTACTTTGGCATTTTCATAATACTTAGGATGTATCTTGGCTTTCATTTGTAAATGCTAACCCTCTTTTTATATTTAGTCGCTGACTCATATTTAACAGACCCGTCTATTAAAGCGAAGAGTGTGTAGTCTCTGCCCAGGCCCACATTGCTCCCTGGGAGGATGCGAGTTCCACGCTGCCTAACCAGGATATTTCCAGCACGGACTTGCTCTCCTCCGTATTTCTTTACTCCCAGACGCTTTGATTGGCTATCGCGTCCGCACCGTGTACTGCCGCCACCTTTTTTATGTGCCATGTTTATTCTCCTGGTGTAACAATTTCATTTATTGATAGTGTGGTATAAATCTGCCGATGCCCTGTTTTTTTGTGGTACCTCACCTTGGACTTATATTTAAATACTATTACCTTGTCTCCCTTGACTTCCCCTAAAGAAGTAGCTATAACTTTAGCACCTTTGATAATCGGATTGCCTATTAGTGAGTTCCCATTGCCACCAATAAATAATACCTTGTCCAGCTCGACCTTACTTCCTTCAGCTACGTCTAAACGTTCCACCTTTATAGTTTGCTGGGGAACAACCTTATATTGTTTGCCGCCTGTTTCAATAATAGCGTAAATTTTCTTACCTCCGAAGGAAACACAGATTCTACCAGTGCAATCTACCAGGTGTCAAATTATCCACGGCTTCATAGTTTACACTAACATATCAGTTTTGTCACAACAGCTATGTACTTGTTCATATGGTTAGTCACATTGCTTTCTCTCCTTGTCTTGTGCGACCCAAGCCTGGCAACTCCACCTCGTGGTGGTGGGATTTATCCCCGCCTTAGCGGTTGAGGACAAGCCCCAACCCTACAAGATTGCTTTCTTGTGTCATTCTGAGCGTAGTGAAGAATCTCCACCGCCGAGATTGCTTCGTCGCTGACCCTTTCGCGGAGTTTATCCTGAGCAAGATTCTTCGGTCGCGGAGTTTACACTGAGCGAAGCCGAAGTGCTCCCTCAGAATGACAGGAGGCGAAGGGCTCAGGGCTTTGGCTGCTCCTCGCAATGACGGAGGGAGAGTTTGCAATAACAAGAAAGGGGTGTCATTGCGAGCCTGAACGTAGCGAAGGCGTGGCAATCTCTCACAATTCTTCGTACAGGTCACGCCATTCTCTGTTCATACTATTAATATATTGGATCTTCTTTTGTCTTGGGCCGGCTTTGATTTGCTTCTCCCTTAGGATGGCATTTTCTATGTCTTCAAACACTTCGTAATATACGAGTTTGGTGGTATTGTATTTTCTGGTGAATCCACTGACTAGTTTTTCTTTATGCTCATAGGCTCTTCTTTTTAAGTCATTGGTAACCCCAGTATAGAGCACGGTGTTATTGCTGTTGGTCATTATATAAATGTAGTATTGCCTGTTCATAGATATAATTATACCTTGAGATTGCTTCGCTGCGCTCGCAATGACAGTGGGGAGAGCTCGCAATGACGGAGGGAGAGTTTGCAATGACAGGGGAAGAAGTGTGCCGCAATGACATAGAGCCCCTGCAGGCTTGACTTCAGACTTATGATACAGCCACAATGAGCAGTTATGGAAGCCCTTTTCATATTCGCTTTTGCCCTTTTGGGCCTGGCGGTGGGCAGCTTCCTCAATGTATGTATGGACCGCCTGCCTCGGGATGAATCTATCTTAAATCCCCCCTCTCACTGCCAGGTTTGCCAGCACCGCCTGGCGGCTAAAGACCTTATCCCTGTGTTCAGCTATCTTTGGCTTCACGGCCGCTGCCGCTATTGCCAGGCTTCTATACCTAAGCGTCTCCTCTGGGTAGAGCTTGCTATTGGCGCTATGTTTGCTTTCCTCTATTTGAGTTATAACTTGAAACCAGAGTTGGATGTTAGGTGGATGGGCGTAATGGCTTTCTATGCTTGCCTGTTTATCCTAATATTCATAGTTGACCTGGAACACGGTCTTATCTTAAACAAGGTGGTCTATCCTGGCATGGCGGTGGCTTTGCTCTTTGCTTTATTTATACCCCAGCCCTGGATTACGCAATTAAAGTTCAGTGGTATAGCTAACTTTGCCATTGGTGGGGGTATTGGCTTTGTTGTGTTTTTGCTAATAGCTCTCATTTCCCGTGGGGGGATGGGTTGGGGAGATGTCAAACTGGCGGCTCTGGTGGGCTTAGCTACTGGCATTCCTTTAGTTTTCCTGGCCTTGATTATAGGAACCATCCTGGGAGGTCTAGTAGCCGTAGCTTTGCTGATAGGTAAAAAGAGAGGACGCAGGGAAGCAATTCCCTTTGGCCCTTTCCTCTCCTTGGGTACTTTAATTACCTTGCTCTGGGGAAGCAGCATACTTAACTGGTATCTGGGGCTTATGTGACAAAAGCCTGAGTAAAGGCTATAATGCTAAACATAGAGAAAATAGACAATTATGTTGACTTGGATAGCAAGTATCTAAGAAAAGCTGATGTCTTAATTGAGTAAGGCGATTGGGTTCAGGCATCAGAGAAATTCTGGGGAGCAGCAGCTGAGATAGTTAAGGTGGTGGCAGCCAAGAGGGGAATCGAGCTACGCTCCCATGGGGAACTTTACCGATTTATCACCAAGCTCAGCCAGGAATCAAATAGCCGTGAGCCTATCAGGCTTTTCGGGCTGGCTTCAGCTCTACATCAGAACTTCTACGAGAACTGGCTTCCTCCTCAGATGGTAATCGAATACGGCAAGGCGGTGAAGGAACTGGTAAACCTGCTAGGGAAACTAGCCTAGCTATCCTCTGAACAGAGTGAAAAACCTATCTTGATATTCTGGGAACACGCCCCACCTATTTAGCTCAGCCACCAATTCGGGGGCTCGAGAAACGTTTTTCCTCGCCTGTTCAAAAAGCTCCTCAATGTGCTTTCGAGCCTCCTTTGGCACACCGCTTGTATCTATATCTAGGAGGCCTCTGCTGCGA
>Ga0114920_10001267_pt1 | contig 11623 bp, 13 predicted proteins | sample ChitaG_FD_88683 | JGI IMG/M metagenome (GOLD analysis project Ga0114920, IMG submission 88683) | Deep subsurface microbial communities from South Pacific Ocean to uncover new lineages of life (NeLLi) - Chile_00310 metaG | ecosystem: Environmental > Aquatic > Marine > Oceanic > Sediment ... | reverse complement strand
TTGAATATATCGGCTCCGGCGGCGAACTCCTGGGCCTGGGCCGCAACCTCGGCCTCGCCCCTCTCGCCGAAAGCGGTGACTAATTGCCCGCCGAACTTTATTAAAGGGGTGAACGGCTCTATGACATCGCTTATCTTAGTCAAGGTAGAGGCGAATGTGCTCATTTATTCCTCGCTCAAATCGGTAAACAGTATAATTGCCAATATATTTAATGGTAGCGGCTGTGGCTGCTGTATGAGAACCTGGCTAACTCGCTCCCAGTCCCCGGGAAACGTCATCTCCTCAATTCCTGTCACAAGCGTGGGCGGTATACCCGTAGGGGTTGAGGTCGTTCGGAAAATGAACGTATCGAGCTGGTCGACCGCGTCTCCGAACTGGAAGCCAAGCGAGCCAAGGTTGTCGCTTACCTCGCCGAACTGGAAACCCACCGACCTGTGCAGCATCAGCATTATCTTATATATCCGCTTGTTCTTGCCTATACCCGTGCCTACCGCACTACCGCTCTCGATGGGCAAGGTCTTTACTTTTGGAACATAGGGAAGCCCGACATGAACTAAAGAGGCCGCGCTGGCCAGCGTTATAGTGCCCCCTGCTGTTACAGTTTGATTTGACTGTGGCGCGCCGTCGCCCAATACAGCCACACTCTCGCCCACAAGGTGAGTGAGACCTGAAATGGTCGTCACCTTTACTCTGACCTCTCCGCCGGATATGTAAGTGCCAAAATCCGTGCCGTCTATATCGACATCGTTTGAGTCGGTGAGCTGGAATGTGTTTGTGGTCACGCCTTTGATCTTATAGGAATTGCCGTTGAGCTCTGTCTTGTCCACGACATCGGTTATCCTGACTGTGTCACCGTTTGAGAAGCCGTGCGAGGCGGCGGTTATCACGACAGGCTCGGCCTTCGTGGCGGCGGTAATGGTCACGGCACTGTCCAAGGAGAGTCCCGAGTCCACGGCGAAAACATCGTGCTGGGCGTCGTAATCCTCGGCTGTCATGAACTCGATATATCTAACCACCGAGCCGTTTATCACGCGCTTGACGGAGATCCACACCTGGTCGTTGGCATCTATTTCAGGGATTACGGCCACGCTCTCGATCATACCTGTGCCCTGGGCGTCGTTTCCGGCCACAACCCTCGACCAACCTATTACCTCCTGGGCTATCTGACGGGTCAGGACGGACACCTCCCCATCGTTTCTGATGCACCAGAGCCTGTTGTTCGGGGACTGCTGGTAGGCTATCTGGATGAACTTATCGCTTCCGAGCGTCCCCGCTATGTGGTCGGCGAGAAGCGTCATGTCCTCGGCCACATTGGAGTCCACATCGAAGTTAAATCCGAGCTGCCTTAAGGTTTTCAGGTCCCTCTGCACATAATAGACGAAATTGCCTATCCTGCGCGGCAGTATCAGGGCGGAGCCGTAGGTCGTGTCGCGCTGGACGAGCACATTGGTCGGGGTTATCGGCGTATTGTCGGTGCCAGAGCTCATCGAGAATGTTCCGCCGGACGTCCCCATCTGCAGTGACTTGGGTCCAGAGTCGAGCCACCTTATCGCGTTCACCTGAGTGGTGGCTATCGTGTATACAAAGGCGTCGGAGTTTCCGGTGCCAGCCGTCATATCCTCGAAGCTCAAACTGACAGAGGCCCATATATTCTGGGGCAAGTCGGGACTCGAGGCAAATGTGAGCCTCTGCTCATGAAAAGTAATGCAACTCGGGAAGCCCGCGTCGTTACTCCACGCCCCCTCAGCCCAATCGGTTGTGGCGGTATCGGCAGAAAGAGTTTGTATTATAAGGCCAGCCACATGTTGCTCGTCTGTGAAAGTGGTTATCAAAACATATCCCTGAACCGCCGGGTCGTCAGTCGTGCCATGTATCTTCCACAGCGCCCCCTCATGGTCTTCAGTCCATAAATCAACCGAGGCAACAAGGTTGACAGCTCCAATGGCAGTAGCATCAGGATCGACAGTAATTGCGCCTGTATTATCGGGGAAGAAAGGCCCTCCGACAAAGGTTATGTCGGTGAGGGTGAAAGTGGTGGCCGACGTCCGCTCGAGCTTCGCGGGTTCATGTGCCGCATGAACTATGTATAAGACATCCGCCGACTGGGCGAACTGGAGGTCGAAGACCTGGTCTATCGTGTAGGGGGTGGTTACCTCGACGGGGTTGGTGGGGTCGAGGAGCTGGCCGTTGAGGGTATAAAAGCGAACATAGAGATTGCCAAACTCTAAAACATAGGACTGCGAGGTGGAAAACTGAAAGGTCTCAAGCCTTACCTTCCCGGCTGAGCTCGTCTTGGCCTCGGCCGCGAACTTCGTCCCTGGCCGGGAGAACGCGCCCCCGACCTCATGTATCAGGAAGTTCTCGAGTATGGCCGCGCCATTCGGATAGCGGGATATGTCCGCCCGGCCGAAAGCCTTGGGGGAAATCTCGCCAGCCGTGAAGTTGGATTTCAGCGGAGAACTTTTAGGCATATCGTTTTCTCCTTGACAAGGTTGGCAAACGTGGTATAATGTTATTATGAGAAAAGGTCAACCAATGCCTCAAGAACAAAAAGATAGAATTAGCAAAGCGCTTAAAGGACATCCCTCTTTTATGAATGGATACAAGCATTCTGAAAAAATTAGAAGAAGGATAAGCACATCTAAAAAAGGAAAACATACTTCGCCAGCGACGGAGTTTAAGAAAGGACATCCTTTTATTGGTGGCGAAAAAGGGTGGTTTAAGAAAGGCCAAACTCTTGGCAAAAATAATGCTAAATGGAAAGGGGGAAAACTTAAAAAGTGGTCTGGATACGTAATGGTTCTTTCCCCGGAACATTCTTTTTCTAATAATGGTTATATTCTTGAACATCGTCTTGTTATGGAAAAACATCTTGGCCGCTATCTCCTTCCCGAAGAAGTTGTCCATCATATTAACAACATTAGAGACGACAATAGAATTGAAAATCTTAAATTATTTGCCAATCACAAAGAACACTGCAAATTCCATTTCGAGTCAAACTAAAACCAGCATATCGGAAACCATGTCTCCCAGGAAGTTTGCCCATGTAACTGACCCGAGCCCGCGAACCTCGCCCCGGTCACCTCGTCCTGCATCGGCCTGAGCGGAGTCTCCTGCATGGCCACGATAGAGGTCGCTTGCGGGAGCTTCTTCTCGTAATATATCCCGAACGCCTCCGTCATCAGCGCCCTGTTGGACGTTATCGCAAAGGCGATCTCCGCGGCAAGGCGCCCCGCGAACGCCTCGGTGAACTTTGGGTGGAAGATGGTCGTGTCCTCCTGCCGGAATGTGTATTTTATCTTCAGCGAGGCGGTGTCGGAGAGTATCCTGTTGCCCTCGACCCGAACCTTCGCTCCCTTGACATTGACAAAGTTAAGCTGAAGGTAGTCCGCGGGCTTGGCGTAAACCACGGTAATCAGGTCGTCGGTATAGGCTGGCTCCTCATCTACGGTGGCGAGGGCCACGCGCTTCTGGGCGAACGGCCAGATGTAGTCGGTTAGCACGGCGTCGCGCACCCTGTCAAATACGGCGTTGCACTCCCGGGCGTTCTTGGAGTCCTCGGTTAGGGCGGTTATGCGCTTCGCCCCAAGTTGAGTAAGCGACATATTGCAGATTTCGACTTCAGATACGGCCATTTTTTATCTCACCCCTTTTCATTACTATTATATAATAGGCGATAAACGCAATCAGCAGGAATATCACCTGTGGCGTTCTTGTGGGAAAATGCACTGTCATGTCTGTGCATATCATCGCCAAGCCTGAGAAAGCGATTATCGTTTCCTTCGTTTTACTAGCTAGGATAAATAGCCAAATTAGGAATCCTATCAGCCCCAAAATGAACACCGCACCTATATGGCCGGTCTCGGCCCAAAGTTGCAGAAAGCAGTTATGCGCACGAGCCCACCTAATCCAGTAGCCGCCTGTGCCCTTGTATTTCCACATCTCATTGCCACCACCCGCCACATCCTTTCCCAAGACGGGGAACAGCAGCTTATAAGTTCCAATGCCCATGCCTGTTAAGCCATGTTCGTTCGCAAGCTGAACGGTCTTCTTCCACACAGGCCATCGGCCACCCGCGAGCCTATCCTTTATCCTGCCGTTCTTGGCCATGTGCAAAGCCAGAAGCGAAACCAAACAAAGAACCAATGCTATTTTAACCCATCGCCTTTTGAGCGTAAACAAGCCCCAGGTTGATAAGCCCACCCCAAGAGATACCAACGCCCCAACTGAGCCGGAAAGCCACGCAACAAGCGCCAGAGGCCAAAAGTTCAGCAGGTTGTAGGCAAGTAGGAACGGGGCAAGGCAGGCAATGAAACTGCCCAGCTCTGTTGATGTTCCTACCATACCTATAAATACTGGCGTTTCCTGTGCATAGTTAAAGAGCCTATCTCCTTGGAACCTTTGAAAAACCATAAACACTACATTGAGCCAAAACAACGCCTGCGCCGCCTTGAACACAATGCTGAAATCTTTAAGCCTGCGACAGAGGACAAAATAGTAGAAACAAAATACCACCGTCCCGTAGAGAATGAAGGAAAGGTAGGGCGCCCTGCTAAGGAAGCAGTTAGCGAAGAGATAAACCACAAGCAGCCTGGCCCATATATTTACATTCTGATATATGGCGGCTATCCCCAAGAAGCCGAACAAAAGCATCAAGAATATCCAGAGACCTTTATTGAGGACTACTGGAATTACCAGGCTCACCGGCCCGGTAAGAGCTAGTACGACTATGGGGATGGCGACTAAAACTCCGATTATCGCCTGTCTCAAACGCTCCTGCGCCCCTTTTCCTTAATTCTGCACCGTTACCGTAGCACCGGTCGCACCAATTATCATCCAGCCCAAAGCATCGTCGACCCACAACAGGGTGGTGATCTCACCACTTATGTCATAAGTAATGGTAGACCAACCAGTAAAGGTCTTAGCCCGCACTGTCAGCGTTCCGCCAATCCTCTCAATACCACGCAAGATTATAACCTGTCCCTGCGTGCCATCGTCCAATACAGCAGTTCTAGTTGCGATAACCATATTGATTACTGCAAAGGGGGTCGGGATTGAGATATGGAGTGTGGCCAATGTAGTCGCTCCACTCTCGTCGATACCCATTGCCACAAGGTCAGAACTAACGATGCTAACATCAACAGTCGCGGGGTCGTCAGACTGCGGAGTAACGCTTGCCCCGAGTATATTGATGTTAGTAGCTTGATGCAATGTGCCACTATCCGACTGCACTCCGACCGAGGCCAGGCTGGGTCGCGGAGCCGCAAGCATAAAGCATATTGCGATAAGCAATAAACTCCGTAAAAATTTACCCATCATGTTACCTCCCTCTTAATCGTGAGTGTAAAAAACAGTCAGCTTGATAGTGCCCGTCGCGATGCCGTTGGTGTTGGTAATGGTTATCTGCTGGGTCGTTGAGGTTATCGCATAGTTGCGGCCTCCTATCGCGTTGAGTTTGGTTACCTTCTCCGCGGAACCATGATCTGTGGCTGAGATGTAACGAGCGGGAGAAATCGTATCACCAACCGAGAGCTTCGCGGTGTTGGTCAGGTCATCGGAGTGCAAGATAACTTCAAGAATTCTCGCACCGACGGGAAGGTCCGGCCCCATCTCAATGACGTCGTTAATCGCCAAGGTCAATGCCTCGTAGGTGTCCTGGAACGTCTTGACCCGTCCGTCAACGAAGCCCGGCGTGAGCTTGACCCTAGGCTCGGTGTCCATTACGGTCCTATTAACTCCTTTTACTGTTCCCATTTGTTACCTCCTGTGTTGTTGGTTAAATTATTCCTGACAGTTGATCTGGATGATGCGCTTCTCCTCGAGCCGGGTCGCGTTGATGGTCATGCTTAAGAAGACTTGCCAGGCGTAGCTCTTGTCGGCCCTTTGGTCTATCCTGACCGAAGGCTCCTTGCCGATGCCGAGCTGCATTGCCGCCCTGTGCCACGCGAAAACCTTGCGGATTGAGCCGCCAGATGTCGTGGGTTGAAGGCGCGTGCTCTTGATGAACTGAAATCCTAGCCAAGTGTTGATCTCGCCCTGCACCAGTGCCTTAACCACGTTGAAGTCGGAGCTCGCCACCTCGGTTGTGCCAAGCATATTCACTATTTGCTTGGGGGCGGCCACGATGAACCTCTCGTCCGCCTCTACATCGTTGTCGTCGAGCTTCTGCATCGCCGAGAGCATCTTGGCCTTGGTCAGTCCAGTTGTCCCCACGGCCACGATGTTGTTGGTGTCAAAGTCTGTTCCTGTTCCGCCAGACTTGCCCGCGAATGCTTCCGCGTCAAAGGCCTCGATGATTATGTCGTCCATCTGCCGACCCGCGGACATTGCAGCACTCATCGAGTAAGCGCTCTTGGGGTCGATAATCATGCGCAGCTGGTCTTCGGTGTCAAACAAGGTGTTGTGGATAAAATCACGCTTTGAGAGCCGTCTCCTCTGGTGGTCGGGATCTATCGATGGGGTGTCCTGGTGGCGAGAGGTCTTCTCAACCATGTTGGTAGCTCCCAGCTGATCATAGAACTTGAACTCCCCGACGAAGTTCGTGTCAACAAGCACGGTGTTCCTGAGCTTGGAGATCTTCTGCTGGACGAGCTGCCTGATGTTATCCGTGAACTGATTAACAAAAGCAGTAGTCACTAATCCCATTTCTTCCTCCTTTGTTTAGTGTTGCAACTCGCTGTCTTAACCGAATTATCCAAAAGAGGGTTCGGCACCGCTTTATTTGGGTTCCGAGAAATCGGAATTGCCCACTGCCGACCTTGCGGGGGGGCTTGTCAGTTATCTCCCCGCTTGGCCAAAATTACTGAGCCCCGTCGCGTATCTTGTAGAGCGACTGCATATACTCCACAGCCTGCGTATGCCCGGGGTTGTTTGCGTCGTTGAACGCGCTCTTATCGTCAGCGCGCATCTCGTTTATCTTGGTCTGCGCCTCGGCCTTGGTCATTCCTAAGTTGGAGCCGCCTATCTTGCCGAGGGCGTCCTCGCTTAAGTGTTCACCTATAGTAGCGAACAGCTTGATGAGCACAGGGTCGTTGCCTCCGCCCTCTGCGAGCCTGTCAAGCGCCTCGTCTCCGCCGTAGGCCTTTATCACCTTGTGAGCGAGCAGGACCTTGGACTCATACTGGCCTCCCCACTCGCTTCTGAGGTTGGTCTCGGTCTCCTGCTTGTCCTTTGTCTGCTGCTCGTCCCAGGCGGTGAGCTTGGCCGACACATCCTTTAAATATACCTCGCGAATGCCATTAAACTGTGCAGGCGTAAAACCTAGCTTATGGGCCGCCTCCTGAAACAGCTTGGTGCTCGCCTCCTCGCTGACCGCCTTTTCGTGAAGTCCCTCTATCTTTTGAAGCGCAAAACCTTCCGGTTTCTCTGGAACGCCCAATGCCTTATGAAATGCTAAGATTGTCCCCTCATCAGCACCCTCCCCAGGGAGGATAATGCCCTTCATGCCTATCTTCTTCTCAAGCTCGACATAGGATTTTGCCATGCCCTCGTTGTTCTCGAACTTGGTGATTGACGGGTGATCCTTCAGCTCCGGCGCGAAGTTGTCAAAGAACTTGCCCCCGCCCTTCTTCGCCTCGGCAACTGCGGCATTCATCTTCTCCTCGACCTGGGCCGCGGTGAATGTCTCATCCTCGCCTTCCCACCTCACATCCCAATCTCCGAACAAACCGAGATTGCCGAACTTCTTTACCGCTCTCCTAAATGGGCTTACATTACCGCTCGCGCGATGCAAGTTGTCCATGTCAATCCTCCTTTGTGTTTGATGCGCCCGGGGCTTCCATGCCCTCCGGTGACATCATGGTTTCTATGTGGAGCAGCACTTGCCGCTTCCCCTCGTTACTTTCGGTAGTCTCTCCCATAATCGAAAAACCCGGAATAGGGATTGTAGATGTTTTCTTGAAGCAGATAGACTCCAAGTCCTTGAGCACATTCGTGCCTCCCAAGGTGCCGAAGGCCTGCATGTAATCTTTTTTAAGTTGCTTAAATTGTTCTTCTGGGGTCATAGTCCTTGCAATGTCCTTAATGCGACTTGATAGCTTTTCGTATCGAGGTAAACTTTCTTTACCATCCTGAACACGCCATTGTTAATCCTTATTCGTAATAACTTGAATCACATACAGCCATTATAATCCCTCCGAATAAACCTTGCGGTAGTCTATACCGAAATCCTTGAATATCGCCTTTTCCTTCTTGAAGTCGCCATTCTCAGCCGATATGAGGGCGTTAAGAATGACCTTGAGCTCCTTGCTGTAGTGCTCACTCAACGCGGACTGGCCTACATCCTTGAGACGAGGCAGTATGCTATTAGTCCACATGTTCACGCCATACTCAAGCTCCCTCTCCTCAAGCAAGGTAAGGGTATCGAATATCTTTTTCAGGGCGAGCGCGTTAATCCTGACAAGCGACGGCACTGCCTTTGGCTTTGTCTTTATTATGGATGCTATGCGGTTGATCATTTCGCGGCCTCCGCCAAGTTCTTCTCCGACTGTGAGATGTCTTTCGCTGTCTTGCCAAGATTGGCTATCGACTCCGCCTGGGCTATCGCCTGCTCGGCCTGAGCCCTGTTCTCGCGCAGTATTATGACATCCTCGTCGCTCCTGATTATCTCAACGGGAGCGCCCATTACGTCCGCTATTATATCGATGGTCTTGTCGGCGTTAATCTTGTCCTTTACCTCCGGGATTATGAGGGCTATCTCTCCCGCGGTCTGAAGCGTCCTCAAGATCGCGCTTATCTCGGTCTCTCTTTGCGCTTTGGCCAAGGGTGAGATGTATCTGACATTGAACTGCTGGCCCCTCAATATATCAGGTATCGGGGGAAACGCGCCCGCGCGGAACAGTATCATGAACACCCTGATGATGGTCGGGTCGAGTATCTCCTGCTGAAAGCGGCCTACCACCGGCCCCAAGAGTGCCATGCCCTCGCGTATCCGGGCCTGAACCTCGGGCACCGTCATCTGCTTGGTTATCGGGCCGAACGCCTGGAATAGCCGGACGAACATGCCCATGTTGATTGCTTCCTTTGTTTCGTTTATCTCATCACGGCCGAGCCTAATGTCGCCACCTGTCTTTATGGTCTGGAAAGCGTCTTTGTCTGTCTGGATGCTGCGGTAGTTTATGCCGGAAGCGTTGAGATTAAGAGGCAACAGGAACCCTGTAGAGGGGAGCATCACTGGGGGATCAACAATCTTCTGTGCGGCGCGTATCAGTATCCTTGACTGGGCCTGGAGCATCCTCGCGTCCGGCAGGCTATCCATGGCCGGTGAGAAGCCCCAGGGCTCAGACACCCGCTTGTTGAAGCGGCCGGTGGCCACGGGGAACTCCATAAACCCGCCCTCGGAGATTATCTCCTGTGTCTTCTTTACAACCCACACCGAGGCCACGGGCATGTTCTGCTTGTCGCGCTTGCCCACTTCCCTCACATGCCTTGGAAATATGGCGTGGATGTATTCAATTTTCTGCTCGAACTTCTTGGCGGCGACAGCCTTGATGGCCTCCTCACCCGCCTTGTTGCCGAACCTCTCGACCGCCTGATGGGCCTGATATTCGAACGCCCGGTAGACCTCATTGACCTTTCTTCGCACATTCTCGAGTATTAACATCTCCGATATCGGCAATGCGGTGAACCTCACCCTCTCGCGTAGGTCCTCCTCGGTCATCACGAAGCCCGTGCCGAAAGCTCCCGAGCCTACATAGAACTCCTGTATCGTCTCATCCCAATTTGAGCCGTTTAAGGTCAGGAATATCTCGTCCTCCACATCGGAGAGCCAACCCTTGATATCGCGGCGCTCCATCAGTCGCTTGTTGGAAAGAACGATCTGGAACCACTTGCTCGCCGGGTTAGTAAGCCATGAGTGGAAGCCCGCGGCCATCGTGTTCAGCGCCCTTACCGGGGTAGAGTCGAATATCCTCGTGAAGTCAAGCCTCTCGCCCTCGGTTCTGTTGCGGATGATAAAGCTCTTGCGGGGCATGAAGTTGTCGCCTATCTCCTGCCAGTAGCTCTCCCAGTTGGAGCGGTTGTTCTTGAGTATTTTGGCCTTCTTGACTATGTCCTCGCCCGAGGGGTTCTTGAGCTTGATCTTATCTGCCATAATCTATTCTCCGGTAGTAGTGCTTCTCCAACAGCTTATATCCTCTCGTGAAATAAAACCTGTCCATTTTCTCGTGGTTCTTGTCGGATAGGTGAGCCATCACAATCAAATCAATCCCCTGGTATTTGCAGGCCGCCTCGAGCTCGCCTATCAGGCGGTGCGTGTATCCCCTGAATGTCGGCTTGACATAGAAGAAAACTTCTTGGAATACCTTAATCCTTCTGTTCATTTGGAGCGGCTCTATCAGCCCGCCGAGGCCGCCGACTATCCGTTTTTCCTCCTCGATGACCAGCATAAAATGGTCTTTTATTATCCCCTCGGCCAGGGCGGTCGCGCAAAAGGGGTCATACGTTATATCACTGTTGTTTAGAACCCTCTCAAAGAACTCGGTTATCAGCACCCTTACCTGGGGCACGTCCCTTATGTTGGCCTTGCGGATGAGCATTATGCGCCCGTCAGGACTTTTCTGCCGACTGTCAGGGGCTCAAGCACTCCCCTCGGGGTCGTGAGTATCGTTGATATCCTACGCCTTCTCCTGCGGGCCACCTCTGCGGCCGCTGTCTTCTTGGCTTGCGTCTCGAGGACTGTTTCTCCAGCTGGAGCGGTTACCTGCGTCAGCAATGCTTCTTGGCGTTTGGTTGCTGCCGCTTGGACTCTCTCGGCTTGTTCGGCTTGGCCTTTGGTTTTCTTGGCCGTGCTCTTTTGGGCGGAGATGCTTGTAACGGCTTTAGTGGTTATTGCTGCTGCCAAAAGTGTTGTTCCAACTACTTTAGTTCCAGCCAAAACTAATGCCCCTTTGGTAGCTGCTGCTGCTGCTGCTTTGGTGGCAAATGTTGCCGCGCCTATCTTCGCCAATATAGAACCTATAATCGCCATATTTATACCCTCGTTTCCACCTGCGCGCTGCGTTGGAGCTGCCCGAAGCCCTGCTCGGTCTGCGGCTGCAGGGGGTCGGTCATAACGGCCACCCTCGGCAGGCCCGTGCTCTGGAAGGCCAATTTCCTGAAGTTCTGCTCGAAGCCCCACTGGAGCATCTTGTAGGCGTCGCCCCTGCCTGGCGAGCGTCCAAGCCTGTCCTTGATGTCGGCCTTAAGCTCAAGCTGGATAAACCCCCGCTTCTCAAAATACATCTCCTCAACCAAGTCCTCGATAAGCTCTAGTTCCTTGTCGTCAAGTGCCGCGACTCCTCGCCTCGCCCTTGCCTGGGTAATGAACGCGGCCTCGGCCCGCAAATTGAGGTAGTTCTTTTCCTTGACTATCTTAACCTTCATTGGAAAGTTCACGCTGCCGTGGAACTTAATAACCTGTATCTGGCCTAAGAAATCCTTGGGCAGCTTCATTATCTCTTGGTAGCCGCCTATGCCCACGCCATCGCAGTCTACCAGTATGAAAGAGCCGTGGATCTTCTTGCACATTGTCACCGCATCCATCGCCCCTACGCTCGGTGCGCGGCTAGTTCTGATATTCTTGTCCACGATCTCCCCGCCCTTGCCGCCCATTATCACGCACTCGTCCGTTCCCTCTCCGGCCGGG
>Ga0114920_10001266_pt1 | contig 11624 bp, 8 predicted proteins | sample ChitaG_FD_88683 | JGI IMG/M metagenome (GOLD analysis project Ga0114920, IMG submission 88683) | Deep subsurface microbial communities from South Pacific Ocean to uncover new lineages of life (NeLLi) - Chile_00310 metaG | ecosystem: Environmental > Aquatic > Marine > Oceanic > Sediment ... | reverse complement strand
TAGGACATAACTTCGACCCGGGCATAATGTTCTTCACAGCCCGATTAAAATACCCCGAGGTATATATCTCATTATATTTCAGATGACTTATGGTGGTGCGGATGGAAAGTCAAGCGTGAGCCTACCACTGTACGGACAACAGACACAAAGGCTGTTCGGCTAACAAGGGAGCAGCACCGCGAGACCACCATTCCCGCCACTGCCGATGGGTTGTTTAACGATCAACCCACCGCGGACCCGCTAAAGTAGGCCGAACCCTAGCATAATGCCTTCCATTTTTGCTAACATTTTGCTAACATACTGGTTAGCACTCCCTAGCATTGGAGGTCACAACCAGACACAAAAGTCGTTTTCGCCTTGGACAGGGCAGAACAAAATCGTATCTGGGGGGACTATGTTGCACATCAACCCTAATACTCATAACCCGAAGGTCGTTGGTTCGAATCCAACCCCCGCTACCAATTGAAAGTACGCCGAACTGCCCACTATTGAGATGATAACCCAAACGGTAGAGGCAGTTCGGTTTTTTTTATTATCTCTGATACAATATACCGTGAAATTTTAATTACTTTCCACCCCCAGAGAAGGAGGTGTTGCCATGCAACGAAAGGTTTATCTGGTAGGAATGGACGGAATGATGTATCCCATGTATCAGAAATTTGCCCAAGAAGGGGTACTCCCCAACCTAAAATGCCTAGCGGAAAACGGTATGGTCACTGAGGTCTATACCAGCCTTCCCGCCTATACTCCTACCAACTGGGCTACCATTATGACCGGAGCCCACTCCGGAACCCATGGTGTACTCCGCTGGTATGTGGACCTGCCCGAACCTAAATCCACCGAAAAGATCCTTAACTCCTTTGTGGGGAATGCAGTCAAGGCAGAGACCATCTTCGAGGCAGCAGCCCGAGCCGGACTTAAGTCCGTTGCCTTCCACTATCCCGCCACCTCACCCAGACCCACGGAAGACCTTTACGTTATCGACGGCTTTGCCAACCCTGCCTACGGCTCAACCCCCTTCGAGGTGACCCCGGCCTTAGTCTACACCAATACCTCCGGGATCTCCAGAACCTATCATATAGAGTTTACCCCCGCTCAAGACTGGTCTAATCTACCTTCAAGCCACCTCCCTCATCTGGAATTCCGCCTCCCGGTGATGCTAAAACAAAATGGTGAAGACCGAACGTTCTATGGGTTGATAGTAGATAGTACTGGCTCCGGCTACGATACCATCATCATCTGCACTGAGAAGGACGGGGATACCAAGATAGCTAGCTCCCACGCGGGTTCCTGGAGTGACTGGTGCCACCAGAGTTTTGTGGTTCTGGGGAAATCCAGAGAGGCCACTTTCCGCTTCAAGACGCTAGAACTTGCCCCTGACGGGAGCAAGCTTAGCCTTTACCGATCGCAGGTAATGATGGTTGATGAGTTCTGCGAGCCCAAGGAGTTGGGGCGTGAGCTGGTGGATAGATTTGGCCCGTATCAGGAGCATGCCTCACCATTTCCCTACATGATAGGAGCGGCTGACTTGGAAACCTGCCTTCAAGAGATGGAATACCAGGCTCAATGGGTAGCCCGCGCCGGAAGGTATATGATGGAAGTAAAGAACTGCCACCTTTTCTACTGCCAGATCCATATCCACGACTACATAAATCACACCCATCTCTCTGGTGTTGATCCGGCAAGCCCAGCCTACGACCCGGCTAGGGCTGAGGAGCATTGGCAAGTGTTCCGCCAGTGCTACATTCAGGCTGACCAAATGCTGGGCACTATCCTAGATGGACTTGACGATGACAGCTGCATTATTGTGGTCTCAGACCACGCCATTGCCCCTGACCGTCGCGCTATTAACATCCGCAAATTCCTCTATGAAAATGGCTTCCTCACTGTAAAGGACCCCTCTAAAGGGCTGGACCGCGATGAAGCACCCGAAGATAATATAGATTGGCAGAAAACAAAGGTCTTCATGAAGTCAGGACGGGGATATGACATCTTCATCAATGCCGAAGAAGGCTCCCCCGAGTATCTCAAAATTCAGCATGACCTGATTCGCCTGTTGCGCACCTGGGCGGATGAGGACACGGGCTGCTGCCCAGTGGCTATAGCCCTGCGCAAGAAGGATGCTCCTTTGCTGGGTTTCTGGGGGGACCAGTGTGGTGACGTGGTCTTTGTCAATGAAGATGGATACGCCCATGGCTATATGTCGGAGTGGGGTGGGATAAAGGGTGGAGGTTGCATCGGTGAGCCCTTACGGTGTGGGGCTCACCATGGTCCTCAGTTGCCTACGTCCAGGACTCAGGTCGCCTCCAATATGGGCTTTCTCCTGGCCAACGGGCCGGGGATAAAAAAGAGCTACCAACGTCCGGTGCAGGAATTAGGCTACATCCATATGACCTCTGTTGTTCCTCTCATCTGCCACTTGCTAGAGATTGACCCTCCTGCCCAGTGCCAAGGGAGCCTGCCTAGTGATATCCTTGAGGCAAAACCCTCTACCATGGAGAGGCGAACTGAATATCCCGAGTGGGAGCCGAGTACTGTCCCACCTCGGGAGAAGGGTCGTGTCTGGGTACAAGTAGACATGTTCGATTTTGTAGACCGCACTAGTGAGGGTGAGAGTCCTGACAATACATGACGGGGCGATACGCCGACCCGCTTAAGGGTGACGATAGGCCCAGTAGAACACTAGTGCTCCGCCCCAGGCGTGCCACGACCTTAAATCGAGGGGAGTAACAGAACAAAACCCTACTCGTGCTAGCCAGAGTATTAGAGCTTATCTAGCAGAGAGGACTAAAGCTGTGACGCCTATGAAGGTCAGTAGTGACCAGAAAGCTCTCAAGTCCTTCTTCGGCTTTCTCAAGGAGTAAAGCCCTCGGTTCGATAACGCGTAAAAGGGCACAAAGCTAATTAAAGTCAAGATGGTGGTTAGGAAACTACCTAAAGAGGAAGAAGTCAAAACCCCGAGTGTCAGTTTGGAATAGCTATCAAAACTCTTCATAGACTTCATACTCCACGCGCAAGATACCCTAAAACAGTGGTAAGTAAATTGTAGCTCAGTCAAACCGGCTGTAAATAGACAAATAGTAATATGTGGGCGTGAGAAAATAGTAATAAAACTATAAGCTAGGGGTTGTTTATTCAAATCCAACCCCCGCTACCAAGGAATTTAAGTGGAAGCAGTGATGGTTCCACTTTTCGTTATGAGCCTACCACTCCGGGGGCTTGACAAAGATGGTTTAGCTGCTTAAATTGTCAGTTATTAGGTTGTGCCAATGTTGTTGATGATACCCAATTAAGGAGGCGTAAATCTGATGAAAATCACAAGGGTTGAAGCCATTGAACTTCGCTTACCAGAAGAGGAGGTTTCGGCTAACCGCTCGTCGGCGTGTCAGGATGCTATCATCGTCAAAATTCACACCGATGAGGGTATTGTTGGTGTTGGCGATGCATTATCTTCACCTCACGCCGTAAAGGCACTTATTGAGGCACCAGTAAGCGGTGCCGGACAGATTGGGTTAGGTAAATTACTAATTGGAATGAATCCCTTAGACATAAGGATTATTAATGATGTACTAATGACAAAAAATATTCGCTTGGGACGGCGTGGAATGGTCTGCCAAGCAATTGCTGCCATTGACATTGCTCTGTGGGATATTGCCGGTAAGTACTACCAACAGCCGATTTACCAGCTACTGGGTGGTGCTTTCCACAAAAAATTTCGGGCTTATGCCAGCATTTTGTTTGGTCCAGATGGCAAGAGCACTTACGAAATCGCTAGGTGCTGGGTGGACAAGGGTTTCACTGCAGTGAAATTTGGCTGGGCACCAATGGGACAAAGTGAAAAACTAGACTTGGAATTGGTAGAGGGAGCCCGGCGCGGAGTTGGAGACAAAAACGACCTCCTGATTGACGCTGGCTGTTGTTGGGATACCAATACTGCCATAAGACGGGCGCAACAATTCAAGGATTATAATGTACTCTTCTTAGAGGAACCACTTGACCGTGAAAATCTCCAGGGATATCGCAAACTGACCAGCGTTTCCCCTATTCCTATCGCAGCTGGTGAAGGGGAATCGGGTAGATTTGCCTGGAGACATTTCATCGAGCAGAGCGGGATAAATATCGCCCAAATAGATGTCGAAAATAACGGCTTCACCGAAGCTACAAGAATTGCTGACATGGCTGAAGATCATGGCATCAGGGTGATTAACCACTTCTACACCAATGGAATTGGGCTTGCAGCCTGCTTACACTTCCTGGCCTCTCGTAAGAGTGCTTTTATCTTTGAATATTGCGTAGAAGAGACCCCGATTAGATTAGAGTTAACCAAACAAAGAATGCCGGTTGTAGACGGCTATGTTGAGCTAGTAGAAGGACCAGGCCTCGGCATAGAACTAAACGAGGAGACTATCAAGCGTTACCAAGTATATTAGACAAACCAAAACCAGTAGAACTATACCTGCCACTACCCCCAAAAGACGAGGCAACGGTAAATGCCACGGTAGATTGAAAAAGAGAGTTCTACCTATGGAAATTAGCAGGAAGAGTGAAAAAACACAAGTAGCATTAACCAGAGCGGGGGGTGTTTTCTTTCCCTACCCGTTACCACAAGTCATCGCCTTTCCAGAGCAGGTAATTTGATATTATACCCCTATAGCTGAATCCGGGGTTTGACTAATCCGCAGGTTAATCTGAATTCTGTCATCTGCCCCAGTGACTGTCAAGGCTTCTAGCAAGATAGGGATGCTGGTTATTCACCAAATGGAACGCTTCCTCGGCTTTATTCCCTGTGATAGAATAAGCGGTAGGCTTTATATTGATGAGAGTAACTGAATGACTTTAGACCAGCAAATAACTGGATATGCTGAGTCCTTGTTCGATGTCGTTGGTATCAGTCGGCTGTCCAGCGGTGAAAGCCTGCTGATTCTGGGGCTTGAGTCAACGCCGGAGCGTAATCTTGATGAATTTGGGCACCCTGATGGTCACTTCCAGATGTATGGCTTTGAAAAGCACGTCGCACCCAGGCTTAAGGTACTGCTTGATTTCATCCGTAGCCAGGGTTTTTCTGCTGAGCCAGTCGGACGATACGGTTACCCTCTTAAGGGAGAGGTCAACTTGAAAAAGGAAGCTATCCGCACCGGGCTGGGCAGAAGAGGTAAGAATACAATAATACTTAACCCCAGATATGGCCCCTGGCTCCGCTTTATGGTAGTGAAGACGGATGCCCCACTTGAGCCGAAAGCGGATTTAGCTCAGGCTGAGGAAGAGAACCCGGTTTGCCATGGGTGTTCGATATGCATTGACGCCTGCCCCGCTGGCGCCCTTGAACCCTACCGCATGCCCGATATCTCAATTTGTCTATCCAACATTACCAAAATGACCGAAGAGGGTCGCTCCATTCTCTGTGATTTATGCCTTGAGCTTTGCCCGGCGTTTAAAGAGAAATCTTAAACAGCCATTCCAAAAAGATTAAAAAGATGGGACTCTTTTTGTTATTCTAACTTGACTCCTCTCCAAGCAATACATTATATTCGTGTAGTTCTACAACTTTAATATAAGGGGGTTTGGTTATGACTAAAGAGATTAGCAGTATAATTGGCGCACGCAAGTTACCCTTTTCCGAGGCAGTGAGGGTCGGAGACTGGATTTTTGTAGCCGGCCAGATTGGCTCCAGAGACCACAAGACTTATGATGATGTTATCACCGGGACGGAGCCTCAGCTGAGGCAGTGCTTCGAGAATATGAAGACAGTCCTGGCATCGCTTGATTCATCCCTTGAGGACGTAGTAAAGATGACTGTCTTTTTAACCAAGGCTGAGTATTTCGCCAAGCTGAAGGAAGTAATGCCACAATACTTCCCTCAAGATAAACCTGCTCTATCAACCATCGTGGCTGACCTGGTAAATCCCAACCTGCTTCTTGAAATTGAGTGCACTGCCTATAGCCCGAGGTCTTAGGGCCTAGGCTTTGGCAAGATGATTTCAGAGGCAAGGTGAGGTTGATTTAAGGAGGTAGGATTGAAACTACTAGCTATAATCGGCAGCCCCAGGCTGAAAGGGAACACCAATTACCTAGTAGACCAGGCCCTCGAGGAAGCAGCAAAACTAGGGGCCCAAACTGAAAAGCTCATCTTAAGCCAATACGAGGTGAACCCTTGCCTCGGGCACGAGGACTGTGCCTCTTTTAACTCTTGCCAACAGAAGGACGACGCAGGCTGGATTCTGGACAGGTTCTCTAAGGCGGACGGGGTTATCCTGGCAACACCAGTTTACTATTACAATCTATCAGCCCAGATGAAAACATTTATTGACCGAAACTACTTCCTCTATAAACACGGCCGAAAATCCCAGGCAAGAGCGGTGGGCATTATCATAGTAGCCGAGGTGGAAGGGATTGAGGACACCCTGCACACCTTAAAGCAATTCATCGATGAATCCTTCAATGTCAGAGAGGACAGGCTATTTATTGCCTGTGGCTATGCCAATAAGCCCGGGGATGCCAAGAATAACCTTCCCCTAGTGGAAGAGGCCCGAAAGCTGGGCAGGCAAATGGTAGAAAGCTTGAAAAAGGGGAGCTAAATGCTTGCTCTGATTGCTAACAACTTTTATCAATGCTATACTTCTGGCATAAGCTAAAGTCTAGCGAGGGGGATTTTAGTGAAAAGGGCTGATGGTCGTGCCTACAACGAACTAAGGCCAGTTAAGATAATACCCGGTTTCCAGAGCTTTGCTGAAGGCTCGGCGCTGATAGAACTGGGAAGGACCAGGGTGCTGTGCTCAGTCAGCATTGATGATAGGGTGCCAAACTTTCTCAAAGGCAGTGGTTCGGGCTGGATTACTGCCGAATACGCCATGCTGCCCCGCTCCACCGTCACCCGTACCCCCCGTGATTCAGCAATGGGAAGGATTTCTGGTAGAAACCAGGAAATCCAGCGTATCATCGGACGCTCACTTAGGGCGGTAACAGACCTTGCGGCGCTGGGGGAAAGGAGTTTGATTATAGATTGCGATGTGATTCAGGCCGACGGGGGCACCAGGACAGCAGCCATTAGCGGCGCCTATGTGGCCCTTTATCGGGCGATGCAATCTATGGCTGATATGGGCATGCTGGCATCGATACCCTTAAAGAGTGCTGTTGCTGCCACCAGTGTCGGTATTGTCCACAGTTATCAGATGCTCGACCTGTGCTATGATGAAGACAGCAGTGCCGAGGTTGATTTTAATGTAGTGATGACCAGCGAAGGCAAATTCGTTGAAGTGCAGGGTACTGCCGAAAATAAACCTTTCCCCAAGGAGACTATTGATGCCCTGCTCTCCCTAGCCGAAAAAGGCATCAGGGAACTCTTTCAAGTCCAACAGGCTGCCCTTAAAGCGCCCTAAGTACCTCAGGCAGAACGGATTTGTCCGCTGCCAAAGATAATCCACTTGTAGCTAGTCAACTCCCTAAGCCCTACCGGACCACGGGCGTGTATTTTCTGGGTGCTGATGCCCACCTCAGCCCCCAAGCCAAACTGAGCACCATCGGTAAACCAGGTGCTGGCATTAACATATACCGCGGCAGCATCCACTTCATTAAGGAAGCGCATTGCCGCCCCATACTCTTCGGTTAAAATTGCCTCAGAATGCCCTGAGCCATACTGCTCAATATGTGCCAGTGCTTCATCAAGAGAGTCCACCACCTTGACCGCAGCCATAAGCGCCAGAAACTCCTTGCCCCAGTCCTCAGCCACTGCCGGAACCAGCTTCAGGGAGGGGTCAGCTTTGAGGATAGCTAAAGCTCTCTTATCGCAGTGCATCTCCACCCCGGCCTTGGCCCACTCAGCCGCTACCCTGGGCAGAGCTTTCTCTGCAATATCAACATGGACCAGAAGAGTATCCAGGGCATTACACACTGAAGGGCGCTCTACCTTGGCATTGTAGGCAATGGCTGCTGCCTTGGCTATATCGGCGCTCTTATCCACATAGGTATGGCAAACACCAATGCCACCGGCAACCACCGGCATGGTGGCGTTTTCGGAGACAAATTTAATCAGCTCCGCCCCACCCCGGGGAACAAGCAGATTGATGACATCACCCATCTTGAGCATATGATTAACCAGAGCCCGGTCGGTAGACTCAACAAACTGCAGCACCCCCTCAGGCATCCCGGCTCTACTCGAGGCTTCCTGAACTATCTTGACCAGAGCGGTATTGGAGTGGATGGCTTCCTTACCTCCCCTGAGGATAACGGCGTTACCCGCCTTAAGGCAAAGAACAGAAATATCAATGGTAACATTGGGCCGGCTCTCATAAATAGCACCGATTACCCCCAGCGGCACCCTCTTCCTGCCCACAATTAACCCATTGGGCATGGTGCGCATGTCAAATACCTCCCCCACCACATCGGGGAGAGCTGCTACCGAGAGCACCCCCTGAGCTGTTGATTTTAGGCGAGCCGGGGTAAGCCTCAGGCGGTCAATTATCGCCTCACTTAAGCCCGATGCCTTGGCTTCCTTGCAGTCAATTTCATTGGCGGCTAATATCTCATCCTGTTTGGCCAGTAAATCATCAGCAATATTATGTAAAGCTTTGTTTTTGATTTCAGTTGGGAGATAAGCCATCCGTCGCGAGGCTGCCTTAGCCGCCCTGCCCTTTGCCTCAAGCTCTTCAATTGCCGATTTTTTATCCACTGCCGACATCATTAACCTCCTCTGCCGACAACTCCAGTCTACTTATATCTTACCACAGTCCCCACGATATTGTTTCCTTACCTACTATCTACTAATACTGACCAGATTATCGCGGTGCACCACTTCAGAGCCATAATCATAGCCAAGAAGAGCGGCAATTTTCTTAGAGTGCACCCCTTTGATAATCTCAATATCCGCCGAACTGTAATTGGCAATGCCGCAGCCCAGATGAAAACCCTTAATATCGTAGATATTGACAATGTCGCCCCGCTCAAATTTACCTTCAACGCCCCTAATTCCAGCCGCCAAAAGGCTTCGGTTATACTTTTCTAAGGCTTGAGCTGCCCCCGCATCCACTACCAGTTTTCCTCTGGTAGAAAGTCCGCTGAGCATCCAGCGTTTTCGACTCTCCAGTTTGCTAGAAATGGGTGAAAAACGAGTACCCAAAGCCTCACCCGAGACCAACTTCAGCATAATGTCCTTTTTCCTGCCATCAGCTATAACTACAGTTATACCGCAGGCAGTAGCCAGTTTGGCTGCCTCTATCTTAGTAATCATGCCGCCAACCCCAGTGCCAGTGGTGGTGCCAGCAGTTAGGCGCTCGATTTCCGGACTTATCCTCTCTACCTGAGTTATAAGCCTGGCATCAGGACTGCGGTGTGGGTCAGCAGTATATAGCCCATCAATATCAGTGAGTAGCAGGAGCAGGTCAGCATCAACCAGATTGGCTACCATCGCCGATAGGTTATCATTATCACCAAACTTTGCCTCTTGAATCTCATCTACGGCGACGACATCATTTTCATTGACGATGCACATCACCTTTAGCTTAATCAGTGCCAGGAGGGTGTTACGGGCATTTAGATAACCAGCACGGTCAGAGAGGTCAGACTTGGTAAGCAAAGCTTGAGCCACGGTGATATTATGCTGGCTAAAGAGCTGCTCGTAGAGATACATCAAGCGATTTTGCCCCACCGCAGCCAAAACCTGCTTATAAGGGATACCACCCAGTTTCCTTGGGAGCCCTAACTTATACTTGCCCAAAGCTATCGCCCCCGAGGAAACAATGACCAGCTCAAGCCCCTGGTGATGAAGCTTTGCCACTTGAGAGACCAGGCTGGATATTATCTGCTCATTAAGCTGGTCACTGCCACCAGTAAGCAGCCCGGTGCCAAATTTAGCCACTATTCGCCGATAGGGCAAAACCGAAGAGCTGGAGCTAAATTTTCTACTGGTAACTTCCCCCATTTAAAACAAACCCAGCTTAATTTCATTTCATTATAGCAAATCAGGTTAAGTTGAACAAAGAAGCCCCAAATTACTGCCAGACTTTTGCCAGGACACCCTCTTGTGCTAAAATGCCAAACAGGGCTAGTCAGTTTCGGCTAGCCCTAGTGGTGTTTGGGGAAGAAAGATGTCGCTCGGGTTAGATAAACTACTGCCTCTTATTGAGGAGATGCCAGCTTATCAAGAGCTTTTAGAGGGGCTGCCTAGGCAGAATAGTAATCCCCGGGTAGCAGTACTTGAGGCTGCCAAGCCCTATTTTATTGCCGCCCTACATAGAAGCTTGAAATTACCGATGCTTGTAGTTACCGCTCAGCCGAAAAACTCGACTAAGCTCCAGGAACAGCTCTCAACCTGGTGCCAGCCTCAAGAGATAAAACTCTTCCCTGAGCTTGATGCCCTGCCCTACGAATCCATTGTCTCCGACACCTCCACTGAACTGGAAAGGCTCCAGGCGCTCTCTGCCTTAACCTGCCAAGTTAAAGACGAGGTTGAGCCAATTCCAGATGCCCCTCTAGTAGTCACCTGTGCCTCAGCACTGGTGCAAAAAATTACCTCCCACCATGATTTTACCTCTGTCTTCCACAACATAAAGTTAGGCATGGATATTGAGCCTGAAAAGCTACTCAAGCAGTGGCAACGGCTAGGCTACAGATTGGAAAACATAATAGAAGTACCGGGCACCATCAGCCGTCGCGGTGGCATCATCGACATTTATCCTCCCACAAATAAGTTGCCGGCCCGGCTTGAGTTCTTTGGTAATACAGTGGATAGTATCCGGCTCTTTGACCCACAAAGTCAGCGCTCGCTAAAGGTGGTATCATCGGTAACCATCGGCCCGGCGACAGAGTTTCACGCCCCGCATTTAAATAAGGAGAGCATTCTACATTACCTGCCCTCAAATGCCCTGCTGGTGCTTGATGAACCCCAGGGTATTAAGGGAGCCATAGAAGACCTAGACGCCGAAGGCACCAAGTTACGGGCAGAGAAGCTTAAGCGGGGGGAGTTACCCTCAGATTTCCCCAGACCATATTTCACCTGGGAAGAGCTAGAACCAAAACTTGCCAGAAATCGACGCCTGACCCTGACAACTTGGGGCACTGCCGGTGATGGTGAGCCACAGCGGCTAAATTTCACCCCAGCCCCCAACTATGCCGGGCAGTTAATGCCTTTTATCAAGAAGGTTAAGCAGCTCCCCAGCCAGAAAAACAGGGTAATTTTAGTAAGCCACCAGGCAAACCGCCTCTCGGAACTGCTTGAGGAAGAAGACATTATTGCCTCACCCCTGAATGAAATCAGTAACACCCCTGAACTTGGCTCACTAACCTTGCTTCAGGGCTCACTAGCTGAGGGCTGGGTGATGAATAAAAGTACTCATCTTTTTACTGACAGTGAAATCTTCGGTTTTAGGAAAGAGCAGCGGTTTTTAAAGAAACGCCCCTTTAGGCGCCATAAACTCTTTATTGAACTAACCCCGGGTGACTATGTGGTGCATATTGAGCATGGTATTGCCAAATTTGCCGGCGTTACCACCATGAGTACCAATGGAATTGAGAAGGAATACCTTGTCCTCAAGTACGCCGCCGGTGACAAGCTCTATGTCCCCACCGACCAGATAGACCGTGTCAGCCGTTATATCGGCTCAAGTGAGCAGCCACCGGTATTGAGCCGCCTC
>Ga0114920_10001265_pt1 | contig 11625 bp, 20 predicted proteins | sample ChitaG_FD_88683 | JGI IMG/M metagenome (GOLD analysis project Ga0114920, IMG submission 88683) | Deep subsurface microbial communities from South Pacific Ocean to uncover new lineages of life (NeLLi) - Chile_00310 metaG | ecosystem: Environmental > Aquatic > Marine > Oceanic > Sediment ... | reverse complement strand
TGCAAATGTAGGCAAACCCCAGGTCACATATAAAGAGACCGTCACCAAGACAGTGAGATCAAAAGGCGATTTTGTTAAACAGAGTGGGGGCAGAGGACAGTACGGCCGCGTTGTATTAGAGATTGGACCGGCTGCTAGCGGCGAAGGAATTATATTTGAAAATAAAATTGTCGGAGGCAAGATACCCAAAGAGTACATCCCGGCTGTTAAAAAAGGCGTGCTTGGGGCAGCTAAAAGCGGGATCTTAGGCGGATATCCGGTTGTGGATTGCAAGGTCAGTTTGTATGATGGTTCGTATCATGAAGTAGATTCTTCTGAATTTGCCTTTACGATGGCAGGCTCCATAGCCTTTAACGATGGGATGAAAAAGGCACAGCCAATATTATTAGAGCCGATAATGGGCATCGAAGTTGTTTTGCCGGAGGAATATATGGGAGCCGTGGTTGGCGACCTTAATTCCCGGCGGGCCAAAATAGAACAGATTGAACAAAAGGCAAATAGAAGGATAATTAAAGGTGCTGTCCCGCTCTCAGAGATGTTTGGCTATGCAACCATTTTAAGGAACCTTACTCAAGGCCGGGCAACTCATACTATGGAGCCCTCTCATTACAAAAAGATACCTAAGGAGATAGCTGAAAAGGTACTTGAGGGAGATTAACAAAGTGAAGTCGCGAAGGACGCAAAGATTTTGCGTTCTTTGCCTTTACGATGGAGGCAATTATGGCAAAAGAGAAATATGAACGTACCAAACCGCACATCAATATTGGGACCATCGGTCACGTGGACCACGGCAAGACCACTTTAGCCAGTGCAATTACTAAGTATTTGAGCAAAAGGGGATTAGCAGAGCTAAGGACCTTTGAATCGATTGATAACGCACCGGAAGAAAGAGAAAGAGGTATTACGATTGCTGTTAGTCATCTTGAATATCAGACCGAGAAACGTCATTATGCCCACATCGATTGCCCGGGACACGCCGACTACATCAAGAACATGATTACCGGCGCCGCCCAGATGGATGGCGCAATCCTGGTGGTTAGTGCCGCTGACGGCCCGATGCCCCAGACCCGCGAACACATCCTCCTGGCCCGTCAGGTCGGAGTGCCTTCGATAGTAGTCTTTTTAAATAAGATTGACCAGGTAGACGACCCTGAGCTCTTAGAATTAGTAGAGCTCGAGGTAAGAGAGCTTCTTACCAAGTATGAATTTCCCGGAGATGAGATCCCGGTAATAAAGGGCAGCGCGTTAAAATGCATGAATGGCTCCTGTGATGCTGAGGGCCGTCCCGACTGTGAGTTTATCCCCGAACTGCTCAAGGCGATTGATGAGTATATCCCCACCCCCAAAAGGGACATTGAAAAGCCCTTCCTGATGCCGGTGGAAGATGTCTTCTCAATCACCGGCCGAGGCACTGTCGGCACCGGCAGGATAGAGAGAGGCCAGATCAAGGTCGGAGAGGAAATAGAGATAGTAGGCCTGATTAAAGAGATAAAAAAGAGCGTGGTCACCGGCGTAGAGATGTTCCGAAAGACTTTGGATTCCGGTCAGGCCGGAGATAATGTCGGTGTGCTGCTAAGGGGAGTAGAGAAAGATGATCTTCAGAGGGGCCAGGTCTTAGCCAAGCCCAAATCAATCACCCCCCACACCAAATTCAAGGCCAAGGTCTACATATTAAGCAAGGAAGAAGGCGGGAGACACACGCCCTTCTTTACCGGTTACCGTCCCCAATTTTACTTCCGGACAACTGATGTTACCGGCATAATTACCCTTCCCAAAGGCGTAGAGATGATAATGCCCGGAGACAACGTGGACTTAGAGGGAGTCCTGATTATCCCGATTGCGATGGAGAAAGAACTTCGCTTCGCCATCCGGGAAGGCGGACATACAGTGGGAGCGGGAGTAGTGAGTGAGGTAATCGAGTAATAAAAAGCCTCAGAGAGTCAGAGAAAGGAAAGATGGCTAAAAAAAGCAAAAAGATAATTTCAAAAGGAAAGATACGGGTAAAGTTAGTAGCGTATGACCATAGGATTCTGGACCAGTCAGCGTTGGAGATAGTTAATACTGCCAAACGGACAGGTGCAAAGGTTTCCGGACCCATTCCTCTCCCCACTACAAGAGAAGATTATACGGTCTTGCGCAGCCCGGTAATTGATAAGAAATCCCGTGAACAGTTTCAGATTAAGATACACAAAAGATTATTGGATATCTTAGATCCTACTTCCAAGACTGTTGATGCCCTGATGAAGCTTGATTTACCGACAGGGGTGGATATCGAGATAAAACTGTAAAATGCTAATTTATGCTAAGTAGCGAAAATTAGTGTAGAGATAAAAAGGTGGAAAAGAATGGGACAAAAGGTACATCCAATAAGTCTAAGGTTAGGTTATATTAAAGGGTGGAGCTCGAGGTGGTTTGCAAAAAAGAAGGATTTTGCCGAACTACTTCAGCAGGACATAAAACTCCGCATTTTTATTAAGAATAGATTTTCTTCAGCAGCTGTTTCTAAGATTGATATCGAACGCTCCACTAATAAGGTCAAGGTTATTATATATACCGCCCGGCCGGGCGTGGTGATTGGGCGGCGCGGTCAGGAGATAGATCGGCTCAAGGAAGATGCTCGGGAGTTGACCGGAGGCGAGATCTATATTGAAATAAGGGAAGTCAAAAATCCTCAGGTTAACGCCCAGTTGGTTGCTGAAAATATCGCTTTCCAGCTTGAGAAAAGAGTTTCTTTCCGCCGGGCCATGAAGAAAGCGATAAGTAACACTATGAATAACGGTGCCCTGGGGATTAAGGTTAACTGTGCTGGTCGCCTGCAGGGAGCTGAGATAGCAAGGTCTGAAGGTTATAAGCAAGGAAAGATACCTCTCCATACGTTCAGGGCGGATATAGATTATGGTTTTTGCGGAGCCCACACTGCTTATGGTTTAATCGGCGTGAAAGTTTGGATATACAAGGGCGAAATACTGGGAGAAGTTAAAGATGGCGTTGATGCCAAAAAGAGTAAAGTATCGTAAATCGCAGCGGGGACGAAGGCGGGGTATTAGCACAAAGGCCAGTACCATTAATTTTGGTGAATATGGCCTGAAGGCTCTGCAAAATGCCTGGTTGACAAATGTTCAGATTGAGGCAGGCCGTGTAGCTTTGGCCAAGCATGTTAGGCGGGGCGGTAAGATCTGGGTAAGGGTCTTTCCCGACAAGTCAGTCAGTAAAAAACCGGCTGAGACCAGGATGGGCAAAGGCAAGGGTGCACCCGAATATTGGGTTTGTGTTGTAAAGGCAGGCAGGATTTTATTTGAAATGGACAGCGTTCCTGAAGAATTGGCCAAGGGTGCTATGAGGGTTTGCGCCCATAAGTTGCCGATCAGGACGAAGTTCGTTAAACGCCGATAGATGCGCAACGCACGACGCACGAGGAAGTGAAGTAAGGAGCGAGGAATGAAGGATTGTTACTCTGTTATTAAGCATTTACTGATTACCGAAAAAGGCACAAGCCTTGGGACGCAAAATAAATATCTCTTTTCAGTTGACCGAAAGGCCAATAAGGTAGATATAAAGATGGCCATTCAGGAAATATATAAAGTAAAGGTTAAAGCGGTTAATACAATGAATGTCTCCGGCAAGAAAAAAAGGGTACGTTTTAAAGAAGGTAAAACAGCGAGTTGGAAAAAGGCGATTGTAACTTTAGCCCCGGGGCAGAGCATAGAAATAGCGTGAGAAAATTAAATTGATAGAGATTTCACAGGCGTAAGCGAGGAATAATGGCTATACGGAAGTTCAAACCGACTACACCTGCCAGAAGATTTGGCAGCGTCTCTACATTTGAAGAGATAACTGTTAAAAGGCCGCAGAAATCTTTGACCAGATCTTTGAGGAGGGCAGCGGGCAGAAACGTTAGCGGCCGCATTACGATGAGGCACCAGGGCGGAGGCCATAAGCGTCGTTATCGAGTTATTGATTTTAAAAGAGACAAATATGACGTTCCGGCAAAGGTAAAGTCTATCGAGTATGATCCCAATAGATCTGCCCGGATAGCCCTTGTTGAGTATTCCGACGGTGAAAGGAGATATATTATTGTGCCTTTGGGGGTGGAGGTCGGCACTGAGATTATTTCCGGTAGTAAGGGAGAAATAAAACCCGGCAATGCCCTTCCGATGCGTAATATTCCGCCGGCGACACCTATTTACAATGTTGAACTGAAGAGCGGTCAGGGTGGTGTATTTGCGCGGAGCGCTGGTAATTATGCCCTGATTGTTGCCAAAGAAGGTGAATTTGCCCATGTTAAATTACCCTCCGGTGAGATACGTTTGATCGGGCTGGACTGTTTTGCTACTATTGGCCAGGCTTCCAATGTAGACCATGACAGTATATCTTTGGGCAAGGCCGGCCGAAGTCGCTGGTTGGGCCGAAGGCCTAGCACCAGGGGCGTAGCTATGAATCCAGTAGACCATCCTTTAGGGGGCGGTGAAGGAAAAGCATCCGGCGGTAGACATCCGGTTAGCCCGTGGGGAAAGCCAACCAAGGGGTTTAAAACAAGAAAAAAAATGAAATACTCTAACAGGTTTATTATTAAACGGCGGCAGAAAAAGAAAAAAGGAAAGTAAACAATGGGGCGTTCGCTGAAAAAAGGTCCATATGTGGACTCTAAACTATTAGCAAAGGTTGATAGGGCAAGCCGGACTGGAGATCGCAAGGCAATCAAGACGTGGTCGCGGCGTTCAGTCATAACACCGGATTTTATAGGGTTGACTCTCTCGGTACATAATGGGAAGAAATTTATTCCGGTCTTTATTACTGAAAATATGGTTGGGCATAAACTGGGTGAGTTTTCGCCGACCAGGATTTTCAAAAGGCATGGTTCCGCTACTGAGGTTTCGACCTCATTGAAGTAACATAGAGCTATCGAAACGGATGTATTTAACATCCCTCTGACGGAATAAATTAAAATGGATGAGGCATGATATCTAAAGCAATAGCCAGATATATCAGAATTTCTCCAAGAAAGACAAGACAGGTAATCAGTCTAATCAAAGGAAAGAATCCCCAGAAGGGCCTGGTTATTCTGGCTAATACAAAGAAGAGAAGTGCAAGATGTGTTGCTAAAGTTTTGAAATCTGCCATTGCTAATCTGGGAAAAAGGCCAGAGGTCGAGCAAGAAGATTTGTATATTTCCAGGATAGTAGTAGATGGCGGCCCGTCGCTGAAGAGATTCAGGCCGCGGGCAATGGGAAGGGCAAGCCCGATTTTAAAAAGGACAAGCCACATAACTGTGGAATTGGATAGGAAGGTGCCAAAATTAAAACCCGCCTCGCCCAAACCAAAGGCTAAGGCAAAACCAGACAAGAAATCGAGAAAAGATCGCATCACGGGCGGCAAAGTGAAGTAAGGAGCGATGAATGGCAATAGGTATATTGGGCAGAAAAATAGGAATGACCGAGATCTTTGAAGAGGACGGGAAACTCACTCCGGTTACTATTATAGAGGCCGGGCCCTGTTTAGTCCTGCAGTTAAAGTCCCCAGATCTTGATGGATACCGGGCTGTTCAGCTGGGATTTGGTGAAAAAAAAGAAAATCGGACTAAAAGACCGCTTCTTGGCCACTTCAAGAAGGCCGGCGTTAAACCTAAAAAATTTATTAAGGAAATTAGAATTTCCGACAAGGATAACTATAAGATTGGCCGGGAAATAAAGGTAGATATATTTAAGGAAGGTGATTTTGTTGATGTTAGCGGCATGACCATTGGTAAGGGGTTTCAGGGGGGGATGAAGAGATGGGGGTGGAAAGGAGGTCCTGCCTCTCATGGTTCCATGACACATCGTCGTCCCGGTTCAATAGGTGCCAGTTCTTTCCCATCCAGGGTATTTAAAGGTCATCACCTTCCGGGCAGAATGGGGGGCAACAGAAGAACTGTCCAGAAGTTAAAAGTTGTAAAAGTTGACCTGGAAAACAACATGCTGATGCTCAAGGGTGCGGTCCCCGGGCATAAAAATAGTTATTTGGTAATCAGAAACACATCTAAGAAACCAGAAAAGGTATTTGCATAATGTTATCTGCTTCGCTTTATGATTTAGAAGGAAAAAAAGTCGGGAAAGTCGAACTCGACAAAACTATTTTTGGCAGTAAAGTTAATGATGTCCTTTTGCGCCAGACAATGCGGATGTACGCTAATAATAAACGCAGCGGTTGCGCCTCCACTAAAACCCGCAAAGAGGTAAGGGGCGGTGGAAAAAGGCCTTGGAGACAGAAAGGAACCGGAAGGGCGAGAGCCAGCACTATAAGGTCACCGATATGGAGAGGGGGCGGTGTGGTATTTGGGCCGCATCCCCGCAGTTATTCGTTTAAATTACCTAAAAAGGTAAAGGCGCTGGCCGTGATTTCGGCCTTAAATGTCAAACTTGACAATAAGCAGTTAGTAGTTATCAAAGAAATAAAGATCGACGAACCAAAGACTAAAAAGGTTGTATCAATGCTTTCAAAATTGAAGGCGTTAGACCGGCCGTTAATTGTCACTCTTGCTTTAGATTCAAATTTAAAGCGGGCATCCAGGAATATACCTGGTCTTACTGTAAAGAGGTCGGAAGATTGCAATGCCTATGATATTTTAAGGCATCATAAGTTAGTTATTGCCGAGGACGCCTTAAAGAAACTAACCTTGAGATTATCACAATGAAGATAGATGAAATAAGACAGTTAAGTGCTGATGAATTAGAGCATAAATTAGTTTCTCTAAAAGAGGAATTGTTTAAGTTGAGATTTCAGGCAAAATCCGGCAAGATTGAAAAACCCAGCCGGATTAAAATGGTCAGGCGGGATATCGCCAGAGTCTTGACTATCCAGAGAGAGGGAAAGAATAATGCCAAGTGAAAGAGGCCGCAGAAAAGAACGGGTCGGTATAGTTGTGAGTGATAAAATGGATAAAACCATCGTTGTCAAGGTGGTTAGATTGACCAGACATCCCCTTTATGGCAAGACCCTTACCAGGTCTAAGAAATTTAAAGTTGATGATCGTGAAAATAAAGCCAGGATTGGCAACAAGGTTAAGATTGTTGAGACCAGGCCGCTGTCTAAACAAAAAAGATGGCGTCTGAAAGAGATATTAGAAAAGCAGGTGAATGAATGATTCAGATGCAGACGATACTGGATGTGGCTGATAACACCGGGGCAACCAAAGCGGCCTGTATTGGAGTGATCGGTCGTTCCAGCAATAGGATTGCCTCTATCGGTGATATAATTACCTGTACAATTAAAGAGTCCATTCCCAGAGCTACAATAAAAAAGGGCCAAGTGGTAAGGGCGGTGGTGGTCAGGACTGCTTTTCCGATTAGACGGAAAGACGGTTCATATCTCAGATTTGATTCAAATTCCATTGTTATTATAGATGCAGATAAGAATCCCAGGGGAACAAGGATTTTTGGCCCAATTGCCCGTGAATTAAGGGATAAAAACTTTATGAAGATAATCTCATTGGCACCGGAGGTCGTCTAATAACACAGATGAAAACAACTGACGAGTAACGAGGGATAAATGAGGAATTTAAAGGTAAATGATACTGTCAAGGTTATTGCCGGAAAAGAAAAGGGAAAAACAGCCAAGCTATTAAAAATATTTTCCCAGCAGGGCCGTGCTATAGCCGAAGGCTTAAATATAATAAAAAAGGCTACGCGGCCCAGTAAGATAAATACCCAGGGGGGTATTATTAGCAAAGAGGGTTCTATCCATTTATCTAATTTGATATTAGTATGCCCCCGCTGTAAGAAACCAAGCAGGTCTGGGCGCAAGTTTTTAACCGATGGCACGAAAGTAAGAGTCTGCAAGAAATGCGGAGAGATAATCTAATTATGGCTAGATTACACGATAAATACAACAATGAGATTGTTCCTCAGTTAATGGATAAACTGGGGATTAAAAATCGACTGGCTGTCCCCAGGCTGGAAAAGATTGTTGTTAATATGGGTGTGGGTGAGGCAGCGTATGATGTCAAGATTTTGGATGAAGCGATATCCGGCTTGAGCCTTATCGTTGGCCAGAAGCCGATAAAGACATTTGCTAAAAAGGCAGTAGCCGGCTTTAAAATCAGGGCAGGGGTTCCGGTTGGCTGTAAGGTCACCCTGAGGGGCAAGATGATGTATGAATTTTTCGATCGTTTGGTTAATGTTGCCCTAGCCAGAGTCAGAGATTTCAGAGGATTATCCAGTAAGGCATTTGATGGGAGAGGGAATTATAATTTGGGGATAACTGAACAGATGATATTTCCGGAAATTGATTATGATAAGTTTCAAAAGATGCGGGGCATGGATATAGCTATCGCAACTTCTACAACCTCAGATGAACAGGCATTTGAGTTATTGCAGCTGATGGGAATGCCGTTTAAGAAATAAATAACACAGCCTGCACAGATAAAGATAAATCCCAAGGTGACGAATTTATGGCGAAGAAGTCATTAATAGCAAAACAAAAGAGAAAGCCGAAATTTAAGGTAAGGGCATATAACCGATGCAAGCTTTGCGGGCGCACAAGAGGATATATGCGAAAATTCGGATTATGCCGGATATGTTTCAGAGAGCTTGCATCCCGCGGAGAGATACCGGGAGTGACCAAGGCAAGCTGGTAAGCGAAAAGAGGAGCGAGGAATGAGTATAACAGATCCCCTGGCGGATAGTTTAACCATTATCAGAAACGCTAGTCGGGCAAAACACCAAAAGGCCGATCTTGTTGCTTCAAGGTTAACAGAAGAAGTTCTGAAAGTTTTGAAGAAGCAGGGCTTTATTTCTAACTATAAAAAGATTTCTGCCGGTAGCCGCAGCACCTTAAGGGTTTACCTGAAGTTTGCTGCTGACAACCGTCCAGCGATTAGAGATCTCAAAAGAATTTCAAAACCAAGCCGCCGTGTTTATGTTAAAAGCGATAAAATACCCATTGTCCTTCAGGGATTAGGCATAGCTATACTGTCAACCCCAAAGGGCGTGTTGTCTAATAAAGAAGCCAGAAAACAGAAAGTTGGCGGAGAGGTACTGTGTTACGCGTGGTGAGAGAAGTCCATAGTCGATAAACAAGAAAAAAGAGATCTTTTTAACAATCTATGGACTGTGGACTTAATGAGGAGCGAAGAAGAAGAATGTCGAGAGTTGGCAAAAATCCAATAGCAATTCCGGACGAGGTCAAGGTTGAAATTTCCGAAAGAAAGATAAAGGTTACCGGTCCGCAGGGTGAATTATTACTGGATATAAATCCCCGTATGAAGGTGGAGCAGCGCAACGGTCAAATCCTGGTTGTCAGGTCATCTGATAGTAAGCAGGATCGTTCTCTGCACGGATTAACCAGGAGTTTAATTGCCAATATGATAGATGGTGTGACTAAAGGATATTCCAAGGAACTTGAGATTCATGGAATGGGTTACCGGGCCCAGCTTAAAGGCAACGTACTTAACCTGTTATTGGGTTATTCACACCCGATAGATTTTCCTATTCCTGAGGGAATTAAAATAGAGGTACCAAAACCCACTCGTCTTATTGTCAAAGGCATTGACAAACAATTGGTGGGTCAGGTAGCTGCCGATATTCGCTATTTTTATGAACCAGAGCCCTATAAAGGAAAAGGGATAAGGTATGTTGGCGAGTATGTCCGCCGCAAGCAGGGGAAGGCAGTCGCTTAGATAAATAACACAGATTAATTCGTATTGCGTAAACGCAATACGAATAACGCACAACCAAGTGAGGGATAAAGCGAGGGGAAATGGGTAAGAGGACTAAAAAAGAGATTGCCTTGAAGAAAAGGCACAACAGGGTTAGAAGAAAAGTAAGCGGGACCGATCAGGTACCCCGGCTTAGTGTTCATCGCAGCCAGCTCAATCTTTATACCCAACTAATTAACGATCTTGCCGGAAAGACTATGCTGGCAGCTTCTACCAGAGATAAGAAAGTTAAGGCTCTGGTGGACAAGGGCGGCAGTATTAAAGCAGCCGGACTATTGGGTCAGATTTTGGCCGAACAGGCAAAGTCAAAAGGTATTACCAGAGTTGTTTTTGACCGGGGCGGTTATGCCTATCATGGCAGGGTAAAGAGCCTGGCTGAATCGGCCAGGAAACACGGATTGGAATTTTAAAGCCAGTTAGTACGTTATAAAAATTTATAGAAAAACAACACGGATTCAGAGGAGATTATTAGGGATTCAAACGGATTGATATCCGTTCGAATCTAATTAAGAAAGCAGTGACAATGGAAAAGACAAAACAAACGGAGCAGAGACAAACAGAGCTAACCGAGAAGGTCGTCAGTATAAACAGGGTGGCTAAGGTTGTTAAAGGAGGCAGACGTTTTTCCTTTAACGCCCTGGTAGTTGTAGGTGACGGGCATGGCCGGGTTGGTTATGGCTTGGGCAAGGCCAACGAGGTTAGAGATGCAATTGTAAAGGCTAACGAGCGTGCCCGGAGGAATATGTTCTCTGTATCTCTTAAGGGAACCAGTATTTCCCATCAGATAATAGGACATTTCGGAGCTGCCAGGGTTCTATTGAAACCAGCCTCTCCCGGTACAGGTATAATTGCTGGTGGGCCGGTAAGGTCTGTTTGCGAGTGCTGCGGCATAAAGGATATTTTGACTAAATGCCTGGGTACAACGAATGCCATTAATGTGGTTAAGGCAGTCGGCGATGGTTTGAAAAATTTGCTTCCTCCACGGGAAAACGAAGGGTAGGATAGAAAATGCAGGTAAAAAAGAGGAAACGTATAGGCCGCGGTCGCGGCTCCGGTCATGGAAAGACATCCTGCCGGGGACACAGGGGCCAGAAGTGCCGTTCCGGCGGCGGGGTGCGTCCTGGATTTGAAGGTGGACAGATGCCGCTTATCAGGCGGCTTCCCAAACGGGGCTTTACTGCCCGGCTTAAGATAAAATATCAGATAATTAATATCCGGACGCTGGACGGTCTTAAAGAGTCGACGGTTACTCCCCAGAAATTAAAGGAACTGAAGATTGTAAAAAATATAGACAGGGGTAGGGGTGTTAAGGTTTTAGGCGAAGGAGAACTTTCCAAACCAATGACTGTCAGGGCCCATGCCTTTTCCGGGAAGGCAATTGAGCAGATAAAGAAGGCCGGCGGAAAGACAGAGCTAATAAAAAGTCTATAGCCCGCAGTCGAAGACCCAATAGAATAGGAAATATCTAAAAGATAATGTTAAAGGCATTAGCCAATATTTTTAAGATTGCTGATTTAAAAACGAAGGTTCTTTTCACGATTGGTTTGATTGCCGTCTACAGGATTGGTGCTTTTATTCCCACTCCGGGTATTGACGGCAGAGCACTTGCCCAGTTCTTTGACAATATTGCCCGAACGCAAGGTGGCACGCTATTTGGCCTGATGAATATGTTTACTGGCGGCGCCATGCAGCGGATGACTATTTTTGCCCTGGGAATAATGCCTTATATTTCTGCCTCGATTATTCTGCAGCTTCTGACGGTGGTCATTCCCCAGCTGGAGAAATTAGCCAAGGAAGGCGGGGAAATGGGCCGCAGAACATTGACTCAATACACCCGTTACGGAACAGTGGGGCTTTGTATTGTTCAATCTTTATTTATCAGCATGTGGCTTGAGAATCCAGCCCACTTCCAGGGTATAAGCATCGTGCAGGTT
>Ga0114920_10001264_pt1 | contig 11626 bp, 12 predicted proteins | sample ChitaG_FD_88683 | JGI IMG/M metagenome (GOLD analysis project Ga0114920, IMG submission 88683) | Deep subsurface microbial communities from South Pacific Ocean to uncover new lineages of life (NeLLi) - Chile_00310 metaG | ecosystem: Environmental > Aquatic > Marine > Oceanic > Sediment ... | reverse complement strand
ATAAGCCCCCACTGCGAAATAGGCAGCTTGACCGAAGGATAGGAGTCCCGTGTACCCGAGTAGGAGGTTGAAGCTGCATGCCAGAAGGGCCATAATGAATATTTTAACCGCCAGGTTTGTGTAATATTCACCTATGAATCTTGGCAAAACAAGAAGAAGGAAAACGAATATAGCGATGAAGACCCATCTAATAATTGAATGCCTTTTCATTTTTCCCGATCGCATCAATATTCTCCAACCTTTTTCCCGAAGATGCCGGTTGGCTTGTACACCAGAACGACCACCATAAGCAGGTAGATAAAAACCATAGACAATTCCTCTAAAAACATAATGCCAGATACTTCAAGCTGCCCTATGATGAGGGCGGCGACAAACGCGCCTTGAACACTGCCAAGCCCTCCAACCACGACCACTATGAAGCATTCTACGATGACTTCTACACCCATCCCTGGGTAGGCCGCCCGAACGGGAGCAGCAAGCGCCCCTCCAAGGCCTCCGAAAAAGGCGCCCAGGCCAAATACGAGGGTATAAATCATCTTAACATTGACTCCCAAGGCGTTGAGCATCTCTTTTTGGCAAGCCGCTGCCCGTATGAGACTGCCCCATCGGCTTTTTTCAATAAACCACCAGATAAAAAAGGCCAACGAAAATCCACAAAATATGGCAAACAAATAGTAGCTGGGAAATGGATGGCCGAGGATATTGACGGATTTCGCCAAAAAGGGTGGGGGTGGAACCGATTTGACAAATTCTTCTCCCAGGCCGCCCCAAAAATATCTGACCGCATCCTGGATAACCAGGATCACCCCATAGGTCATGAGCAATTGCAAGAAGTGAGGCGCTCCGTATATCCGTCTTAAAAGGACATACTCCATGGCGAGCCCAACCAATCCGACTAACAAAGGAGCGAAGACAAGGGTGACAAAGAAATTCCCCGTAAAATTCAATTTATGCACCAGGCTGTAGGCAAAGAAGGCCCCTAACATATAAAACGATCCATGGGCGAAGTTGATGATGTTTATGACTCCGAAAACAATGGATAGTCCTGCTGCAATGAGATACAGGAACATGGCAAAGGTAATGCCGTTCAGTACCTGGATCACAATGTTCGATAAGTCCACGTGTCTTCTCCTGAGTGACGGACATGCGACGGTAGCCCTAGCCACCGCCGCTCGTTCTATTAAAAAATGATTTACTTTCCTCCTTTCATCCTTTTTTCATAATTGGCACGAATCTCCTTCAGCTCCTCTGCGGTGCGGACAACCAGCTCCGCTTGGATGGACTCGATATTCTTTAGAATAGCAAACCCGTATTTCTCGCTGTAAACGGTCTCACCCCAAACCACGTCTTCCACCGCCAAGTGATCCTCTTTGCGCATGATTTTCCAGCCCTCGGGAGTTTCCCAGGCCAAAGGCTCCCTCTCCACGGCCTTGATGATCGCCTCACTATCCGTTGTGCCTGCGCGCTCGATGGCGGCCTTGAGAAAGTACACACCCGCATAGGATTCTTCAGCCATGTAGCTGGGATACTCCTTGAACCTTTCATAGTAGGCTTTGACAAACCTTCGGTTCCTTCCATAATCCGGGGTAGTGAAGAAGTAGCGGGCCGACATATAGATTCCTTCTGGCATGTCCTTCCCTAGGGGAATGAGCACCTCCATCGAGGCTCCGACAGGAAAAGCGAAGCTGACTTTGTCAAAGAGCCCGAATGGCAATGCCTGCTTGATAAAGGTGACCATATCGCCTCCCCACAGAGGAGACCAGATCGCATCTGGTTTCGCCTCGAGAATTTTATTGATGAAAGGCGTAAAGTCAGGGGTCATCAGCTTAGGCCACAATTCTCCCAAGACCTCAACATCCGGACGCAGCTCTTTTAGTTTCGCTATGAACGTTTCCCAGGAAGAATGACCGTAACTGTAATCCGGTCCGATGCACATCCAACGCTTATAGGGTTTGGGAGCTAAATAATGAGCCCCGGCACGCGACTGCATCAAGGCGTTACTCAAGACGCTGAATTGATAGGGATGGAACTGGGAACCTGTCAGGACATCGGTGGCCGACTGGGTGACAATCAAAATCTTCTTGTATTGTCTGCATACAGCAGATACGGCCAGACCGACGCTGCTGGCTGTTGGCCCTAATAGGAAATCCACCTTTTTTTTCAGAATATACTTTTTAGCAATCTGGACACCGATTTCAGGCTTTGCCTTCTCATCTTCATTAAAAGCGACAATTTTCCTTCCCAGGATTCCGCCGCTTTCGTTAATTTCATCTATGGCCAGTTGAACGGCCTGCCATCCGCTCTTGCCATATCCGCCCAGCTTTCCTGACATAACAAACAAAGTACCCAGCTTAATGGGTTTTTCCTCTGCCATGGCGGGAGTAAAAGCCCAAATAACGGCGATAAACAAGGCAACGATTCCTGTCATCCATTTTCTTGTTGACATATCTCCCTCCTGTAGTTCCGTGAATAAATATTCATTTCAAAGCGTTCAGCACAGGCACATCCACCTGTACCAACTCTCCGCCCCTTATCCAAATAGTTCCATAGGACACTCGCCGAATTTCAAACCCAGAAATTCGCACGATTAACATAAAGGGGCTTTCATCATGTCCGGAAAATCCTTTTGCAATTCACCTCCTTTCGATGCAATCTTTTTTTAGTGATAGTTTTCATTGCTTGACGTTTTCCGGATAAAAATTGGCGGGGATGCTAAGTAGATCATATCTCAGATATTGTTGGCTCTTACCTGCCTGTAAAGGTTAATGCTCGTATAGCTTATGGATAACAATGGCCTCTGGCGTACATTCATGCAAGCACAGCTCACAAAGAATACATTCGTCGACATTCTTCTCAACAATAAGGGGGGTGTCACCATCTTCCTCGAAAACATTGACCGGGCAAACTCTAACACATTGGCCACACGTACTGATCCCCACACATTTGTTCATATCGATTTCCACGCCTATAAACTCACTCATACGTAAACTCCAGAACTATACCTTGCCCACTGCTAGGAATTTGCTTTTGACTTCCTCGTTTTCCTTGAGTTCGGCTGCCGAGCCTTCATATTTGATAATACCCTTTTCGATAATGTATCCGTGTTCGGATATGTCCAGAGCGAATCTCACATTTTGCTCTGCCAGCAGTATCGTATTTCCCGCCTTGCAGAGCTCTGCTATCAGCTTGCCCAGCATCTTCACAATGAGTGGCGCCAGCCCTTCACAGGGCTCATCCAATAGCAAGAGATCTGGACAACCCATGAGCGTCCGTGCAATGGTCAACATCTGTTGTTCCCCGCCACTCAGATAACCGCCTTTTCGATCTTTCAATTCCTCCAGTGTGGGAAAGGCCTCCCAAATCTTTTCAAGCGCCCAGTGATTCTTAATCTCTTTCTTCTTTGGCAGTATTCGGGCCGCAACCTCCAAATTTTCCTTGACCGTGAGAGTGGGGAAAACAAGCCGTTGCTCAGGAACATACCCTATGCCGAGTCGGGCAATTTGATAAGGCTCTCTGCCCACAATATCCTGATCTTTAAATAAAACAGCGCCCTCTTTGGGCTGGGTAAGCCCCATGATGCTTCTCAAGGTCGTAGTCTTGCCTGCTCCATTGCGTCCCAAGAGACAAACAAGCCCGCCCTCCTCTACCCCAAAAGAGATGCCGAATAAAATGTGGCTCAACCCATAATAGGTATGAATATCTTTCACATCTAGAAGCATATCCCTATTCTCCCAGGTAGGCGCTGATGACGTCCTGGTTCTTCGCCACTTCCTCTGGTGATCCCTCGGCAATCAATGCCCCCTGGTGTAAGACGTAAATTCTATCTGAAATGGAAAAAACCACATCCATATCGTGCTCGATAACAAGCAGGGTCATCTTTCTTTCCTTGATAAGGCGTTCTATCAACCTCACAGTGCTTCTCGTTTCTTCTGGGGACATGCCCGCAGTGGGTTCGTCCAAGAGAAGTAGACTCGGTCTATTGGCCAGGGCGATACCAATTTCCAACCGCCTTTGGTCCCCGTATGGCATATGGCCGCTGATCACTTCGGCTTGATCCACAAGTTCAATCTCCTTTAAAACTTGCCAGGTGTCATCCTGGATCTCTGGAATTCTCTTGGCAGATCTGAAAGAGGTGAAGCTCTTGTTGCGATTCTTGATAACGGCAGCTTGGATGTTTTCGAAAGCGCTAAGCAATGGGAATATATTCGTAATTTGAAAGGTGCGCCCTATACCCATTGAGACGATTCGGTGGGCTGGTTTACCAGTAATTTCCATGCCCTGAAAAGAAATATGGCCATCGTCTGGAGGGAATCGACCTGAAATCACGTTGAAAAGAGTGGTCTTTCCGGCCCCGTTTGGACCGATAACAGAACAAACCTCTTGCTCTCGAATATCCATGCTAACACACTCGATGGCCATTAGGCCGCCAAACGACTTGTACACATCCTTGATTTCTAAGATACCCATGACGCTTATCGCTCTTTATAGGATCAAATACCCTGTTTACGGGTTATGGCTCCCGCAAGCTTTAAAATCCGCTTCGCTCGCTCCACAACTGGATAATCGATGAACTTGCCTTCTAATTGAATGGCCGCCAAGCCTTTGTCTTCTGCCTCCTCAAAGGCCTGAATCACCCTTTCTGCATAAAGGATTTCATCCCTGGTTGGGGAGAATATGGTATTACAGGGTTCGATTTGATTGGGATGGATGCAAAGTTTGCCTTGGAATCCGAACTGTTTGGCCCTTTTCGCATCGGCTTTGAGCGCCTCAATATCTTTGAGGTCGATCATAAAGGGCGTATCCAGAGGAGGTTCAACCCTTGCGGCACGGCAGGCAATGGGAATGCGAGACCGGGCATAAGAGAGTTCCTTCCCATCTTTGGTAATCTCGATTCCCAAATCTAAGGCATAATCTGCAGCCCCCAACGCAACCAAAAATTCGCGATTTTGTTCACCTGCCGCAGAAGTAATTTGATAGATATTTTGAAGCGCCCTGGCAGATTCAATCAGCAAAATAATCCCTATGCTTTCCGCTTGTAGGCCTTGCTTTTTCTCGAAATCACCAAGCAGCCGGTGTATTTCACCGACGTGTTCGCTGCTTTCAGTTTTGGGCAATACGAGACCCCCGAGTTCTTCGACTACAATGGCTTCTAAATCGCTCAATAGAAAATCGGTTTCCAGCGCATTTATCCGCACAAGAATCCGGCGATCTTTATGCGCAATTATTTTATCGCGCACCACCGGCCGGGTTTCTTCTTTCTGGCTGAAGGCCACCGCATCCTCAAGGTCGATAATCACCCGATCGGCAGCAGTGGCAACAGCTTTATCAACCCGATCCGGTCGATTGCCAGGCACAAAAAGTGCGGTGCGAATGGAACCCAATTCCGTTTTTTCAGGCTTCATAGTCCAGTTCCTTTTCAATTCGCTCCAAAAAGCGTTTCATATATTCAATTCGCGCCAGCCCGACTTGTTCGGCTTGCCTGGTGTGAAATGTATTTTCAACCTTCGCCAGTATCTTTCTCAAATATTCCGGAAAACCGCTGATCCGGCCGTCAAAGGACCCGTCGGTGAGTCCACGGATGACCATCCGAAGGATTCCGATAGCCCCGATATACTCAAGCGCATCCGCATCCTGGCCGACCTTTGCTTCGATGGTTTCAGGCTCTGGCCCACCGTAACGGCTGTGGGCTTCCAAAACATGAAGGGCCGGCTCGATTTTGTCTTCTGGAAAATCAGCGGCCGCCAGGATCTCGGCGGCTTTTTCGCGGCCAACGGTAAAATGATTCGGTCGATTGATTGGCACCCCCACATCGTGAACCAACGCACCGGCGGTAAGAATCTCCCTATCGGCTCCTTCTTTTGGGCCAAGCTTCTGACACCAGGTGGTCATCCGTTCAACGTGATCGGGACTGGCCACGGGTTCCTTATCAAGCTCGGATTGAACGGCTTTCCAGATGGATTTCTGAAGATCATTGAGCTCCATAATATCAACCTCCGATATATTCTTTAGCAATCCGCGCAATATCTGAAAATGACTCCGCCACTCGAATACCGGCATGGTTAAACATTGCAATTTTGCTCTTCGTGCTTCCGCGGTCTCCTTCAACGATGGTAGCAGCATGACCAAACCTGACCCCCGGCATATCATCCACAAATCGACCGGCAATAAAAGCGATAATGGGCGTTTCGTATCTCTCAGTCATCACCAGTTCAGAAAGCTTCTCTTCAATCACTCCCCCGGGTTCGCTGAAAAGCACCACAGCCTTCGTTTCAGGGTCACTGTCGAACAGCGGAATCAGGTCCAGGAAGTTTGAGCCTACCACCGGGTCACCTCCGATCCCAATGCAGGTACTTTGCCCGATGCCGTTGGTCGTCAAAAGGTTGGCGATTTCAGTGGTCATGCCGCCGCTTCGGGATGCGATTCCAACGCACCCCGGCATATATGCCTTTTTTACATCGCCTACCGGACCACCGGCCATGCCCAGTTTTATTTTTTCCGGAGAGATCAACCCAAGCGTATTCGGCCCGATGACGCGAGCCCCTTTCGCATCGGCCACCTCCAAAAATTCCACGGTATCCTTTCGCGGAACACGTTCGGATACCACCACGATAAGCTTTACCCCGTTATCCAGAGCCTCGAGCACAGCGCCTTTTACCAGCGCAGGCGGAACGGAAATTACCGAAGCCTCGGCCGGATGCTCCCTGAGGGCCTGGCGGACCGTATCATAAACCGCAACGCCGTGGACCTTTTGGCCCATTTTGCCGGGCGTCACACCGGCGACAACGTTGGTTCCATAATCCAACATATCCTTCGCAAAAGTACTCGCTTCTCTCCCCGTGATTCCTTGAATAATTGCGCGCGTATTTTCATCGGCTAGTATTGCCACTGCAAAACCTCTCTGTGTTTTACATTGAGAATTTCTCCACCGCTACTTTGGCCGCCTGGTCGATGGAACAGGTCCGGTCTCTGAACTGGACACCGTATTTCGAAAGAATTTTAAATCCTTCTTCTTCCCAGGCACCCGGTATTCGAAAGACGGCTACTGTTTCTGCGGGATTTTTATCGGATTCCAAAATCCCTTTAATGATGCCGCGGGCCACAAGATCAACACGAGTGTTGCTGACCACATTCATAATGACGGCGATCTTCTCAACGCCGGGCTTGGAAAGAATCAGTTTTGTAAGTTCCTTAACCTTTAAAACAGAAGGATTCCCGCCGATTTCACAGTAGTTCGAGGGCTTTCCGCCATGGGCTTTGACGGCGTCAAATGCGGTCAGCGATGCCCCGCCGCCGCCGATAATCAGCCCCAGGTTACCGTCGAACTCTATGACGCGACCGGCAACGCCGCGGTGATCAAGGTTGTCGATCTTCGCCGCTTCCCGTTCAAACTCCGAGGCGGTGCGTGCCGATTGCACACGGCTTTCATCCTTTTCCAACTCGCTCAGTTCTCTGTGCCGGAACAAGGCATCGTCATCGATCTCGAGATGACAATCCAGCGCAACGAGTTCACCCTCAGCGGTTAATGCCAAGGGGTTGATCTCGGCGACCGTCGCATCATAATCCAGGAAGATGTCGGCAAGCTTCGAAAATATTACGGACAATGCCAGCAAGCGCTTTCCCGTTACGCCGGTTTCGGAAATAATTTCCCTTGCCCGGTGCGGCGGCAGCCGATCCCGCACGGGGAATGTCTCTTGCCTTACTTTGCTCGGATCACTGGCGGCAAGTGCCTCGATATCCATCCCGCCCTCGGGTGAAAAAATCGCCAAAGGCGCCTTGGCCACTGTATCGTAGGCGACCGCCATAAAAAATTCCCCGGCGACATCGACTTTTTCTTCCGCCAGGAGTTTTCCGGCACCATAGCCTCGAATTTTCTTATCAAGCAAATTTCTTATCTCGGTCTTGGCCTTCTCAGAAGAATTTACTTCAACAACGCCACCGGCTTTGCCACGTCCTCCGATCGGAATCTGTGCCTTTAACACGGTCGGGGCGGTGAAATTAAATTCTTCCTCCGAAGACACAAGCTGACCTGCGGGTAACGCAACACCGTATTTCTTAAGAATTTCTTTGGCTTCAAACTCAAGTAATCGCATTCATCTCTCCCTGGCGTTATGTTAAAACAGCAACAATGATCAAAAAAACTCCTCGCCTGTTGATAGAACCTAAAGCAGCATTTTCCCCATCATACCCGAAGTTCATTTTTTTCTCCTAGAATGACTTTTCAAAAATCTCTGCGATATCTTCCACGCTCAGCATGCGAGGCGTGTTTCCAAGCAACCGTTTTTCCCCGTGTGCCGCCTCAGCCCACTCTTGGATTTTGGAACTATCTGCATTGACTTCGCTCAGGGTGGTCGGAAGCTTCACCATTTTCGCCAACGCCACCATTTCCTCAACAGCGGCTTCAGCAGCTTCCCATGGGGAATGCCCCTCAACATCGATGCCCATGGCCTCGGCCATTTTGCGGTATTTCGGCAAATTGGCCAGCGCACAGGCACGCATTGTTTCAGCGAGTATTACGATCAACGCCAGACCATGGGAAAGATGGTATTCTGCACCGATGGGATAAGCCAGGGCATGCACGGCGCCCACACCGGCATTATTCAGGGTTATTCCGGCCAGAAATGATCCGAGTGCCATGTTATAGCGGGCGGCCATATCATTTCCGTTGGCAAAAGCCGGTCCCAGAGATTCGGTGACTAAGCGAACGGATTCCAGCGCCAGATTATCCGTCAAGGGATTTGCATTTATGGCGACATAAGATTCAGCTGCATGAATAAACGCGTCAATACCCGTGGCCGCTGTTACAGAAGGCGGCATTGTCGCCGTCATTTCAGGGTCAATAATGGATACATCCGCCAGAATATTCTGTGCACTGACCACTTTTTTCAAATTCGCCTCTTTGTCGGTGAACACGGCCATTCGGGTTACTTCCGATCCGGTACCGGAAGTCGTGGTGATCATTATCGACGGGTAGCCACGCTTCGGCACATTGTCCACACCGAAGAACTCCTGTAGCGTTCCTTCACTGGTCATCAGCGCCGCAACAAGTTTGGTTGTATCCATGGAACTTCCGCCGCCGACAGCGACAAAAACATTGAATTTTCCATCTTTGGCCACTTTGGAGGCTTCCAACAAACTCCCGATGGAGGGTTCCGGCTCCACCTGATCAAACACGTCGAAGTCAAGCCCCTCAGCCTTCAACGGCCCTGTAACCTTATCCAAAAGTCCGGCCCCTTTAACGCCTGGGTCCGTGAGTACCATGACCCGGCGGGCCCCCAGTCTTTTGGCCTCTAGTCCCACCTTTTGCACCGTGCCGTTTCCAAAATGCACCCATTCTGGCGTGCGCAGTCCGAATGTTGTAACCATTCTTTTCCTCCCTATGAAAAACACGTTTAAGCGTTCACAGGTTCAGAGTTCACCGTTCGGGGTTATCTAAACCGTGAACCCTGAACCTCTGAACCCTTGAACGGTTACAAACAATTAAAGTCCCCATCGTTTACGATCGATATCAAGCAATTCAATCTTTTCCGCAGTGGGTATACCGTTTTGGTCCCAGCCCCTGGCCTGGTAATATTCATCCATCATCGCGTCAAAATCAGGCAGATAGCCCTTGGCGCCGCCTTCGCCCAGCGGTGTTTTAAGAAGACGTTGCGGAAGCGTGTCGTCTTTTCTGGTGACACCGAGATGATTGAGGATCAAACGCTTCAGATTAAACACGCGCTCGCCAACCCTTAGCAACTCTTCGAAGGTCATATCCTCCCAACCGGTAGCAAGATGCACCAGCTCGAGAAAATGTTCGCCGCGCACGTTTCCGTAAAGGGAAAATTTACACATTACCAGGCACTCCAGAACTTCGCAATAGTCCTGGAAGGCTTTCGTCCAGGCACCCTTTTTCTCGGTGCTGAAGCGATCAAGGGGCTCGTTGTAACCCAGCTCGGGAAATGTCAGTCCTCGTTCAAGCCAGTATGTCGGCGCCTGGATATGACAGCCGCCGCGCGGGGATGACGCATACGCCACCGCCCAGCTTGAAAACGCGCGGGGGTCATGAAACGGAAGCTCCAGCCCTTTCACCTCGATACAGAACTTGGCGGCATCACCGCCGATGCGTTCTGCCGCCGCTTTGCAACCGTCGGCAAGGACATCGCCGAAGCCCTCCCGTTCGCCAATTTTACGAACCAACTCAACAACAGCGGCATCATTGCCCCAGGTTAACTCCAAACCGTCGGTATCTGATTTACTCAACAGCCCATTTTCGTAACACTCTATGGCCATGGCCACCGTTGAACTCGTAGAGATGGTATCAATGCCGTACCGATTGCAAAGATCATTTGCCTTGGCTACGGCTTCCAGATTGTCGATCAGACACAATGGTCCGAAACCCGCTGCGGTTTCATACTCCGGCCCTTTGCCTTTCATCGCATATGGCCCGGTTTTTACCTCAACCACCCGGCCACAGCCAATCGGACAGGACCGGCATGCATAAGTACCGGTTAAGATCGTTTCAGCCATGGCCTGTCCGGAGACTTTTCTGGCACCTTCTTCCCAGGATCCCCGGGTCCAGTTTTTAATCGGCACATCGCCCATTTCATGGAAGCCCATCATTCCGCCGTCTGTACCGAATTTGTGAAGAGCCTCACGGGCCGGGGAGTTTTTAACAATCCCCAGCAATTGTTTGCTTAATTCCTTGAATTTCTTATCATCCGTCACATTGTAGCCCAACTTGCCTCTGACACTGATTGCTTTGAGGTTTTTGGCGCCCATGACGGCCCCCAGGCCGGTACGGGCAGCAGCCCGGCCGCGATCGTTGATGATGCAGGCCATGCGGGACCGTTTTTCACCGGCAGGGCCGATGGTGAGTACCCGGGTTTTATCATCCTGGCGGATGCTTCGGATGACCTCGTCTGTTTCATAAATATCCCGTCCCCAGAGGTCGCCGGCGTCTAGCATTTGAACCTCCTGATCCCGGATATCCAAATAAACCGGTTTTTCTGAGGCGCCATCCACAATAATTGCGTCCCAGCCAGCTCTTTTGAGCTCCGGCCCCCAAAAACCACTGCCATGGGCTTCGCCCCACAGGCCTGTCTGAGGCGATTTCGCAGCCACAACATATCGCGAACAAAATCCCGTTGCAGCCCCGGTTAATGGACCGTTTGCAAAAACCAGACGATTATCCGGTCCCAGGGGATCAACTTCCCAGTCAATTTCAGCCAGCAATGCGGCACATAACCCGCTGCCGCCTAAGTATTTGCGGGCCGTTTTCATATCCGTGGCAACTGTTTCTATCCGTTGATTTGTCAAATCAACCTTTAGTATTTTCCCTGCATACCCAAACATATACCCTCCAAAAATTTAGCGCTGATCATAAATAATCCGCTAAGCATTTTTTTTGATGTTTAATGAACGCCTAACGACCGATGTGCCATCGTTAAACTTTCAGTTAAAAAGCATTTCTGAAAATAGCTTCCAGATCATCGGCTGAAACTTTTCTGGGATTGCCTCTTAACAGCCGGGTCACACCCATGGTGGCTTCGGCCATGGGGCGAACATCGGATTCTTTAACGCCGATGTCCCGCATCCTAGCCGGAAGTCCGACGTCAACGATGAGCCCATTAATGTGTTCAATTGCTTT
>Ga0114920_10001262_pt1 | contig 11628 bp, 7 predicted proteins | sample ChitaG_FD_88683 | JGI IMG/M metagenome (GOLD analysis project Ga0114920, IMG submission 88683) | Deep subsurface microbial communities from South Pacific Ocean to uncover new lineages of life (NeLLi) - Chile_00310 metaG | ecosystem: Environmental > Aquatic > Marine > Oceanic > Sediment ... | reverse complement strand
TTCGATCGACCAGGTACAAGGTCTGTCCCTGGTCGATGCCAATTTGATCAGGATTGAAATCGATAATACACCTCCCAGCGCTAACCATCGTCGCAAAAATCATTACAACAAGAGCGGCGTTGAATATCATTCCCATCAGGGCTTCAGTAGATTCTATGGTTTATTCTCCTTTTCTACTCGGTTCGGTTTGCTCTTGACGCGTCCTTTCTGGACAGGTCCAAAACCAGGTTTTTGCCTTTCCCCTTCCTGGAAGTCCCCGGCTCCCAGGAAGGTAGGGTCTAAATTTTTTAACGGTCTCTAGGAATCTACGCTCTCCTCCTGAACATGTCGGTACATGGTCCAGCGCTGTACCATCAAACTGCCGTTCCTGCGCGCCCGCTATCGGGCGTGGAAGACCTCCCCGAGCTTCTCCAGTAAGGGGTGGTCCTTCTTATCGTCGTCCGCCTCGTGGGGATCGTAGTCAGCCGGGGACCCAGATGGTATGGAATCCGCCGCCAATGACTGCATGAGCTCACGGGTCTTGGGCCCATATATGTCGTACAAGAGCCACGAAGAAACGACTGAATAGTAGACTGGCTCGTCTTCGTCCGGGTTCACAGTCAGATTCAAGATGTGGGGAGTGGCAAGCTTCTCAATCGGTGCAAAGCCATCCTCAATCTTGTGGGTGAGTACTTTGAAGTTCCTCCACCTCATACCCACATGCAGTTTGTCGAAGAACATGTGGAAGTACTCTCGGTTCGACTCCTCCTGTTCACCTCGTATGAACGCTGATTGGTCGATACCGTCGAGCACACGATCCGTCGGGATCCCTTCTTCGTGGCCGACCAGGTTCATCAAGGTTGGGAACCAGTCGGTCACATGCATCATCCCATCAGATTTGCCCGGTTCGATCTTCCCTGGCCAGCGTGTGACACACACAGTGCGGTTGTTCCCCTCATACGTGGAGAAGTATCCGCCCCGGAAATTGCCTGATGCACCCCGATTGCCTTTTGCATGGAACGAAGTATCACGGCCATTGTCGGCCGCGAAAACCACTATCGTGTCCTCTTTGATCCCGAGCTCGTCGATCTTGTCGAGCAGCTGTTGGAAGTCTCCGTCGATCATCTGGATACAGTCCGCGAGTGAGTCCCCATTGGAGCTGTGTATGTATTCTTCTCTCGGCAAGGTGGGCAGATGGACATTCGAGTGGTTGAAGTAGATGAAGAAGGGCTCGTCCTTGGCGACGGAGTCCTCCATCCACTGCTTGCCCTTCTCCAGGAAGGTCAAATCGATATTTTGCCGGACATCCAAATCGAGCACTTCGAGCTCCTCAAAATGACCGGGACCGGTTGATTCCTGAACACGATGGGGCTCGAGACCTGATTTTTGGAACCACGGGTCGGACGGCCACAGGGCTTCGTCCCAGGTTCCGCCGATGCCGTACCAGTAGTCGAATCCGAAGTCGGTCGGGTAGCGGCCGGGTTCATTGCCACAGTGCCACTTGCCGAGGATGGCGTTGTTGTAGCCCAGCTCCTTCAGCTGGCTGGCGATCGTTCGTTCCCACGACACGATTCCCGAACCGCGCACGACAGAAATGCAGCCGGTGCGCACAGAGTGCCTGCCTGTCATTAACGCCGAACGAGTAGGCGTGCACTGCGCTTCGACATTGTAGTTCGTCAAGATCTTGCCCTCTTCGGCAAAACGATCGACGTTGGGTGTCTCAGCGCCGATCGGAAAGGCGCCCCCGTAGCACCCGAAGTCGCCGTGGCTCACGTTGTCCATGTGAAAATATAAGATGTTTGGCTTGTCAGCCATTTCCAGCTCCTTTTAGGTAAATCTGATCCGATTTTCGAATTGAGATCGGTTGACGAAAAATTGAGGTATTGGGTCTTGTCAGTGGTTTGAAATCTTGATTTATTCTCATCCTTTCGTCTATTTGGAGCAGGCCGGACGCAAACCCGCCCGACCTGCTCCAGTTGAAAGCGCAGGTTACTGCTGCGCCATGATCGCCCTGAACTTGGCGGCCAAGTCCTCAAGGTGTTCACCGCTGAGGTTAAAGCGCGCGTCGCAGTCCAGACAGTACTGGAGAAGCGCGTCCCGCTTGTGCTGGCCAAACTGCAAGAAAGCAGCACATCTCAGCTTGCTCGTCCGGCATCCATCCGGGCGCGGGCCTCGTGATATTCGCTGTAGCCACTATCGGAACTACGGCGGGGGATATGCTCGCCCGACACGTCGATGGTAACCTTTTTTAGATCACCGGTGAAAGCATAGGGCGCTTTGTAGCGCTTGGACACGGCTGTAATCGCGTCACGGCCACAATCGATACCTTCGGTCGAGGAATAAAGGACAACCACATTGTCCGCAATCTCCGTTTCTCCTACTTGCTGACTGTTGATAAAGAGCCGCCCAATGCCGGGCACACCTTTACCGCTCATCACATCGGGCTCGCCGCTCCCTTGAAACTCAAAGCCCAGTGTCACGTCACCAGGAGGCACTTCTATATCCGACTCGATAATGTACTCCTTAAGCTGCAGATAGTTGAAGGCATACACCAGATGTTTGTTTTGCATAAACAAACTCCAGCCGCCATAGCTGCTGCCCTGAGCAATTAGCACTCCTTCGGCGCCGCTCTCCGGGATTTCGGCATGGGCGGTTATCGTGTAATTGGGTCGGTTTACCAGGCTGACCGTGGCAAACGTATTGACCGAGGATGTACCCGGATAGTAAACATATTTGTCACGCGGTGGTGAGGCTTGGGGCCGGAACTCCTGCACTATGCGGGCCGCGAATCGATCATCTAGGGGCAAGACATTGTATGTTTCGGCTTCGGCCCACCACAGGTCAATCAATTCCTGCAATTTTTCGGGATGTTCCTCGGCCAGGTCGTGACATTCAGAGAAGTCTTCGTCCACGTGGTAAAGCTCCCAACGATCATCGTCAAAATTGCCGCCAGAATCCATCTTATGCTCGGTCACCGCTTTCCAGCCCTTGTGCCAGATAGCCCGCGTGCCGAGAATTTCGTAATACTGAGTTTCTTTGCGGGTCGGTGCTTCGGCAGCATCAAAGGAGTAGAGCATACTGATACCTTCGATTGGCTGTTGAGGTACCCCATGATGCTGCTCCGGCATTTCTATGCCAACGGCTTCCAAAATGGTCGGTACCACGTCGATAGAGTGGTGATATTGGCGGCGGATACCGCCTTTTGCCTGAATGCCTTTAGGCCAATGGACAATGAACGCATCCGTGTTACCGCCATTAAAGCTCTCTCGTTTCCAGCGCTTGAGGGGCGAGTCCCCCGCGTGCGCCCAGCCGATGGGATAGTGGGGGAAGGTCTCTGGGTCGCCAAGCACATCGAGTTTCGGTAACATTTCTGACGGCGTCTGAAAGATGTAGTTCCAGAACAGGTCCTCGCTTATGGTCCCATCCGGACCACCCTCTGCGCTGGCTCCGTTATCGGAAACCACAACAATCAATGTGTTGTCTAACTGCCCGGCTTCCGAGAGGAAATCAATGAAGCGACCAATATTAAAGTCAAGGTGCGAAGCGAAACCGGCAAAATTCTCCATAAAGGCGGCATAGACTTTCTTCTGTACATCTGTCAGACTGTCCCAGGCAGGGATAAAATCTGGCCTAGGTGAGAGTTCGGTATTTTCGGGAACAATGCCCATTTTCTTCTGATTTTCCAGCACTTGTTCACGATAGTTGTCCCAGCCCATATCGAACGCCCCCTTGTATTTTTCTCTCCATTCCTTATGTGTGTGGTGCGGGGCATGGTTAGCACCATAGGACAGATACATACAAAACGGTGCGTCGGGATCAACATTGAGCGTGTCGCGGATAAATTCGATAGCCTTGTCAGTCAGGTCTTCGGTCAGGTGATAACCTTCCTCCGGCGTTTTGGGTGGATCGACGAGGTGGTTGTCGTAAACCAAATCTGGGTAGAATTGGTTAGTCTCGCCACCCACAAAACCATAGAATCGCTCGAAGCCCATCCCTAACGGCCAATGGTCAAACGGACCGCGCTGCGAAAACTCACTAACTGGAGACAGATGCCACTTGCCCACGCAGTAGGTCGAGTAGCCATGGTCTTTGAGTAGGGCCGGCAGCATGGCCGCGCTCTTGGGAATGGTCGCATTGTATCCGGGATAGCCCGATGAAAACTCAGACAGGAAGCCGTATCCTACTGAGTGATGATTACGCCCCGTCAGCAAGCAAGCCCGCGTGGGCGAGCAGATAGCCGTCGTGTGGAAGTCGGTGTAGCTCAGGCCGTTGTTGGCCAGCTGATCCAGATTCGGGGTCTCAATCGGGCTGCCATAGCAACCCAGTTGGCCATAACCTGTATCATCAATAACGATGTAGACGACATTTGGGGCACCCTCCGGCGGTTTGGGAGGATCCGGCCACCAAGCCTTAGAATCTTTGAATGTTTGGCCGATTTTACCTTTGAATTGTTGTGCCATGATATTTCTCCTTATGTTTCGATAATCTGTTATTCAATCGACCAGGTACTCGGTCTGGTACTGGTCAACGCCAATTTGGTCAGGTTTGATTTCGATAAAAAGCCTCCTTATCTTGATTGTTTCAAACAGTATCTGTCCTATTGGGTTAAAATTGGCTATCTGCCTTCGTGGGCCATCATGTCCACCGCCACGGTGACGGCCAGGATCAAGACATCATTCTGGCCGGGATCGATCTGCACCCCGTAGCTGTCGCGCACTCGGAACCATTTCTTGGAGATTTCGGCGATCTGGTCGCGGCCTTCTCCGATGCGATATTCATGGTCGAGGATATTGCCCTGGACCTCAAGATCTGGACCATTCCCAATCTTGACCGTCCAGCGATCGCGCACCGGGGTGATCAAGGCTTTCTTGACCATCGCCAGCCGTTCGCCGCCTGGACCCTCGACCTCCATGCTGTCCTTGACGCGTACCTTGCGCTCCTGTATCTGGCACAGATCATTTCCATGCATATCTTTAAACTTCAGCGTATCTCGCACGCGCAGGGCTTTGCCATCAACTTTGAAGGCTTTCTGACCCTGATCGTTCTCAATGTAAAAATCGTCGCCAATGGACACCAATTTCTGGCGCATCTGGTAACGGGTGGCGCTGCTGCGTTGGGTACCCATCTGGCGATCTTCTTTCCTTTCCTGTCTTTTTCCTCGTCTCATCTCGGTACACTCCTTCCTATTACTTGATTGGCGGATCCATCATAGGTTGGATCATGATTAAGAGTTGAATGGCGAGAGGTTGTCCCGAAAGATTTTCACCCTGAGCTCTTCATTCTTCAGGATAAACTACATGAAGGGTATCGCAAACAGTCTAGGGGATTCTTCACTCTGCTGCGCTCCGTTCAGAATGACAAACCTTTATTTATTGGACATCAGCCTGCTCTTTGAATTAATTCAGCCCCTTCTTATTCACCATTTATTTTCTCCTTTTTCATTATTTCTCTTTTTTTTTTACTTTTCATCCTACCCAGTGGCCCGGTTTGGTTCGCGTTGGAGCATACTTCAGTCATCCATTCCTGCAATTGAAGCTTTTTAGCTAAGTTTCTACTCGTGACGTGGTCCTGGGTTCATCAGAAGATGCCACCTCACGAATGACATCCTCTAAATTTGCGCGCATGCTCCCCTTGAGCAGTACCCGGTCGGCGCCTGCAGTCAGCGCATCCTCTTTGTGTGATGGATACATGGTCGCAACGATCACTTTGACCTGGGGCCAGCGCTCCTTAATCTGGCGAGTGGCCTCCAGCCCATCCATAATGGGCATGCGCACATCCATCAACACCACGTCAGGTCCTTCTTCCGCCACAATGTGCACGGCCTCCCAACCATTGGAGGCCTGGTTGATCACCTCGATGTCCGCGGTTAACTCCAAAAGCGCGGCGACGCCCTGCCGGGTTGGTTCTTGATCATCGACAACCAGGACGCGCAGTTTCTTGTTCACCGGGAAATCCAATGGTTAAGAGCTTTCCCTGATGTCATATAAAAAGAATAGATTCAAGAGTGCTCTAAATCATCGTTAGAATGATGAACTTTACCCCAACAAAAACAGCCACCCGAAGGTGGCTGTGGTCCACAGATGTTGCTGTGTTAGCAACATTTGTTGAGGACAATTGGCGATAATTATAATTCTTGAATGCTTACGGACCGTCTTCCAAATCTACCAGGCCCTCCCGCAAGGCGTACAAGGTTGCCTGCACGCGGTTCGCCAGGTGTAGTTTGTCAAGAATGCGGCTGATATGAGAGCGCACGGTCACTTCAGCGACGACCAGCTGCTCGGAAATTTCCTTATTGTCCAGGCCTTCGGCCAGTAAGGAAAGCACCTCTACCTCGCGCCCGGTGAGCGGGTCGGGGGCGGTCTTGACCAGCGCTGGCTGCTTTATTTCCTGCATCATTTTGCGGGCGATATCAGGATGCAGCGATGGTTCTCCCCGGTAAACCTGGCGGATGGCCTGCAATAGTTGCTCTGACCCAGAGTCTTTGAGTAGATAACCATGTGCGCCAGCTTTTATGGCAGGAAAAACCTGGTCATCCCCGCTGAACGTAGTGATAACCAGGATGCGCACATTCGGATACTGTGCTGAGATGTGCGAAATGGCTTGTATGCCATCCATCTTCGGCATGAGCAAATCCATCAGAATTACATCCGGCTTCACCCTTTCAGCTTGCTGGATCGCTTCCAGCCCGTTGCTTGCCTCTCCCACGTGTTGGATGTCTTCGCACTCCTCCAGCAGTGCACGGATTCCCTTGCGAACGATGAAGTGATCATCGACTACCAGTACCCGGATCGATGCATCCGTCATGCGCTCACCTTTACACTTACAGTTGTTCCCCTTCCTGGGGAGGTATCCAGCGTCATACTGCCATCCATGCGTTCTACACGCTCTCTTATATTGCGCAACCCATATCCATGCGATTTCTCTGCGAGTTGCGAATCGAATCCGCAGCCATCGTCCGAGATGGTGAGATAGGTATACTGGTCATTGTACTCCAGATTGATTGTTATATGCTCTGCCTGGGCGTGCTTGAGGGTGTTGTTCAGCGCCTCCGTCGCGATTGCGTACAAATCGCCCTCTACGGAAGAGGGCAGTGGCCGTTCTGCATTCACCTCGAATTTTGTGTCCAAGCCTGCGCGAGACTCGACCAATTCCAGGCGCTTTCGCAGCGCACTGACCAAGCCCTCTTTTTCTAGAATGGGTGGCTGTAATTCAAAAATGAGCAAGCGCATGTCTGCCAGTGCGCTTTGACTCAGGTCCCGGACTTGACGGGCATGTTCCGTGGCTGTGTCGATCTTTCCAGAAGACAGTGCCTGCTGGGTTGCGTTAGAGAACAGGTCGATGCTGTAAAGTGTCTGGGTGACCGAGTCGTGCAGCTCACGAGCCAGGCGCTGGCGCTCGGCAGCGGTTGCTGCTTGCTCGAGCTGTCCCTCCACCTTCTTGCGTTCCGTGATGTCAGTCAACACGCCCTGCACGCCAGTAACTTTGTCCCCGTCCCTGATCGGCTGGCTCGTTACGTGAATCCAACGGATCTCTCCCGAGGCAGTCAGCACGCGATACTCATTGGAGTCTGGAGTTACGCCTGATAACAGACTCTGGATATTATCCTGGAGTCGTTCCAAATCATCAGCATTGACGAACTGAGCAAACGGTTGCCCAACAACTTGTTCGGGGGTAAGTCCGATGAGCGACTCGATGGCTGGGTTGAGGTAGGTAATCACGCCTTGCGTGTCGACACTGTAGATGACATCGCTGACCTTTTCTACCAGGTTTCGGTACGCTTCTTCTGATTCCCGCAGCGCAACCTCTGCTTGCTTTTTCTCAATGATCCTTCCCAATCTCTCGGCAACGGCGTTGAGCAATAGCCGTTCTTCCTTCTGAAACGGTCCTTCGTCCACTTCTGGTCTCTCTTCCAGGTAGCCAACCTCCACCCGGCCAGCCTGCTCCCCCTGTACGACGATGGCGGAGCTCTGCTGCCAGGGCGTTTCCCGGAAGTCCTCCGTTTTGAATTCCTGCCCGTCAAGGACGATGCGAGCGTATGCAATCTCGGGATATTGCATGGCAGGCGGTAGAAGGTCGACCGCCCCTATTAGGATCTGCTCTAGAGAGAGACCTTCCTGCCTGGCAAGCCTGGAAATGCCATACAGACAATCCAGCTCTTTCACCCTCTCGTCAAGTTCATGTGTTCTCTCAGCCACCTTGACTTCCAGTTGGAGCTCCCGCCTGCGGGCACTCTCACGCTGCCACACGAATCCACCCGCCACCAGACCCACGAGCAGCAGGAGGCCTCCACCTCTAAACCACCAGGTCCCCCACCAGGGCGGGGTGATGGTGATACTGATCGAGGTCCCCTCCTCGTTCCAGACCCCGTCGCTGTTGGAACCCAGCACACGGAACACGTACTCACCCGGATCCAGGTTGGTGTAGGTCACGAATCGGCGTTCGCTGCCGACCTCGATCCAATCCTCGTCAAAGCTCTCCAGCTTGTAGCGATAGCGGTTCATCTCCGGGGAGGTGTAGTTCAATGCCGCGAACTCGAAAGAGATGACCCGATCCTCATAGCTCAGTTCCAGTTTTTCCGTCTCGAAGATCGATTGCTGCAGAGGGGAATCATCCCCAATCAATACTGGTTCATTGGACAATGCCAAGCCGGTAACGTGCACCGGCGGAATGTTTGGGTTTTCCTGGGCGTCGTCTGGATAGAAAGAAGTGAGGCCCTGCTGACCACCGAACAACATCATTCCCGAGCTAGTTTTGGATACCGCTGGGTTAAATATATCCCCTTGCAGCCCGTCGCTGGCATCATAGTTGCGGAAGGTGCCCGATTGGGGATCAAATCGCGAGAGACCACCAAGTGTGCTTAGCCAGAGGGCTCCCGTCCCATCATCTTGAGATGTATCCTCATCCAGGATTCCAACGACGGTGTCGTGCGGCAAGCCATCTGCCGTGGTGTAATGCGTAAACTGACCTGTCTGGGGAGAGAATCGGTTGAGACCGGCACTTGTGCCAAGCCAGAGCGAGCCATCTCCATCCTGGTGTATGGCCCACACCGTATCGCTGCTCAAGCTGTGGTCGTCGTCCTGTTCGTGCACATAGCAGGCAAAGGTCTCCGATTCCCGATCGAACCGGCAGAGTCCACCGCCTGCGGTGCCGACCCACAGTACGCCTTCTGGGTCTTCATGAATGGCCCAAACAATACCTTTACCCAGGCTTTGTGGGTCCTCGGGGTCGTACTGGTAGCGGTTAAAACGGGCATGCTCATCATCCGCTTGACGGTCGAGGGCATTGAGGCCTCCAGTCCAGGTGCCAACCCACAAGATGCCTGCCCTATCCTCATAGAGTGCGGTGACATCATAGTCACTCAGGCTCTGGGGGTCAGCGGGGTCGTGTTCGAAGCGCGTAAAGCGGGGGGTATCCCCGTCCTCCGTTCTGCGATCAAGTCTATTGAGCCCGGCACTGTCGAGACCAATCCAGAGCACTCCCTCCCGATCTTCGAGAAGCGAGAGAATACGGTCATTGCCCAGGCTGTTCGGATTGTTTGGATCGTGTAGATAGTGCGTGAACGTCTCTGTCTCCGGGTCATAGTGAACCAACCCGCCCAAGGTGCCCATCCACAGATCGCCAGTCCGATCCTCGAGAACGGATCGAATATCGTTGTGACTCAAGCTATTCGAGTCGGTGGGATTGTTCCGCATCAACCCAAACGTCTGCCCAAAGGGATCAAGCCTGTCAACCCCACTTCCAGCAGTGCCAATCCACAGGATCCCCGACAGGTCCTCAAAAAGGGCTGTCACGCTGTTGTTGCCCAGGCTGCGGGTATCAGAGGGGCCATGCTGGTAGGAAACAAAGGTATTCGTTTCCCGATCAAGACGATTGAGCCCACCGTCGACTGTGCCGATCCACAAATCACCAGACTTGTCTTCGAGGATGCTTGTAATGATTTTGCCACTCATGCTGTGGGGATCGTTCGGATCGTGCCGGTAGTGGGTAAAGGTCTCTGTATCCCGGTCAAAGCGGTCGAGCCCACCTCCATGGGGGCCAACCCACAACACACCAAAGCGATCCTCATAGATCGTGTAAACGCGGTTGTCGCTCAGGCTGGTGGGATCGTCTGGATTGTGCTGGTAGCGGATAAAGGTCTCGGTCTCCCGGTCATAACGATTCAGCCCACCCCAGGTGCAGAACCACAGCTCACCCGACCGGTCTTCATAGATCGTGAGGACGAAATCCGAACTGGTGCCAGAGGGATCATCTGGATTGGTGGGATAGCGGGTAAAACGGGCCACTCCAGCCTCCGTTTCGCCCTCGAATCGGTTGAGTCCACCTCCCTCGGTGCCGATCCACAGGGCTCCCTTACTGTCCTCAAAGATAGCGTAGACATTGTTGCTGCTCAGGCTGTCAGGGTCATCTGGATCGTGCTGGTAGCGGCGCCACTGCTCTGTCGTCGGGTCAAATCTACTCAACCCACCCCCAGTATGCGAGGCAGCCCAGATCATGCCCTCCCGATCCTCATAAACATCCCAGAACCCCTCACCTCCGGGGCTGTTGGGATTTCCGAGTTCTTGCTTATAGACCTTGAATTCGTAGCCATCGTAGCGGTTAAGCCCATCCCATGTCGTGAACCACATAAAGCCCCGGCGATCCTGGATGATACCCCACACGCGGCCTTCGGAGAGACCATCTTCGGTGGTCAGGTGTTGAAATCTTAGGTCTTTTGTTGGGAGATCTGGTTGGGATACCGTGTCATCATCACCCTGCCCAAAGGTAGACATAGGTGATGAACTGAATAACAAGAACGTGATAATGAGGGCTTTAACGAGAGTCTTCATCTATCCATTCTCCTGGTCAATTCGGCAAGGGTTGCTGGTAGGAATTCAGCCTTTACAATTCCTGTCCGCTCAAAGGTTTCTTTGATCATGACTGGACGGTGGTTCCTCGGTCGATAATGCATATGCAAGAAAAAATTACGTCTATGCAGATGGATAGTTATACATCACAGCTAATTCACGGTACAGAAGATAGATTAAATCCTGTCAGCTTGGTATTCTATTAATTCAGGAACCATTTGGTATTATTCGAAATTATAACAGCCATGGTATATAGAATTTGCTTAGATAGAATCAAGTCGTACAAGGTTTCTTTCATTAAGAAGAACCTAAACTCGGGGGATTTGGCCACCGAAGTGAGTCATTGCAGTACACTCAGACAACCACTCACGTAGGTGAAACATGTTTCCCAAACAGGAGATGGATGGATTTGAAAAGTACTGGCGCCGATGCAAACCCGGCTCCAGTACAGTGGTGCACTATGCCAGTAATGTACGTATTTTCTTCAAAAGCCTAAATGGGAGAACGCCGGAATCCATCCCCTTCAAGACGATAATATGACCCCCGCCCAAATGACACATGGTTATAAATGATGTTGGTCAGCATCTAAAGTGAACGTGGGTGTTTATTACAATTGAATATCTAATTTTCTTGCTGTCGGTGAGCCTGTAGGGGGCAGCGGGGGAGCAGGGCGTAGGTATCCGTGCCACCTACACTGTTTACCCGTACCCAGGCAATTTGTATACCAAATCCTTCATAACCTAGAGATTTTGACCGTTACGCTGTTATGTTACTTTTCTGGCACTCTCCACCGGTGGAGCTGAGT
>Ga0114920_10001261_pt1 | contig 11630 bp, 3 predicted proteins | sample ChitaG_FD_88683 | JGI IMG/M metagenome (GOLD analysis project Ga0114920, IMG submission 88683) | Deep subsurface microbial communities from South Pacific Ocean to uncover new lineages of life (NeLLi) - Chile_00310 metaG | ecosystem: Environmental > Aquatic > Marine > Oceanic > Sediment ... | reverse complement strand
CTCCACCATCAAAACCTAATGATGTTCCTAACCATTCGGCAATCGGAGTATTACCTTGAATCCCTTGAATTCCTTGAGAACCAATTAAATCTACATAAGTATAACCACCCTCAATAGGATTTTTTATACCTAATTCTGTTCCAGACCAATCATAATCTAAAGATAATTTTTGATATGAAGTAATTCCACCTGGTTCCTTAATACTTAATGTATCATTAAGCCACTCTACTATTGGAGAAAGTCTTTGATACGAGTTTGCTGATAATGGATTAACAACACTTAATTCAATACCATCTACTCCAGTTTGCCATGCAATTTTTGGTGCTAATTCTTGTGAAGTATAACTAACTTCACCATCATTTTTGACACCTAGTTGAGTTCCAGACCAACTATAATCTAAAGATAGTTTTTTAGGAGTACCCCAACTACCATCATTATTTTGCCATTCAATAAATGTACTTTGTGCATCAGTACCCCATCTATATGGACGCATTAAGCCAGTTGAACCAGATAAGTTAGATACATACATCCATCCTGTAGGATATGTTCCATCAATTGGCACAGCCATATATAGTTGCGCATTAATTGCATCTTCTATATTACCTGTATCAATAACGACTAAGTCATTATCATTATGTGAGCCTCTAGCCGCATTCATTGCAGCAACACTAACATATGTAGTAGATATAGTCATTGGTTCACCTTTAGGAATTTTAAAACTAAATGCTGTACCTTCAATTGTAACTTCTGCAGGTTCACCTGGTGCTATAGTATCAGTACCTACAATTGTAATACCTTGTACATCATCTAAAACATCTTGTAACGTTCTTATTACTTCACTACCTATTGTAGTTTCATCAACAATACGTGAACTTACTATAAAGTAAGCACCACGACCAACATATTTAACTTCTGTTAAATTTACTAATGCCTCAACTGTTCCTCCAAGTCCATATAAAGCAGAATTTACATATAGTATTCCATATTCATAATCAATAGAATATTCATGTATTCCTAATAATGTATTAATAGGTTTTTCTGTCCATGTTTTTGTTGAACCAGGATCACCATCATCATCTGGTCCAACTACTTGGATTGCCAATCTATATGAATCTCCTAAATCAATAGTATATCCATTAACATCACGTGCCGGAATTTCTTTTAATAAAATTATTCCTGTATCTGATGATTTTTTATTAGTTTCAGTAATAAAAATATAGGGGTCACCAATATTACCTTGTCTTAATTTTAATATAATTGGAGCTTTTGTATCATCCATCAGTCCCATATTATCACCTCGTAAAAAAAGTAGGATTGAAGTCTTTCGACTTTCCTACTCTTATTATATCATATATTCTTTTGTTTGTCAAATATTTCTTAGACTACTATGCTTGCCACATTTGAATCATTAAATCCAGCTGCTACAGCATAGACTTTATAGGTTCCACCTAATGGTAAAATTGAAGTTGATGTTGATGATGTATAAGTATAACTACCAGCTCCTGGTACTTCAAAATAATAGCCAGTTGCATTAGTTACTGCATTCCATGAGAATGTATCAGCACCAACAGATAGTCCAGTTGGTGTACTTAATGTAGATGGTGTTGGGTCATTGTAAGTTGCAGTTGTAGTAACTGTATGTGTACTTTGTATGTTTGTTACCGGTAATGTACCCCAACTAAAGTCACCAGATGAACCTGAAGGGAATGTATAACTACCTCCTTCTACTATTGATCCACTTGATTTGCCATCAAGGAATTGTCCGCCCTGTGCTGCAGGAGCAAAAACATTTCTAGTTACTGTATATGTTGTTGGTGGTACATAATCACAATCTGTTGAGTTACTTTCTATTAATTCATCAGTAGTTCCTCCATAACCATCAGCAAATAAACCACGTTTATCAAAGCCACTACAGTATGAACTACCACTAATATAAGTACCACTTGATTTATATGTAGTCTTAGTAAATTTTACTGTATCCCAATATATATCAATTCCTTTTATAGCTCCAACTTTAAAAGTATATTCAGTATCTGCATCTAGTCCAGTAATAACTTGACTAGTGCTGTTTTCATCTATACCAGTAATTGCTGTATTCCAAGAAGTACCACCATTTGTACTTTTGTTAATAATAAAGGCATCTTCACCTTCTGTTAAATCATTCCAATAAACTGTTACTTGAGATGATGATTGAACTGTAACATTAGTGATACGTGGTGGAGTTAAACCTGATGTAAATACAAGTACTCCATTTAATATTACACTATCAATAAGTACTCCATTAAGATATACTGCAGTAATTGAATTGTTATTTAATTTAACTTCCATAACTAACCTCTTGTCGTAGTATCATTTGTAAATAAGTATAGTGTATTACCAATTACTTTTCCTGTAATAAAGCCTTCACCTAAGGAATTTATTGGATGATCATCAAATTTAAAATTACCTATCATTTGGTATGGGTAATCGTCAGGAGTCATTGCAGAAAATGCTTTTGCAGATAAACTTGAAATATAACTAAGATAAGTTCCTGGATCAGCTATATCTTCAATATTATCATAAATTAAAAATCCAGGTCTACCATTATTTATTGGACTTCCTAGTCCAATATCATCACTCCATGACATAAAAACTTCATTAGCCTCATCAAGTGTTCTTTTAATTGCACCTGTTTCTACTGTCCAATTACCAAAGCTACCGCTATTGGCAGTTATTTTACCAGTTAAATTAACATCAGTAGCAGTTAATATTCCAGCACTACTTAAATTAAATTTTGGTGCACTTATCCATCCATCAGAATGTATTCTTAAACCAGCACTAGTATTTTGTCCATCTCCTCCAAAACCAGTAAAATTTGTACTTTGTAAAGCAGATGTATAAATATCCCAGCCACCAATTTCTCCAGTAGCCGCTTTAAGTTCTCCACTAAAGACTGCATTACCACTAGAATCTATATAAAATAAATCAATAGCATCAGTGTCATTTCTAATTTTAAAACTACCAGAACCCATTGATGTAAGAATTTGTTTGCTATTCATAGTTACAGAATTAATAATTCCCAAATCATTTATTAATGTTCCACCATAACTAATCTCAGTCCATATACTATCTGCATAAGTACCAGCAGTAGTACATAACCATTCTTGATTATCATCATCAGTATCTTTATAAACATCATTTAATCTATATCCGTATTGACTTGATAATCTATAATCATATTCAACAGGCCTAACATTAGGGTCTCCTGCTCCACTATAATATCTAACACCGAAACTTGCTTCAGGTAATGAACCTATTTGAATACCATTTGATGTTATTGCTACTGTTGTTTTTAATTGTCCAGTTTGTATATCTTCTTCAACAAGTAATATTCTACCATTACTCATTTTAATAAGACTTCTAGTTTTAGTTAATATTTGTTTAAAAATATCACTCTTTTCATCAATAATAGTTCCATTAGTTACATTAATTCCAGTTTTCTTATAAACTGTACCTTCATTATTTATAATAGCTGCACTTGCACTTTGACTACCATTACTTGAAGTAATCTCATTATTAATTAATTCAATTGTACCATCTAATTTTTTAGTAGCTTTTTCCGCATCTATCGAACCAACATTCCATTTTCCATTATTGAATGCTAATTTATCTTTAATATTATATTCTGTATGTCTTAAGATTTTTCCTAAAAGTGGAGAGCCAATTCCTAAATAATCTTTTTGAGTAGAAAAAGTTATTGAAGAACTATTGCTATCAGGAGCAATAGTAATAGACTTAATTTGAATCTGTCTATTTATATTTAATCTTGGAATAAATATATTTACTAAACTTCCAAGAATTAATTTATCTCTATCTTTTTCAGCTTGAAATGCTTTAAAAATATCGATTATATTGGCTAAAATAGTTACTTCTGGTAAATTCCTATTAAGAATTTCTTTTTTTACTTCTTTGAATAAGTCATAAGCGTTATTAATGAATTCATTATTATAAATACCTTCTCTACGAAATGCGGCTAATTCAGTATAATCATCTCCATCAAAGTTATAATCTTCATTTTTAATTGATAATGAATCATTTTCATATTCTGAATTATTAAAGAATTCAATAAATGTATGTTTCTTAAAATTTTTAAAAATATAAGTTAATCTTGTTTGAATTTGATCTATACCAAGATTACCTCTATCTGATACATGTACTTCTTTTACTCCAATAACTATCTCACCAGGATTATTAAATAATAGAGCAATTTCTGCTTGTTTATTAGCATGACTCGTTATTGTTTTATCTCGTTCATCTTCTAAATGTTTTAGATACCCTTCTGAATTAGTATAATTTTCATCAGTTGTTTGATCAGTATAAACATAGTTTTTAAGTTCCTTTTCTTTTTCTTCAGGTGTATAACCTTCAAATGCATCATGTAACGATTGGGCAACTTTCATTTCAGTTTCTAATATTACTCTTTCTATTTCTTTTCTAGTATATTCTTTGTATAATATATCTTGTCTAATAACTAAACCATTAGTTCCATATAACTCATCTGATACATATGTATCTCTAATATGTTGCCAAAGTAATAATTTTTCTAAGAGTCTTGTACTCATCCATCTACTACTTTTATTTAAATTTATAGGATCAGAGCTATTAGTTATTATATCTGATAGATTAGTAATAGCCGCACCATCGTAGTAATAATCATAGTTCTCCCATTCATTTTCACCACTTGGTGTTATTCCAGTCATAGTAATATTATTACTACCGATACCTCTCATTACTGTTACAATTTCATTTGTTTGAATACTTGATGAAGCAGTTTTTAAATATTTTCCTTGTTCAATAGTTAAACCATAATCGACTCCATATTGAATATTATCTATTTGTTTACCTGTTTCATTTTTTTTAAAGAAATATAGTTTTTTAGTAAAAGTGTCAGGTATAACAATAGCATCAAAAGTTTGAGCAAGCAATCTTATTGCATCAAGAAGATTAGTATTATTAAACTCAAAACCTGAACGAAGTTCACCAACTAAACTATCTTCTACTACAGCTTGCCATTTACCATTTGTAGAATCAGGGTTACCATATGTTAATAAACTACTAAGAATTTGTGATAGTTCTAAGCCATCTTTAACATATTTATCAACAAGCATTAGTTTCTCAGGATCAGTTAATGAATCATTAGTTTCATAATATACTTCATAGTACATCTCATGGTTGCCAGAAGCACTTAAGGTTGATTCTAATCCAATTCCACCAATAGCAAGTATAGGTGTATTACCAGGTAATGTTACTGTTAAACTCTTACCTGATATATAGAATTTATAAATATCATTTTTAGCTTTATCACTATCATCAATATTCATTAATGGTACTGGAATTGGTTGTGCACGATATTCTATATATACAGTATCGACACCTGGTATAAAGTCACCTTCAATAGCAAATGTTACAGTTATAACACCATCTACATCTGTTGTATTATATCCATTTTGATCATCTTCTCCTTTTGTTAATGATTGATTTGTACCATTTACCTTAACTGCTTCAACTGTTACATTTGGTTCTGAAAATATATAACTTTCTGTAGTTTTAACAATTGGTAAACGATAAATATAATTTTTCATTATATTTACACGTACTAATCTATCATCTTTTGGAGTATGCGCGATAGTCATTGTATGATTAAAATCTGCCTCTGCGTCCTGTAGTTCTTTTAAATCAAATACTTGTGTAGTTGTATCTTTAAATTCTTGAATCTTAATACCAGGCCACTTAATAATCTTTTTAAATTTATTTTCATGCTCACGTGAATATGCTATATATTCAAATATTGTTGCATCATTTTGAGTTAATTGTTGTGGCGTTTCTATTACAATAAATTTTTGTGTTTGATATGATTGAGTAGTTCCATTACCATACCAAACCTCAATAATAAATTGATTTAATACTTCGTTGATTCTAGGATTTAATTTATTATTTATCATCTCTTCCATTTGAAATGAGAAAGAAGATGATAAACCCTGTAATTGTAAATCTAAAACAGGATTTTTAACTAATAATTCACCACGTTCTTGATTGCCTGGTGTTAATAGGTATACTTTAAAATTATTATTTTCTTCATTTGGTTGTATAAAATTAATCATATTATCATCTCCCTATAAATAACGTTTTGCTTGATAGTCAAAAAATATAACTGCATCAGATTTAGTTACTATTTGTTGTGCAGCATTTTTTGCAGTAATAGTAATTTCTATATTATTACCACCTATCCTTAATGACAAATAGTTTTTATTCCATCTAGGATAAATTGGATCTGTAAGTTGTATGGTGCTTGTAATTATTTTAGTTGACATATCAACATTTATTTCTTCATCATTTTCAACACCAGTAAATTCAATATTAGTTCCATTGCTTGTATTTGTAATTAATATTTTTTGTTCAGTATCATCTATAGCAAAAGTATCACTATTAAATATTATTTTTAAATTAGTATAACAAGTTTCATCGCCTTCATTAAATACATTAATTGGTTGATCATTAATAAAATCTTTTTCTTTTGGAAATTCTAATTGTTGTGCTGCTGTAAATGCTGTATCACTATTACATCTTACTGTTAATGTAATATATCCAATTAGTTTGGCATCTTTAGTTTCTATATAAATAAATTTAGGTTCACCTATAAATAAAACATAATAAAGTTTTGTTAAATCTGACTTAAAAATTAATTCACTATAAGTAACTGGTTCAAATAACCAACGTAATAATGAACGAATTTCACCAATAGTTGATGGTTTTTCTAAACCAATAGTTATATTAAATTGTAATGGTGATGATTCTAAGCCATATAAATACGGCTCAGATCTACCACTTATTTTTTCTTCTATTAATGTACGAGAACCAGTAATAGATTCTGTATACATATTATTTTCGAGTGTAATATTTAAAGCATTAATTTTAGAACTTAACCACTCGTTATTAAATTTAAAATCAGTTGAATTATATATCATATTCTATCACCTCTATCTTCCAATCGAACGTTCTAATGTGCCCGTACCCATATTTAAACCCCACTTATTTATACGATTCGCATCTATAATCGCTTTTGTTTGCTTTTCTGTTAATTTGTTAGCCTTATCTTGTTCATTATTTCCAAACCCTAGTAATTCATTATTTTTACCTACAGTATCATCTAGTGTTTTGATTTCTTTTGTTAAGTTTCTACTTAATTGATTGATTTCTGCTTGTTCAGCACTTTCTAGAGCATCCATTTGAGCCTTAAATTGAACATCAAAAATTTCTTTTTCTAATTCTCTAGATGCTTTCATTAAGTCCTGTCGTAAACTTTCACTTTTAAATTGGGCTTCTATTCCTATGCTAGCACCTAATCTACCTGCTTGTTGCATGAGAGCAGCTTGGTTTGCAATTTTTTCTTCAATATCAAACATTTTTTCTCTAACTGCTAATATATCTTTTTCTACATTAAGAATATCTTTTTTGTCTTGAAATGCTTTTTTAATTGCCTCTTCTTGTTCTTTAACTTGTTCTTCTAAAACTTTTTTCTGTTCTAAATAAGCCTCTATTAAATCCTGTTGTGCTTGAGTAATTTCTAGATTTGCTTTATTAGCTGCATCTACCAATTCTTCAAAAACATCTCTAACTCCTTCTAATTTTGATATTTGATCTTCATCTATAATAATTAAACCACTTTCAGGATCAATAATATAATAATCGCTAAAACTTTTTTCTAAATCTTTTTTAGCTTCTTCGTATAAAGTTTTTCTATCATCTATTTTATCTTTTATAGAATCAAGTATTATTTCATTTGCTTTATCTATTTCACTTTTTGCTGATTTTATAGACTTTTCATCTAATATTCCAACCTTAATTTGTGCATTTAATAATTTTTTATATTCTGTATAATATTTTTGTAAAGCATCAGCTTTTGATATTTTTAAATTAGCTTTTTGTGATTCAGTTAAAATATAATTTGCTTGAGCATTTGTTAATATAGCCTTTTGTAAATATTTATAAGTAATAATTTGGTCTTCAGCAATTTGTAATTGTTTATTTGAACTATCAATTAAATCTTGGTCTGGTTCTTCTTTTTTTTCTTCTGTTTTAATAAGTTCTTTTAAAGCAGTTACTTCCCTTTCTGCTCCATCTATTACTTCATCTGCAAGTTTACCAACTGCTTGTTTTTGTTCCTCTAGTGCTTCTGTTGCTGTTATACTACCATCAATAATTCTATCCATCATTCCAGGATAGTTAGTAGCAAGATAAACTAGTTCATCCATAGATAAAGTCTCTCCTTTTGCTGACTTTATAATAATGTCTGATAGTTTTTTATATTTACTACTAAGATTCTGAATCTGATTAATAAATTTTCCACTTAAATCATCAGTTAATTCTTTATATAAATCTCTTTGTTTTTCTAAAGTTAAGTTATGTTCTTTAACAACAGCATCAATTGCATCAAATTTATTTTCAGTACTTGCTAAAGCTGCACCATAAGTATTTAGCATTGCTGTTGATAATTCTAAATAATCTTCTCCTTTAATTGATTCTGCAATTTCATCAAAAGTGTTTGCCATTCCTAAAAACTCGGTAGGATCCATATCTTTAAATAAATTTATATCAATTTCTTTTGATAAATCATTAATACGAACTAAATAACCATATGTATCTTTTAAAAATTCATATTGTCTTTGTTCAGTTTCATCTGTAGAGTCTTTTAATTCAGCAATTTTTGAACCAGCTAATACTAAACTTTCTAAACTATCTTCTTTCATTGCACCACTAATTGATTCTAATAATTCTACTTTATCATTAATTAATTTTTTAAAAGCTTCTTGTTCTTTTAATGCTTCTTTTGTTTCTTCACTTACGAATAATTTACCAAGCATTGTTCTAAAAAATTGATTTTTACCAATTTCTTTGGCATTTTCAATAAGTTTATCATGAAAATTAAACATTAATATATCTGCTGCTTGTTGACCAGTTTCACTTAATTCATCTATATTAAATACATCTTCTAAAAAGAATTTTTCCATTTGACGAATATTTTTACCTTCATATTCTTCAGAAATTTTATCAGCACCCATTCCTTTTGCAATAATATCTTCCATTGCTTCTGTTGAAAATTCTTTTAAAAGCGCTTCTTGTGTTTCTAAAGAATCTTTTTGTAATTCTAAGAAGTTTTTTAAAGCTAAAGAACTTACTTTATATCCATCAGAAATAATAGATGGGTCAATTTCTTTAATTTCTTCCATTACTTTTAATAATTCTTTTGTTTCTTCTTTTGTTCTTTGAGTATTACTTGCTAATTCTTCAAATCTATCAACTAATTTTTCTAAATCATTTACTGTTTTATTAATTTCATTAATTGTTTGTAGAGCTATAGATAAATCAGCATTAATTTCTTTAGTAGAACGAGTCCATGCATCAAATAATTTAACTACACCAAATATACCTAAACCTAATAATGCAACTCCTCCTACAATAACTCCTATTACAGTTGCTAATGATAATGCAACTGAAAGTTCTGCTACCATTAATGTAATTGTTGCAGTTAATGCTAGATTATAAAGCCATTGAGCTGCTGTTTTTATTCCAAGCCATGTAGTAGATAGTATATCAATCTTTATTTTACTCTTCATAAGTCCTACAAGTACTCGTATTCCTTTTATTGTTTCCTTAACTGCACCTGTAATTTTTACCATACTATAAGCTAATATACCAAAACCTGCTACTAATAAGACACTAGTAGATAAAATGCGTCCAAATCTTGTATCTAAAAATTGTAATCCTTTATCTAATAATTTTATTGCTCCTATAATAAGTTCAGTATCAGTTAAATTATTAATTAGTTTTTGCCATGAAACTCCTAATTTATCAACAGAAGCTTGTAAACCTTGTATATATTGTGCATGTTGCTCAGCCATTGCTCCAGCAGAATTCTGAGATGCTGCAACTAATTCTAATGTTCTATCAAAATTTTCCATTAATGCTAATAAACGTGTTTGTTGACGCGTTCCTGCTAATGCAGTTGCAATATATGATTTAGTATTTCTTTCTAAACCATTCCATTTTTTACCTAACTCTACTAATACATCATCTAAATCTCTAAATGTTCCATTAATATCTAATAATTCTACTCCTGCTGCTCTTAATGCTGTTTCTACTGCATTTAAATCCATACCTTCTTCAATAGTTTTTCCTAAATCTTTTAATTGCGACATACGTGCAAAGATTGTTTTAAATGCTGTACCAATATTTTCAGGTGCTTCACGAGTTGTTTCAATACCTTTAGCAATAAATGCCATCATGAAATCTATTTCTACACCAGCTGCTTTTGCAGAAGGCGCTACTTTACTCATCGCTTTTGCTAATTCTTCATAACTTGATGCTGATTTAGCTGCTAATGCGGCAAATTTATCCGCTACTAGATTTGCTTGGTCTGCGGCTAAACCGAAACCATTAATTGCAGATGTTAAATAGTTGGCTGATTCTGTTGCATCAATTGCTGCTACCTTAGCTGCCATAGCCGCAACTTTAGTTAATTCTAATGCTTCTTCCATTGACTTACCTTGTCTGAAGAAATAAATAGATAGTTTTGCAACTTCAGTAGTTGTCATACCCACTGCTCTTGCTAACTCTTGATATGCAGGAATTAAAGCATATGCTTCTTTTCTATTCATAGTTGTAACTGTTGCAACTTCAGTTAATGCTTCATCAAAATCTTTTATAGTTGTAACCATAGAACTTATTAATCTTCTTAATTGTTGAATTACAGCAAAATACATAGTAGCTGCTGCTGCTTTTCCTAAGAAACTTTTTTTATCAAGATCTGTTCGGTCTCCTTTTTCTACAAAAGGCAATACTTCACCTGGTACTGCACCTCTAACTTGAGTACTTGTAGCAACTTTTTTCATTTCTACATTAACTTTTTTCATTGTAATTAAAGTTTCTTCTAATCCTTCTGTTCGCTTATCAACATTTGTTGTAATTTTTTTATCAATTTCTAGTCTTATACGTTTTTCATTATTTATTTGATCGTTTTTAATAACTATCTTTTTAGCTATAGCTTCTTCTTTAGCCATTAAGTTTGTATTTTTCTTTCTTAAATCTGTTTGTTCTAATAATAATGCGGCCGCTCTTTGTTGGTCGGCAGTAATTCCTTTGCCACCCTTAGCCATTTTTCTTAGTTTAGCTCTAATCGCAGCACGTTCTTTTTCATGTTCTAATGCTTTTGATGTTAATTTTTCTCCATCAATACCTGCTACTTTTGCAGCAGCATTATAATTTTTTCTTTGCTTTGCTATTTCTTCTTCTGTTTTTTCTATATTTTTTAATTCTATGTTAAGTTTTTCAGTATTTTCAAGACTCTCTCCATATTCATCATTATTTTCTTGTAATCTTTTAAATAAATCTTTTTTAATTTTAAGAATTTTCTTTTCAGATAAATTAATTAATTTAACTAAATTAGAATAATCTAATAATTTATCTTTTGTCATATCTGTTTTGCTAGCCATCTTCTCAAAATCTTGAATAACATTATTTAAACCGCTACTCATTTTTTGTAGGCTTTCTTGATACATGTCACCTAGTTTACTAGAGTCAGAAATTATATTATG
>Ga0114920_10001260_pt1 | contig 11634 bp, 10 predicted proteins | sample ChitaG_FD_88683 | JGI IMG/M metagenome (GOLD analysis project Ga0114920, IMG submission 88683) | Deep subsurface microbial communities from South Pacific Ocean to uncover new lineages of life (NeLLi) - Chile_00310 metaG | ecosystem: Environmental > Aquatic > Marine > Oceanic > Sediment ... | reverse complement strand
TGGACATATCCACGCCTACCGTGTAAAACTGGGATAGGGGCATAAAATCCGGATGATACCAGTTTTGGCCTCCATCGTAAGATACTCCCATGCCATGGTCATAGCCGAGAAGCATGTGGTTGGAATCCTTGGGATTGATCCAGAGAGCATGGTCATCACCGCCGAATCTCATGGGGCGCCTCTGCCAGGTTTCTCCGCCGTCTCGAGTTCCCCAGGATGCAGCGCTCAAGACATGAACCACTTTATCATCATTGGGATCAATTATGATCTGGCCGTAGTAGTATCCTGGCGCTCCGCCGATACTCTGGTCATCAGGGCTGACCTTACGCCAGGTTTTTCCGGCATCATCGAACCTGTAGACTTCACCATCGATCATCCCGCGGCTGGATTTGCTTTCGCGGAGCTCTTTGAGACGTTCCTCATCGGACATATCGGGCTTATTGGCGTTCTCAATGCATGTGTACAGTATGTTCGGGTTTCTATGGTAAATGTCGATTCCGATACGTCCGAGCATTCCGCCGGGAAGCCCACCACCGAGTTTGGTCCAGGTTTTGCCAGCGTTCGTTGTTTTATAAATCGCGCTTCCCGGGCCACCCAGGTTGAAAGTCCAGGGTTTTCGTTCTTTATCGTAGGTGCAGGCGTAAAGTATATCCGGGTTGGTCGGGTCCATGGCCACATCCACGACACCGATGTCCTTGCCGTCGGATTGAACAGCCAGTACTTTCTTCCATTTCTTTCCGCCGTTGGTTGACTTGTACAATCCCCGCTCCGGATTCTCCGAGTATAGATGTCCGAGGGCTGCCACATAGATGATGTTCGGATTCTTGGGATGGATGATGATGCGGCCGATATGATGGGATTCTTCGAGACCCATGTGCTTCCAGGTTTTCCCGGCATCTGTGGACTTGTACATTCCGTCTCCCCAGTAAGAGCTTCTGGAGTTGTTGGCTTCTCCGGTTCCGACCCAGACAATGTTCGGATCTAACGGGGCTACAGCGATATCGCCGATGGAAAAGACTTTCTCAAAATCGAAAATCGGCTCGAATGTGATGCCGCGGTTCGTTGTTTTCCAGAGGCCGCCAGAAGCTGTCGCCGCATAGAAAGTGTGAGGATGCTGAGTCGGCACAGCAAAGTCCACAAACCTTCCACTCTGGCGGGTCGGCCCGATCGCACGGTAATCAAAACTCTTCAAAAGGTCTTCCGTGACATCCTGGCCGACCACATCAGAAGGGACGACCAACACCAGACAGAATAGAAAGATGATCGCCGAAAATTTGAAATGGTTTTTCCTGTTTTTCATGATTCACTCCTTGGATGGATTTGATGTATATTTTTGATAAAAATAAGGGATTGGGATTTGAAGATGTGGTTTTACTAGGTTGTACATACACCAGCTATTTGAAAAAATTAGAATATAAAATAATAAATCAGATAGATACAAAGGTCAACGAGAAAATGAAAAGTGAACATTAGACCTCGGGGATGGTTTTCAGATAGAATAAGCGCAAGGAGAAAGCGATGGACCGATTCAAACACATCTCGAAGTCATGCGTGTATCCGGCAGTATTGATAGTATTCCTGTCTCTCCTCTCCCCTCCTCCGTATCTTTTATCAGAGGAGATTCCCTACGGGACCGGCACATGGGACTCAGACACTTTCGGCAATCACCGGGTAGTGGTCCGTGTGAATCAAAAAGCGGATGCTGTGTGGGTCCACATTCAGTGGCGGAGGAGAGATGTTGACCCGGAGAAGAAAAACATCCTACTCATCGACGCACAAACCGGCACCAGAGTCAAAAATCTCTGTCGGGTGGATATCAACAGGGAATTCGGTAATCTGGTCTTTCAGCCGATGATAGTTCCCGGAGAATATTATGTATACTACATGCCTCATGTCATGTCCGGACGGAGCAATTACCCGAGTGTGACTTACCCGGAACCCGAACAGACCGCAGAACAGGAGTGGCTTGAACGTCATGAATTGACACTGGACAAATTGCCAGGAATCAAAAAAGAGAGATTTCCGGCTGCTCAGGTTGTTGAGATTCAATCGATCGATGAGCTCAACAGTTTTTATCCGATGGAAGTGATCGCTACGGCAGAGGAAGTCGAGAAAATACTGAAAAGTCATCCCGACTCCGATTACCTTCTGTTTTCAGAAGACCGCAGATTCCCCATCCGGATGTGGGACGACATTCCCTTCAGATGGGTCAAGACGGGCCCCAGATCAATCTTCCAGGGAGATGCCGCCAGAGGAGAGTTCTATTCCTTCCAGATCGGTGTTTTTGCAGCAAGAAAAGCGATTGAGGATATTGACATCTCCTTCAGCGAGATGAAACACGCCGCATCCAAAACGACCATTCCGGCCTCTACTCTAAGCTGCATCAACGTCAGCGGGATTAACTGGGACGGAGAAGAACTGAACAAAATCTGTCCGGTGGACAAGGGAAAAGTCCAGCCTCTCTGGTGCGGAATCGAGATTCCCCTGGATGCGCGTCCGGGCAAATACGAAGGGACGGTCACCGTCAAGCCAAAAGATATGAAGGAAGCCTCAATCCAGCTCATTATAAATGTCACACAGGAAACTCTGGTGGATGCGGGTGACAGTGAGCTCTGGAGACATTCGCGTTTGCGCTGGCTGGATTCCAAGATTGCTTTTGATGATGATACTGTTCCACCTTTCACTCCGATAATTGTGCAGGGCAATACCTTCAGCATTCTTGGCAGAAAAGCGAGAATCGGGAAGACAGGATTACCTGAGCAGATCCAGAGCCTGTTCGCTCCTGAAGTGACGCATATTATCGACAAAGGACGCGATATCCTCTCCTCTCCCATTAATTTGATAGTTGAGGATACAAAAAATAATCTTTTGCATTGGGAAGGAGATGGAGCCTCTATAACCAAGGTCAGGCCCGGAGTAGTCATCTGGGAGTCAAAATCCGAGTCCGGTGCTATGAGAATGGTCTGTGAAGCCCGGCTGGAGTGTGACGGTTTCCTCGAGTTCAAGGTCGAATTGAGCTCTAATGAGAACATAGGAGTTAAAGACATTCGGCTTGAAATTCCGATTATCAAAGACGTAGCCAGGTACAGCATGGGGATGGGCCTCAAGGGTGGATTCCGTCCCCAGACATTCCACTGGAAATGGGACCAGAAGAAAAACCAGGATTCCGTTTGGATCGGTGATGTCAATGCCGGCCTGCAGGTTTCGTTCAGAGGAGAAAATTATTCGCGGCCCCTAAACACCAATTTTTATCACTCCAAACCCCTGAATATGCCTCCCTCCTGGTACAACGGCGGAAAAGGCGGATGCAGGATCGAGGAATCTGGAGAAAACACAGTGCTCGTTACGTCCTACAGCGGGCCGCGGACGATCAGTGCCGGCGAAACGCTGCATTTCCATTTCAACCTGTTTCTCACGCCGTTTAAAACAGTGGATACAAAAAGTCACTGGGAAAACCGGTTTTACCATGCGTATAAACCGATAGACGAGATAGCCAGAACCGGAGCGAACACCATCAACAATCATCATGCCAACCAAGTCAATCCCTACATCAACTATCCTTTCATCCACACCCAGCAGATGAAGGATTATGTGAACGAAGCTCACAATAAAGGCTTGAAGGTCAAGATCTACTACACGATCCGGGAGCTGTCCAACCGAGCGGCCGAGATTTTCGCGCTCCGGAGCCTGGGGGATGAAATCTTTTCGCCCGGTCCTGGGGGTGGATATTCCTGGCTTCAGGAACATCTTGATTCCAGCTATATCGCGGCCTGGTTTGTTCCCCGGCTCAAGGACGCTGCGATCATCAACAGCGGCATGTCGCGCTGGCACAATTACTATCTCGAAGGGCTCAACTGGCTGGTCCAGAATATCGGGATAGACGGGCTTTATATCGATGATGTTGCCTATGACAGGACAACCATGAAGAGAGTCCGGAAGATCCTGGACCGTGGCCGGAAAGGGGCCCTGATCGATCTGCATTCCGCAAACCAGTTCAATCCGAGGGATGGTTTCGCTAACAGCGCCAATCTTTATCTCGAGCATTTCCCTTATATCAACCGCTTATGGTTCGGGGAGTATTTCGATTACGATTCCTCTCCGGATTTCTGGCTGATCGAACTCTCCGGAATTCCGTTTGGGATCATGGGCGAGATGCTTCAAGGCGGTGGGAATCCGTGGCGGGGCATGCTATACGGAATGACCAGCCGCCTTCCCTGGGCAGGAGACCCCAGGCCGTTATGGAAGATCTGGGATGATTTCGGAATTCAGGAAGCGCGGATGAAGGGATACTGGTCTCTATCATGTCCGGTGAAAACGGAAAACCCGGATGTCCTGGCGACTGCTTATGTTAAAAAGGACACCGTCCTGGTTTCAATCGCCAGCTGGGCAGAGGATATCGTTCTCTGCAAGCTGGAGATCGACTGGAAAACACTGGGGATGAACCCGGAGAATATGAAGCTTCATGCTCCGTTCATAAAAGAGTTCCAGGGAAAAACCACCTTCAAGCCGACCGATATGATCCCCGTCGAACCAGGCAAGGGCTGGCTTTTGATACTCAGCGAGAAAAAATAGAATAGAAGAATTCGTTCACTCTTGACCTTCATTTTTCCGATGATATAAGCTATTGACAGTTGTTGATTGGAGAAAAAGAGAAAAACGGAGATAAACCGTTAGGCAGAGGCTTCTGGTTTCTCTTTTTAACCGGATAAACTGACTCATGCAAATGTTCGTGTGTTCCGCACAAAACAAGGCCCTAAAGGTCGGAGTTTTCCTTATGGCTGCCCTGCTGATAATCCCCTCTCAGCGTTTTGACCAATCCGTTCAAGAAGCAAGCTTTGAAAGAAGCGATTATGTGATACTGCTCCATGGGTTGGCCCGCTCGTACCGCTCGATGGACAAAATAGAGAAAAGCCTCTCAGACATTGGCTACAGGGTGATCAACGTGGATTATCCTTCTACCGAGCATCCGATAGAGTATCTTGCGGAAAATGTGCTCGGAGCAATTATCGAACGCTTTCCCACAGACTCTGGAATTAAGATCCATTTTGTCACCCACTCAATGGGAGGAATCATCGTTCGCTATTATTTAAATCATCACAAGCTCAAAAGTCTCGGCCGTGTCGTGATGCTCAGTCCGCCCAACCAGGGAAGCGAACTGGTCGATCATCTCAGAGACACATATCTGTATAAAAAGAAGAACGGGCCGTCCGGTCAGCAACTGGGAACGGATAAAGAGAGTGTGCCGCGAAGCCTTGGTCCTGTGGATTTCGAGCTGGGCGTGATCACCGGCAGTTTGAGCTTTAATCCTGCTTCCTCTATGATCCTTGCGGGAGCGGACGACGGGATTGTCTCTGTGGAGAGTGCGAAAGTCAAAGGCATGACAGATTTTATCGTGATGCCGAACAGCCATACGTTTATCATGAAGAGCAAATCTGTGATCAAGCAGATTATCCATTTTCTGGAAAATGGAGAGTTCAATCATCCAGAATCCAGGAAGGAATGAAGTGAGATGCTAAAAATCTCAATCTCGGCACATGAGTAAACGGAGGGAGTGAAGGTGGAATCATGACAGATACGGTCAGTATTCCTTTATGGTTGGTGATTATCGGCTGCGGGTTAGTTGGCTGGGCTCTACTGGACCATATCCTCCTCCCCAGTGTGAGATGGTACATCCGCAGACGTGTCAACATCGTCATCAAAGAAGTCAACAAAAAGCTTGATCTTCAGCTTCCCGCGTTCAAGCTGACAAAACGGAAGATACTCATCGACCGTTTGATGTACGATTCCCAGGTTCTTGAAGCTGTGAAAGAATACTGCATGGAGAACAATGTTCCCAACGAAGTAGCGATGGAGAAGGTGGAACGCTATGCGAGAGAGATCGTCCCCGCATTCAATGCCTACATCTACTTCCGGATCGGTAGATGGCTGAGCAAATTCCTTTCGAGGCTTCTCTACCGCGTGAGGATCGGCTTTGTCGATGAGGAGGGCCTGGAAAAGGTTAATCCTCGATCGAGCGTTGTGTTTGTCATGAACCACCGCAGCAACATGGATTACATCCTGTTGGCTTACCTGGCGATAAACAGAGTGGCGCTGAGTTTTGCGATGGGTGAATGGGGAAGGTTCTGGCCGGTGCAGCAGCTATCCAGCGCAATGGGAGCTTTTTGTATCCGGAGAGGTTCGAAAAACCTGTTGTACCGCCGGGTATTAGAGCGTTATGTGCAGATGGCCACCGATGCCGGAGTGGTTCAGGCTGTCTTTCTTGAAGGAAAGCTGACCAAGGATGGGAAATTATGCCCTCCCCGGATCGGCCTGCTGGATTACATGCTGCGTTCATTCGACCCCAGCAAAGAACGCGACGTTGTTTTCATCCCTGTTGGCGTTAATTATGACCGAGTCCTTGAGGATAGGACATTACTGCTGGGCATTGACCCGAAAGCCGAAAAAAAATCAACCCCGGGTGCTCTCAAAACAACGCTATCCTTTTTCCTGCATAATCTCTGGCTCATGCTCCGCGGCCGTTGGTTCCGTTTTGGCTATGCCATCGTGAACTTCGGAACACCCGTTTCGATGAGGGAATACACGAAAAAGCACAAGGTCAATTTTTTGAAAATGAAGAAAGAAGAACGGATAAAGAAGGTGCAGGAATTGGCTCAGGAGCTGATGGGAAAAATCGAAAAAGTCGTTCCTGTTGCGCCTGTTCCGTTAATCGCCTACGTGTTCGCGGAGGATCCGGAAAAGGGCTTTTCGGATTTAGAGATCAAAGGTCGCGTCCAGAATTTGATCGAAAAGCTGGAAAAACAGGGGGTGCGTGTTTACATCCCGCGTAGCGACAGGGACTACACTATCGAAGTCGGGCTGCGTATGCTGGTTTTGAGACATATCGTGCTGGAGAATGAACAGCTCTATTACGCCGCACCGGATGATTTGGATGTGCTCCAGTACTATGCGAATTCAATATCTCATTTTTTTTAAAATAAGACGTGAGAGGTGACAGGATGAAAAATAAAGAAATAGACAAGGTGAAAACACAAGATCAAAAATTTAGCCGCCGGTATTTTCTCAAGAGTACCACGGCTGTTGGCCTGGGTATCACCGTCGGGAGTTCTGAACTTCTGGGCTCGAAAAAAAGACCGAAACAACCGCCGGTCAAGTTCGTGGCCAAACCCATGGAAAAGGTACGCATAGGATTTGTGGGTGTCGGTCTTCAGGGAACGTCGCACGTTAGGAATCTTCTGAGAATAGATAATATCGAGATCAAAGCCGTGGGGGACATTGTGGAGTGGAAAGTCCGCAGGAGTCAGAAACTGGTCCAGGAGGCAGGCTTCCCTGAACCGGATGGCTACTTCCGGAGTGAGACCGATTTCGAGCGAATGTGTGAACGTGATGATATCGACCTGATCATGACTGCTACTCCCTGGCTGTGGCATGTGCCGGTATGCGTGGCCGCCATGAAGTCCGGAAAACATGCGGCGACTGAAGTTCCTGCCGCAGTATCTCTGGATGAATGTTGGGAGCTTGTGAAAACTTCAGAGAAGACCAAACGGTACTGCGTTCAGCTTGAAAACTGCTGCTACAGCAACCGATCTCTTTTTACCTTGAATTTGGTCCGCAAAGGTCTTCTCGGAGAGCTGGTGAACGCAAGCTGTGGGTACCTGCATGACCTGCGCGTGATAAAATTCAACGGGAAGGATGAAGCGCTGTGGAGGACAGCCCATTCCATAAGACGAAACGGCAATCTCTATCCGACTCATGGACTGGGACCTGTAACAGAAGTCATGAACATCAACAGGGGCAACCAGTTCGACTACTTGGTTTCCATGAGCAGCAAAGGAAAAGGGCTGAATCTGTACTGCAAGGAGAAATTCGGTCCTGATTCTCCTGAAGCCAGACAGATATATGCGCTCGGCGACGTCAACACGAGCCTGATCCGCACGAAGGATAACTGCACCATCACGGTCATCCACGACACCAACCTGCCCCGTCCTTATTCACGGGTCGACATGATCCAGGGAACCAAAGGGATCATTCAGGGCTATCCGGATCAACTCCACATCGAGGGAATGAGCCCTCCTCACCGTTGGGAACCCTTCGACAAATACATGATTGAGTATGAACACACTCTGTGGAAGAATTTGAGGGAAAGAGCGAGGGGGGGTGGCCATGGCGGCATGGACTATCTGGAGGACTACCGGCTGATCGAGGCTCTGCTCAAGGGAAGATATCCGGATATGGATGTTTATGACGCCGCAGCTTGGAGTGCGGTTTCTGAGCTGAGCGAGAGGTCGGTCACAAAGAAAGGAAAACCCATGGAATTTCCTGATTTCACTCGAGGTGCATGGAGGGCGAATAAGCCCATCTTCATCACAGATATATAAGAAAACAGTAATTAGGCTAAGATCAGAATGAGAGTCAAGATCCAATTCAACACAAACAGAACCGCAAGCGCAATTATTCCTCGGTGAAGGATCTTCATGGGGCGAGTCAGGGGTTTCCTCCATCTTGGAATGGCGATATAAACCAGGTTAAAAACAAATTGGAGGAAAATGTAGTACAGCAATAGAAGGCCAAGACGGTGATGCGAAAAGCTGAATTTCAGGTCTCCGTGCGCAGCTGCAGAGATGGAACGAGTGAGGCCGCAACCCGGACACGGAAGCCCGGTCATCCCGTGGAACATGCATATGCCCGGCAGAATGATTCCGCCTATGCGCATGTAGGGATTTTCATTTGTAGGAGGATTGGAAATCAGAGCTCCGCCAAGAATGACAGAGCATAGGATAAGAATAATAAGATTGGGGAGGAGTTCACCCTTTCTTTGAGAAGATTCTCCTCCTGGCTTCATGGGCCAGTCAGCGCCAAAATAAAATAAGGTTTATGTGTTTAATGGAAAGCGGCCTTAATCTCTGGTTTTGTCAGCACAACGAGGCACCAGATTCCGATGGGTAGGCCGATAACGCAGCAAGGACTGATGCAGGGAATCATGGCAAGAATGCTGGCGACCATACACAATCCATATTGGCTGAGATTTTTCATCTTGAGAGCAGCATAGATGATGAACGCGGCGACCAGAATTCCGATAAGAGAGCTGGCTATGCCCGCAGCTCCTTCAAAGATCTGTGTGTACCGATCATCGAAATCCTCGACCCTGTTTGCCATGATTGAGCTTATACTCGTCCCGAGAAAGCTCATGATCAAACCAAGAAAGCTAAAAATTCCTCCCACAATTCCTGTAACAAGAAGTCCGATGGATGGTCCAGAAATCTGTGCGCTGTGATCGACAACCACTTGTACAGGCTTTTGTTCATCAGTCATTATTCCCTCCTATACGGTTTTGAAGATGATCTTTGCGGATGTATTTATCATCTCAAATGTTTATTGTTTGAATTCCCCTGTCAGTGTATCGTTTTAATGTGTCACTGACAGTTAGTTCTTGCCGATTCTATTCAATCAAAAATTGAATGTCAACACGAATTGGTGTCAGTGTTAAAAAAAGAAGCGCTTGGACACATAGAATCTGCTCCACATCTCATATGATCTTTTAAAACAACAAGAAGTCCTCTGCGAGAGTACCGGATTCCCGGAAAAAATGTGAAGATTATTTGAAAGCGTAATGGGATGGCATTATAATCAAATCAGCTTTGAATTGAGTTATAATGCATACGAGGAAGAGGATCAGCCAGTTCATTGTCAGTGTCAGATTTAAATTGGAAGAGATCGACAGGCTGGCCGAATCAAGGAAATAGGGCAGTGATTGTCAGGGAAATCCAGGCCAAAAGCATCCTCAATAAATCAAAAATCTTTGATTACTGCCTGAATCCTTATACAGGATGCCAGATCAACTGCGCCTACTGTTATGCGCGTCTGTTCATGCGCCGGTATTCAGGCCACAAGGAGCCGTGGGGACAGTTTGTGGATGTGAAGATCAATGCTCCAGAGCTTTTGAGAAAACAGCTGGAGAAAGCCAGGAAAGGAACAGTCTGGGTGTCTTCTGTGTGCGACCCCTACCAGCCCATTGAGGCAAAGTATGAGCTCACAAGACGGTGTTTGATAGAATTAGCCAATAAGCAGTTTCCTGTGACTATCCAGACAAAATCGAAGCTGGTTCTCCGTGACCTGGATCTCTTCAGGCAATTCGATGAAATCGAAGTGGGAGTGACCATAACAACAGATGACGAAAAAATAGCTGAAGTGTTCGAACCAAGGGCATCGAGTATCGCTGACAGGATTCAGGTGCTCGAGAGAATTCGTGAAGCGGGAGTCAGGAGCTTCGCCTTCATCGGTCCCCTTCTCCCTGGCAATCCGGAAAAACTCATCGAACGCCTTTCTGGAAGAGCAGACAGGGTTCTCATCGATAAAATGAACTATCTGAGTACCATAAAAACATTTTACCTTCGACAGGGTCTTGATGAAGCCGCAACGAACGCGTTTTTCTATGAATACAGAGGAAGGCTCATTGCAGATTTGAAGAAGAGGGGGATGAAATTCGAAGTCCTGTTTTAGTTGTTCAAGCGGATATTGTGTTTATCGATAAGTTTGTATAATTTCTTTTCTTCCTGAATTCCCTTCAGAATATCCGTCATCAAGGGTCTCATTTCTTTCTTGTTGAAGTCACATTTTTCGATTTCTAATTTTTCGGAGTCTAAAGTGCAGGTGACCAATTTGATGTCTTTGGCGTATTTTATAGAATATTTTGGGCCTTCCGCTTCGAAGTAAGTCACCTGGACTATCATTTTTTCTTCGTCTTTGGTCTCGTAGATCAGGACAACGATATGTTCTTCGCTGTTTGTCGGATTCTTATCCAGGTCAAAATGAAATTCTCTCTTTATGAAATATTCGTCTTTCCTTCTGCCCAACTCTGAGACTTCCTTATGAATGTCCTTCAGGATTTCCTCGGTTGTTTTTTTGCGATCTGGTTTTTTCGAAAGCATTTCGGAAGATTTAAGAACGCTGATGGCCTGAAGCATATGCAACGAGACTGCAACGACGAAAATTATGCGGATGAGGACCTTAAGGAATGTTCTCTCAATTTTCATTGGCTTCACGTCCGCCTTTTCTACTTCTATTATAACGCATAAAATAGAGGGACACTAACCTTAATTTTTTTCTCCTTATCGCACTTTTTCTCGACTAATACTAGGGATGTTCGATGCGAGCGGAAGGATTTATTTTTAAAACTTCTTCCACTCTGTGTTATAATACATCCAACATTATGTATGGAGAAGAAAATGGATTACCAGGCAAAGACAGTCCACTTAAGTCAAAAGTTTGAAGATAATCAAAACAATGACCGCGAACTCACTACTGTTCTGAACGCTTTTGCCAGTAAAGGCTATCGTCTGGATAAAATCGTTCCGGATGAGAGGTTCGTTTCTGATAGAGACGCGAAAAAGGTCTTTGTAATGATATTCAAAAGGGAAACAGAATAACCTGCATAAATTATTCCGGCATTATAATGCCGTAAAGTAACCTTCCTCGTATAACCGATTTGAATCCTTGACTTCTTCCTCGGTCGATTCAACAAACTCTATAGCTTTGTCCACCATCTGGAGCATGGTTTTCTTGTCTTCGGGAAGATCGCCGGTAATTCCCCTGTAAACAGCAGTGTCTCCGGCCCAGAGGTAATTTGTCACATGGTCG
>Ga0114920_10001259_pt1 | contig 11636 bp, 30 predicted proteins | sample ChitaG_FD_88683 | JGI IMG/M metagenome (GOLD analysis project Ga0114920, IMG submission 88683) | Deep subsurface microbial communities from South Pacific Ocean to uncover new lineages of life (NeLLi) - Chile_00310 metaG | ecosystem: Environmental > Aquatic > Marine > Oceanic > Sediment ... | reverse complement strand
GGAAACTACGGGAATATGCGGATGCTGTTCGACCAATTCGGCGATCTGTTCGAAGCGGACTACGGCGAGCCCGTAGGATACAGATACAAGAGGGGCGAACTGTGGATTAGAAACTACTCGAAGGGACGGGTCAAGGTCAACCTGGAAACTCACAGGTTTGAATTTGAAGAAAGCACAGACTAAGAAAAACTTCCGAGACTACGACGGTTATGATTGTGGGAACCGAAGGGTTCGGGTTTGTTATCTTGCTGGTGCTGACATAGACGCAAAATATGAAGGTAAAAATATCCTTGGGGGTTATCTCTTCGAAGATATGCAGGTAGACATTCGAGAAGAGATGGCGGATCCGCAAGCCGTTGCCTCAATCTTTCACGAGGGAGGCCACGACCACTTACAAAATGCTGGAGTAGAACACGCCGTTGGGATGATTTTGGATGCCTATAACGTTCCCAAGGATGTTAGAAAGGCACTCATTGAATTGGTCTTGGATACGCTGGGACAGGGTTGGGCGGAGGTGGCTTACCGCAATCCTGATTTCTGGGCAAGTCTTTCACTGAAGGGGGTTTTGTGAACACAGCCGTTTTTGACATCGAGACTTCTTATCTCGATGCGAACGCCGGGTGGATGGTGGCGGGTGTAATCGAACCGATGGGAACCGACAAACAGAGGGTGTTTAGGATTGACCGCTATCCGATTTACAAGAACGACCGGACGGATGACCGCTCCATAGTAAGAGAGTTCTGCGATGCCCTACGGGAATACGACATACTGGTGAGCTATTTCGGGGCACCGAGGGGCCACCGTCGGGGTTTTGACATAGCCTTCCTCCAAACACGCTTGGTCATTCACGGTCTGCCTGAACTGGAGCAGATGTTTCACCTGGATTGCTACGAGATAATCAGGAACAAGTTCAAGCTCCATAGGAATTCTCTCAGGGTGGCGGGTAAGACCTTCAACCTTCCGACCCTGAAGGAAGATCTGCCGATGGCTGACTTTAACCGAGCCGCCGCCGGTCACAAGAAGGCACTGAACCGAGTCGTGAGTCGTTGTCAGTCGGACGTGCGGATGACCACGGAGCTGTATGAGGGTATCTGCAAACGGTTTATGAAGCAGAGGAGGACGATAAGGGCGATATAAAGGAACGGGCTGGGCACCCACCTAGCCCGCCCCCAGTGCTTACGGTCGGTATCTGGGGTTATTGGGGAGACCGTAGGGGGCTTTCCTAATCGGAAAGTCCCTTTTTTGTCCTTGTAAGTCATTGGCAAATAGGGCTACTTGAAAATAGTTTGCCGAAATCGAACGATTTTACTTGACAAGCTTTCTTTAATCCTTATCTTGGGGGCGGAAAGAAGGAAAGCTGATGGTAGGAGAATCTAAGTTGGGGTTCAGATTGAGAGAACGACATACGGCGGTTTCCAGCTTTGCTCTTAGCACAGCTTTCCCCGTCAGTGTCGTTCTCGTTTGCTATCTTGGATGAAATAAGGAGACCCTATGTCGATGTCGAAGATTCCAAAATTGGCCTATCGAAAACTATTTCATGGGACAATTTCCACCTCGACCATCGGCTTGGGTCTCCCTGTCTTTGTGGTTCTCGTTTCCTTGGGGGTTGGGGGCTGTAAAAAGGGAACCGAACCACCAACCGTCCAGGAAACAACTCCCGCCTATGTCGTAATGAGGATTGAATCTGCAATCCCAACTGGGGGTAATTGTGCAATTCTCTATAGTTTGGAGAATATGGGTGGGCAAACTGCCCATAATGTTATGCCTTGGATTAAGTGGTATGGTGGTGGCGGAGAGGAGTTCTTGCAACCGGTCGATTCTATCTCCGTGAGTATTAAGGTTGAGGGAACCACAAGTAATAATCAATGTTGGTGGGAAGAATACAAGGTATTTTGGGATTAACGCAGTAGGGAAGCAGAGGCGGATGCAGGTATTGAATAGACGATGGCAAAGAAAACCTCGAGTTGTTAGCTTGATTGGATGGTTGATGGTGGACATCAAGATGACACCGCATCTGGTGGTTGAGCAAATTTTGCTCATCACCGAGAAAGCCAAGAGCGAGGGGAACCTGACCCCCGATGCCTATATTAAGATTATGGACAACCTCAAGGAGTTGGTCTGGCCCGATCTGCCGGTCGGAAAAAGGCTCCTTGCTTGGATTCGCTTTGCGGGCTACACCGAGCACGGTGATATGACCAGATTGGAGACCGCAACTGGTATTCCCTGGGGCTCAATCTTTTGCTGGATAAAGGGAACGAGACACATGACGCTTGAAAATGCTGAGGCTTTGGTTCAAGAGACGAAACTTAGATCGAGCTTCTTTCTGCCCGAAGCCAGCCAGAATGGTTCAAAAAAGAGATTAAAGGAACGTCAGAAACGTGCCGATAAGAAACGTGAGATGCCAACGACCTGGGTAAAACATACAATCTCCTCAGATACCCCCGTAATACCCCCCCCAAAACGCCCCCGCAGGCGTGTAGCTTTACATGATAGATTTTCTTATGAGGAGGAGAAATGAGCGGTATTTTTTTTGCACTCATTCTCCAACATCCCATAAGATATAGTATGTCAATAAGTTGTGGTGGGGGCTGCACATTTGTTTTAGCTGCTGGGCACTTATCAAGTGGGGTCGAGGATTTGGACGGGCGAATGTTCGTCCGTTTTCGGTTTTTAGATAGAAGGAAAAGGTAGTAAGGAAACAAGAGAGGTCGAAATGCTCAGATTACGTATGGACGAACGACAGGGACGTTACAACGCAGCCGGGGACTCCCTGAGGGTTGGACGGGCACTGAGCAGCCCAACGACCTCTTGCTCTTGGGGAGTCTTCTTTTTTTGAGGGAGGAACGATGTGTATTGACAGAGACGGTGATTATAAGGTTTCTCCGTCGGGTTTTGCTTGGAAGGTGTTTATCCGTCAAGGAAATGAACTCTTTTCTCCTTGTTATAGCAACAAGCGGCTCTTGATCGGGCGTTGGCTTAGGAGTTTTGACTTTCGTAAATTCAAACCCGCCAATCCGGGCTGGCACTTTTTCAAAACCAAAAGAGAGGCACGGCGGTGGTGGCTTTTTGACCCGCTTGATGGAGATGTGGTGCGCAAAGTAAAATACCGCAAACTTCGCAGGGTTGGATATGAGGGTTCTGACGAAAATTCGTCTCGTGTCTTCACCGCCGACGAGATCCTGATTCTGCCGGAGAAGGGGACGAAATGATCTACGTCGCCACGGTCGGTTCCGAGGACAACGAGGGTCGGCTGGTGATGCTCCGCAGGGTTTCGCCGGACGGAACGTGGGAATTGATGTGGTCGAAGACCGTTAAGACGGACGCCGAATTGACCCGTGCGTGGGATCTGGTCGGCGAGAAGATCGTGGACGATACGGTAAATGAGATAAAGAAGGAGGAGAAATGAAAGCGGGAACGGCAGTTTTGTTAGTAACAGTCGTATTTGCACTGGGTGTTGCGTATTTAATCTGGGGTCAACTCGTTCCGTATGTAGCGGGATTGATTCCAGAGGGTGATTGGGCTCCCCTTATGAGAGTCTGCACCTATGTTGCTGTCGGATTTCTTGGCGGGGTTGGTCTTCCGATTGCAATTTTGGTCATCGGCGTTGGTTTTTGGAGTCAATCATAGGAGGAGAAATGACCGAGTGGAGCGACTTTTTGATTCTCGCTATCGGTATCGGGATCGGTGTTTTCCTGACGTTGGCGGCGGAGGTAGTCGGTCGGTTCATAAAGGTCGGGGGGCAAACGAAGGAGGTGAAACAATGATTTTTTCGATTTCTTGCAGAATGCAGTTTGAGGCAGAGGGCTTGTCGGAGGGGGAAAACCTCGGAGATATTATCAGGGATTCAATCAAAAACAGCTTACCTACTGTCGGCAGGCTCACATCGTGGAATTTCAACTGGAATGAACCTTTTGACAATCGGCACCAAAAGAAGGTGGTGCAGAAAGAGGTGAACGATGAACGAACTCGAACTGAAGGCGACGAAAAAGAAACAGCGGATTAACGGTGCGGTCGAGGCGGCTCGGCAGGAGAAAAAACGAGAAGCCGGTCTATCGAGGCTGGCGGCGGACGTGAAAGACCCGTCGAGATTAACCTTTACCGAGATTGAGGAGGTGAGAAAGTAATGACCAAAGAACTCTACATCCAATTCGAAGCAAGGTTGGTGGGCGACCTTACGGTTCCGATTGAGGAGGGCGACCCCACACCATTAGAGCAACTGGCGGAAGCTGCGGTTAAAAATGAGTATCCCGATGCAGACGACATTAAGATCACGAATGTCGTAGAGGTCAAATGACCCAAACAAAAAGTCGGCTGAGGAACGTCCCCAACCGACAGCCCAACAGGTTAACGCACAACCATTAAACCGAAAGGCTATTTGTATCTAAACCGGTAGGAGGGAAAATGTCAAGAGAAAAGTTGATAGCGAGAGAGACGCTACCGTTCAGCAAGGCACCGCTGGTAATGTGGTGTGAGTGCTGTCAAAAAGAGACTCTGACGGATGCGGAGTTTCGAGTTTCCGGGATGATAGAAGGAGAACCGACCGTAGATAAAGAACCGATCTGCGCAAGGTGTAGGAGACCGAGGTGAGGGGCATAACCGAAGACAGTCTTTGCTATCGGTGTCAGCGGGTTAAAGCCTCGGTTTGGAACCAAGAGAAAAACTACGGTTACCCAGAGACCGATTGCAGTAGCGCCTGTCTGCTTGTAAGCCACGCCACGATATTCGGATGTGGTTTACGGGTGGAGGAATGCGAAACGTTCAAAGAGAAAGAGGTAAAAGATGGCAAAGGCTGAAACGAAAACGGGAATGGGGCTGGTAACCGAAGTATCGGACGTGCAGACCACGGACAAAGGACGGGACTTCGTTGTCGTTCATGTCGGAGGTAAGAAAGAAGAGCATAAATTTAGTTGCTGGGATGAGGACCTATTTCCCCAACTTACAGTCGGTTCATCCATCCAATTCAAATGGACACAACCCGGGAAGTGGAAAAACATCGTCTCCCTCGAATCGGACGGCAACGGTTCGCAAGCGGGCGGGAATGGTCAACTGACCAAGGATGTGCTGATAGTTCGGCAAGCCTGCCTCAAGGCGGCTGCTTCGATGATCAACATCATAGAGAACGAGCCGACCGTGAAAGCGGCGGACGGTATCACCATAGCGGAGCTTTTCGAGGAGTGGGTTTGGCGGAAGAAATCGACCGAACCGGAGCCGCCGGAGGAAGGAGAGTAAAGGATGGAATTGAAAAAAGCCGTAGCCGAGTGTGGGGACTCTCTGGCACTTTGGAAGATTAGCCAAAAGGATGGTCAGGTGGGTAGCACCATCAAGTATTCCTGCGCCATCCCGGTCGCCGAGACGCTCCTGGCGGCGTTGGAGCGTATTGACTTGGACGTTCTCGATGGTCTCCGAACGCAATCCGTCTGTATTTCCCCGCCCTCCGCCGACCCGACCACCCTGGACGGCAGAACGGTCGACGGGTGGGGCTGGAAAGCATTCGTAACACGCCAGGGATTACTCCACTCTGAAATGTATGGAAAGGGTCAACAAGTTTCCCTACCAGAAAACCAGTGGCTTGACTATAAAGACTGGCGTGAGTCTTGGAGCCGCAACGATTATCCATTCCACGTTCTAAGAGACGAAAGGGTCGTGCAGAAGTGGATTTCTCGTCCTCGGTGGCACGGAGCACCACAACTTACTATCCGTCGGGTAGGCTGGCGGAAGTTGAGAGAGCCAAAACCGACGAATATTTCTCCTGATTTCATTGGCGACATCTTCACCGCCGAGGAAATCTACATCCTGCCGGAGGAGGGTAAGCTGACCGTGGAGAGGGTTTATCCCGTTCCCCCGCCCGCCGAGCGACCGCCGGAGAAGGGGGATTGGGTTCTTGGAACTGAAACTTTACGAAGGCTTGATCCGAAAGATTGGTCGTATTGGTCGAAGCCGCATAAAATAACAAGAATTTCTCCTGAGGATAAAGTCGCACATTTCTCTTCCGGGTTTGCTTGCCGATTCCAATATCTCCGCATCGTCCGCCGTGCCGCCGACCCGCTGCGGGTGGGAGACGAAGGACTGTTGGACGAGAAGATCAGGTGCTGGATTAACAACGCTTTCGAGGTATGGCGGAACGGACGGCCAATAGTTGTTTTCAAGAAAGAGCATGTTGGTAATACCAACTACGCTCAAGTTGACTATGCCGAACTCGACCGCTCCCGCTTCGTCCTCGTGGAGCCGGTCTACGACCGACCGGCGGAGAAAACAAACACCCATTACATAGGGGAGAAGGTGGGTGTCCATTACGTGAGTGACGATTGTTGATAAACCGATCCACGCACCGGCGGGCGGTAGAGCCCCGTTTGCCAGAGCGGGGCAACGGCTGGGTTTTGAAGGAACCCTTGGAATGTTGCCGTCCGATGAGCGGTGGCCGTCCGCAGAATTCGGGTTTACCCGACAACTCTTTTCAGTCGGGTTCCCGTCGGTGGTGTGGGTCGAACGATTAGGAGGAAGAGATGAGCTTGGCCATTCAAATCATTATTTGCGCTGAGTTGTTTCTGATATTTTTAGCTCTTTGTGGGATTATTGCCTCAAATGACTAACAGCCGGAACGGGACGGGAGCGTGGTTACGGTAAAGAACGAAGATTTGCCGTCTTACAGGCTCGCGCCAACCATCTTCGTCTCCCGACCCGCCCGGCCAAATTGGAGAAGCAGGAGGAACTTGATTGAAGACGATAAGGGACACAGAAGTGGAAGACTTTAATCGTCGGTTAACCCACCTGCTGTCCGCCTCCGGCTTCTCCGTAGATTTGTCGGAGTAGCTTAAATGGAAGAGCGCTGGTCTCCAAAACCAGAGGATTCAAGTTCGAATCTTGACTCCGGCGTATTGAAAGGAGATTGAGATGGCGGATTTAGGGAAATACGAGGGTCGCAACGGAATCAAATTTATCACGACGGTCGACGAACCATTCATTGCTCAAAACTTCTGGCTTTTTGATCAGTATCGGGAGGATAGCTGGGAACCGGAGACTGGTGTAAGTGAGGAGGGAGATCAAGTTCACCTTAACGACAGCCAAGCCCGAAAGGTGCTGGAGATTCTCGCAACACACTATGGATATGTTCTAAAAAAGAAGGAGGTGATGTAATGCCATTATTTGAAGTAGCCATTCTCGAAAAGCCCACCAAAAAGGAAGCCGAAGAAGGCGGGACGGAAAAGCTGGTATTCGGTCCGAGGGCGGTCGTAGCCAACGATTCGCAGTCCGCCGGTATCACGGCGGTCTTGGAGGAGAACGTGATGGTCGACAAGGGCAGGATGGTGGTGCTTGTGCGCCCTTTCGGTTAGAGGGGTCAGCAGAACAACTGGGTGACCCCGATGAAGTGAGGGAAGAAAAAACAGACCGGAGTTTTACTGCGGTTCAAACGGCATTGGACAAATTGTCAATCAAACCAGCAGAAGACTATGGTTGGACAAGAACGGTCTGGCGGGACATACAAGCCCCAGCGGGTGCCGTTCGCTACACCGCCCAAAGTTTAGGTGTTTAACAGAAAGGACGAGGTGATGCCTATCGGCTGACCGACCGACTACCAGACTCGGCGTAAACCGGATGCCAAACAAAAACCGTTGTGGGTTTTTTCACTATGTCGAATTTGACAGTTCAAAGTATCCGTGCAAATCCCCGCCGTTCGGCATCAACGGCGGGGTCGTCGGGAGGAACGAAAGGAGAGAAAGATGAAATACTCAAAGATGACAAACACGGGTGGGTATTGCCCGAGGTGCGGTGTGGAATGGGAGATGGAGATAAGAACGTCGGTGAAAGAAGCGGGAGGTCCCCCCGACTTGCCTGCCAAATCTCTTCAGGCAGGCAAACCGCCCGAGAAGGAGGACTGGGTGGTAATTACCAACAAAGATATTGTCGGCGATAACCCTTGGGCAAAACCGTTTAAGGTTCGCAAGAAGAGTGGTGATTATTGCTATCTTGCGGACGGACCCATCGGCGATGATAGTTGTTGGTGTAGATCTGAACTGCGCATCGTCCGTCGTTCGGACGCCCCGCTCCAGAAGGGCGACCGGGGGCTGTTGGACGGGAAGATCGAGGTGTGGATACGGTATATCGGCGGCCGAAAACTCCAACTTATTTTCAGTTCAGAGGAACTTAAAATGGGTAGAATGCCCACAGAGGAAGCTTGGATCCGCCCCGACCGCTTCACCCTGACCGAGCCGGTCTACCCTGACGATGAAAAGTTGTCGGGCAAGCCCGCCAGTGGAGAGTGGGCGGGCAAGGAGAAGGAGGATTGAACCGATGCAGATTTCGGACGAACGGGCGAAGAGGTTGGGGCTGGTCTTGGGCGAAGCGCAGATAGTCGTCGACTTCATTAGCCTTTTATGCGAGTGGACGCAAATCAAGAAGGTGCGAAAGTTAAGTCGTGCCATCCGTAGGGAGATTGAGTTTTCACCCGACGGCACCCCGATTCTAAAGGAGGAGACCGATGGCTGACGAGAAACCGAGCCTGACGGAGGCGATTGAGAACGCAAAAGAATCCCTTGAACTGGCTGAGAAACAGGGACTTTGGGTTTGTCGGTGTCAACTTGAAGATCTCCGCCGTCTGGTCGAGGCGGGCGAGTTCGAGGAACGGTGGATCAAGATTTGGAAAGAAAAAGAACCATCCACCTTTTTGGAGACGGTCGCCGAGAAAGACCGGCGGATCAAGGAGTTGAAAGAGGAAAATGCGATGCTGGAGGGGGCACGCTGGAAGGAAGACCAAGAAAACCAAGAGCTTCGTTCCCGGCTTGCGGAGAAGGAGCGGGAACAGGAGCAGCATGGGGAAACCCTCTGCAATCAGCGGGAGCGAATCCAGGACTTAAAAGAGAAGACCCTAAAGCAGAGTGAGCTATTCTTTAAGCTGGAGCGAGAACTGAAAGAATGGAAAGACCACGCTTGGAAGCTCGACCAGTCTATTATCAAACTGGTAAAGACGTTCGGAAGCAAGCCCCCGACCGATGCCGAGGTGGACAAAGTTGCGGTGATAATCGCCAGAGAAATGGATCGGGCAGACGAACTTCAACTTAGCCAGAGTCGGGAAGTTGCCCGCCACGTCCTTCGAGGGGGATATAGACCGAAGGAGGAGTGATGAAAATCATGTTCGCTAAGACTGGCAAGGAAATAGGCGGGACGTTCGGTCGGGTATTCCCCATCTCGTATCGAGATGATGATGGGAATGAGGTCGTGCTACGCCTTAAGGAAGAGGATATAGTAATCGTTCTGCGTCCAGAGAAGGAGACCCAATGCCCGACCGAGACGAGATAGAGAAGTTGAAACGGGCGATACTCCGGGCGTATTGGCAAAGGCTAAGAGCCGATGGGATAGACTACGACAAACAGAAATTCCTCAAGGAGGGCGACGATTGCCTTCTAAATTGGGAGGCAAGACAAATCTTGGACGGGGCACTGAGAATTGTGAAGGATACCTTCGTCCCCCGCCCCGAGCACGAGCGGATCGTAGCGGAGTTGAAGAAAGAACTGGCCACATATCGGGTGATGGATTTGTAATGAGCAAATTCCAACGACTCGCTCAAACCGACAAGTTCTGGCGATCCGACCGCCGTGGGCCGAAACCCACCTATCGGAAGCAGAAACGGCTCGACCCCGGACGGAAACCGAAGGGGGCGGTAACGATTAGCGATCTACAAGCGATGTCGCCGGAAAAGATGGAACGGGAGTTCCCGGAGATTTGGGAGCAGCGGAAAGGAAAGAGATGAGAATACTGGCACTTGATTTGGCACTGACAACGGGCTGGGCGCACTCGAAGAACGACAGCCACGAGTCGGGCACGTTCACGATTGATCAAAAACGTGGTGAGAGTCCGGGGATGCGATACATCCGGTTCAATTCTTGGCTGGAAGCGATGCTGAACGGGATAGGTCCCACGATTGTAATCTACGAACAGGCTCACCATCGAGGCGGAGCGGCGACTGAGATAGCTTTTGGACTAATAACCAGAGTCCAGGAAGCTTGCTCGGCAAGAGGAATCGAGTATCAAAAGCTTCATTCGGTGACACTAAAAAAGTTCGCAACCGGAAGAGGGCGGGCATCTAAGGATGACATTCTGGAGACCGCCCGTGAGCGTTGGGGTCGAAACGTGCAAGACCATAACGAAGCCGATGCGCTATGGATGCTGGAGTGGGCGAAAGAGGAATACAAATGAAACCCACCTACACAGTCGAAATGGAGCCGACCGGCTACGGCAACTGGCGGGTTATCCTTTTTAAGGACGGCGAGCGAGTCCGGTCGGCCACCTGCCCCGAGGAGGGACAGGCCGAGGGGATGAAGAAGCTCTGGAAGGAACAGTTCGTGGATAAGAAAAAGAAGGAGGAGAAGTGATAGCTGAGAAACACGAGATAGAAAAACTGGCGGCGAGGCTTCACTACGAGGGCTATTCTAAACCATCCAAAGCACCAACCGACTGGGACGGCTGTGCGCCGACCACAAAGCTGCGCTACCGCCGTCGAGCGAAGCACATCCTCGCCAACTTCATCCCCCGAATAGAGGTTTTCCTAACAAAGAGCGCCGCATGGGATTGGACTTTCGAACAAGACCATGAGAATGTACTCAAGATAATCGAAGCTTTCAAGCTATTTGATGAAGAGTTCGCCCAAGAACTTTGGGATGAGTATCATTCTTACGCAGATATTGAGGGGCACAAATGACCCCAGAACATAGCCCCTTCCCGATAGCCGTTACGAAACCGTTGCCGCTCGACGAACTTGAATCGTTCGCCGAAGATATGAGGGGAGCCGGAATCCCCCATGTCATCATCAAGGACAAATACAAGCGCCCCAAGGCCAAGACAAAAAAGACCAAACGGCAACTCTATAGCCTCTGGCGGGCGAAGACACCGAGCGACAAGGAGTATGTGAGGCGTCAAGGTCGGCTTTCCAGCTTTCGGGGCTATATCGAGCGTGGCGAGACGGACGGCCCGAAGCCGGGGACGGCGACGTGGGACGGAAAGATCGTCGAAACGTGGGAACCGGAGAAGGAGAAAAAATGAAAGACCGTCGTTGGCTTGGCCAAGCCCACCAGACAAACTACTATTGCATACCCCCATCGACTACTGGTGACGGTAATTGGTGGTTTACCGATGCCTCTGTTGGAGATAAAAGAATACAGTCAATTTTTCTGCGTTTGCCTGAATACATTATGCAAAAACTCTTAAGGCTTTTGGCGGAACACTACGACTACGAACTGGTGAAGAAAAAGGAGAAGAAATGACCAGAAAGACCTACGTATTGTGGGGAGAGGTTCTGCAAGACATCGAGGAAGTTGGGGAGGAAATAAGCAGGCTGTGTAGGTTAGAGGAAACAACGGTTATTGACCGTAGCCATCCGGTCGCCGAGCGGATTCGCCAGCTCGGTCGGGACATGGAGCCGCCGACGGGACCGGTGAAAAAGGAGGAGTGATGGAAAAGATTGACCCGAAGTGCAAATTGAACCAAAAGGGTAAGCGAATTAACGTGCCGGTTAGCTATGAGTCGGATTGTTGCAGTTATACTGCACATACTGGTTTAGTGCCACTAAAGGGTGGTGCTTGGCAAATCTACGACTGTGGTAGCGACAACTACGGCTACATCGTTGGCGCCGACATGAAACGGTT
>Ga0114920_10001258_pt1 | contig 11637 bp, 13 predicted proteins | sample ChitaG_FD_88683 | JGI IMG/M metagenome (GOLD analysis project Ga0114920, IMG submission 88683) | Deep subsurface microbial communities from South Pacific Ocean to uncover new lineages of life (NeLLi) - Chile_00310 metaG | ecosystem: Environmental > Aquatic > Marine > Oceanic > Sediment ... | reverse complement strand
GTCTGAGGGCCTTATACCGAGTTTTAGCATTTTAGCTGAACGTCTTAAGTGCGCCCAAAATGCTCACGGAGTGCGCAAAATCGCCTTTTTGCGAATGCATCAATATTTATTGGCAAAAAACGTTTTAATGACCGCTCAAAGGGATTTCTATTTGGGCAACAGCCTGTTAAGAGATTGCTCTAAGGGATGATGAATGACGCTCCAAAAGGCTGGGCCGCAGTTGAATTTGCTCTCAGACAAAAAGATTCTGACCCATCTTCTATAATCAGATACGAAATAGTAAGAAATACTTGAGATACATGTCTATATCTGCCGTAAGACAGAAGTCTATCTATATGTATTCTTGTCTTTTATCTTGATACGGTAGATAACTGCAGTCGTTGTTTCGTCATCAACCGTGTAAAGAATGCGATAGTTGCCGACTCGGATACGGTAACCTTCCTTATGCGTAAGTTTTTTGCAATCATGAGGTCTCGGATCATCAGAAAGGGATATGATTGCCTTATCAATCCTGTGTCTTTGTGGTGGCGGAATTTTTTCTGCCTCCTTTTCAGCTTTTCTCTCAATGAATATCCGGTAACTTAGGGGTTCAGCCATCTGTTCCGGAATTCCTCATAAGGTGTGAAGTCACTAGCTTCTAATTCTGCCTTCAAAAGATCCATAGAATCCTCAAGATCTTCAATAAGTTCCATGATTTTATTGTAATCGTTAAAGTCGATCACAACTGCGGTTTTTTGCCCTTTATCATCGACTATAAACCGAGGAATGAATTTATTTAATATTTCAGACATCTTGACACCTTTAATGATTTTAGTGTGGTGGACCTTCCATGCGAGCCGCTGCTTTGACTCTCGGTCATGGCTGGCGCCTTACCTGATGGATACTTTTTTCGCTGTTATTTTAGTTTGATTGTATACTGTTTGCAAGGACTATTTAGGCAACGGCCTGAAAGGATTTGACCCCATATTTTAATCAAATACGAAAAAACAATCGCAAACCCTGTCTTTGATCCAGTCGCTTGAGGCCATCATTTTTGGGCATACATCTCTTTCAGTGCCTTCACTGCCTTCTCCCGGTAGTCTGGTGCGTTGCAATACCTCTCTGCCCATTTTTCATCCCAGAACTTGAAATCAGGCATGTAGAGTTCAGACGGTGAACTGCACATTCCCGAGGGCAAAGCCGGCATTCCTTTAGTGCCTTGGTGGCCTCTTCCACCCCAGTGTTGGTATTGATATGAGCGAAACTATCGCTCAAAAGGATGGGCTCGTTAGCGCACTTCAAATCATTTGTTGAATTTGGCTAGAGTTATTGGTAAGCTAATATATTGGGGGGTGAACAGATTCGAAAAATGAAAGGAGGTGAACAGGGGTTTTCTGCAAAATCTGAGGTTAGGTTTACAAATTCTAGCGTTAAGAAAAGGAGGATAAGAGAATGAAAAAAGTTTTCGTATTGGGATGTATGGGTTTTTTTCTGGTCTTTTTCGCAGCCATGCCAGGGTATGGTGCCACTGTATCTCAGGGGATTCATGTTGGGAATGCCGGTCCTTTTACCGGAGATGCGGCCGCCCCGGGTATGGAAATTTTCAACTCGTCCCAGCTTGCTGTAGATGAGTGGAATGAAAGGGGTGGCATTCAAGGTGTTAAAATAAAACACATCATGGGCGATGATGCCGGGGATCCTGCCCAGGGAGTCAATGTAGCCCACAAATTTGCCTCAGACAAATTGATGTATGGCGTCATTGGTCCGCCCATGAGCCATGTTGCTCAAGCCACACTAAAAATTTATGGCGGTGGCAACCTTGTCTGTATTACGAGCGCAGCCTCAAAACCCCAACTGACCGAACAGGGTTACAAGCACTTTTTCAGGGTCAATGCGAGAAACGATGCCCACGGGTGGAACTGCGCTCTGTTTATTAAGAAACAGCTTAAGGCTAAGCGGATAGCCATACTCAATGAGAAGATGGCGTACTGTGAAAATCTGGCAAGTGAGCTAATCAAAGGCCTTAAGAAATTGGGAATAACGGATATTATGCAGGATACAATCGTCCCAGGGGCTAAGGATTATTCGCCTGTCCTGACAAAAGTCAAGGCTTACAAGCCCGATTTAATATTCTTTGTTGCCACCTCGGCCCCGGATCAGGCCATCGGCGTGCGTCAGGTGAAAGAGTTGGGGATCGAGGCTATCTACTTCGGAACAGAAGGGGCCCGTGATAAGAAAGATTTTATCGAGGCCTCCGAGGGTGCAGCAGAGGGTGCCTATGTGTATCACTTTGGGCCAGATATCTATTCCATTCCAGACGCAGGGAGCTACGTCAAGAGATTTGAAAGCACATACGGTGTACTCAGTGGCTTTGGCCCACCTGCCTATGAGGCCATGAATATCTTGCTGACAGCCATCGACAAGGCTGCCAAGGACGGGGATATCAGCCGGGAGGAAGTCTTGAGGTACGTATCTCAGACCGAAAATTATAAGGGAATCCTGGGCTTTCCGGTTACCTTCGATGCTAAGGGAGACCTGAAAGGTGGTTCCACTTACTTCTTTAAAGTTGTTGGGAAAGACTTCAAACAGGTGGCTGTTATGACCGGGAAATAGCACTATGCCAGGTAAAGGCCCTAGCCGAATCATATGGTTAGGGCCTTTCTTTTTTATTTGAACTTAACCGCCTGCGGCGGAGCTTTTTTCGACAGGATTAACAACATTACCAAGATTTTCTTATACTTTCATATCCTGAACATCCTGTCTAAAAAAAGGAAATTCCTAAGCAGTCGAGTTAACCAAGGTGGACGACATGGATGTATATCTTCAACAATTACCCCAGCAACTGGTAAACGGTCTTACCATCGGGGGTGTTTATGCGCTTATTGCGATAGGTTATACCATGGTATATGGTATTTTATTTATGCTCAATTTTGCCCACGGTGAGGTCTATATGATCGGCGGTTTTGCCGGATGGTGGGCCCTTAATCTCCTGAGCAGAAACAACGTACCAATAATGAATGCTGCCATTGTGATATCCCTCATGCTCATCATTGCCATGGCCGTCACCGGAGTGCTGGGAATGACCATTGAGCGATTTGCATATCGTCCACTGCGAAAAGCGCCCCGAATGAATCTCCTTCTCAGCGCCCTTGGGGTTTCGATATTCTTGCAGAATATGGTTCTTACCTATCAGGGAGCAGAAATCCGGTTTTTCCATGTGTCTTCTCTTATTCCCGAAAGTATCCGCGTTTTTCATATTGGAACTGTTGTTTTCTCCTTCATGAGGATACTGGTCATCTTTGTTACGGTCTTGCTCATGGGCCTTTTGACAGTAATGGTAAAGAAGACAAAGGTAGGCAAGGCAATGCGTGCCACAGCGCAGGATACCGAGGCAGCAGCCTTCATGGGCGTTGATGTGGACAGGATTATTGTTCTCGTGTTCCTTATCGGGTCGGCCCTGGGGGGAGCGGCCGGAACCCTTGCGGGGTTGCTTTTCACGCAAGTTGATTACTATGTAGGATTTCAGGCAGGGCTGAAAGGATTCACCGCCGCTGTTCTGGGAGGCATTGGAAATATTTTTGGCGCCATGATGGGGGGAATCATTCTCGGTTTGGTCGAGTGCTTAGCAACAACATTCTTTTCTGCGACCTACAAGGATGTCGTTGCATTTGTGATTCTTATCCTTGTTCTCATATTCCGGCCGTGGGGTCTGATGGGAGAAAAGATACCAGAAAAAGTCTGATGGACAACAACTCCGCGAAAAATGAATTCAGTAAAAGGAAGAGGCTGATCCTTTACGTGGCCATTGGGATTATCCTTGCTGGCGCACCCCTCATAATGCCAAACAATTACTGGCTGAGAATCTATACCGTGAGCGGTCTTTACGTTATGCTAGCCCTCGGCCTGAACGTGGTAGCAGGATTTGCTGGTCTGCTGGACCTGTCATATGTTGCCTTTTTCGGTATTGGAGGCTACACCTTTGCCCTTTTATCTTCGAGCCAATTCAACATTCACCTGCCATTCCCGTTGGTTCTTCCCATAGCAGCATTTATGACCATGGGATTTGGGTTTGCCCTAGGCTCAACCAGCATGCGGTTGAAGGGGGATTATCTGGCAATTGTAACCCTGGCGTTCTCCCAAATCTTTAAGCTCTTGTTGCTCAACCTGGACCGGCCTATCAATATTACCGGCGGTGTTAACGGTATTTATAACTTCGATCCGATCAACCTTTTTGGTTTTAAAATTATTTCCCCTGTGGCCTATTCCTACCTCATCTGGTTTTTGGCTATTATTGTGATCGTAGGATCTTTCCGGATCAAGAGATCGCGCTATGGAAGGGGTTGGGAGGCAATTCGCGAGGATGAACTCGCAGCAGAATCAATGGGCGTCAACACAACATGGATGAAACTCATGGCATTTGCCGGAGGAGCCTTCATTGCTGGTGCTACCGGCGCCTTGTTCGCCTCTCTTCAGGACTCCGTTTTTCCAAGCAACTTTGATTTTCCACAGCTTGTAATCGTATATTGCATGGTTATCCTTGGGGGACTTGGCAACATTGTGGGTGTGATCTTGGGTGCCGTATTACTCTCTATCCTACCCGAATTTCTCAGGGAATATGGGGCATATCGAATGATGTCCTACGGCCTTATCCTGATTGTGCTGATGGCATTGAGACCCCAGGGCATCATGGGAGAAATTGGATTTCTTGTGAAAGGGAGAAGGCGACCGGACAAGGATGAGATAGGGCTTCTCAAGACCTCAACAGATCTTTACTATGATGAAAAAGAGCGGATGTTGGGGGCGGACAGGAAAAGATATTCAAAGGGTGGTCACGTCATACTCGAACTCAGGGATGTAACACAGAACTTTGGTGGACTCATAGCAGTCAACAATCTGAGCTTGAGACTTTTTGAAAGAGAGATTTTAAGCATAATCGGACCGAACGGGTCTGGGAAAACAACTGTGTTCAATCTCATTTCCGGTATTTATTCTCCAAATTCTGGTCATATTTTCTTTGAGGACTCTGACCTTACGGGATTAAAGCCCCATCAGGTGGTGAAAACAGGTATTGCGCGAACGTTTCAAAACCTCAGACTCTTTAGCACTATGAGTGTACTGGACAATGCAAAGGTAGGGCAATTTTGTCGAACGAAATCCGGCCCCCTGTCGATCCTTTTCCACCTTCCTCTTCACAAGCAAGAAGAGGCCCAGACAGAGGGAAGGGTAAAGGAGATATTGGGACTTTTTGGAGCCAGGCTCACTGGCTATCGATTTGACCAAAAGGCAATTTTTCTCTCCTTTGCCAACAGAAGACGCCTCGAGATTGCCCGAGCGATATCGACAAACGCCAAAGTCCTGATGCTGGATGAGCCATCAGCAGGCATGAATCCACAGGAGACTATAGAGATAACCAGCTTCATCAAAACACTCAGAGACGTTTATGGTTATGCGATAGTCTTGATCGAGCATAAACTCAATGTAGTCAAGACAATTTCAGATAGAGTAATCGCTCTGGATTATGGTAGAAAGATCGCAGAAGGGACCTATGAAGAGGTGGCGAATAACGAACAGGTTATCCAAGCCTACCTGGGACGCAAGAGACATTAAGCCGTGGATAAAATCCCCATTCTAGAACTTGAAGGTGTTGACACCTATTACGGAAGTATTCAGGCGTTATATGACATCAATATCACGATATATAATGGAGAGTTGGCGTGCCTTCTCGGTGGAAATGCCTCGGGCAAATCCACGATTCTCAAGACGATTCTAGGGGTATGCAACATCAAAAAGGGAGTGGTGAAACTCAACGGTGAAAGAATAGATGGAAAACCAACAAAATATATTATAGCGAAGGGCGTGGCCATCGTTCCTGAAGGTAGAAGAATCTTCCCTAGATTGACGGTTCTCGAAAACATGGAAATGGGGGCTTACCTGAGAAGAGACAGAGACCAGGTCAAAAGAGACATAGATAGGATGCTGGGGCTATTCCCTCAACTCAAAGAGCGGCTCTATAAGCCAGGTGTCACCTTGAGTGGGGGTGAACAGCAGATGCTTGCCATGGCGAGGGCCCTGCTCTCCAACCCCAAGATACTTCTGATGGATGAACCTTCCATGGGCCTTTCCCCCCTTCTTGTGGATAACCAGTTTGAGCTGATTCAGACGGTTAACCAGCAGGGAACAACGGTTTTTGTGGTGGAACAGAACGCCAGTATGGCGCTTTCAATCGCCGATAGAGGGTATGTGCTTCAAACCGGTTCCATCGTGCTCGCTGATACTGCTCAGGGTCTACTCAATGATGAAATGATGCAGAAGGCCTATCTGGGTGGAGAAAATTGAGTGATGGTGGATTGTGATCCTTAAAGGGAGAGCGGACTTGTCTGAATTGATCGATAGGAACTCGTTTATCCTGGGTATGATGGCGGCATTTGCCGAATGTCTCACATACGAGTGCAAGAAAGCCGCTTTTTCTCCTCCTTTTTATCCTGAAGATTATGAAATAGTCCGTCCGCAAGCTGAAGAGATCGCTCAGGAGCAAGGGATTTACTTATGGTATGAGAAAAATCTGGATATTCCTGAAAATACCAGGGTAAACTGGTTCGTAATGTATAAGTTTCCAGAAGTGCTTGATGAATATAAAAACATCAGAGAGCAAGGGTTTAATCCAGCCTGGGATCTTGAGAAGTTCTATGCTCTTTTAAGTTATGGGATTGTGTGGGGAAAGTACGCTGATAACGTTATTCCCAAAATAAGAGAAAAAAGGATAACAGGAGATACGGTATCAAGGGTTCTCTTCAAGCGCGGGGCCTGGCCTCCGTTGAAAGATTAGGAATCTATCAATAACTTTATGCGTGGAATGATTATGAAGCTCAAATCCTGTAAAAGGCGCGTGATGATCTTGACTTTTTCACGAAATTGCCTCATAAAGAAACCATCCAGACATCCACACAAGATCCTTGACGCCAAAGTTTAGTTTGATAGCATTAATCAATGAGCTTATGAAAATCTAGTATCCATTATGGTATATATTTTTTCAATTATCCTGAATATAAGGCTGATTTTCCGATGAACAAAAAGTTTTAAAGAGTATGTTATTTATGAGTCGATTTGGCCATGTTGCTTTTCGTCTTTGCATTAATCTCACCGAGAGGAAGGCTCGTGTGGAGGAAATTTCAGAAGCGTATGCTCGCAAATGGATGGGGGGGGGAGAGGCTTTAATATGGAGGTTTTTTTCCGTGAGATCCCTGTGGATGCCGATCCTAGGGGACCGGAAAACCTCTTGATCTTTGGGGTAGGACCGCTGACAGGCACTGCCTTTCCTGGCTCCCGCATCAACATCTCAGGAAAGTCTCCCCATACTGGGTATTTAGGCGATTCCAACGCAGGGGGGCATTTCGGCGCCGAAATGAAATTCGCGGGCTACGATCAGATCGTTGTTGAAGGGAAAGCTGATCAGCCGGTTTATATCCGCATAGTCAATAACGAAGTGGAGATACGAGACGCTTCCCACCTGTGGAATCTGGATACCTGGGAGACAAATTCCGCTATACGACGGGAGTGCTATGACCACACGGTGCAGATCGCCTGCTGTGGTACGGCTTCTGTTAATGGTGTATCCTATGGAAACATCATAACTAACAACGCCCGGGCTATAGGTCGCACCGACCCTTCTGGCCGATCGAACAGAATCAGGGCCCGTGAAATAATGCACCTTCCTACTCACCCCAAAATCTATCAGCATTTACCTCTTTGCCATAGCCAAAGAGGTCATCCATCCTGACGAAGAATGGATTTAGCCAGCGGACGTTTTTCACTCCCCACCTGACCATATCATGCAGCCAGCCAGAGGGCTTATTAAAGGGGCAGACCCTGATACAGTTGCAACAATCCGTACCATTAGCCGCCCAGAAGGCAAGGCACTTCTCAGCATTTATCGGCCACCTCAGCAGGCCCTCCCGATTGGATATATTATTTGGTTTCTCCGTTAGCTCCCCATACATAATAGCCCCGCTGGGGCAATTCTCAGCACACTTCTCACACCGCATGCAAAAATCCCAGACGCCAAATTCAATCGGCCTATCAGGAACCAGAGGTAGATCAGTAAAAACCTTGGCCAGCCGGACCCTGGGACCAAACTCCGAGGTAATCAGCAAACCACTCTTTGCCAGCTCCCCCAGCCCAGCATCAATGGCTATGGGTATGCTGCACGCGGTATCATTGCCGCACGGTATTGCCTGGTAGCCCAATCCACGAATGTATTCAGCCAGCAGACCAGCACTAAACGCCATTTTAGAATAGCCTACGCCAGTAGCGCCTGCGGCTGGATTCGCCGGGGAATACCTTATAGCTTTGTAGTCCATCTCTATGGCAATCACAATAGCATATGCATACTCATCTGGTATCTCAATCTTTTCCACCGGCTCGCTGTCCTCACCATAGGTGAAATAGGCATAGGAATAAAGCCACCGCCTATCTAGCTCACAGACTCCTACCAGAGAGGCGCCAAACAAGGTGGCAACCTTCTTAATCGCCCTGGTGACCTTCATCGGGTCATCAACAGTAATTCTCAATCCTGATGGCACACGAGGGGTGCTAGCGAACCCGTGCCACTCCCAGGCATATAGTCCCATCTTTCCACCATCGACTCCTTTGGCAAAGCTATGTTCCAGGTGCCATGCAGCATTCACCAGCGCCTTGTCCTGTAGCCTATAGCCCGGTTCATCCCTGGGCATCACCTCTTCTTCATTGAACTTCCGCCCCAAATCCATCATCTTCGGCTCCCATAGCGGTCTGTTAAACATCTCATTCTTCTGGTCAAACCTTTCCACATTCCCTACCACATACCGGCTAGCTCCCTTGTCCACGAGATTAACCTTCATCACTCCCCCTTCACCAAAAAGATAGGGCCCTCTCCGGCCCGCAGTTTACGCAGTATGCCTGTGCTTGCCCATTTTCATTTCTTACGCATAAAACTAAACTATTCTGCTCTGCACTGTCAATCCCAGAGAACAAAAAAGCTTAGCTGGACTGAGATCCAGAATAAAAATTACAGCCCTTCAAACTAATACAAACGCATTAATTGAAATGTCATTGCGAGTGAAACGAAGCAATCTCATAGAGAACGAGATTGCCACGCCCTTTGGGCTAGCAATGACAATGTAAAAGACTTTAGTGCGTTTGTATTAGTACAGACTTCTTCAATCTTGCTCCAAATTATTGGACATATTTCTCATTGATAAAGCATTAAAATTTAAGCATTTATATTTCTTGGTTAATTTGTCGTATAAAATTGCTTGTGATTTCAATTTGTTATAAATTCAACCTATTGCGAATGTCCAATTTTGCTGGCCTTGGTTTATATTCTAATAATAACAACTATTTAACTAATAGACCATTTAACCATTTGACGAACTCTGTAATACCTTATTTTCCTTGATTTGTCTGAAACATTAGGTCATGATTAATATCACTTTAAAGGAATGACTCAGAAAAGGTGAATCAGGAGGTGTGTAATGGGGAGAGTTTTCGTCGTTTCCTGGTCAAAGTTTGAGAAATCCGTGGAAGCGGAGTTGCTACGGGAGCAAGATTCAAAACTCTGCCAGGATTTCTGGGATGCCCTGCCCTTCGAAAGCATACAAAGCCATGCTGTTTGCGCCGGGATGCAAATGTATTGTCCTTTTCGGCTGGTTACCCTCCCTGTTCATCCCCTGTATGAGCCAATGAATGAACAGCCTGTGGGTAGGGTGAATCTCGAGCTTGATTTTCAGTACCTGGCAATCAATTATGGACCTATGAGGGAACCGGTTCCTGCCCTCCCCATTGCCCAGATAAGAGACGATGACATCCAAGACATCAAAATGATGGGCAAGATGGCATGGGATAATCTCTTGTTTTCTGATGAATTTCTCATGGTTATTTTCGATAAAAAGGAAGGAGCGGTGGATTGATGGATACCCTTTCTGAACTCAAGACATCTATTAGCGAAGAAATAGAAAATATCTGGATCAATGAACCAGAAGATGTTCGCACGATGAGCCACGGGTTTTTTCCAGGGGGTGCAGGTGTGCATGATCAGTATTTCTCAGTGCTTGTAATGGTGGGAAGTGAGGCCCGCAGCCTGGCGATCCACACTTTTTCCAATCTGGTTACGTTTGCTGATTCAGACCAGTTTACCCTGGAACAGCTTAGATACATGGCAAAAGAAATGCTAAGAATCACGAGTGGTGTCATCGGATACTTTGGGCTGAAACGCTTCGGAGAAATATTGACGTCCTTTTTGAAGCACATTGATGAGGTCGATAGCATCACGGAGCTTCGGGACTTGTTTGCAGACCTCTTTACCTTGAGCAATCGGTATCAGATGTGGCTCCATCAAACCTTTCCCTGGCACCTTTCCATATTTTTTCCCCAGAAAACCCTGAAGAAAGTCCAAGAGGATTTGGGTATTGCCCAAAGACTAAGAAAAAAGGGATTGGACAGATAGTGAGAATGTTCCAGGGATTTGCCAACCCCAAAACCCACCTACAAAAGACCAAACAATCGAGGCAGGGTCATAGTAATTACTGGGATATAGGTTATCAGGGCCAGGCTGAAAAGGGAGGCGACCAGAAACGGGAACACGGCAACTACGACTTTAGTGAATGGATCTCGGGATATGTCGGCAGCTGCAAACAGACAGACCGCCAATGGTGGCGTTAAGAGCCCGATATTGAGGTTTACGATCATCAATATTCCGAAATGAACTGGATCCAGGCCGATTGCCACTGCCAATGGCGTCAGCATCGGAGCAAAGAGGATAATAGAGGCCGAGCAATCCAGCCACATCCCCAAAAGAATCAAGAAAAGATTGATCAAGAGGAGTAAGACATACTTATTTTGACTTACCGAATAAAACAGCCCCCTCATCTTATCCGGAACATTTTCGATTCCAAAAACCCACGCCAGGATGGATCCACAGCCAACGATCAATAGGAGCTTGGCAGAAAAAATGACCGCTGTTCGAAAGATGGGTGCGTAATCACTGATTTTGAGGCTCCGATAAAAAAACGAAGCGACTACGAATGCATACAACACTGCAACACCGGCTGCCTCTGTGGGGGTAAATACCCCGGACAAGATACCGAAAATGATTATCGCCGGCATCATCAAAGGCACCACCGCATCCCTGCTACCGAGCATTAGTTTCTTAGGGGTTATGGGAACGGCGAGTTTTGGATATCTATGCCGGTTGGCCAGATAAGCAACGATACACATTTGTGAAAGTCCCATCAAGATTCCTGGGATTATGGCAGCGGCAAACAGTGCACCGATTGACACAGAGGTCACAGCACCATAGATGACGATAATCATGGAAGGCGGTATTATGGGGCCGATGATAGATGAAGAGGCCGTGACAGCAGCGGCAAATGGTCCAGGATATCCCTGTTTCTTCATGGCAGGGATAAATATCGATCCTAAGGCGGCGATGTCGCCCAGTGCGATTCCGGTGATTCCGGCAAAGAGCATGGACGCCAGAATATTCACGTGGGCGAGCCCCCCGCGAAATCGCCCCACAATAAGGTTGGCGAAGTCGACAATGCGATCCGCAATCCTACCCCGGGTCATAATCTCACCGGCGAGGATGAAAAAGGGGATACACATAAGGACAAAGGAATCCATCCC